>Ga0210068_1000040_pt1 | contig 22517 bp, 20 predicted proteins | sample RushOxbow_ThreeS_5_FD_185561 | JGI IMG/M metagenome (GOLD analysis project Ga0210068, IMG submission 185561) | Wetland microbial communities from San Francisco Bay, California, USA, that impact long-term carbon sequestration -... | ecosystem: Environmental > Aquatic > Marine > Wetlands ... | reverse complement strand
AGTGTGGACGGTGGGGACATCCGCATAACCGCCGAGATGCCGGCTTCTGCTTCGTCGTTCAAGGAAGGCGATCGTGTGAGGCTCATCTGGCCGATGTCCGCCATGGTCACCATGGAGAACGACGCGTGAGTCGCGCCGCGACAGTCGAACGCGACAACGGCATCGTCGGAAGGCTGTCCGACGTCCTGATCGCGCGTCCCAAGCTTCTGACGCTGCTGCTTCTGCTGCCGCCGCTCTTGTGGATTGGCATCGTCTATATCGGCTCGCTCTTTGCCTTACTGCTGCAGAGCTTCTATTCGCTCGACTATTTTTCCGGCCTCGTCGTCCGCGAGTTCACGCTGTCGACCTATGCCCAGCTGCTGGACGAGGCCAACGTCCAGATTATTCTGCGGACGGTGACGATGGCCTCGCTCGTGACCATCGCTTGCGCCGTCATCGCGTTTCCCATCGCCTATTACGCCGCCCGCTACACGCGCGGATGGACCAAGGCGCTCTTCTATCTCGCCGTCATGATGCCCTTGTGGTCGAGTTATCTCGTCAAGATCTACGCCTGGAAACTCATCCTGGCCAAGGAAGGCATTCTAACGTGGCTCGCCGAGACCGTGCATCTTTCATGGCTCATAAACGGCATCTTGGCGGTGCCGATCATCGGCGGTCCGTCCCTGTCGTTCAGCTATGTCGGCACGTTTCTGGTGTTCGTCTACGTGTGGATTCCCTACATGATCCTGCCGATTCAAGCGGCCTTGGAGCGTGTGCCCGCGAGCTATATCGAGGCGTCGGCCGATCTCGGCGCCAATCCGCGCCAGACATTTCGGACGGTCATCTTTCCTCTGGCGCTTCCCGGCATCATCGCCGGCTCGATCTTCACGTTCTCGCTGACGCTCGGTGATTACATCGTTCCGACGATCGTCGGCAATTCTCGCCTGTTCATTGGTCAGGCGGTCTACACCCTGCAGGGAACGGCGGGCGACGTGCCGCTGGCGGCAGCGTTCACGGTCGTGCCGATGTTGATCATGGCCATCTATCTCTGGGTGGCCAAGCGCATGGGGGCTTTCGATGTCCTCTGAGGTTGGTCGCAGCAAACCGCTCGGAATTCGCATCGCCGCCATCGCCGGGCTGCTGTTCCTGCATCTGCCGCTCGCGCTGATCGTGCTCTATGCGTTCACCACGGAAGAGAAGAGCTTCCAGTTCCCCCCGCCGGGATTCACCACGAAATGGTTCGGTGTGGCTTGGTTTGATCGCCCCGACATCTGGCAGGCGCTTTATCTCTCGCTCAAAGTCGCAGCGATCGCGACCTTTCTCGCGCTGATTTTCGGCACGCTGGCCGGAGCGGCGCTATCGCGCGCCCGGTTCTTCGGCCGCGAGACGATCTCGCTCCTCTTCATCCTGCCGATCGCGCTGCCGGGCATCATCACCGGCATCTCCTTACGCTCCGCCTTCGACATCATGGGGATCAATTTCTCGGTCTGGACGATCGTCCTGGGTCACGCGACGTTCTGCATCGTGGTGGTTTACAACAATGCCATTGCGCGCTTTCGGCGCCTGCCAGGCAACCTCATCGAGGCCTCCATGGATCTCGGCGCCAACGGCTTTCAAACCTTCCGCTATGTTGTGCTGCCGCAAATCGGCACGTCGCTTCTCGCCGGCGGGATGCTGGCCTTCGCGCTTTCCTTCGACGAGGTCATCGTGACGACGTTCACCTCCGGACAGCAGGAAACTCTGCCCATCTGGATGCTGTCGGAACTGATCCGGCCGAGGCAACGGCCGGTGACCAACGTCGTCGCCGTCTTCGTCATCATCGTCACGCTGATCCCGATCCTTGCCGCCTACTATCTCACACGCGAAGGCGAGCACACGGCCGGATCATCGAAGTAGCCGTTCGGCGCTAGCCGTAAGGAGAACGTTGCATGCTCGATACTGAAATGCTGATTGGCTCCAGCTTCGTGAGCGGCGATGCTGAAGCGGAAGCGGTCGTCAATCCCAAGACCGAAGAGACGATCATCGACCTCGCCGATGCCTCGCCGGGCCAAGTCGATGCGGCGGTCGAGGCGGCGCGCGGCGCCTTCGACTCTTGGTCGCGCACGACGCCCGCCGAGCGCTCGGCGTTGTTGCTGAAGCTCGCCGACGCCATCGAGGGCGATGCGGAAGCGTTCGCCGCACTCGAAGCCCTGAATTGCGGCAAGCCCCGCATCCGCGTTCTCGAGGACGAGATGCCGGGCGTGGTCGATTGCTTTCGCTTCTTCGCCGGAGCCGTCCGCAACATGCACGGGCCCGCGGCCGGCGAATACATGGCGGGGTTCACCTCGATGATCCGCCGCGATCCGGTCGGCGTGGTGGGCTCGATCGCGCCTTGGAACTACCCTTTGATGATGGCCGCCTGGAAGCTCGCGCCGGCCTTGGCCGGCGGCAATACGATCGTCATCAAGCCGTCCGAGCAGACCCCGCTCACGACGCTGAAGCTTGCGAAGACCATCGCCGACATCTTCCCGGAGGGCGTGGTGAACGTCATCACCGGCCGCGGCGAGACGACGGGGAAGGCGCTCATCAACCATCCGAAGATTGACATGATTTCCCTGACGGGCAGCATCCCCACGGGCAAGAAGGTCCTGCAAGCCGCATCCTCGACGGTGAAGCGGACGCATCTCGAGCTCGGCGGCAAGGCGCCGGTCATCGTGTTCGACGACGCGGACCTGGCATCGGTCGTCGAAGGCATCAAAGCGTTCGGGTATTACAACGCCGGCCAGGACTGCACGGCCGCGTGCCGCATCTATGCTGGCAGTAAGGTCTACGAGAATCTCGTGGCGGACCTGTCAAGCGCCGTGAAGGGCCTCAAATACAATTTGCCCAACGACGACGAGAACGAGATTGGACCTCTGATCTCGTCGGCCCAGAAAGACCGGGTACAAGGCTACGTGGAGCGCGCCGGGGGCCAAGGCCACATCGAGATTACGGCGGGCGGCGGCTTACCCGGTGGCAAAGGCTTCTTCTTCGAGCCGACCGTTATTGCCGGCGCCAGGCAGGACGATGAGATCGTGCGCAAGGAGGTTTTCGGCCCGGTGGTGTCCGTCACGCGCTTCGATGACGTCAATCAGGCGGTCAGCTGGGCCAACGACAGCGATTACGGTCTCGCCTCGTCGGTGTGGACCTCCGATCTCGCCAAGGGCATGGCGACGGCCGCGCGTCTTCGCTATGGCTGCTCGTGGGTGAATACGCACTTCATGCTTGTCAGCGAGATGCCGCATGGCGGCCTCAAGACTTCCGGCTACGGCAAGGACCTCTCCATGTATGCGCTCGAAGACTACACCGTCGCCCGCCATGTGATGGTCAAGCTCTGAGGGTGCTCGACGGCTGTTCTAAGCGATAGTTCGGCGGAGAGAGCCGCCTTCGGCTACGGCTGAGACATGCCCTTCACGCGTAGCTGGAGACGTCCGGCGGGATCATGCGTAAACTGCAAGAAAGCTCTGCGATTGGAGCTTGGCGGCACGAAGTCGACCGTCGCTTCGCTCGTCTCCAGAACACCATCGGGGCCCGTAATCTGCCCTTCGATTTCCGCGGCGGCAGCCGTCGCGCGGCCTTGATTGCGGACCAAAACCTCAACGAGGTAGGACGCTTCCACCTGCGTCGTCGCTATCGGCTCGAGCTCTAGCTCGGGAACGCCTTCGCGGGTCGTCAGCCCATACCAAATCATGTAGCCGATCGCGGCGCAGATCATGGCGCCGCCGACACCGGCCGCGACCCATTCCCACGGACTGGTTGCGCTCGATCTTTCGGCGGCGCGGCGTTGCTTTGCCATCAAAGGATCAGGCGGGCTGCGGCCGCCCCAATCGCCCCTGGGAAGCTAAGCACGACGACGGTGCCGATCACCTGCTCGGTGGAAACGTCACTCACCCTGCCGAATGTCCAAAGCAGATAAAGGTTCACCAGCGCAACGATAGCGTACCCCACCACCGTAAATCTCGCGAAAACACTCAAGAAGGACTCGGCCGGGGCGCGGGTCGCGCTCCCCCAGAAATTGGCGGCGTAGACGATGAGGTGCATCAGGGCCATGGAGAGAAGACACAGCGCCAGGAGGTGCCAAATCCCCATCTTGTAGGAGATCACCGATACCTCCTCCGTCGGCGCGACGTTGAGCGATAGAAAGAGACCGCCCACCGCCATCAAGAACAGCTCTCCCACATAAGTTCTCTCGATCCGCTGCTTCCCCGGTGCGCCGCCGAGTTGGTTTTGTGCGAGCATCGCGCCGATGCTGGCAGGGAAGAGCTGCATCGAAATTTTCCCGAGGATCTCCTGCAACGGCATATCCGCCGTCAAGATCCCAAACAGCCAGAGAAAGGCCGCCCCCGTGCAGGCGCCCACGGCGATCGCGACGAGGGCGTCGGCGACGTCATCGGTCCAATGCACGTTGTTTCTGAAGCCGCCGATGCGTGACAGGCCGACGAGAAGCGGCACCAAGAGCACGAGCAGAAGCGCCAATCGCAGGGGGTCGATATAAAACCCCAGCGACCACAGCTCTTCCGTCATGGTCATGGGCAGCGAGAAGATCAGAGCGCCGGCGAAAGCGCGGCCGAGCCCCCTGACAAACTCACGGCCTGAGGCAACGTCGGTTGTGGGGGACTGACTTGTCATGATCCAGTAACGTTGACCGATCTTGCGAGGTCCCGCGCTCCAGAGAGGGGCTGAACCATCGCACCGAATGCCCGACCTCGTCGGCATCTCACGAAAAAAGGAACATCCTCCGCTCCTCTACGTTGAGATCGAAACTGACGAGCTCAGATTATGGTTCAAGTTCTGTCCCGAAAAGAAGAGCAAAGAAGCTCGCGCCAGGCGTATATCGGGTCTGGAAATCGCGCACTCGGGCTGCGAGAGCTCCCAGGTCTCGACGCGTTCACCGCAATAGTGGCGCATGCAGGATGCGGCCAGGCTCTTAGACGCAGCACGTGCAAGGACTGCTCATGTTTGTCTCTCGTAATCCGCCGCTGTTCTCCGGTGCTCCCGCCATAGGGTGGCCCGCATGGAGTTTGGCCGTGTTTGGACTTGCTGTGCTCGGTGCCGCACTCTACCTGCGCTACGAGGTGATCGAGAATACGCCGCTCGGTCTTGCCTGCGAGGCGGGACGGCAGAGCCTCGTCTGCACGGTGAGGGACGCCGTCATTGTGTTGTTCAACCAGAACGCGTTCGGGTGGACTGCGCTGATCGTGGCCGTGATTCAGTTCTGGCGGCCAAACATCGCCGTGTTTGGCGTTGGGCTTGCCGCCTCGCTTGCCGGACTCGTCTTGTACAACACGAACGCCTCGGCGCTGGCCTTGGCGCTTCTCGTGCTCAGCCTGGCGCGGCTTTCGCCCGGAGCGTCGTCAGCGCCATCACGATAAGCAGCACGGCCAGCCATCTGGCCTCCCAATTGGCGACACCTTCGTTGACAACGATGAACGCGCTCGAGCCAGCGAGCAGAAGCCCGGCGGCAATCTCGGCGGGGCCGGGCCTGAGCGGGCCGTTGCCGCGCATGAAGGCAAGTATAAAAAGCGCGACCACGGGAGCGGTCAGCGAAGCGACGGGAAAGTCCTTGTAGCGCGGGTCGAATACGAGGCCGAGTGCGACTTGCAGGCTGGCGACGACAGTCGCCACGAACAGCAGCGTTAGGACCGGTGTGGTCCAGTCGCCGCGTCGCCAGGCCGACGCGGTGAGGGCGTTGGCGAAGCGGGCGAGCTGGTTGCCACGGGTGACGGCGAAGCTCACGGCCATGGGCACCACGAGGGCCAGGCCGAGCATGATGACGGCTCTCAGTTGATCGCCGAGAAAAAAGTTCTCTTTGGTTAGGTTCAGGGCGGCCCAGCCGAAGGTGAGGCCGGCCGCAAGAGCGACACTGGCCACGGCCAAAAGCTCTCCCCGGCTCGATGCACGCCTTCTTTGCCCAAGCCAACCCGCGACAAAGACGAGTAGGGCGGCGCCCGTCCCGAGAGCCGCCTTGAGCGCCCAATCCGGGTGATCCGACAACGGCTCGCCGAAGCGGAACTTCAGGTGTCGGGTGGAGTCATAAAGGCCCCAGTGACCGCCGACCGTCCCTTCGAGCCGCCGCTTCCAAGGCTGATCGAAGGCCTCGATAAGGTTCGCTTTCCATTCCTCCTTCTTGGCTGCGGCCACGATCCCGGTCAGCACGCGAGCCTGATTCACGGGAGAAGGCAGGGCGTGTCCCCGCATGCGCCCGGCGCTCGGCCAGCCGACCTCTCCTATGAAAATCTCCTTATGGGGGAATGCCTCCGTAACTCTTCTCCGGACGTCGCGGACATGCGCCAGGACATCGTCCGCGGCCACAGGGTCATCTTCCCAATAGGGCAAGATATGGATGGTCACGAAATCGACCGCGTCGGCAAGCTGAGGAGCCTCCAACCAGAACTCCCAGACATCCGCATAGGTGACCGGCTTCCCTGAACGCTGTCTAACCTCGCCGATATACTTTTCGAGTTTCGGGATGGACATCTCGCCCCGCAGCAGCGTCTCGTTGCCCACGATCAAAGCTTCGATGACGTCTGGATGGTTCCGGGCGAGTGCAAGGGCCAACTCGATCTCGTCCCGATTGGTAGAGAGATCCCGGCTAAGCCAAATGCCCTGCAGCACCTTCAAGCCGTGCTCGCCGGCGATCGGGGCGACTCTGCCGTGCTCCTCCGCGGCGGAATAAGTCCGAATGCAGGACGTGGTCCGGGAGAGACGTTCCATGTCTTCCGCAATCTGACGGTCGGTGATGACCTGATCCTCGGAAAATGGGGTCTGATCGCCATGGAACGGCGTGTAGGAAACGCAGCCGAGCTTCTCGCTTTGCCCGAGGGGCGAAGGGGGCAGGGGCAGGGGCCGGCCCAACCAGTACCAGCAGCCGGCGATGGCACCCACGACGGCTAGGGCGAGTACTGAGCGCAGCATGGAGAGACGCGGGTGGTGGCAAGAACCAAGTTGGAGCTGCCCTCGCCGCCCAGGGTGGTGCGACAAAGATGCAGCCTGTTCACTCCCTCACCTTACCTATGCACACGCCTCTAGAGAAGTGATACACATTGTCTGCCGTGGCGCTGCCCAAATTAAGTGGTTGAACGCCGTCATGCTTCAGTCCCGTATCAGTCCAATGCCGAACTTCATCCGCGTGGCCGCCGTCGCCCTTCTGGGGGGCGGCATTTTTGCAGGCCAGCTTGCGCCGCTTTTCGCCCAGGACAAGCCCGACCAAAAGCCTCCGGGACAGGAGGGAGGGTCTGGGAAGCCGGACGACCAGCCCGAGGGGGACGCCAAGGAGGCGGAGAACCGGGCAAAGGCGATAGACAAGGCGATCAAGGAATACGAGGACGCGGCGGCGAAGCTTCCGCCTAGGGTCGGCGCGCCGGAATGCGTCTGGACCGGCCGGCGGATCTCGAGCCTTCTATGGCGAGACGATCTCGGAACCGCGTCGCGCTATATGGAACTTTACGAGAAGTTCGGCTGCTCCCCGGAGCACGTCAAACTGGCCTTTCGTTGCGTCATCAAGCAAGGGCCGATTGATCCCAAAGCTGCCGAAGAACTGGCCTCCCGGGTCCACAATTGTTGGATGTCCCCCGAAGGGCCGAAGAAGGAAACGAGTGCGGCGGCAAACTCCGCTAAAGGCGGAACCAAACCCGACTGAACGGGTTGAGATGGGGGAAACTGCCGACTTCTCTTCGCTTCGGCGATCGAGGGGGGACATGCAGGTCGAGTTAAAAAGAGATCAAGGGAACAATGCGCAACGTCCTCGTCGCCTGTGTGGTCGTGTGTGCGGCCGCACTTCACGCATGTGTCTGGTTTGCAATGCAGGACCGGGTCATTCCCCCGGATGCAAAGGGTACTCTTGCGAGCGTCTCCTTCTCGCCGATCAACCCTGATCTCGACGGGCAGGAGGATGAAACCACCGAAGCGCAGATCCGGTCGGATTTAGAGGCCATCGCGCCATACACGCGCACTGTCCGCACCTACGGTGCCACGGATGGGCTCGAACTCGTGCCGAAACTTGCGGCGGAGTACGGACTGCGCGTCACTCTCGGCGCCTGGATCGACGAGCGCGACGACCATAACGAGCAGGAAATAGAGAGCGCCATCGCTCTGACGAAAGAGCATCGTAACATCGACAGCCTCATTGTCGGTAACGAGACGATCTATCGGCAGCGCTCCGAAGAGGCGGACGCCGTTAAGGACCTCATCGAGAAGATTCAGCGCGTGAAGCAGGCGGTCGCGGTTCCGGTTTCGACGGCCGAGGTATGGGATATCTGGCTCGATCATCCCGAGCTCGTTTCCGCGGTGGACTATATTGCCGTTCACATCTTGCCTTACTGGGAAGGTCTGCCTGGAGAGGCCGCCGTCGACCATGCCATGAACGTTTACCGGCAGTTGCGCGAGGCGTATCCCGGCAAACACATCGTGATCGCCGAGTTCGGGTGGCCGAGCGCGGGGCTGAACCGGAAAGACGCGGTGCCGGGCCAGCTCATGCAAGCCGAGATCATACGCGACTTCCTCACCCGGGCTGACGCCATGGGCATCGACTATTCGATCATTGAAGCGTTCGACCAGCCTTGGAAGACTTTCGAGGGGAGCGCCGGTCCTTATTGGGGACTGTTCAACGCCGACCGTGAGCCGAAGTTTTCCTTCACGGGCACCGTCGAGACGCCGAACCTCACCCGCAATTTGATCACGGCTCTCGCGATCGGACTGCTCCTGTCTCTTGCGATCTTCGCCATCCCCGGCGTGAGGTTGATCCAAGCCGCCGTGCTTGCCGCGACGGCGCAGGGCGTCGGCGCCTGGTCGGCCGCCGTGGCCAACTATTGGTTGATGCACTACTTCGTGCTCGGGTCTCAGGTGGCGATGGTTGCGGGCGCCGTCTTGCTGTTGCCGCTCGTCCTCATCATCATGTGGCGCATCGACGAGCTTGCCGCCTTCACGTTCGGGGCGAAGCCCGCGCGTCTCCTCCAGCGGCGCGAAACTGCTCCGGCCCGGACGCCGCTCGTGTCCATCCACGTGCCTGCCTATCGCGAGCCGCCCGACATGCTGCGGCAGACCCTCGACAGCGTGGCCAAGCTGGACTGGCCGAACTTCGAATGCATCGTCATCATCAACAACACCCCCGATCCGGCGTTGTGGGAGCCGATCGAGGAACACTGCCGGCATCTTGGGTCGCGCTTCAAGTTCCTCCGCGAAGACAATCTTGCGGGCTTCAAGGCCGGCGCACTCAGACTTGCGTTGGAGCATACCGCGCCGGAGGCCGAGATCATCGGGGTTATCGATGCCGACTATGTGGTGCATCCCGACTGGCTGAAGGATCTCGTCCCGGCGTTCGAGGACCCGCAAGTCGGGCTCGTCCAGGCGCCGCAGGATCATCGCGATGGCAACCGCACCATCACGAAGGCGATCATGAACAGCGAGTATGCGGGCTTCTTCGACATCGGCATGGTGCGCCGGAACGAGGCCAACGCGATCGTGACGCACGGAACGATGTGCTTGCTGAGGCGTGAGGCCCTGCATGACGCGGGCAGTTGGTCCAGCGACACCATCGTCGAGGACACCGATCTAGGACTGACGCTGCTCGAGCGTGGATGGCGGGCGCATTACACGCGGTGCCGCTATGGGTGGGGACTCCTGCCTTCGGACTTCGCAGCGTATAAGCAGCAGCGTCATCGCTGGGCGTATGGCGGCACGCAGCTCATCAAGAAGCACTGGCGCGCTTTCCTGCCGGGCGGCAGCCGGCTTACGACGCAACAGCGCACCCAGTTCCTGTCAGGCTGGGTGACATGGCTCGCGGCCGAAGCCGTCGGCGTGCTCATCGCCATCCTCAATTTGATATGGATGCCGCTCGTAGCCTTTCTCGGCATCGCCGTGCCGCAATCCGTGCTGCTGCTGCCGGTCCTGGCCACTTTCTTAGTGATGCTTTGCCATTTCATGGTGCTGTACCGGACTTGTGTGCGGGCACCGATCTTCACTTCGTTTGGCGCTGCTCTCTCGGCCATGGCCTTGCAGCTGACGGTGGGCCGGGCCGTGGTGGAGGGTTTTGTCAAGGACGGGCTGCCCTTCGCCCGCACGACCAAAGGCGTCGGCAGCTGGTCCGTGAAATTCCCTGCATTTTGGGAGGCGATACTTGGATCGCTCCTCCTGATCGGCGCGCTCACGCTGTATCTCACCAACGACCAACAGGTTTTCGAGATCTCGGTGTTCAGTGTGGTGATGCTGGTGCAGAGCCTGCCCTTTATGGCGGCGGTGGCAATCGCGTTGCTTGAGCGTTCGCCGCTCAACCGGTTTTCCACCTGGCGCCGGTTGGCGTCGCGGTCCACCTATGTCATGCGCTTCCCGCGAGGCCCGCGTCCCCGGCTTATTCACCGTTGATCGGCGCTTGTTGCCTGCGTCCGTAAAAAGGATGCCGTCCCTCGACGCGCGGGCTTTCTCCACCGCGCAGGATCGTGTTGCCTCGATAGATGAACAGTCATCGAGGCAGAGGTTGGATTTGCCGATGCGCCGGGCTTGAGCTTGGCGCCGGCCTTCCCCATGCGGAAAACCCTTCCTTTGGGTGCCCGAAAGTGGAATCACGTCTCCCATGAAGAGAAAGGTTCTCATCGTCGGGATCGGGGCGGGCAACCCGGACCACATCACGGTCCAGGCCGTGAACGCGCTCAATAAAGCCAGCGTGTTTTTTGTTCCCAGCAAGGGCGCCGAGAAGAGCGACCTGGCGGCGTTGCGGCGCCAGATCATCGAGCGTTTCGTCGAGAGCACGGACTACCGGATCGTGGGCTTCGACAACCCGGTCCGCGACAGTTCCAACGAGAGTTATCGCAGCGGCGTCGCGGACTGGCACGACGCGGTCGAGGGCGTCTACGAGCAACTCATCGTCGGGGAGCTAGGCGAGGAAGATTACGGGGCCTTCCTCGCTTGGGGCGATCCCAGCCTCTATGACAGCATCCTTCGTATCTTGGAGAAAATTCGCTGCAAGGGACGTCTCGATCTCGACTACGAGGTCATTCCCGGCATCAGCAGCGTCCAAGCGCTGGCAGCGGCGCACAAGATTCCTCTCAATCGCATCGGCGAGTCCATTATGCTCACGACCGGGCGCAAACTCGCCGAGTGCTTCCCGGACAATGCCGACAGCGTGGTCGTCATGCTCGACGGTCAGTTGGCATTCAAGACCGTGGACGAAGACGTCGAGATCTATTGGGGTGCCTATGTCGGAACCGAGGACGAGATCCTCGTCTCGGGCAGATTGCGGGACGTTGTCGAGGAGATCGAACGCGTGAGGCAGGAAGCGCGCGCGAGAAAAGGCTGGATCATGGACACCTATCTCTTGTGGAAGCCCGAGAGGCCCTAAAGAGTTGGGCAACCGCCCCCGGCGCTTCAAAGCAGCGGCAGAGGGGGGCTGGCGCCCATAGACGTCGGATGAGTGACGCTGATAAACGCTGGGCGTTGTTTGCAGAGATCCGATCATAAGATTTTTGAGGTCGGCGACGTTCTTCTCCAGAGCGGCGAGGTGCTTCGCAATGCGAAGCTTGCTTTTGCGACCTACGGCACGCTGAACAGCGCAGCCGATAATGTCGTGCTTCTGCCGACGTTCTATACCGGCACCCATCTTCGCAACGAGCCTCTGTTCGGCGCCGGCCGCGCCATCGACCCTTCGCGCCACTTCATCGTATCGGTGAACCTGTTCGGTAATGGGTACTCGTCCTCGCCGAGCAACACGGCGGCGCCGCAGGACGGCCCGCGCTTCCCGAACGTCAAGCTGTTCGACAATGTCGCGTGCCAGCACCGGCTCCTGACCGAGCAGCTCGGCGTTCGCCGTATCGCGCTGGTGCTCGGCTGGTCGATGGCGGCGATGCAAGCCTACCAATGGGCGGCGCAGTATCCAGGCATGGTCGGCGCGATCCTTCCCTATTGCGGCGCCGCGCGATGCTCCGCTTTGAACCACGCGTTTATCGATGGACCCAAAGCCGCGCTGCAGGCTGACTGCGCCTGGAACGGCGGCAACTACACCGCTCCCCCGGAAAAGGGGCTCCGGGCCTTTGGCCGGGTCTACGCCTCATGGGCGTACTCTCACGACTTCTTCGCCGATGGGCTCTACCGCGAGTTGGGCTTCGACACCCTCGAGGACCTCGTGCGCGATTGGGAAGAAGACCACCTGCGCTGGGACGCCAACGATCTGATCGCCAAGATCTGGACTTGGCAGAATGGCGACATCAGCCGCAACGACATCTTTCGTGGGGACCTCCGCCAAGCCCTGCAAGCGATCACCGCGCGCGCCATTGTCATGCCGTGCCGCACCGATCTTTACTTCGTGCCGGAGGATAACGCGGCCGAGGTCGCTATGATGCGGCACGCCGAGCTGCGGGTGTTCGACTCGCCTTGGGGCCACTGCGCGGGGTCGCCCGGACGACTGCCTGAGTTTGGAAAAGCTCTCGACGAGGCCGCAGCAGAACTGTTGAGGCCCTAGCCGCGTGCTATCCTCCGCTCGCGCCTGAGCGCGCCGGCACCCCCGCGATCGAAAAAAGGCGCTGCCCGGCAAGGCCCGGCAGCGCTGAAGTCTTAGGTTAGTTGCCGCGACGATCCGCTTCGTGGGGACGGGCATCCTGCTCGACGACGCGAAGATCCATGCGCCCGGCATCGTCTTGGAGCTCAGCCTGTCGGTGATCCTCGCCATCCTGCTGATCGCGGCGAGCATCCCGCTGATCCTGCCGCGGTTCTAGAAAAAGGGAATGAGCGACGCGGGCCGGTGCTGGCCGCCTTCCGCCTCTTTGGCGCAGAGGCGATGGCGGTAGTAGCAATCGCCGTTGGAGAGCCCGGTGCTTTCCTGGGTCATCTCCGCTTTGGCGCCGAGGCTGAAGCGGTACTCCATCGCGGCGTCGGGCGCCCATTTCGAGCAGGAGACGCGGACGACGCCCTTGTAGGCCTCGTCGCAGCGATTGCGGATGCGCAGCGTCTGGCCGTCCGGCGTGAGGAAGATGCGCAGGCATTGCGGGCGGGACTGATCGCAAGCTGACCCGTCTTCTTGCGGCGTCTCGGCCAAGGCAGCAACCCATTGCTCGGAGACTTTATCCGCTGTGTTGAGATGCGCCAGTACGTCCTCGGCCACGATCTCCGGCACCTCCAGCATGAGATTGTGTCCCGCCTCCACGGTGTGCAGGCCATAGGCGCCGTCCATGTAGTTCACCGTCTCCGTCGCGGCGACACGGCCGAAGGCGCCGTCCTCGCGGCCCCATATAAAGAGAGTCGGCGGCCGGATCTTGCCGACAGGGTCCAGCGAGCGGAACTCGAAGGCCCGGTACCAGTTCAGCGCCGCATGGAGCGTGCCCGGCTCGCCGAACACGCGCTCATATTCCTCGATCTGTTCGGGCGGATGGTCTTGCCACTTTAGGTATTTGAGGAAGGAGGCCTGATTGAAGCCGAGCACGAGCTCCGGCAGTACGGGTAGCCGGTAGAACGCCATGTAGCTGCTGAGGCGCAGTTGCGAGTCGGGTTCGGCAAGCGCGTACGCCAAGGCAGACGGGTGCGGCATGGACAGCGACGTCAGGCTCAGGACACGCTCTGGATAGCGGTCCGCCACGGTCCAGGCGATGGCGCCGCCGAAATCATGGCCGATGACGTGGAACCGCTCGAAGCCGGCGGCGTCGGCGACGGCCAGCACGTCCGTGGCGATCTTGGTCTTGGTGTAATCGTTCTGCGAGGGCGGCCGCGCGCCCGGGCTATAGCCGCGCTGATCGTAGGCAATGGCGCGGTAGCCGGCCTTGCCCAGCGTGTCGAGCAGCGTCTCCCACATGATCGAGGTTTCGGGGAAGCCATGGAGCAGGATCACGCCTTCGCCCTGAGGATTGCCGAAGCCGGCCACGCGGGCGCGGAACTCCATGCTGTTGGCCCTGATGCGCACCAGGCCGTCTTGCGTGCCGTCGAACAGGGGAAGCTGTTCCGTCATCTCGGCGTGGCAGTCGGGGCAGGCCGGCGCCAGAAGCAGCCGGTCGATGGCGTAGGCCGCCGTCATGGGCAGCATGAAGATCGCCAGGACGAGCCAGACCCGCTTGATACGCTTCATGATGGGCTCTTCCCCCCGGGAAGCCTTCTCGTCCCGCCCCTTGGGTCCGAGCCCAGGGCTTCCGGCGAGTTATTATATCGGCTGAGCCATACCAGAAAGTGTATCGCCCCGCCATCACGGGGGAAGCTGGCCCCTTGCGGATCGGCAGGTCCCAAGCCATCTGAATAATCTCAAAAAAACCGGAATTGCAGGCACGATCGCGCAAATTCGGCCATCTGGAACGCGGCGGGTTAGGAACGGTTTTGGTGGACGGGGAGTGGAGTTCGACCGAGGGCAGGGACGCCGCCGGCCAGGCTGTGGAGGAGCTTGCGCCTCGGCGAGCATCTCGCGGGCGAGTAGGTCCTCGTGCTCAAGTAGCGCGAAGCGCGGTAGCACGAAGAAAGAGCCCGGTAGCGCATACAAAAAGCGCTCAAGGTGGCTGGAGGTGGTGAGGTGCGTTAGGCGCCCGCACAGCATAAGCGTGCGCTGTGGCGGCGTTGCAACAGCGCGCCATCCAGGTCGCCGTTATACTGCGCTCAAAACACGCGCGCGGTGGGGTTCCTTTGTGGGGTGATCGGGCCAGAAGCGCCATCATCGACAGCGTCTGCGTGCGTGCATCGCGGGTTCCCGCGCGGAACCGGGTCCGATCAGCCCGCCGTTTCGTCAAACACATCGCCGGTAGCAGGCGAGGCCCTTTCCCTCTCGACGGTCCATCCGCAAGGATGCTAAAGCACGCCCCGGCTTGGGGGAGCGCGTAGGGGAGGTTCATGCAGGAATCTGCCGTCAACGAGCACGATGCGGAATGCGTCGGCCCGAGCTGGTATCTGAGCCGCGACGGCGAGCAGATCGGACCCCTGACGGATCGCGAGCTCTCCTTGTTTGCCGAAGGCGGCAATTTCCGGCCCGGCGATCTCCTCTGGACCGCGGGGCTCGATACCTGGAAGCCCGCCGGCGCCGTGTTCGGCCTCAAGGACAAGAGCGGCGGCGAGAGTGTCGCCGAGCCGGCCCCCGCCGCCGATGAAGGTGAAGGCGAGGGCGGCGAGACCGAAGACGGGTCTCCTGTCTTTCTGGCGCCCGCGGCCGACGCCGAGATGCCCGAGCCTGCCGGATTCGACGGCCAGCCGGCTGACGCGATGCCTGATTTCGTGTCTTCCGAGGCGACGCCCGAGAGGATCGAGCCGGAAGTCATCGAGCCGGAAGTTATCGGACTGGAGGGTGTGGAGCCGGCAGTCATCGAGCCGGAGCGTGGAGACGTCCATGCGCTCGTCCAGGCCCTCAGGGGCGAAGCAGCCCCGCCCAAGCTCACCGTCAAGGAGCGGGCGGTCGCGGAGCTCAAGAAGTTCGCGGGCGCCTTCATCTATCTTTGGGTGGTGTTCACGGTCCTCCTCCTGCACGAGTGGATCGTGCTGTCGGACCACCATGTGGGCTTTACATTTTATGGGCTCGCCACGTTCAACGCGATCGCCTTGGGCAAGATCATGATCGTGGCCGAGCATTTCCGCTTCGCCGAACGGTTGAAGGAAAAGCCGCTTGTCTATCCCATCGTCTATAAGACGGTGGCTTTCACCACGCTTCTGCTCGTCGCCTACGTTCTCGAGATGATGCTGTTCGGCCTGATCGGCGGGCACGGCTTCTTCGCCAGCATGCCGGCGCTCGGGGGCAGCGTTCTCGGCACCATGGCGCTCTGGCTAATCTTCTGCGTGGCGCTCATGCCGTACTTCGCGTTCAAGGAACTCGAGCGCGCGGTGGGCCCGGAAATGCTTCGCAAGCTGCTGCTGGGGCGGCGCTAGGATAGCGGGCTAGCGGGAGAGCACGTCCTCGAGTGACTTGCCGTGCTTGGCGCCGACCGGACCGTCGCCGTCGAGCGCGGCGCGCACCCGCGGCAGCGCTTCGGGATGCTCGGCGCGCAGCCACTCGATCATCTGCTCGCGGATCTCGCAGCGCAAATCCCAGGCGGTGGGCGAGTTCCGGGCGCTCAGCAGCGCGCGCACCGTGATGGTCGCAGGGCCTGACTCGACGACTTGCAGGTTCGAGACCTTCCCGTCCCAGAGCTGGTTGCCGTAGAGCAGACCGTCCAGCTTCTTTCGCATCGCGGCGATCGGCGCGCGATAGTCGAGATGCCACAAGACGACGCCGATGATCGCGGCGCTTTCCCGCGTCCAGTTCTCGAAAGGCTGCTCGATGAAGCGCGACAGCGGCACGATCAGCCGACGCTGGTCCCAGATGCGGATCACCACACAGGTCGTGGTGATCTCCTCCACCCAGCCCCATTCGCCCTCGACGATCAGCACGTCGTCGATACGGATCGGCTGAGTCAGCGCGATCTGCATGCCGGCAATCAGGTTGGTGAGGATCGGCCGCGCCGCGAAGCCGAGCACGAGGCCTGCGACGCCGGCCGATGCGAACAGGCTTACGCCAAAGGCCTGCACCGCGGGAAACATCACGAGACACGTGCCTGCGGTCAGCAGCAACACGACGACCAGGCCGATGCGCCGCAGAATATTGATCTGGGTATGCACCCGCCGCGCCGTGAGGTTGTCCTCCACGTCGAGACGGTGGCGCCGCTCGATGCGCCGCGCCGCGGCGTTGATGGCGATGACGGCGCTCCAGCCGAGCAGGATCACCATGCCGATCTTCATGAGACGGCGCACGGTGTCGCCGAACTCGGCGTTGAACTCGGCCGCGGGGAGCACGCTGACCAGCGCAAGCAGGATCGCGGCGAGCCGCGTCGGCCCGGCGATACGCTTCAGTATTGCGTGGGCCATGCCTTCGCCGGCGAAGAACCGCCGCATCAGGGCGAACGCGCCCGCGTGCAGCGCGACGGCCGCGAGAACCGCGCTCGCGAGCAGCAAGAGGATCGAGACTTCGTCGCTGCCGGTCAGCGTGCGCAGCTGGGTGAACCAGCTCACGGCGAGGTCCCCGCTCATATGCGCACGCTCCGCCGAGCGCCCGGCGTTCCGATATGTGCCGTGATCGATTTCCCCATACCGAAACAGCTTACCGCAGGAGGGTGGGGAACTCGCACCCCCGCGCGCCAATTCGCCGCGCGCCGGTAAACGCAGGAAAATGCTGGAAAATCCAGGCTGGCGAACGTCTCTCGTTGGTCCAGCTCTCCCATGGCGGCAACGGGACGGCCGGAGCCCGAGTTCGATGGACGAAGCCGCGGGAGGCGGCTAGTCTCCCCCTCCAACGCGGCGAGTGTAAAAGAAGCGAAATGCGCGGTCTTGCCACTTTTACGGGCATTGCCCTTTTTCTGGCAATGCAGGGTGCGTCCCTGGCGCAGGAGGCCACGGCAGGGCCGGAGGCCGCGCAAGCGCCTTCCGAACAGGCCGCGCAACCGGATCAACAATCCGGACAGGCGCTTCTCGACGAAGCGCAGCTTGACCAGCTCGTTGCCCCCATTGCGCTTTATCCGGACCCGCTGCTCGCTCAAGTCCTCATCGCCTCCACCTATCCGCTCGAAGTGGTGCAGGCGGAACGGTGGCTCGAGAAGAACAAGGAGCTGAAGGGCGACGCGCTCGACGAGGCGTTGGCCAAGGAAGATTGGGACGACAGCATCAAGGCGCTGGTCGAAGTCCCCGACGTCCTCGAGATGATGAACAAGGATCTCGATTGGACCTCGCAACTCGGCGACGCCGTGCTCGCGCAGCAAGCGGACGTCATGGGCGCCGTGCAGCGCTTGCGCGCGCTCGCCCATGAGAATGGCAAGCTTGAGTCCAACGACCAGCAGACGGTGACGGTCACGCAGGAGGTGAACGTCACTCAGCCGCCGGCCGGTTCCGATGCCCCGGCAAGCGCGCAGCCGGCGCCGCAACAGGTTATCGTCATCGAGCCGGCCTCGCCGGAGACCGTCTACGTTCCGTACTACGAGCCGTCCGTGGTCTATGGCAGCTGGCCGTATCCGGACTATCCGCCCTACTACTTCGCGCCGCGGCCCGGCTACATCGTGGGCGGCGCGCTGGCGACGGGTCTGGCGTGGGGCGCGGGCTACGCCATCGGCAACGCCATCTGGGGAGACGGCTTCGATTGGCGCGGCGACAACATCCACGTCAATGTCGACCGCAACGTCAACATCAATAACAAGAACGTCAACGTCAACAACTGGCAGCACAACTCCTATCACCGCCGCGGCGTGAACTACGACAACGCGGACGTCCGCAATAAATTCTCCAAGAACGAATTCTCCAAGGGCGACCTGGCCGACAAGACGAAAGATTTCCGCGGCCGTGGCGATGGCCTCGACAGGCCGGGAGACAAGCGTCCCACCGTCGGCGATCTGGAAGCAGGCCTTGGCGACAAGCGGCCCGGCGGCGGCGCGCTCGGAGACAAGAAGCCCGATCTCGGCGACAAGCGCCCGACGGCCGGCCAGTTGGAGGGTGCGCTCAAGGATAAGCCGGGTCTGGGTGACAAAAAGCCCGGCGGCGGGGCGCTCGCGGGCAAGAAGCCCGACATCAAGAAGCCGGACATCAAGAAACCCGACAGCAAGAAACCGGATATCGCCAAGAAGCCCAATCTCGCCGACAAGAAGCCCAATCTGGCCGCCAAGAAACCCGACATCGCCAAGAAGCCGGACATCAAGAGACCGGACGTCAAGAAGCCCGACATCAAGAAGCCGCAAGCCAAGCGCCCGTCTGGCAACGCCTTCGACAAGCGCGACGGCGGCAAGGCCAAGGACTTTTCGAATCGCGGCAGGTCGAGCGTCGGCAATCGCAGCGCCAAGCAGCTGTCCTCCAGAGGCGGCGGCGGCGGCGGACATAGAGGCGGCGGCGGACGCCGGCGTTAGATTTTCGTGCGCGGAGCTTTAGAGGTCGAGTGATGGTTCAGAGATTGCGGCAGGTACGGTTAGGCCGGTGTCTCGCAACGGCCGCGCTGCTCCTCGTGGTGTGCGCGCCCGCGTTCGCCCAGGAGGCGTTCGAGACGCCCGAGGCCGCGGTCACGGCCCTGATCGGCGCGGCGAAGGAGGGCGACAAGGCAAAGCTTCTCGACATCCTCGGGCCCGAGGGCGAGGAGGTGATCAGCTCCGGCGATACCGTCGCCGACACGAACGCGCGCGACAGCTTCGTCACGGCGTACGACGAGAAGCATGTCCTCGAGCCGGAAGGGAAGGACACGACCATTCTCGTTCTCGGCGCGGACGATTGGCCTTTCCCCATTCCGATCGTCGCACGAGACGGCAAATGGGAGTTCGATACCGGGGCGGGTCATGAGGAAATTCTCTTGAGGCGCATCGGGCGGAACGAGCTGTCGGCCATTCAGGCGAGCCTTGCCTATGTCGCCGCGCAGAACGAGTATGCCGCGCTCGACGTGGACGGGCGCCGTCCTCCGGCTTACGCGCAGCGCATCGTGAGCAGCCCGGGCGCCAAGGACGGCCTCTATTGGCCGAGTGCGGAGGGCGATGCGCAGAGCCCGCTCGGCGCGCTGTTCGCCGAGGCCTCGGAGGAAGGCTACGCCCCCGGCGGCGAAACGCCGGCGCCCTATCACGGCTACTATTATCGGATCTTGAAAGGCCAAGGCGCCGGCGCCGAGGGCGGCGCCTTCGACTATGTGGTGGACGGGCGGATGATCGGCGGGTTCGGCCTCCTCGCCTATCCGGCCGAGTATGGCAATTCCGGCATCATGACCTTCATGGTCAACCATGACGGCGTCGTGCTTCAGAAGGATCTCGGGCCCGACACCGCGGACCTCGCGGCCGAGATCGAAGCCTTCGCGCCGGACGAGACCTGGACCAAGGCCGAGACGCCCTAGCCTCGCCACCGAGACTTTAAGTGCGTGCTCGGCAAGTAGCGACACGTTCCAAAAAAAGTAATCCCTGCGCTCCGAGCCGGCCTTAGACTCCACGTCATCTCTGCCCCGTTGAGGGACGCGGTGCCTAGGACCGTCCTGACATCGTGGGGCAGGGCTGCGGTGCCCGTGGGATAACCGCGCGTCTCTGAGATGCCTCGGTCCGAAAGGAGTGGCGGAAGGGGAGGCGCGGCCGGTGTAACGAACTACCTGCGGGCCGCGTTGGCCTCTCGCCCCGTCTGGAAGTGTCGGGGTTCATGTCTGCCGGCGTCGCGTCCACGTTCGATGTGGCCGGCGTCCGCGGGACAGGAAATAAGCCGGAGGCCTTCGGCGAAGCGATGCCGCTTCGCGGGGCGCGCCAAACGGGCCGCCACCTAAGCTGCAGCAGGATCGCGGCCTTCCGCGTGCCCCGCGCAGTCCCTCATCGCTCGCGGGCGTGCGCCCGGCGGGAAACTTTGTGCTGCCCGCTTCTCCCACTCGTCATTGCCGGGCTTGTCGACGAAGGCGACGGTGAAGAGAAGCCGACCGGCAGGAGAAGGACTCGCATGAAGCACACAAGGCACGATGCTCACAAGATCCGACGCCAATGTCTTCCGCATGCCGGCCGTTTCTGCGAGCATGGCGCACGCTGAGTCACCTGCTCTGCCGCCGGCGGGCCTGATCGCGGGACCGCGCGCGGAGACGAACCGGACGAAGGGATGCATCGATGCCGATTATCACTCTCTTGCTGCTCGCCGCGCTCGTGGCCACGTTCGGCTTCTGGGGCATGCTCAAGGGCATTCTCGGCGCCATCGGCGTCATCATCTTGCTGTGCCTGCTCGGGGCGCTGACCCTGGCCTTCCTCGCAGCCTGGATCCTCAAGCGCTAGCGCCGCAGACGCCAGGCCGCGCGCTAGTCTCCGGCGCGCGTGCCGGTGATGGCGAAATCCGCTTCCTGGAATTGATATTTCTGGACGACGCTGCCCGTGGCCGCGAGCGCCGCGAGGCAGGCTTCATGCGCCTCTTGGCGTTCGGCCTCGCTCAGGGTCTCGCCCGCATCGACGCGCTCCGCCGTAATGAGGCAGAGCGAGGCCTCGTCCTGAGCGAAGACGGTCGCGGGCAGGATCGCAAGGGGGAGGGTCAGGACGGCGGCGCGGCCAAGAGTCTGGATCATTCCGGTCCGCATCAGTCCGGCGCGGGCAAAGCTGGCGCGAGGCGGCATGGTCTACTCCGCCGCGAGCCTCACATATTCGCCCTTGCCGACGGGGCAGGCAGCCCACAGCTCTTCGAGGGCGGCGATGAGGGCCGCCATCTGCTGATCGGTGTGGACCGGCGAGGGGGTGAAGCGCATGCGCTCGGTGCCGCGCGGCACGGTCGGGTAGTTGATGGGCTGCACGTAGATGCCGTAATGGGTCAAGAGCGTGTCGGTCACCGCCTTGCAGTGGACCGGATCGCCGACCATGACCGGCACGATGTGGCTCGGGTTCTCCATCACCGGCAGGCCGGCTTGCTTCATCAGGCCTTTGAGGGTGCGCACCCGCTCGCGGTGGCGCGCGCGCTCGAGCTCGCTCACCTTCAGATGGCGGATCGAGGCCAGCGCGCCCGCGGCGATGGCCGGCGCCAAGGACGTGGTGAAGATGAAGCCTGGCGCATAGGAGCGGATGGCGTCGCAGCAGGCTTTGCTCGCGGCGATGTAGCCGCCCATGACGCCGAAGCCCTTGGCCAGCGTGCCGTTGATGATGTCGACGCGGTCCATCGCGCCTTCGAGTTCGGCGATGCCGCCGCCGCGCGGGCCGTAGAGGCCCACCGCGTGCACCTCGTCGAGATAGGTCAGCGCGTTGTATTTCTCGGCCAGCTCGCAGATCGAGCCGATGGAGGAGATGTTGCCGTCCATGGAATAGACGCTCTCGAAGGCGATCAGCTTCGGCGTGTCGAGCGGCACTTGCTTGAGCAGCTCCTCGAGGTGGTCGAGGTCGTTGTTGCGGAAGATGTGCTTGGGGCCGCCGCCGTGGCGAATGCCCTCGATCATCGAGGCGTGGTTCTTGGCGTCGGAGAAGATCACGAGACCCGGCATCAGCCGCGTCAGCGTCGACAGGGTCGAGTCGTTGGCGATGTAGGCGCTCGTGAACAGCAGCGCCGCCTCCTTGCCGTGGAGGTCGGCCAGCTCTTCTTCAAGCTCCACATGGTAGTGGGAGGTGCCGGAGATGTTGCGGGTGCCGCCGGAGCCTGCGCCCACCGCGTCGATCGCCTCGTGCATGGCCGCGCGCACCTTGGGGTGCTGGCTCATGCCGAGATAGTCGTTGGAGCACCAGACCGTCACGTCGCGGGTACCCGCTTTCGTGTAGTGGTCGGCGATCGGATAGGCTCCGCAGCGGCGCTTCAGATCGGCGAAGACGCGGTAGCGCCCCTCTTGGTGGAGCGACTGAAGATGCTGGCGGAATCTGTCCTCGTAATCCATCTGTCTCCGTTCCCTAGACCATTGGCGTTCGCCAAAGCCACCCAGCTATTGGCCGAACAGAATGGATATCGTTATGGGCACCCGGCTTACCGCAAGTTCTTGTTCGACTTGCTTAAAGTCAAAGTCGCACAGGGCCTTGCCCAGCTAAGTATCCTATCCCGGCCTCGGTCTCAAGGACCGAGACCGATTCTAAGTTAGATGTATTGTCGCATTAGCCGTCATAAAAGCCCGTGGGCTTTGACCTGGGTCAAGCGCGGGCGGGAAGCGGCAAGATGCCCGCTTT
>Ga0210068_1000030_pt1 | contig 25265 bp, 25 predicted proteins | sample RushOxbow_ThreeS_5_FD_185561 | JGI IMG/M metagenome (GOLD analysis project Ga0210068, IMG submission 185561) | Wetland microbial communities from San Francisco Bay, California, USA, that impact long-term carbon sequestration -... | ecosystem: Environmental > Aquatic > Marine > Wetlands ... | reverse complement strand
CTCCTCGTGGCCATGACGCGCATGCGCAACGAGGCGCTGATCCTGCCCGACACGCTCGACTATCTCGGCGCCCATGTGGACGCGATCGTCGCCTATGACGACGCCAGCACCGACGAGACGGTCGAGATCTTGCGCGCCCATCCCAAGGTCGCGCTGATCGTCGCCAACCAGGCGTGGGAGCAGGACGTGGACGCGCGAAAGCGCGCCGAAGGGCGCCATCGCGGGCTCCTGCTCGACATGGCGCGCGCGGAGCTGCTTCATGACTGGATGTTCTGCTTCGACCCGGACGAGCGGGTGACCGGAGACGTGCGCGGGTTCCTCGCCGGCCTCACGAACGAAACGGACGCGGTCCGCGTCCGTCTCTTCGACGCCTATATGACGCCGGAGGATCACGCGCCCTACACTTCCGACCAGCGGCTGCTGGACTTCCGCACGCTTTACGGTCCGGAGCAGCGGGACATTCTCATGCTGTGGCGCAACCGGCCGGAGATCGGCTTCGCCGAGGGCGACGGGCGCACGCCGCGTGGCATGACCTCGGTCGAGACGGATCTCTATTGCCAGCATTACGGCAAGTCGCTGTCGATCGCCCATTGGGAGGAGACTTGCGACTACTACGTGCAGCATTTTCCCTACGAGACCTACGGGGCCAAATGGGAGGCGCGGAAGGGCCAGGGCATCCATACGGAGTCCGATTTCGGCCGCCGGCTTCACCCCTGGGGCGAGGACCTATTCGCCAACGCGGTGCCGATGCCGGCCGCGAAATAGCCCGCAAAAAAAGGCGGGAGCCCAAGCTCCCGCCTTCCTGCGCTTCTAGCCGCGGAGAGCACGGCTAACTGGGGGCGCATTATTCCTCTTCGTTTTCGTCCTCATCCGGCGTGTCGCCGGGGCCGTTATCGGGACCGCCATCAGGACCGGCCTGGGGCGGGCCGCCATGTGGCCCCTTGCCATGCGGGCCCTTGCCCTGAGGACCCTTGTCGCCGGGGCCGCCATGCGGACCGTGCCGCCAGCCGTGATGCATGGCCATGCGGGCCCGAGCGCGCGCTTCGATCTCCTTGACCTTGTCGAGCTGCTCCGCGGTGAGTGTGGTACGAAGCGCACCGATCGCCGCCTTCAGCTTCTCGGCGTTTTGGGCGCGCTCGATCGACCTGTCGGCGAAGCCCTCGGCCAACGAGAACGGCTCGGCGGTGTCGCCAGGCGCCGTCATGCCGGGTCCGCCGGGACGCGTGGGCCGCTTCAGGGTTGCTTGCAGCGCGTCGGTGAAATCGCGCCAGGTGTCGAGCTGGTCGGCGCGGATGCCGATCTCGGTCTCCATGACGCTCAGCTTCTTGGCCAGGTAGTCAGGGTCCATGAGGCCGTGGTGTCCGCGACGGCCATGCTTGCCGTATTTGCGGTCCTCACCGCGGTCGCACATTTTCTTGCCTTCACCGGCCCAGGCGCTTTGGCTCCAGCGACCATCGTGGCCGGCCGCCAGGGTCACCGCCGTGAGGCCCGCGATACTGAGCACAGCGACAACGGCGATCGAGGCCATCCTTTTGGAGAACTTCATTTTGCAGCATCCTCAAGTTATTGGTGTCAGGCTCTTACCTACGGTCTCTTCGTTGCCCTTCTAGGTCCGCGCGTATCCGAACGTTGCTGTGGCGGCGAGTTTTGTGTCGAAACATTGCTGAACCGGAGACGGACGGATTTCGTTACAAGATTCCTCTCGTGGCCGGCGCCGGGCGAGGCTAGAAGGAGGCGAATTCAATGACCGCCACGCCCCGCATACTCGTCGTCGATGACGACCCCGAAATCCGCAAGCTGCTCGCGCGTTATGTGGAGAGCCAGGGCTTTCGCGTGCTGCTGGCCGCGAGCTGCCAGGAGTTGCGCGATCAGCTGGCGACGCATCAGGTGGATCTGATCGTGCTCGACGTGATGTTGCCCGACGGCTCGGGCCTCGACGCCTGCCGGGACTTGCGGGCGCAGCGCTCCACCGTCCCGATCATCCTCCTGACGGCGCTGAAGGAAGATGTCGATCGCATTATCGGCCTCGAGATCGGCGCCGACGATTATCTCGGCAAGCCCTTCAATCCCCGGGAACTGATCGCGCGGGTGCGCGCCGTTCTGCGCCGCCGGTCTGAGACGGTTCCCGAACCGAGCGACCTCAAAGTCTACCGGTTCGAAGGCTTCACGGCCGATCCGCAGCTGCGTCGGGTGACCAACGATGAAGGCCAGGACGTGGACCTGACGGGCGCGGAGTTCGATCTGCTCAAGACGTTTCTCGATCGCCCCGGCCGCGTGCTGTCGCGCGATCAGTTGCTCGATCTTACGCGCGGCCGCGAGGGCGACGGTTTCGATCGTTCTGTCGACGTTCTGGTGAGCCGCTTGCGCCGCAAGCTCGGCGGCAAAGATCCGCACCTCATCAAGACAGTGCGGAACGGCGGCTATCAGCTCGCCGCCAAGGTCGAGATGGGGGACGGGCAGGCGTGAATACCCTTCGCGTCAAGATCGCCGTGCTTCTGGTCGTTGCGATCGTCTCGGTCGTCGGCCTCCTGACGGTCGTGCTCTTCTATCTCCTGGGCCCGCCGCAGCGTTCCGAGCGCGCGCTCGAGGGAACGGCGCAGCAAGTGGAACTGGTGCTGGGACTCATCAAGGAAGCTCCCGGGGTCGTTACGCTGAAACAGGAGCCCGCGCCCGGGCAACTCTACAGGCAATCGACCGAGGGTTTGCGCGAGGTTCTGGCGGCGCGCGGCCTCGATCTTCCGGTCACCATATCGCGCGACGGGCATGAGGCGCCGCTGATCGTCTCGGTCCCCATCGAGGACGGATGGCTGTGGATGCCGACCTCCGGCATGCCGCCGCCCGGTCCGCCGTGGAAGGCTCTGGTCAGATGGCTGACGGTGATCGCGCTCGGCGCCACTGTCATCGCCGTGTTCGTCGCGAACCGCATGGTACGCCCGCTTGTGTTCCTGGAAGACGCGGTGGCCTCGGTCGGCCCCGACGGGCTGATGCCGGAACTGCCCGAACGGGGTCCGGCGGAGGTGCGGGCCACGGCCAAGGCGCTCAATTCTCTCTCGGCCCGGCTGAAGCGCTCCATGGAGAGCCGCATGCGGCTCGTAGCCGCCGCCGGTCACGATATGCGCACGCCGATCACGCGCATGCGGCTCAGGGCCGAGTTCGTGCCGGAAGACGAGGAGCGCGGCAAATGGCTCAACGATCTCGACGAGCTGGAGCGTATCGGCGACAGCGCCATCATGCTCGTGCGCGAAGAGACCGGCGCCGCCGCGCCGGAACGCATCAGGCTCGATGAGCTGGTCGGCGACATCTGCACGGATCTCAAGGAGCAGAGTCTTGACGTGACCGGCGTGAACTTGCGCCCTGTCACGATACGGGCGAGCCGCTTCAAGCTGAACCGGGCGCTGCGCAACCTGATCATCAACGCGGCGACTCACGGCGTTCGGGCGCGGGTCAGCGTGAGCGGCAACGGCACCATGGCGCGCATCGTCATCGAAGACGACGGCCCCGGCATTCCGGAGGATCTCATTCACCAGGTGTTCGAGCCGTTCTTCCGCGCCGACCGGGCGCGACGCCAGGATATTCCGGGCGCCGGGCTCGGAATGACCATCGCTTACGAGATCGTGAGCCGGGCGGGCGGGCGCATCGATATCGCCAACCGGCCGGACGGCGGGCTCGTGCAAACCGTCGAGCTGCCGGAAGCCGCCGATGAGGCGAAGACCTAGCCGTTGCGCCTGGTGAGCGGAACCACCGTGCTCTTCGCCGCCACGGCCGGGATCGCAAAGACCGCGGTGAAGCCTTGAGCGGTCGTCTCAAACGATAGCTCCGCGTCCCAGATCTCGGCGATATCCTTCACGATCGCAAGGCCCAGTCCCGTTCCTGCGCTCGTGGAATCGAGGCGGGCGCCGCGGTCGAGGACCTCTTCCTGCTGCTCGATGGGGATGCCCGGACCGTCGTCGGCGATCGCGATGCGTGCCGCGGCGCCATCGTGCTTGGCTTCGATGACGATGCGGGAGCGCGCGTGGCGAACGGCGTTCTCGGTGAGGTTCCCGAGCGCTTCGGCGAGATCCTGGGGATCGATGCGCGCCCTGACATCCGGCGAGAGATTGGTACGCCAGGCCAGGCGCTGGCCTTCGGGCGTGCGCTTCATGACCCGGGCGACCTGATCGGCGATCTCGGCAATGTCGGCGGAGGCGTTGGGCGAGTAAGACGCCATGCGTGCGCGGGAGAGTTGCCGTTCCGTGTGCCGTTGCAGGGCCGTAACGATGGTCTCGATCTCCTCGGCCACGGCCGTCTCGCCCTTTCGCTTCAGTTGCTCGGCATCGCTCAGAAGCACCTGTAGCGGCGTCTTCAGGCCATGGGCGAGATCGGCGGCGCGGGAACGGGCACGGTCCACCTGCCGGTCCCGGGCATCGAGCAACGCGTCTATTTCGCTGGCGAGCGGCTGGACTTCGTCGGGAAAGCCGCCGCCGAGGCGCGACCGCTTGCCGCTGCCGATGGCGCCGAGTTTGCTCTGCATGGCCGCCAGGGGCCTCAGTCCGACACGCACCTGGACCCAGGCAGCGAGAATGAGCAAGGCGCTCAGAACCAGCAGAGCCGGCACGAGCACCGAGGCGAAGCGGCGCACGGCGGCGGCGACCTCTGCGGCATCGACGGCGACGGCGGCGAGTGCGGTATGTCCGCCGAGACGCGAAGGCAATCGGACATGCCGTTGCAAGAGGTAGAGGCGCGTGTCGTCGGGACCGGGCACGCGACCGTGATGGACTTCATCGTCCACGGCCCCGGCAGGGAGCAGCGGGATTTCGAAGTCCCATAGCGAGCGTGAGCGCAGCACCGGGCCGTCAGGCTCGACGACGACCTGCCAATAGCGCCCGGACAGTGGCTGCGCGAATCGCGGATCGGCCGGCGGTTCCGCCACGGCGAGCTTCCCGTCGGGCCCGATGTCGATGCCTGCGATGACCTGATCGAGATAGCCGTCGAGTTCCCCGTCCACCCAGCGTTCGACATGGTCTTGAAACAAGAAGGTCAGCCCGAGTGCGGCCAGCGCAAGGGCGCTCAGGATAAAGGCGCCGGCCCCGAGCAAAAGCCGAAGCCGCAAGGACGTGAAGCTCACGTCGCTTCCTCGCCGCCGATCAGATAGCCGAAGCCGCGCCGGGTCTCGATGGTTTGCGCGCCGAGCTTCTTCCGCAAGCGCATGATCACCGCCTCCAGTGCATTGGCGTCGCGCGCATCGTCATCGCCGTAGAGATGCTCCAAAAGCTCGCTTGCCGGGACCACGCGGCCTTTGTGATGCATCAGATAGGCGATCAGGCGGTACTCGAGCGGCGAGAGCGGAATTGGCACGTCGTCCAACGTGAGTTGCATCTGTTTGGTATCGAGCTGTATTCCGCCGGCCTCGAGGAGGGGCGTGCCATGGCCGGCGGAGCGCCGGATCAGCGCGCGCACGCGTGCGACCAGCTCCTCCATGCGGAAGGGCTTGGTCAGGTAGTCGTCGGCGCCGGCGTCAATGCCTTCCACACGCTCCGGCCAAGCGCCGCGCGCCGTAAGCACCAGAACCGGCGTTTGACGTCCGGCCGCGCGCCAGCGCTTCAAGACGGTAAGCCCGTCCATCTTGGGTAGGCCGAGATCGAGAATGATGAGGTCGTAGGACTCCGTCTCGCCGCGGAACCAGGCGTCCTCACCGTCCGTGGCCCAGTCGCACGAATAGCCGGTGCCGGACAGCGTGCGCGAGATGTCGGCGCAGATGCGCGGCTCGTCCTCCACGATCAGCACTCGCATCAGTCATCGTCCTCGATCTTGAGGATCGTCCCGCTCGGCGCGTCGACCTCTACCTCTTGAACCCTGCCGTTCCGTCCCAGGATCTTGAGCTCGTACACATAGGCGCCGTCGTCGAATTCAAGTTCGACCTCGAGGACCTCGCCCGGCACCTTTTGGCCGACGCCATCCAGGATTGCGGTGAGCGGCAGGATACGCCCTTCCTGCACGAGGCGGCGCGCTTCTTGATGGTCGATATCGTCGCCGGCAAACGCGGCGCCTGTGGCGACGCAAAGCAGCGCGGCGGCGGTGAGCCAGACTTGGGCGTCGGGGAAGGACCTGAACATAACGGACTCTTGCGCGGCAAGGGCTGACAAATGGCTGACAGGGCCGGTCAGGCCACCGTCAGGGGGTGTTTGGCAGGTTGAAGCCCGGCACACAACGCCGCGACAAAAACAGGAGAAGAACGATGCGAAAATTTTTCATTCCGACGCTGCTTGGTCTTTCCATGCTTGCCGCGACGCCCGCCCTGGCGGACTGGGATGGCGCTCAACGCTTGAACGTGCCCCAGGACCAGTGGCTGGCTCCCGCGGAAATCGCCGACAAGCTCTCGGCTCAAGGCTACCAGGTCGATGAGATCGAGGCCGACGATGGCGCCTACGAGGTCGAGATGACCAAGAACGGCACCCGCATGGAGGCCCACGTCCACCCTGCGACCGGCGAGATCCTTGTCGGCTATGACGACTAATGACGGAGCACCGGCGGCTGCGGCCGCCGGTGGCCCTGTTCTCAGGGAAAAATCGCGATCTTTGCCTTTCAATGGCCCCTCTTGATCTGTCTCATGGCGATCGCTCTCTTCATCGGAGAGAGCTTCGCGTTCCATCAAGCACAGCACCAAGGAGGCCGTTCCATGGATATGAACGAAATCCACGATTATGCACGGCGCTTTCTGGGAACCCATGGCCAGAAGGCGGCGGTCGAGGCCGCGCAGAAGGCGACCGAGTGCGAGAAGCATGGCGACAAGGCGGAAGCCGCGAATTGGCGCCGAATCCAGGCCGCCATCCAAGAAATGCGCGGACCTCACGTCAGCTAGCGGGCAGTCAGCTCCTGCGGGATGCGACTAGGCGCGCTTGACGAAGGTTTCGTCCACGGCGTCGAAAAGTTTCGGCGGGAAATGCGGCCAGCGGGCAAGGCCGTCGTGCTGTGCGCCGTTCATGATCTCCATGATGCGCTGTCCCGTCATCGGGCGGCCGAACAGATAGCCTTGCGCGCTCTCGCAGCCTAGCTCCCGGAGGCGCTGGCGCTGGTCGTCGCGCTCGACGCCTTCGGCCGTGACTTCCAACCCGAAGCTCTCGGCGAGATAGCCGATGGCCCGAACCACGGCTTCGTCTTCCTTGTCGGTGCAAAGATTGCGCACGAAGCTGCGGTCGATCTTGAGCCGGGTGAGGGGAAAGCGCTTCAACAGGCTCAGCGAAGCGAAGCCGGTGCCATAGTCGTCGAAGGCAATTCCAACGCCGAGATCGCGGAGCTGGCGCAAGGGGCCGATCATCGCCTCGCCCTCTTGCAGGAAGATGTTCTCGGTGACCTCGAGCTCCAGCGCGTCGGGCGGGAGACCGTTTGCCTCAAGCGCCTTGGTCACCGTCCTGGCGAGCTCGTCCTGACGGAGTTGAACGGCGAAGAGATTGACGTTGGCGCGAAAGCCGAGAAGACCGTGCGCTCGGACGCGGCGGGCCAGAGTCGCCGCCTCGTGGATCGTCCAATCGCCGACCGCTCGCGCCAGTCTGCCGCGCTCCAGGACGTCGAGAAAGGCGTCCGGCGCGATGAGACCATGCTGCGGGTGACGCCAGCGCAGCAGCGCCTCGGCGCCGGTCACACAGTAATCCGCCAGACGCACCAACGGTTGATAGTGCATCTCGAGTTCGCCCTGGGCCACCGCCTCGCGGAGTTCCTGGTCGCAATTGCGCCGCGCGAGCGCGGCTTGGCGGAACGACGGCTGGAACACGCAGTAGCCCACGCCGGGTTCGGATTTAGCGCGATAGAGGGCGAAGTCCGCGCTTGCGTGCAGGTCGGCGGCGCAGTCTCCGTGGCTGGGACTCATGGCGATCCCAAGGCTCAGGCCCAAAAAAGCATCCTGTCCCTCCGAGCTAAACGGCGCACGGAAGCTTGTGATCAGATCGTCGCAGATGTTGGCCGCCTCGAGCGGATCGGAAAGATTGGGCAGGACAATCGCAAATTCGTCGCCGCCGAGCCGGCCGACCATTCCGCGCGCTCCGATGCGCTCTTTCAGCCGGGCACCGGCGGCCTTGAGGACGCTATCGCGGCCGCATGGCCCTGCGTGTCGTTGACTTCCTTGAAGCCGTCCAAATCGATCATCAGGACCGTCGCCCCGGACCCTGACTGGACGGCCTTATCGAGGGTCTCACGTAAGGTGATGCGGTTCGGTAGGCCCGTCAGCTGATCGTAGTGGGCAAGCCGATAGAGACGCTCCTCGGCCTTACGGTTCTCGCTGATGTCGCGCGTAATCTTGGCGAAGCCCAGCACGTCTCCTTCGTCGTTATGGATCGTGTCGACGACAACATGGGCCCAAAATCTCGTGCCATCCTTGCGAACGCGCCAACCTTGCCCCTCGAAGCGGCCGTCGCGCTCGGCAGTCGCCAAAATATGGACCGGCAGGCCGCCCGTACGGTCGTGCTCGGTGAAGAATCGGCTGAAATGCTGTCCGACGATCTCGTCGGCCGCGTAACCCTTGAAGCGCTGGGCGCCGCGGTTCCAATTGGCGACGACGCCGTTCGGGTCGAGCATGTAGATGGCGTAATCGGTGATGTTCTCGACGAGAAGCCGATAGGGATCGTCGATGGCTAAAGAGCCAACCCCCGCACCTTTCCCATCCTGCCGCCCGCCATTCGTCATGAGCGGGCTATAGCACCGGCAGCGTTACACGTTGGTTGATGCTGCGTAAGTAATTGAACTCAATGCTATTTATCGAACGATGGCGTGAGCGTGCGCCTTAGGCTCCCTTCTGGGTTGTGGCACGCTTCGCCTTAGGCCGGGGTCGGGCGGGCGCCTTCTCGTTTTTCGCCGCGCCGTCTTGGCCCACACCGTCTTGGGCCACACCGTCGCTCTTGATGTGCATATCCTGCTGCGGGAACGGAATTCGGATGTCCGCCTCCCGAAGCGCCGCCAGGATGGCGAAGCGGAGCTCGCTCATGGATTTTATGCGCTCGCGCACGTCGCGCAGAAACACGCGCAGCTCGAAATCGAGGGAGAAGTCGCCGAACCCCGCGAAATAGACCACGGGCGGGGGCGATTTCAGCACGGCACGATACTCGCTTGCCACGCCAAGCAGGACGGAACGCAACTGCTCGACGTCGGTGTCGTAGTCGACGCCGATGGGAATGTCGAGGCGGCAGCTTTTGTCGAGATGCATCCAGTTGACCACGGGGTCGGTGATGAGTGTGGCGTTCGGGATGATCACCGACTGCCGATGGATGGTCTCGATCTCGGTGGAGCGTACGCTGATCTTCTTGACCGTTCCCTCCTGGCCGCCGACTTGGATGTAGTCGCCGATCTTGATGGGACGTTCGACGAGCAGGATCAGTCCGGAGACAAAGTTATTGAAGATGCTTTGGAGGCCGAAGCCGATACCCACCGACAGTGCGCCGGCGATGATGGCGAGGTTCGAGAAGTCGACTCCGAGATAGGAGATGCCGGCGAGTGCCGCGAGCACGAAGCCCAGATAGCCCAAGCCGACCCGCACCGATTCGTTGACACCGGACTCGCTGCGCCGGCCGGCGAACACCCGGCCCGTGAACCAGCGTTGCACGAAGCGCGTGAGCAAGAGGCCGGCCGCGAAGACGCCGAGCGCAATGAGCACGGACTGGAGCGAGAGGTTTAGATTGCCGAACTGGAAGCCGAAGAACGCCGTTTGAATCCAGCCCTTCACCTCGACCCAATCGAAACGCCAAAGAAGCAGCAGGACGGTGACGCCGACGGCGATGATCGTGATATCGAGGAGCAGGCTGACGATGATGCGGATGGTCAGCAGCGACGGCGCGCCCATGTCCTTGTCTTCGTCGAGATCGTCGTCGATCGGCGCCCCGGAGATGACGCTGACGCTGGAAATGTCCTCCGCCATGAGATGCAGCAGATACATGATCCAGAGCACGCCGGCCGTGGTCACAATATGTGTGCCGATGAAGCGCGCGAGCGATTCGTAGCCGAGAAGCATGGCGAGCAGGATGATGGCCGCCAGCAAAGCCATGAACCAGAACAGCCAGCCGCGCCAGCCGCTGAAGGCCGCCTTGCGCGTGATCGGCCCTGACTGAATGGCGAAGAGGATGATGGCCAACAGCACGCCGTAGATTGCGGCGAAGATCGCCGAACGCAGCACCGAGACCTGGTAGGGCATGAACACGACGCTGTCCGTCAGCACCGAGAGCTGGTCGACCAGCCAAAAGGCAATCAAGGCCCACAGCAGCCCCGCGAGGCGCCACGCCATGGAGTCGCTTGCCGGGATCACCTTGTACGCCGGATCCTTGGGGACGAGCGACTGACGGACGAGGCTGCCAAGGAAAATCGCCCAGCCGATCGAAAGCACGGCCTTCAGGAGAAATCCCTCGAGGGTGGGGTCTGCGAGCCCGGCGGTCGCGTTGATCGCATAGAATACGGCGAGCCCCGTCCACATCGGCAGGCACCGCCACACGGACTTCATGAAGGCCGCGGTGCCGCATTGCTGCAGGGTCGGCGCCTCGTCCTTTTCCGCCTGGCGCGGCGCTTCGGGGCGCCCGGTAAAGCGCGCCACGACAGCCGCGGCGGCAAGCGGAACAAGGAAGAGAAGAATCAGAAAGACGGTGCCGATGTTCCAGGCGCGCTCGAACCAGTCACCGATCGCGGTGAGCACCTGATCGGTTCGTTGGGGCACGCGCTCGAGGCCCGTCGGGATGACATAGGAATAAAAGTTCGGCACCGGTTTGAACAACGACTCTGTGAAGCGGTTGCGGCGCTCATTGTTCGCCGCGTCGATCAGCTGGCCGGCACGTACGAAAAGGATATCGGCCTGCTTCAGCTTGCCGTCGATGGCCGCGACCTCGGCCTCGAGGCGCTTGCGTTGCGCGGCGATCTCGGCGCTTTCCTTCGGCGCTCCTTCTTCCGGCGCGGGGCCAAGCTTCGCCAGCCGCTCGCGTGCGCCCTGAAGCTTAGGCTTCAAGTTCGCGCGCTTCTCGTCGATCTCCTCGCGCAAGGCCTCTAGGAGATCGGGAATGGTCCTGAGCTCCTCGTCGGACGTCATCTCGTCGGCGATGGCCTCCTCTTGCGCCTTGATCTGATCGGCCCATTGGTCGAGCGCGGCGCTGAAGTCGGCGACGACCTTGTCGTTGGTGATCTCAGGAGCAGGGGCTTCCGGCGCGCCTTCGTCCGCGTCCTCGGCAGGTGGCGCGGACTCAGCTTTAGGTGTTTTTGCTGCAGGTGTTTTGGCCGGTTCGGCGGGCTGGGTTTCGTCGGTCGTGGTCGCGCCAGCCGGAGCCTCCTGGGCACGCAGGAGTGGCGGCGTGACGAGCGCGATGCTCAAGGTCATCGCAACGAGACACAGAAGATGTCGCCAGTTCGGCATTGGTCGGTTGTTTCCTCCGCGACGGGCGTGTGTTGGAATGCCCGTTGGCTTTCAGAGCTTTGCCCGATCGTGCGAGACTTTGGCCATGACAATGCGGAAGATTGACGGCAGCCAAGTCAAAGGGGGCAGGATGCACGCTCTATCACATGCGAACGGGGGCAGGCGCAAATCCCCGCGGCCGTTATGGTATCTCGCCGCGGTTCTCGGTGGTTTGGCGTGGTTTGGTGCTTTCGGCGGAGACGAGGCGGACGCGGCGGGCCCATGCGCCGACGCCACCACGACGGTCGCGATGCGCGAATGCCTGGACAAGGAATACATACGCGCCGATGCGGAGCTGAATGCCGTCTGGAAGAAGGTCATGGCCCATGTGAGCGGCGCCGACTCTCTGCCGGCGAAGGAAGCCAAGGCTTGGAAGGACGAGTTGCTCGCCTCCCAGCGCGCCTGGATCCAGTTCAAGGAGCACGATTGCGATGCCGCGGGCTTCGAGTGGTATGGCGGAACCGGCGCCCCCGGCGCGATCTTGAGTTGCCTGCTCGAACACACCGAAGCGCGGACCAGCGATCTCAAAGCCCGCTATTTGAATCGCTAGCGCGTCAGCTTGTCAGAATGGCGGGCAATGCGCTGCGCCGCGGCTCGATGCAGATCAAGGCCGTGCCGGGACGCACGATCAGGGCGCGATGTCCCGTCGATGCATTCTTCTCGACAGCCTGCCGGACTCGCAACGCGGCCCAAGACCAGCTGTCCGTGCCGGTCTTGAGAGCCGCGCGCGAGAGGTCCGCAGCCAGGACGCGCGTTCGCGTGGTGCCCGCTGTCACGTTGTCAGCGAGCCTGCGCCCCAGTTTTGGGCTCTCAACCGTGACCCAATGGGACACGGCGCTCCGCGTTTTGGTCCAGCCGCCGGAGACCCGCGCCTCCAAATCGGACCTGATGCGCCGTGTCCTATGTCTTGCCCGTATCCAGCCGATCGAGGCTCTGCGGAAGCCCGGTGCCGCGTAGATGGCCGCCTCGGCGCTCAAGAGGGCGGCATAGATTGACACCTGACGCCGAAAGACGATGCCGGCCTGATCCGAGGCGCGGATCGTCCAGCCAAGTCCGGCGACGCTCGCCTCGAGGCCGGTGCGGGACAGCGAAAGCCCTGTGCGCCACGCCCAGGAGGCGCCGGCAGAGATCCATCGCATCATGAGGCGCGAAAGCGCATGGGCGCGTGGCGCCGCCCAGGTCAGAAAGGCCCTGCCGTTCTGCACCAGGACCAGAGCGGTGGCCCGTGCAAAGGCATAGGTGGCGAGGGCGAAGCGCCGCGACAGCCACGCCGCGCGCTGGCGCCTCAGTTCGAGCCGCCGCAGCGCATCCTCGCGTCTCAGGCGTTGAGCCCGGCGCCGTTCGTCCCGATGGTAGCTTTCGAGCCAGCTGTGATGTTGCGTGAGATCGTCGAGGGTCGAAGCGATCAGCCGCTTCGACCTGCTGATGTCGTCTTTTGCGGCCTCGACAGGGTCGAGGACGTCGCTGGCACCGGTCATGGCGGTGCTCCCCCTAGAGATCCCTTTGGGCGCTTGGAGTTGGCTTCCCCTCGGAACTGACGCAGCCTACGCCCCAATCCCTAACGCCGGGCTAGCAAAATCCGTTCCCGGTGCCGGTTGATTTGCCTCTCCTGGCATCCTGCCGGTGCCGCGCCCTGTGCTACGATTCGCTCATGAGGGACGCGATTCGCATTGTGGGCATCGATCCGGGCCTGCGGCGCACGGGCTGGGGCGTCATCGACACCGATGGGGTCAGACTTGTCTATGTGGCTTGCGGCTCGGTTTCATCGGATACGGCCGGCAGCCTCGGGATGCGCTTGCGCCAATTGTTCGACGGGCTCTCGCAAGTCTTGGCGCAGCTTGCGCCGGTGGAAGCGGCCATCGAGCAGACCTTCGTCAATCGGGATGCCGCGGCGACGCTGAAGCTCGGCCAGGCGCGGGGCATCGCCATGGTGGTGCCCGCCTTGCAGGGTCTGGTGATCGCCGAATATGCGCCCAACGCAGTGAAGAAAACCGTGGTGGGGGCGGGCCACGCGGACAAGGATCAGATTCGCGCCATGGTGAAATGTCTGCTCCCCCGGGCGGTGCCCGACAGCGCCGACGCGGCCGACGCGCTCGCCATCGCCATCACGCATGCTCACGCGCGGCGTTGGACGAAGCTCACGGAGTCCATTGCTTTGGCGGAGAGGGCGGCGCCATGATCGGCAAGCTCACGGGCATCGTGGAGTCTTTGACGCTCACCACGGCGATCATCGATGTGGGCGGCGTCGGCTACGAGGTGACGCTCGGCGCGCGGCAATTGTCCGCGCTGCCGCCGGTGGGCGAGCCGGTGACGCTGTCGATCGACACTCATTTCAGAGAAGATGGCGTGCGGCTTTACGGCTTCGCCACCGAGCATGAGCGGGCTTGGTTCCGCGCGCTGCAAACGGTGCAGGGTGTCGGCGCCAAGGTGGCGCTCGCGGTGCTCGGCACGCTGTCGGCGGCGGATCTCGCCAACGCCGTGGCGCTTCAGGACAAGAACCACGTCGCGCGCGCTCAAGGTGTTGGCCCCAAGGTCGCCGCGCGCATCGTCGCCGAGCTCAAGGACAAGATGCCGGCGCTCGCGCCCGCCATCGCAATCGGCGGCGGCGCACCTCCACCGATCGCCGTGCTGCCCGAAGGGCTTGCGGCGCGGGATGCGGTTTCGGCTCTCACCAATCTCGGTTATGCCCATGGCGAGGCTGCCGCGGCAATCAGCATCGCGATCGCTGCGGCGGGACGCGAGGCCGGCGCCGCAGAGTTGATCCGCCTTGGGCTTAAGGAACTGGCACAATGAATGAGCGTGTGCTGGCTTCGGCGAAGCGGGACGACGATCAGCCGGAGGCGGCGCTGCGGCCGCAGACACTCTCGGAGTTCATCGGCCAAGCCAAGGTCTGCTCCAACCTCAAAGTCTTCATCGACGCGGCGCGCGCGCGGCGCGATGCGCTCGACCATGTGTTGTTCGCAGGTCCCCCCGGTCTCGGCAAGACGACGCTCGCCCAGATCGTAGCGCGCGAGCTCGGCGTCAACTTCCGCGCCACCTCCGGGCCGGTGATCGCCAAGGCCGGCGATCTGGCGGCGCTGCTGACCAATCTCGAAGATCGGGACGTTCTCTTTATCGATGAAATTCATAGACTTAGCCCGGCGGTGGAGGAGATCCTCTATCCCGCTATGGAGGATTTTCAACTCGACCTCATCATTGGCGAAGGCCCCGCCGCGCGCTCGGTGCGCATCGATCTCGCCAAGTTCACGCTGGTCGCCGCCACCACGCGGACCGGGCTTCTCACCACACCATTGCGCGAGCGCTTCGGCATTCCCATCCGGCTCGAGTTCTACACCGTGCAAGAGCTCGAAGAGATCGTGCGGCGCGGCGCGCGGCTGCTCGGTCTGCCGCTCACCGACGAAGGCGGGCATGAGATCGCCCGGCGGGCACGCGGCACGCCGCGCGTGGCGGCGCGGCTCCTGCGCCGCGTGCGCGACTTCGCCTCGGTGCAAGGCTCGGGCGCCGTCGACGCCAAGCTCGCCGACAGCGCGCTGTCTCAGCTCGAAGTGGATAACCGGGGACTCGATGCGCTCGACCACCGCTATCTCAAGCTCATCGCCGTGAACTATGGCGGCGGGCCCGTCGGCATCGAGACCATCGCCGCCGGTCTTTCGGAGCCGCGCGACGCCATCGAGGAAATCATCGAGCCTTATCTGCTGCAGCAAGGCTTCATCGCGCGCACGCCGCGCGGCCGCGTGCTGACGCGACTTGCTTTCGACCATCTCGGGATGGTGCCGCCGGCCCAGCCGGCCCAGTTCCCGCTCTTCAACGGTGGCGATACAGAGTGAGCAACTGGCCAGACCTTGCCGGCCGCATCGAAGGCGACACCCATGTCTTGCCGGTGCGCGTCTATTTCGAGGACACGGATTTCGCCGGCCTCGTCTATCACGCCAACTTTCTGAAGTTCTGCGAGCGCGGCCGCTCGGATTTCATCCGGCTGCTCGGCGTTCATCACCAGGCGCTGGCGAACCCGGAACAGGGCGAGCCGTCCGTGTTTGTCGTGCGGCGCATCGAGATCGACTATCTTCGCCCTGCGCGACTCGATGACGTGCTGGAGGTCGTGACGCGCTGCGAGGAGATCGGCGGCGCGAGCCTCACCCTCCTGCAAGAGGTGCGGCGGGGAGAGACACTGATCGTCCGCGCCAAGGTGGTCGTGGTGCTCGTGTCTTCGTCGGGCAAGCCGCAGCGGCTGGGGCAATTGGTGCGCGGCGCCCTTGAACGATTCGTCGATTAGGCGTGTTGATTGGAGCGAAGAGGGATACTACCAGCAGTTTGCGCGAACCGCCGAGGGCGCGCATGCCACGAGGCCGTGAATGAATCCGGATGTTGCCGTCGATCTGTCGATCTGGGAGCTGTTCAAGAACGCCCATATCGTCGTCCAGCTCGTCATCGTTGGGCTCCTTGCCGCCTCGGTGTGGAGCTGGGCCATCATCATCGAGAAACTATTCCTGTTCTCCAAGGCCCGTAAGGAGACCGACAAGTTCGAACAGGTTTTCTGGTCCGGCCAGTCGCTCGACGAGCTCTACCAGGCGCTCGCCCAGCGCCGGAACGTGGGGATGGCGGCGCTGTTCGTGGCGGCGATGCGCGAATGGAAGCGCTCCACCGAGCGGGAGAGCGGCGAGGCGGCGACCCGGCCCATGCCCGGGGTCCAGCTCCGAGTCGAGAAGGTCATGGACGTCACTATCTCCCGCGAGGTGGAGCGGCTCGAGCGGCGGCTGACCTTCCTGGCCACGGTCGGCTCCACCGCGCCGTTCGTGGGCCTGTTCGGCACCGTTTGGGGCATCATGACGAGCTTTCAGGCCATCGCCACGACCAAGAACACCAGTCTCGCGGTGGTGGCTCCGGGCATCGCCGAGGCCTTGTTCGCGACCGCGCTCGGCCTGCTCGCGGCCATTCCGGCTGTGATTTTCTACAATAAATTCAACGCCGAAGTCGGCAGGCACGCGGCTCGTCTGGAAAGTTTTGCCGACGAGTTCTCCGCGATCCTGTCGCGCCAAATCGACAAGTCGATGTGAGGACGGCCATGGCTACGGGTTATCACTATGGCGGGGCGCTTTCCAAACGCCGGGCGCGGCGCGGCTACCGGGTGCCGATGAGCGAGATCAACGTCACGCCCATGGTGGACGTGATGCTGGTGCTGCTCATCATCTTCATGGTCACGGCGCCGCTTCTCACCATGGGCGTGGATGTCGACCAGAACGCCAATCTGCCCGAGGTGGCATTGCCCCAGACCGAGGCCGGCGCGGTCGCCCCGGTGGAGAAGGCGCTCAGCATCACCGTGGATGCGGAGGGCAAGATCTACCTCCAGGACTCGGAGATCGAGTTCGAGGACCTGGTGCCGAAGCTCACGGCCATCAGCGAGACCTTCGGCACCGGCCAGGTCTGGGTCCGGGGAGACGCGGCGACCTCCTATGGCGACGTCGCCAGGGTGCTGGTCCGCATCAAGGAGGCGGGCCTCCCGGTCACCCTCCTCACCGACCAGATTGCCCAGCCCTGATCGGCTTGAAAGCCTGTGTTTGAGGGGGAGTTTCGGCGGTTCGCCGCCGATTTTGCCCATTTTTCAGCCGGTTGTGGCTCTGCCCGTCGCGGTTGCGGCGAATTTGCAACACCCAGTTACCCTTTCTTAATCCGGGTGCCCCAACGTCGTTAACCACACCTTGATCGGCGTCTCTCAGGGGGATAGCGTGAGGGGGCTGGAGGATGAGATTCGGCGTGGCATTTTCGCATCATCGCCCGGGAAAACGGTCCCAGGACACGCGTCCCACCTTGATCTGATTGCGCCGCGCCGGTACATGCAAAGACGGCTATTGCCGTTTTAACCAAAGGAGAGAAGACCATGCAGGGTTTGAAGGGCGTTATCGCCGCCGCCATGCTCGTGGCCGCCGCCGTTTCTCTTGGTGGCTGCTTCGGCCATCACGAGAAGGCCGTTGTGGTTGAGCCGCTGAAGCTCGGCTAGCAGCGTTGCCGGGGACCTCCGGGTCTCCAAACCAACGGGATTATGGATGCAGGAACGCCGAAGCTTAAGCGGCGGCGTTCCGGGCATCCTTTTCCTCGTCTGGGCTCCAAACTGAGCCCTGGGATTGAGCCTTGGGCGCCGATCGCCCTTTGAGGCATCGATCCCCCGGCTGACGGTGCCGCGCACCGCTTGGCCACGCCATTCTCCCCATTTTCTCACCCTCGATCTCGATTTTTCGCGCAGGACCGAACCGGCTAAGCCCGCGTTAACGGCTGGCTCCTACGATTCTTGGAAAATTAAGGCTAGTCGGGAGCTACCAGTCATGCGTCTCCGCGGTGGTTTTGGCCGCGCCGGCACGCTCGCGGGCGTGCTTGCTTTTGGCTTGGCGCTTGCCGCCTGCTCTGGGCAGGTGGGGCCGCCCAAGGAGTACGAATTAGGGGCCCCCGTGGCGGCAACGCCCGGAGGCGTTGAAGATTTCGCAGCCAATGCGGGCGATGTGGTCTATTTCTCCGGCGATAGCACGACCCTCTCGCCCGCTGCCCAAGCGACCCTGCGCAAGCAGGTGCGCTGGCTGAACCGGCACCCCGGATACCGCGTGACCATCGAGGGACACGCGGATGAGTGGGGCACGCTTCAGCATAATCTGACCCTTGGCGCGCAGCGGGCGACCGCCGTCGAGACATTCCTCAAGCAAAACGGCTTGCAGGTCGACCGCGTCCACACGGTCTCCTACGGCAAGGAGCGGCTGGTCGCGGACTGCACCGCGCTCTCCTGCCGCGCTCAGAACCGCCGCGCGCAGACGGTCTTGACCCGATCCACCGCCGCGCGCTGACCCGCGAGCCTTGCCCGGAGCCTTGCCGCAGGCTCGCCCCGAGCCTTGCTCCGAGGCGCTTTGTGGGCGAAACACATCTGTCGCCCGATAGGAGCCGAGTGCCCGATGCACGCCCAAGCGGTCTCACCAGAAGAGGCGGAAAATCTCCTTGTTCCGCTCGCGCGTTTTCCGCGCGTCGCGCTCGCCGTCTCCGGCGGCCCCGACAGCCTCGCGCTGATGCATCTCGCCGCAAAATGGCGCGACAGGCATGGCGGGCCTGCGCTCTTCGTCCTGACGGTCGATCACGGATTGCGCGCCGGCTCCCGCGCCGAGGCTCAGCTGGTTGGCCGGGCGGCGAAGGCGTATGACGTGCCGCATGCGATCCTGCCTTGGGAGCACGGTGCGGTGGAGGCGCGGCTGCAAGCGCGGGCGCGCGCGGCGCGCTACGACCTGATGGCGGCCTATTGTACGGCCCACGACATTCAGGCGTTGGTCACCGCACATCATTTGGATGATCAGGCGGAGACGTTCTTGATGCGGCTCAAACGCGGCAGCGGGCTCGATGGGCTTGCCGCCATTCCGCAACAGGGGTCTTGGGCTGGGCTCACCCTGCTGCGGCCGTTGCTCGATATCCCCAAAGCGCGCCTCGTGGCGACGGCGGAAGAGGCCGGCCTGTTTTACGTCACCGATCCCGGCAACGAGGATGCGCGCTTCGAGCGCGGGCGCCTGCGCGGTGCGGTCGACGCCCTTGCCGGATTGGGGCTCACGCCGGAAGCGATTGCCTTGTCGGCGCGGCGCTTGCGGCGCGCGCGGGCCGCGCTGGAGGCGGCCACCGACGATTTCCTGAGCCGCCACGCCGAGACAAGCGCGGCGGGCTATGCCGTCATCGACCTTGCAGCCCTGCTCTCGGCGGCCGAGGAGATTGCGCTCCGGGCGCTCGCCCGGCTCATCTTCACGGTGGGCGGGGCGACGGAACCGTCACGGCTCGCCAAGCTCGAGGCTCTGCTTGTCGCGCTGAAAGCCGATCCGGACAAGGCGCACACGCTGGGCGGCTGCCGAATCACGCCGGGGCACGGCCGGCTCCTGTTCTTCCGGGAGATGCGAAAAGCCGGGCTTCCCGAGCTCGAACTCGGTCCCGGCGAGCGGATGCTGTGGGACAATCGCTTCCGCATCGAGCTCGGGGCCGAGGAAAGCGCCCCCATCACGGTGCGGGCCTTAGGCGAAGAGGGCCTGAAAGTCCTGAAAGAGCGCGAGGCGCTGCCGCCGTCCCTGCCGCGGCCGGCCGCCAGGGCGCTGCCTGGCTGCTGGCGCGGCGGCAGGCTGGTCTGCCTTCCGGATTTCGATCAAAAACCGCGTCGATCCACGCCTTCCTCGCGCCACGAAGTCGGCCTTGACTGCCGAGCGACCTTCCTTTGGGGGACCCTCTGAAGGGGGGCGCGACGTGAGCCCGGGGCCGCCTCCGAACATTGAGGAAGCGTGCACCTGTTTCCGTTAGCTTTACTTGGCAAAAGAAGTGCCGGTTCCTATGTTAACAAGGCTTACTAAGCCATTCTGCGCCAGGATTTCGGGGGCATACGTCTGGGTGGGCGCGTGCCGTAGATCAAGCCGTCAGGTCAGTTCATGAATTCGAATTTCCGTAACTTCATCATCTGGGTGTTTATCGGCCTCCTCCTGGTCGCACTCTTCAACCTGTTTCAGACCCCGGGCGTCCAGGTCCGCGGCAACGAGATCAGCTTCTCGCAGCTTCTCTCGGAGGTTGAGGGCGGCAACGTCCAGGACGTGACCATCGCCGGCAACCAGATCACCGGACATTTCACCGACGGCCGAAACTTCCAGACCTACGCGCCGAACGACCCGAACCTGGTCGAGAAGCTGAACAGCAAGGGCGTGAAGATTACCGCCAAGCCGTCCGAGGAGGACGTGCCGTCGCTGTTCGGCGTGCTGATCTCCTGGTTCCCCATGCTGCTGCTCATCGCGGTGTGGATCTTCTTCATGCGCCAGATGCAGTCGGGCGGCGGACGCGCCATGGGCTTCGGCAAGTCCAAGGCGAAGCTGCTGACCGAGCGCCATGGCCGCGTGACCTTCGATGACGTCGCCGGCGTCAACGAGGCGAAGGAAGATCTGCAGGAGATCGTGGAGTTCCTGCGCGACCCGCAGAAGTTCCAGAAGCTCGGCGGCAAGATTCCGCGCGGCGCGCTCCTCGTCGGTCCTCCGGGCACCGGCAAGACGCTGCTGGCGCGCGCCATCGCGGGCGAAGCCAATGTCCCGTTCTTTACGATCTCCGGCTCGGACTTCGTCGAGATGTTCGTCGGCGTCGGCGCATCGCGCGTGCGCGACATGTTCGATCAGGCGAAGAAGAACGCGCCGTGCATCATCTTCATCGACGAGATCGACGCGGTCGGCCGGCACCGTGGCGCGGGCCTCGGCGGCGGCAACGACGAGCGCGAGCAGACGCTGAACCAGTTGCTGGTGGAGATGGACGGCTTCGAGGCCAATGAAGGCATTATCCTCATTGCCGCCACCAACCGGCCCGACGTGCTCGATCCCGCTTTGCTGCGGCCGGGCCGTTTCGACCGCCAGGTGGTGGTGCCGCGTCCCGACATCATCGGCCGCGAGAAAATCCTCAAAGTTCATGTGCGGAAAGTCCCGCTGGCGCCCGACGTGGACTTGCGCGTCATCGCCCGCGGCACGCCGGGCTTCTCCGGTGCGGACCTCGCCAACCTCGTGAACGAGGCGGCGCTGCTTGCCGCGCGCCGCTCGAAGCGGCTCGTCACCCAGCACGAGTTCGAGGACGCCAAGGACAAGGTCATGATGGGCGCGGAGCGCCGCTCCATGGTCATGACCGAGGAAGAGAAAACGCTGACGGCTTATCACGAAGGCGGACACGCGCTCGTGGCGCTGCATCAGCCGGCCTCCGATCCGGTCCACAAGGCCACCATCATTCCGCGCGGCCGAGCGCTCGGCATGGTCATGCGCCTGCCTGAGCGGGACATGCTGTCCCACACCCGCGCCAAGCTGAATGCGGACATCGCGGTGGCCATGGGCGGCCGCGTGGCCGAGGAGATCGTGTTCGGCCATGACAAGGTCACCTCCGGCGCCTCTTCCGACATCAAGATGGCGACGCAGCTCGCGCGCGCCATGGTCACCCAGTTCGGCATGTCCGATAAGCTGGGGCCGCTGGCTTACGGCGAGAACGAGGAAGAAGTGTTCCTCGGCCATTCCGTGGCGCGGCAGCAGAACCTGTCCGACGAGACCCAGACCATCGTCGATGAGGAGATTCACCGCATCGTCGACGAAGGGTTGGAAGGCGCGCGCAAGATCCTTTCCGAGAATCTCGACGATCTGCACACCATCGCCCGCGGGCTGCTGGAGTACGAGACGCTGAGCGGGCAGGAGATCAAGGATTTGCTCAACGGCAAACCGCCGGTGCGCGAGGATGTCACTGAGGATACGCCGCGTCCGGGGCCGGCCTCCGCCGTGCCCACGGCCGGCCGGGGCAAGAAGCCGCCGGAGCCTGATGCGGGCGGTCTGGAGCCTCAGCCGACCTAGGCTGTGCGTCACCAATCAACTTTGCGCATGCCCGGCCTTTCGCCGGGCATGTTGCTTTCATGATAAAGGCCTGAAGCCATGGCAGAGGGAAAGCTCTATCTCAGGCCCATCGGGTTCCTGTACGGACCGCCGGCGGAGGCCGCGATCGAGGACGGTCTGGCGTTGCCGCTGGCCGGCGGGCCGATCGCCTTCACCGCTGCTGTCGTGATCGAAGGCGACCCGACGCACTCGCAGCGGCGCCTTGTGGCGGTCGAGGCTCTGGAAGAGTCCCGCGACGCCGGTCTCGGCGCGGTACTGGAGCGCGTGACGGCTCCGCGACCGCCGTTTGGAGGGCTCAGCCTCGCGCGGCCCACGCTCATGGGCATCGTCAACGTGACGCCGGACAGCTTCTCCGATGGGGGGCTCTATGACGAGACCGAGGGCGCGGTCACCCATGCGGCCGAGCTCGCCGCGGAAGGCGCCGAGATTGTCGATATTGGCGGCGAGTCCACGCGGCCGGGCTCCGACACGGTCGCCGGCGACGACGAGCTCTCCCGGGTCGTGCCGGTGCTTGAGCAGCTCAAGGGCTCGCCCGCGGTGATCTCCATCGACACGCGCAAGAGCACGGTGGCGCGCGCGGCGGCAAGAGCGGGTGCCAAGATCCTCAACGATGTTTCTGCGCTCACCTACGATCCCGCCTGCCTCGACGTGGCGGCGGAGGAGGGGCTCGACGTGGTGCTGATGCATGCGCAAGGAGAGCCCAAGACCATGCAGGACAATCCCACTTACGACGACGTGGTGCTGGAGGTGTTCGACTATCTGGCGGCGCGGATCGAGGCGTGCGAAGCGGCCGGGATCGACCGGGCGCGGATCGCCGCCGATCCGGGGCTCGGCTTCGGCAAGACGCTCGGCCATAATCTCGCGGTGCTCGCCAATCTGAGCCTGTTCCACGGGCTCGGGGTGCCACTTCTGGTCGGGGCCTCGCGGAAGCGTTTCATCGGCGGGCTCGGGCAAAACAAGGACCCGAAATCCCGCGAGCCGGGCAGCCACGCGGCCGCCATCGCCTCGGCCGCCCAAGGGATTCAGATTCTCCGGGTCCACGATGTGGCGGGCAGCCGCCAAGCCCTTGCAGTCTGGCGCGCAAGCATGTTTGGTACTGAAAATTAAGGGAAATCGGCACCCGATCTGGGACGGGATGTAATCTTTGCTTACACTTTTTGAACGCATCGCGCCCAAGCCGGGAGCATAATCCGATGTTAAGCCGGGTGAGTTCGAACGAGGGTACCGCCTGGCGGCGCAGACGGGGGAATAACCGGGATGGCTCGTAAGTTTTTTGGCACGGACGGAATCCGTGGCAGCGCCAACTCGTATCCGATGACCTCGGAGGTGGCGCTCAAGGTCGGCATGGCTGCCGGCAAGCTCTTCACCAACGGCTCCTATCGCCATCGGGTGGTGATCGGCAAGGACACGCGCCTGTCGGGCTATATGATCGAGTCGGCGCTGGTGTCCGGCTTCACCGCCGTGGGCATGGACGTGTTCCAGCTCGGACCGATGCCGACGCCGGCCGTGGCGATGCTCACCCGCTCGCTGCGCGCCGATCTCGGCGTGATGATCTCCGCCTCGCACAACCCCTATATCGACAACGGCATCAAGCTCTTCGGGCCGGACGGCTACAAGCTCTCGGACGAGCAGGAATCCGAGATCGAGGGGCTGATGGAGGGCGATACGACGGCGCTGCTCGCCAGCGCCGAGCGCATCGGCCGCGCCACGCGCATCGAAAGCGCGCGCGAGCGTTATATCGAATTCGCCAAACGCACATTGCCGCGCAATTTGCGCTTCGACGGCATTCGCGCCGTGATCGATTGCGCCAATGGCGCCGGCTACAAGGTGGCGCCTGAGGCGCTGTGGGAGCTCGGCACCGAGGTCATCAAGATCGGCGTCGATCCGAACGGTCTCAACATCAACAAGGATTGCGGCTCCACCGCCCCGCAGAACCTGATCCGCAAAGTGCAAGAGGTGCGCGCCGATATCGGCATCGCGCTCGACGGCGACGCGGACCGGGTGGTGATCGTGGACGAGAAGGGCTGCATCATCGACGGCGACCAGCTGATGGCGGTCATCGGCGAGTTCTGGCTCCGGCGCGGGCGGCTTGCCGGCGGCGGCGTGGTGGCCACGGTGATGTCCAATCTCGGGCTCGAGCGCTACATGGCGGATCTCGGTCTGGGGCTCGCCCGCACCCCCGTCGGCGACCGCTACGTGGTCGAGCACATGCGCCAGCACGGCTACAACGTGGGCGGCGAGCAGTCCGGCCATATCGTGCTGTCCGACTTTTCGACCACGGGCGACGGCCTGGTCACGGCCCTGCAAATCCTTGCCGTGGTGGTTCAGAGCGGCAAGCCGGTGAGCGAGGTCTGCAATCGCTTCGAGCCGCTGCCTCAGATCCTGGAGAACGTGCGCTACAAGGACGGCCAGCCGCTCGACAATCTCGGCGTGCAGCGGGCCATCAATGACGGCAAATCCAGGCTCGGCAATGCGGGCCGGCTGGTGATCCGCCCCTCCGGCACGGAGCCGGTGATTCGGGTCATGGCCGAAGGCGACGACGAAGGCCTGGTCAAAACCGTGGTTTCCGACATCGTGCATGCCCTGTCGGACGCCGCCGCGGCCTAGCGGTCACACCTGCATCCAAAAAATATTATGTAATTCAACGGGTTCGGTCGGGCCGTGGCCGTTCGGCCACGTCTGTCCCAGCTTGAGACCCGCTTTATGGAGTCCGTTAACCAATCCCGCCGATAGTCCCCAGACGAGACAGCTAGCGCGCTTTCAGCCCCAAAGGCAGACCCGCAAAGGCTGCAGTCAGAAGGGATAATCAGATGGGACAGACACGTTCAATCATTCTTGCGACCGCCCTGGCCATGGCGCCGGTGGCTGCCGCCAATGCGGCCGATCTCGGCCTTCCGCCGCCTCCGCCGCTGCCTGAGCCGTGCATCGGCTGCACGGGTCCGGTCTACTTCAAGGGCTTCATCGGCGCCCCCAATCCGGTTGTCCGCGACATCAGCAGCGAACTCTTCCAGTTCAACGACTTCGAGGTGTTCCACGAGGACATCAAGAGCACGCCGTTCTTCGGTATCGGCGTCGGCTATCAGTGGAACTCTTGGCTGCGCTTCGATGCCACCGGCGAATATCGGGGCAAGTCGCTGTTCATAGCCCAGGATCGGTATCCGGGCGGCAACGGCACGTTCAATGTCGACTCCAATGCTATCGATGTTGAAGACGGCGTGCCGGGCGCCTTCCTGCCGGGCACCAACGAATACACCGCCGACATCGAGAGCTGGGTCGGCTTGGCCAACGCCTATATCGACCTTCCCACCATTTGGTGCATCACGCCTTACGTCGGCGGCGGTATCGGTGTCGCCTCGGTCTCGGTTCTCGGCCTGAAGGACGTCAACGTGCCGAATCTTGGTGTCGCTTACGGCGCCGATCACACGGAGACGAATTTCGCCTGGGCCTTCTATGGCGGTCTCGCCTACGAGGTCAATCCG
>Ga0210068_1000026_pt1 | contig 26739 bp, 27 predicted proteins | sample RushOxbow_ThreeS_5_FD_185561 | JGI IMG/M metagenome (GOLD analysis project Ga0210068, IMG submission 185561) | Wetland microbial communities from San Francisco Bay, California, USA, that impact long-term carbon sequestration -... | ecosystem: Environmental > Aquatic > Marine > Wetlands ... | reverse complement strand
GGCGCCACCGCCTCTAGCTCTCCCGCCTCCGCAACGCGTCGAGGCTCCAAGGCCCCGGGCCGGCGAACACGAGATAGAGAAAGATGAAGCAAAACAGGATCGCGCCGTCGCCACCGTTGAGGAGCGGGTACACGCTCTTCGGCGCATGGGCGATCCAGTAGGCGAACGCCATCAAGCCGGACAGCACGAACGCTACGGGACGCGTGAACAAGCCTACCACGAGCAGCGCGCCGCCGACGATTTCCAGCACGCCCGCGATCCACGGCAAGGACATGACCTCCGGCGTGAAGTTCGAAGGGGGAAAGCCGAGCAGCTTGGACGAACCGTGCTCGAAGAAGAGCAGCGCCGCGACAATACGCAAAACACTGAGAACGCGCGGGGCCCAAACGGTTTCGAGTGTCTCTGTGGTCATGGCAACTCCCCCTCTGATGGCTTCTGACGAGCTCTATGAAGCCAGTGTAGCCGCTCGCTGGCGGCCCGTCAGCACACGCTATCGTTAGGAAGATTTCCCCGGCATCCCCTGGAGCCGGGCAGTTGGCAACAGGTTCCGTCTTCCGGACAGGGACAGAACCAGCGCAGCGAAGCTCCTCAAACGACTCGCGAAAAAAATGGGGGTCCCCCCGGACCCCCATTTGCTCGTCTTCGCGTCGCGCAGAAGCGGCCCTATGCGGCGGCGCTGGCCTTTCCTTCCGTGGCCACAGAAGCAATCGTCTTCAGAATCTGAGAGGCGATCTGGTAGGGGTCACCTTGCGAGTTCGGCCGGCGATCTTCGAGATAGCCCTTGTAGCCGTTCCTGGCGAAGCTGTGCGGCACGCGGATAGAGGCGCCCCGGTCCGCAACGCCATAGCTGAACTTGTTCCATGGCGCCGTCTCGTGCTTGCCGGTCAAACGCAAATGATTGTCCGGGCCGTAGACGGAGATGTGGTCCTCCAGGTTCTTTTCGAACTCGGCCATGAGCATCTCGAAATACTCTTTGCCTCCGACTTCACGCAGATAGGTCGTGGAGAAATTGGCGTGCATGCCGGAACCGTTCCAATCGGTGTCGCCAAGCGGCTTGCAGTGATACTCGATATCGACGCCATACTTCTCGGTGAGCCGCTGCAGAAGATACCGGGCCATCCACATCTCGTCGGCCGCCTTCTTTGAGCCCTTGCCGAAGATCTGGAATTCCCACTGGCCCTTCGCCACTTCGGCGTTGATGCCCTCATGATTGATGCCGGCCGCGAGACACAGATCGAGATGCTCCTCGACGATCTCACGTGCGACAGAGCCGACATATTTGTAGCCGACGCCGGTATAGTACTTGCCTTGCGGCTCTGGATAGCCCTCCGCCGGGAAACCGAGCGGACGACCGTCTTTATAGAAGAAGTATTCCTGCTCGAAGCCGAACCAGGCGCCGTCGTCGTCGAGAATCGTCGCGCGCTTATTGGTCGGATGCGGGGTCTCCCCGTCCGGCATCATGACCTCGCAAAGCACTAGGACGCCGTCTTTGCGCGCCCCATCCGGGAAGACGCGGATCGGCTTCAAGACGCAATCGGAGTTGCTGCCTTCGGCTTGCATCGTCGAGCTGCCGTCGAAGCCCCAGAGGGGAAGATCCTCGAGTGTCGGAAAGCTGGCGTATTCCTTGATCTGAGTCTTTCCACGCAGATTCGGCGTCGGCGTGTAACCGTCGAGCCAAATGTACTCGAGTTTGTACTTGGTCATTGCGAATCCTTCATGTGGTGTTGAGGCAAAACGTGTGGAGATACCCATCCGGGCCGCCGGTGCGGGACGGCCAAAACCGTTCTTGCGAAGCAGCAATTGTGCCAACGAGACGAATGTCCTTACGCGAGCGCGTGCCGGCGACCGACCAAGCGGTCTCCTTGGAAACAAACGTTCATTTTTTGGTTATAAATAGCGAGGGTTAGGGCGAGCCGCTGTCCCCCCGCCGATCCGGGTCGTAAGTCAATCGCGGTGCTCACCGCGGTCTCGGCCGAGACTGCAAAGTGAAGCATCAGCCGGCTAAACGGCTGAAATAATAGTCATTGCGCAAATTTATTGTGCACGGCGCCGCAGCTCCCATGTATAGGGGAACTCAAGCTGTGTTGATGCGCTGAGTCTTCGACACACGGAATGACTGAATGGAGAGAACCATGACGGCAAACGCAACTGAGGGGACGGCGAAGATCTACCAGTTCCCCAAAGGCGGCCGCGCCGGATTGAGTAGCGGTCGCAACGAGACGCACCTCGCCGAGAGCTTTGTGATGCCGCGCATCGCAAGGGTCGCCTGTGGCGGCGCCTCTTACCACGAGGCGGCCATCCGCGAAGAGGAGCGCTCTCGCAACAACTGACGGCTTACGCCGTCCACATACGAAGAGGGCCGGCTTCCGAGGAAGCGCGGCCCTTTTTTGTTGCGAGAGTGCTAGCGCTGATTAAGCGCGGGCGGGCCAAACCGCTTGCGCGTCGTCTTCGCTGCTATCGAACATCGAAAGCATGGGCTCGTCGGTGAGTAACACCTCATCGAACTCGCCGAAGCCGTTGAAACGATTCCCCAAGACGCGGCCATACGCGCCCACCTGGCCGATCTCCAAATAGTCGCCCTCGTCCACACAGGCAGGCAGCAGGAACGGTCCGGGCAGATAGTCGGAGCTGTCGCAGGTCGGTCCGTAAAGAACGAACTCGGCGTCGGACGAAGCCGTCTTCTCCCGGTCCGGTGTGACCAGGCGCGCCGGAAACCGGAAGCCGGAATAGGCGGCGTCGAACAGCGTGCCGAAGGCGCCGTCATTGACGTAGAGCGCGTTGCCGCGCCGCGCATCGACGCGCACGATCACGGATTCCGCCTCGGCCACGAGTGCGCGGCCCGGCTCGCACAGAAGCTCGCAGGAGTGCTTCACGGCAAGCTCGTCCGCCGCGCGCACGATCTCCTCCATGAAGCTCGAAAGCGCGGGAGGATCGGAATGGGGGTAGCGCGCCGGGAAGCCGCCGCCAATATCGATGGCATCGACCAGGACGCCCGAAGACACGATGAGCTGACCCACCTGGCGCAATGCCTCACCGAAAGCGGCCGGCACCACGGCTTGCGAGCCCACATGAAAGGTGATGCCAAGACGCTTGGCACGCTGACGGGCTTTGAGGAGAAGCGCCGGCGCGTCTTCTTGTGAGGCGCCGAACTTGCCCTCCAGCGGAATGAGGCTGTGGGTGTTGGGGCAGGCGATGCGCAAGAACAGGGTTAGGTCCCCGGCGCCGTCCGTCTCCTCCAGCACCTTGTCGAGCTCGTCGGCGGTGTCGAAGGCGAAGCGGCGTACGCCGAACTCCCGGTAGGCTCGGGCAATGGCTCCGCGCGACTTCACGGGATTCATGAAATAGAGTTCCGCGCCCTCGATCCCCGCAACGCGCTCGATCTCCACCAGTGAGGCCACGTCGAACGCCGTCACGCCCGCCTCGACCAAGGCATCGGTCACGTAGCGCGCATCATTGGCTTTGGCGGCGTAAAGCACCCGGCCCGGAAAGTTCGCGAGGAACCACGCGGCGGCACGCGAGGCGGCATGCGGCCGAAGCGCTAGAACAGGCCGCTCCGGGCGGCGGTCACGGAGAAGGTCCGTAGCGGAGGAAAAAACGTCCATCCCATGCGTACTCCCACACGAGATTGTTCAGGTCACTGCCCTTGGGCGGTCCGCTTGCGAGCCGCGTGGTGCCTAGGGTGTTCGGCCCGGTTTGTAAAGGAATTTTCGGGTGCTGACTATATTCGTGTGCTGACGATTTTTACGGACTTCCCGTTTCCTTCTCAGTTGGGCTTGGCGGCCACCTCTCCCGGGTCCGTGAGCATAGGGGTCATGGCGCTCGAATAGACGGGCTCCTGCAAGAGGCCAAACGTCTTGCGCGCCGAGAGCCTCACCATGGCCGCGGTATAAGCGTAGATTTCCGCGCTATCGACCCGTCCGTCCCCATTGCCCACGGGATAGAGATCGGCGCTGCCCGCCAGCCCCTCGATCACGTAGCGGGTGAACAGCCCGATGTCGTAGCTGGTGTCGATCAGCGCGCGCTGACCGCGGTCGGCGGACGCTAGAACCGTGACGGTCGAAAGCGGCTGCGGCGGCAACGCGCTGGTAGTGGTCTCCGGCAGATTGGGCGGCAGCAGATAAGCGCCGTGGTCACGGCCAAACGAGCTCTCAAGCAGCACCAGCACCGACTTTGCCTGCAGAGCCGCGAGGTTGGCGTAGAGGGTCGACAGCGGATAGCCGCCTCGCTCCTCGCGATAGGGCTCCGCGTCAACCGGCAGAAGATAGGTCTCGGCGTGGCGCGAATTGGTAGCGCCATGGCCCGAGTAGTAGACGACCACCTTGGCGTCCGGTTGCGCGCGCACCAGCCGCTTCAGCTCCCCGTCGGAGCCCGGCACCGGGCCGAACACCCGTTCGAAATCAGCCCGCTTGGCGTTCCGCAGATCGATGATGCGGTCCTGTCGGAATCCGAGATGCTCGCTGAGAAAGAAATACATGGCACCAGCGTCGTTCCGAGCCGTCTCCGCGGCCGGCAGATTGTCGTAGTTGCTGTTGCCGATGATCACGGCAATTTTTCCTGGGTCCTCGGACGCCGGCGGCAGGGCCCGATAGAGTTCGCGGATACGGCTGAAGGATTTGACCACATTGCCGTTGCCCATGCCCGGGCGGGGCAATTGACGCGGGGGTATCGTGCAAAGCTCGATATCGCCCTCTTGCTCGATGCGCTTGATATCTTCCAAGGAAAGATGTCCGGCGATCTGGAGGCAAGACAGGCACCAGGCGACCCCATAGCGGCTGCGAAGGTCGTCGAGCTGAATTTGGCTGAGCCCCTTCGGCGGCGGCAAACAGCCCGGTAGGCAAGCGCGCGCCCTCACGCCGGCGCCGTGGGCCTTGCGCAGTAGCCCGATCAGATCCTCATCAAGGCAATCGATGTCCAGACGGGTGGGAGGCGGCGGGAGTTCCTCCTCCACGACCGGCACCTCTTCCGGCGCGAGCGCGGTCTCGGGCTCCTCGCCGGTCACCACGGCATCCTTGACGTCGTTGGTCTCTGGTCTCTCTTCGGTCTCTTGCGTCTTTTCGGGCTCTTGAGCCGCTTTCGGCTCATCCACCTCGGGCGCTGCGGGCTCGGCCGCCTCTGCCACAGCAAGTTCGGCCGGCTCAGGCGCGGCGGCCTGGACAGGGTCCGGCTCCGGTTCGGGCTGGGATTCGGGCTCCGATACAGGCTCGGGCTCGGGTTCCGGCGCGGGCTCCTCCTCCTTGCACAGCTCCTTGACTTTCTTCAGGACGGGCTCTGCCAGAAAGTCACCGTATCGCTTCAGCCCATGCTCATTCTTGAAATACCAATGGGCGGTCCACGTTTGCTCGTTGGCTGTCCCGTCGATCGGTCCTTTGTAGTAGCCGAGCTGGGCGAAGCAGCGCTGCACGCGCTTCGTGTCTTCGGCTTTCTTGTCGACTGGCGCAGCGGTTGCGGCCGCAGGCTCCGTTTCGGGCGTGACCACGGCGGTGCGCGTTGGAGAGGTAGTTATCTGGGGAAATACGGTCTCGTGCGGGAGCTTCGGCACCGCCCATGGTTCGGGCAACGGTTCGGCGTGGGACAGGGGCACCGGCGCAGCCGCACCCAGAACCGCAAGGGCGAGCCCAAATATAAGGCTCCGCCCGCCTTTCAGTCTCCCCGCCATTTCAATCCTCAACGCAAAACCTGGGCGACCACGCCAAACCCGGCGCGCCAACCCACACATTCACGCAAATCCAGAGCAAGAGCTAGGCCAAGCCGCACCCTCGTGAGCCCAAGGAGTACGTTAGGGGACGATGGCGGCGAGACATTGGCGATAAGCGCCGTTAACCGAAAAATGCGTGAGCATTACCGGGGTCCGGATTTCTCTACGGCATCGGGTCGCGGCGGCAGCCTCTTCAAGAAGGCGGCGATGGCCGAACGATCGTCACCGGAGAGCTTCGCCATGTTCTCCTGTACCGGCACCATGGTCTCGCCGATCACATCGAAATCCGGTGTCGATCCGGTCTCCAAGAGATAGGCGATGTCTTCTTCGGTCCAATCGCCGATCCCGTCCTTGCTCGGGGTGATGTTAGGCGTGGTCCCATCCCCTTCCGGGCTCTTGGCGCCGGCGAAGGCGTGGCTCTGGATGATGCCGCCGAGCGCGTTGCGCGGGGAATGGCACTCACCGCAATGAGCGGGGCCGAGTACGAGATAGGCGCCGCGGTTCACCGCATCGCTTGCCTCCGGATCGGGTGCAAACGTCTCGCCGTCGACATAGAGACGTTGGAACAGTCCAAGCCCGCGGCGAATGTTATAGGGGAAGTGCAGAGCGTGCGCGGGCACCGTGCTGCGCACGGCGGGCAGCGTATCGAGATAGGCCTTGAGGTCGATCAGGTCCTCGAACGTCATGCGCTGATAGGACGTATAGGGAAACGCCGGATAGAGATGAACGCCGCCCGGTCCCACACCGCGTTTCATGGCATTGACGAAATCGAGTAGGGTCCACTTGCCGATACCGGTCTCCGTGTCCGGCGAGATATTCGGCACATGGAAAATGCCGACATCGGTCTTGAGACAACGACCGCCCGCGAGCACCGTTTCGTCCTCGATATCGAGATCGTCGCACGCGCCCTTCGGCGCGGCGTGACACTCCGCACATCCGCCGGCGATGAACATGATCTTGCCGTTGGCAACGTCCGGAGCATGGTCCGGCAACGCCGAGGCGGGCAGCGTCACCGGCATGGTGAGGAGATAGAAGGCGAGTGCTCCCGCGAAGATCAGAGCAAACAGGATAAAGAAAGCTTTGCGCAGAGTGTCTGTCCTCCTCGATGCGCGCGCATGCGCATCATCCTGCCATGAGCGAAACCGCTCTTCTAGCCAGCCTCACGGCATCGGCACGACGCGTCCTTCTTCGAGCACGTCCCAGCCACGCTGAACGGCGGGTCGTTCGGCGATCGCCACGTACCAGCGCTTGATGTTGGGGTGCTCGTCAAAATTCACGGGCTGCCACTCGAACCGAGAAATCCACGGCCATATAGCGATGTCGGCGATGGAATAGTCACCCGCGACGTACTCCACGTCGCCTAAGCGCGTGTCCAGAACGCGCCATAGACGCCGTGCCTCTTTGGAATAGCGCTCTTCGGCGTAGGAGCTTTTGCCCGGATTGAACTTCACGAAGTGATGCACTTGTCCGAGGAACGGCCCCGCACCGCCCATCTGCCACATCAGCCATTCGGCCACGCGCCACTTGGCGGGGAAGTCCTGCGGCCAGAACTTACCTGTCTTCTCCGCGAGGTACATCAGGATCGCGCCCGACTCCATCAAGTGCAGGCCGTTATCCGTGTCGACGATGGCCGGGATTTTGTTGTTGGGCGAGATCTTGAGGAACGCGGGATCGAACTGGTGGTCCTTCGTGATGTCGATGGGGTGGACACGGTAGGGAAGCCCCACCTCCTCCAACATGATCGAGACCTTCCTTCCGTTCGGCGTCATCCAGATATAGAGATCGATCATGCACGCCTCGTTCCGGTCTGGCTGCGACGTTTTCTGTTGCGACGCACACATTGTCCTTCGCAGTCGCAGAAAATTTGATTCACCAAGTCTTCATCGCACCGCCCCCCTATCGCCCGAAACCGGACGCGCCCGCGCCACAGCCTTTCGGTAGTCATGAGCCGCGAGCGTATCCAAGGATGCATGCGCTCAACGGGAGGAATAGATGCTCAACTGTGCCCAAGTCGACACCCAACCGCAAAATGGGCTCGCATCGAGCGCTTCCAACTTTGCCCGCTACGCCATCTACTACACACCGCAACCCGGCTCCCCCCTCGCGGCATTCGGGCGTTCCTGGTTCGGCCGCGCGAACGACGGCGCCACCTTGCAGGCTTTTTCGACTGCCGGGTTCACAGACTCCGGCGTCGCCAAGATCTCAGCCCTTCCGCACCGCTATAGCGGTCTGCACGCACTCTTTCTTGCACCGTTCGCCTTGCGCGAGGATGCAGCGCTGGACGATGTGCGCACGCGGCTCATCAACTTCGCCGCACACCGCAAAGCCGTGGAGACCGGACCTTTGACGCTCGCACGCGCCGGCCGCTATCTCGTCCTGCGCCCCGTCGATCCCAAGCCCGCGCTCGATTGGCTGGCCGCCCAATGCGTCAACGCCTTCGAGACCTTCGCGGCGGAGCCCGACGGGATCGGCGACGAGCACCGCCATCTCAGCCCCTATCAGCGGCTCCTCCTGCGGAGCTTCGGCCATCCCCAGGTGATGAGTGAGTATCGCTTCTCGATCGCCCTCACCGGCCCTCTCGACTCGGCGCACCTGGAGCGCGTGTCCCAAGCGCTGTGGCCCGTGCTCGAGGATATCTGCGCAGAGGGTGTCGCCGTTGACGGTCTCTCCTTGTTCGGCGACACGAGCGGACGCACCCCCATGCGCCTCATCGGACGCTACAAGCTCGCCGGCTAACCCTCCGTCAGCGCGCAGCTTAGTGCGGGCCTAAGTTTTGACACACGGCTCCGCCACCTTCCTACCGCTGGGGAAACACGGGGGTTCCGATGCCCGATTACGGGGAAATCCTGGCGTTCCTCGCCGCCAATCCGCCACAAGCTGAGGCAGAGCGCGAGCTTCATGCGTCGCTGCTGGAGCTCCTGGCCAAGTGCCTGCGCGCCGAGCATCTGTCGACGGACGGCGACGACATGTTCGATCCTGGGGAGATTCGCTGGGTCAGCGTCAACTGACCGCCCGTGGGATTTGACCCGCATCAAGGGCGCAAGGACCAAACCGATTTAGTCCAAGATTTTAAGCCGATCCGTCGCCGCCTTGGCATTTGCGCCCAAGGGCGCCGGGGTGCTATCTGAGCGGTTGGATGGGTCTGCCTGGGCGCTGGATCAACCAGCATATTTTGCATCCATTCTAAGGAGTAGACCTACACCATGAGGGAAAGCGTGGCGGTAAAGCACTCAGACGCTGAAGCAGCGAAGAGTACTGCGGACGATGTCGTCCAGGCGTTTTCGCAAAGCGTCGCGGCCGGCGAGCGTTCCGATCAGCCCTACCCGCACTGGGTCTTGAGGGCCTGTCTTCCGGCCGACACTATCGAGGATATTCTTGCTCTTCCCTTCCCCGCGCCGTCGCTCGAAGGCGTATCGGGAAAGCGGGAGCTGCATAACAAAACGCGCAAATATTTCGATGCCGAGAACCGGGCCGCCTATCCGGTCTGCGAGGCCGTGGCGGAAGCGTTTCAGGACAAACGTGTCACCGGGTTGATCGAGAAGACGTTCGGCACCGATCTGGACGGCACCTATCTGCGCATCGAGTTCGCGCAAGACACTGACGGCTTCTGGCTCGAGCCTCATAGCGATCTCGGCGTGAAGTCCTTCACCATGCTGCTCTATCTGTCGACGGACCCGAGCCATAGCAATCTCGGCACCGACATCTACGACGCCGACAAGAACCATGTCGGCCGGTCGCCCTTCGAGTCCAACGCTGCGATGATCTTTGTTCCGGCGGACAACACGTTTCACGGTTTCGAGAAGCGGCCGATCAAGGGCGTCCGCGTGTCGCTGATCATCAATTACGTGACCGACGAGTGGCGCGCTCGCGAGCAGCTCGCCTTCCCGGAATCGCCGATCGGCTAACCGCATCACTGCTGGACACTGAAAACTGGAATGGCCGGGCTTGTCCCGGCCATTTTGTTATTGTCACCGGTGGAACGAAACGCTGAGACAAGGACGGAGCACCGCCGATGAGTAAAGTCGCTTGGATCGGGCTCGGCGTGATGGGCTATCCCCTCGCCGGCCATCTCAAGGCCCACGGGCATCACGACGTTACCGTCTTCAACCGCACGCGCAAGAAGGCCGACCGATGGGTCGCCGATCACGGCGGCATGCTGGCGCATACGCCTGCCCAGGCCGCCTCTGGCGCCGATTTCGTCTTCGCCTGTGTTGGCAACGATCACGATCTTCGCGAGGTGACGCTCGGGCCCGCGGGCATCTTCGAGACGCTCAAGCCCGGGGCCGTTTTTGTCGACCACACCACCGCCTCGGCCACCATCGCCCGGGAACTGCATGACGCCGCCAAGGCGCGCGGGGCGGGCGCCCTCGACGCACCGGTCTCGGGCGGCCAGGCAGGCGCCGAAGGCGGCACGCTCACAGTCATGGCCGGCGGCGAGGAGCCAGACTTCGCCAAGGCGAAGCCGGTGATCGAGACCTACGCCCGCGCGGTCAATCTCATCGGGCCGCCGGGCTCCGGACAGCTCACCAAAATGGTCAATCAGATTTGCATCGCAGGCTTGATCCAGGGGCTCGCCGAAGCGCTGCATTTCGGCATGCGCGCTGGGCTCGACATCGACAAGGTGATCGCCACCATCTCGAAAGGCGCCGCCCAGTCCTGGCAGATGGATCATCGCTGGCAGACCATGATCGAGGGCAAGTTCGACTTCGGCTTCGCCGTCGATTGGGTGCGCAAGGATTTCGCCATTTGCTTGGACGAGGCGCGCCGTAACGGAGCCAGCCTGCCGGTGACTGCCTTGGTCGATCAGTTCTACGCGGACATTCAAGAGATGGGCGGCGGCCGCTGGGACACGTCGAGCCTGATCGCGCGGCTCGAACACAATAAAGCGGACGTCTAGGGGCGTCGCTCTTCGGCGGCATAATCCAGCGGCAGCGCGGTTGTGAACTTGATCTGCTCCATGGCGAAGGCGGAACTCACGTCGTAGAGCTCGATCTTGGAGATCAGCCGCTTGTAGAAGGTGTCATAGCGCTCGATGTCCGGCACCACGACACGCAGCAGATAATCGATCTGCCCGCTCATGCGGTAGAATTCCACCACCTCGGGAAAGTCTTCGAGAGCCGCGTGGAACCGCTCGAGCCATTCCTTGGTGTGGTTGTTCGTGGTGATGGAGACGAAAACCGTCACCCCCACATTGACCTTCTTGGGATCCAGGAGGGCGACGCGCCGCTCGATCACCCCTTGCTCCTCGAGCTTCTGAATGCGCCGCCAGCACGGCGTGGTGGAAAGCCCGATCAGCTTGCCGATCTCGGCGACCGGCAGCGTGCAGTCCTTCTGCAAGATGTCCAGGATCTTCCGGTCCATGCGATCAAGCATCTGAATGACCTAACAAAATTATTGAGAAAAAGACGCAATCCCGAGAACATCGTTCCGCTATTCTCGGTCAATTCTCCGAATAGGTAGATTATTTTTCCATATCCCGCAAGGCGGCTCACAGGACCCGGCGGACCTCCCGCCGCAGGACCGGCAGCAGTTCGGCATCGAACCAAGGGTTTCTCTTCAGCCACGCATTGTTGCGCCAGGACGGATGCGGGAGCGGAAGAATGCGCGGACGCCGCTTTTCTTTGAGATGCTCGCGCCAGCGCAGCATCGTCTCTTGCAGGGTCTTGCCGCGCGCACCGCCGAGATGAAAGGCATGCGCATAGGCACCGACGGCGAGGACGAGCTCGATCCGCGGCAGAGCGGCGAACAACTCACGATGCCATAGTGCCGCACATTCGCGCCTCGGCGGGAGATCGCCCCCTTTGGCGTCTTGGCCGGGAAAGCAGAAACCCATCGGCACAATGGCCACGCGGCTCTCGTCGTAGAACTCCTCCGGCGTCACCTCGAGCCATGCGCGCAAGCGCTCGCCCGAGGGGTCGGTGAACGGTTTGCCGGACGCATGGACGCGCGTGCCCGGCGCCTGACCACAGATCGCCAGACGCGCCGTAGCGCTCGCCCGCAAGACGGGACGCGGTGCATGAGGCAGCGGCTTCCCGCGCGGCGTCTCCACGCAAACGCGGCAGGAGCGGATCGAGGCGAGAACGTCAGTGAGCTCAGCCATGCCAGCGACCAAGAACGACGGTGGTCATATCTCGATGGTCATGCCGTCTTCGGCAATCATATAGCGTTCGCGATCGACCTTCACGCTTTTGGCGAGCATCTCTTGCCCCATATGGGTGAGCAGCACACGGGCTGCGCCGAGCCTCTCGTAATTGGCGTCGATCGTCTTGTAGTCGAGATGGATGGGAAGCGTCACATCGTACTGAAAGCATTCGCTGATGAAGAGATCGGCGTCGCGCGCCACCTCGCTAAGCACATCGACCCAGCCCGTGTCGCCGGTGAAGGACAGGACCTTGTCGTCCACGGCGAACCTGAGCGCGTAAGGAGGTGCGCCGGAAGGGTGATGCACCTCGAACGGGGTGACCGTGACGCCGGCCACCTCGATCGGCGTCCGCTCCTGGTACTCCACGAAGATAAGCTCGAAGCCGCGCTCGGCGCGCGTCGAATTGGGGTAGAGCGCTTCCGCCACCGTTGAGAAGCGGTCCTCGATACCCTTGGGACCCGTCACCACCAAAGGCCGCGACCGGTTGCTGACATACTTGGCGTCGATTAGGAGCCACGGCAGACCGCCGAAATGGTCCCCATGCAGATGGGTGACGAACACCGTATCGATATCGTTCGGGTTGATGCCCAGCCGGCGCATGCCGATCAAGGACGTCGCCCCGCAGTCGATGAGGAACGTCGAGGGGCCCGATCGGACACAAAAAGATGTCTGGAGGCGGCTGCCGGCGCCGAACGCGTCGCCGCAGCCGATCACGGTGAGCTGCATGGAGGTCCCTTCCTACCGACCCGGCTCCCCCTTCGCGAGCCTGTACGAAGCATGTGGCACCCGCCGATTCCGGCTTCAAGGCCGTGCCAGGCCGGGTCGAGAGTAAACGACCCGTTAGGATTTTCGGCTGATAGTTCTTGTTAAGCCTAAGTCGGGGGTCTGGGCGCGGCCGCGCGTGCGCGCTATGCCATTGATCCTTATCGGGTTTTTGTTGATGGTAAAGTCGCGGGTCTAAGAAGTGATGTCAGGAGGCGCGTCAGCCGAGGCCTCGCGGGTCCATTCGGGCTCGGCGAACGATCAAAAACGCCGCGCCTATCGCAGCGTCCAGGAAGCCCGCGAAAAACTTACCTACAAGTCAGGCCGCAAGCCGGAGTTCGAATACGAGCTCCTGATGATGTTCGTGAAGAACGAGCTGTCGGCCGCCGTGACCACGCCGCTGCTGGCGCTCGTCGTCGCCATGGGCGCCATGTTCTGGGCCCCGCCGCGCGAACTGCTCCTTTGGCTTGGCGCCGTCTTCGTGGCCAAGGGCATTCTCATCGCTATTTGCCGGCAGTTCGCAAAGACGCCCCGCGAAGAGGCCGATGCGACGGCCTGGCGCGCCAAGATCGCTGCCGCGGAGTTTCTCTACGGGGTGACGTGGGCAACCGTAGCCTTCATCAGTCCGGAAACCCAGGGCGAGGCCGCGCACACTTTCATCTTCGCCTCGCTTATCGTCGTCATCTCGATGCGCATGCTGTTCGCATCCACGGTCATGCCCATCGTCTATGCCGGCACGCTGCCAATGACGATCGCCATCGTGTTGCGCTTCGCGCTGCTCGACAACCCCTTCTTCTGGGCGATGGCGGCTATGGCCGTCGGCGTGCACATCTACTTCATCTGGCTGATGACCGGATTCAATACGACGGTCATGGCCATGCTTGAGTACCGCGCCGAGAAGGACGCGCTGATCGGTGAGCTCGAGCAATCGAAATCGATTTCAGACGAAGCGCGCCTGCGCGCGGAGGAAGCGAACCTCGCCAAGTCGCGGTTCCTCGCCACCATGAGCCACGAGTTGCGCACGCCGCTGAACGCCATCCTTGGCTTCTCCGAGATCATGCGCGGCGAGATCCTGGGTCCGCATTCCAACCCGACCTACAAGGAATACGCCAACGACATTCACGAGAGCGGGCAACACCTGCTGACGCTGATCAACGAAGTCCTCGATATCAGCCGCATCGAGGCGGGGCGCTATGAGCTGAACGAAGCGCCAGTGGCACTTGCCGATATTGTCGAGGACTGCCACCGGCTGATGCGCGTGCGCGCCGAGAACAAAGGACTGAAGATCGTCGAGGCCTTCGAAGAGAATCTGACCCAGGTCTGGGCCGACGAGCGTGCCCTCCGGCAGATCTGTCTCAACCTCCTGTCCAACGCCATCAAGTTCACGCCCACGGGCGGAACCGTCACCCTCAAGATCGGGCGCACCGCCCTGGGCGGCCAGTTCCTGAGCGTCAAGGACACGGGTCCCGGCATCCCCGAGGCCGAAATTCCCCGCGTGCTGCGGAGCTTCGGCCAGGGCTCGCTCGCCCACCAAACCGCCGAAGGCGGGACCGGGCTCGGCCTGCCCATCACCAAAGGTCTGATCGAGTTGCACGACGGCAGTTTCGAACTGAAGAGCAAGCTGCGCTACGGCACGGAGGTCATCGTCACCCTCCCCCGCATCCGCATTATGGAGGCTCTGCCACGGCTTGCCGAGCCCGGCGAGGAGCGGCCTGAAGCCCCACAAGCGGCCTGGCGCACCGAGCGGAACAAGCGGGCCAGTTAGCGGCTTGAACCGCGCGACAGGCGGTTCGATTGCTCTCCCCCGCAACACCCCCTACATAGATTGTTTGGGCATCCCGACCGGTAGGGACTTCTTGGAAACGCCTTGCGTCAACATTTGTCTGCTCGACGAGAGGTCGGGGCTTTGCGTGGGTTGCGGCCGCAGCGGCAATGAAATCGCCCGTTGGGTCGATATGACGCCGGAGCAGCGGCGCACCATCATGAAGGCCCTGCCGGAACGGCTGGAGCGCATGGAAGCCATGGCAGACGCGGAAGGCTCGGGCCCATGACCACCTGGGTCGCCCTGTTCATTCTCGCGCTTGGCGCCATGATGCTGGTGAGTAACGAGTCGGGCATGATCGCCGGGCTCGACACTGCAACCTTTGCGTATGCGGCCTTCTTCATGGCCCTGCTCGTTTACATCGCCGGCGGGCTCGTGACCCGCTATGGCGGCGGCGCGGGCGCCATGGCCCGCGATGCAGTGACCTGGCTCGCGCTCGGGCTCGGTCTGGTTACGCTTTATGCCTACAAGGACGAGATTACCCCCATTGCCGCGCGCGTCGTCGGGGAGTTGCTCCCCGGCACGGCCATGACCGTGGAGACCAGCGCCGGCGGCCTGACCGAGGTGAAGATCAGGAAGCGGCTCGACGGCCATTTCACCGCCAACGTGGAGGTGAACGGCAAGGAGATCTCCATGATCGTCGATACCGGCGCCTCGTCCATCGTTCTGACGCCCGAGGACGCCAAGAAGGCGGGTATCGACCTCGAAAAGCTCACCTATCGCGTGCCTGTCCTGACCGCCAACGGCCGCACCGTGGCGGCCCGCATCCGCCTGGACGAGGTTGCCATCGGACCGCTCGACCGCACCAAGGTGGAGGCTTTGGTGGCCCGGGAGGGCGCCCTCACCCAGAGCCTTCTCGGTATGAGTTTCTTAAGCCGCCTCCGCTCCTATGAGTTTTCCGGCGATTTCCTGACCCTTCGCGGCTGAGATCCGCCGATCCAGCCGCCCTTCGGAGCAAGTCGTCTTGCGTTCGGCCACCAAACATGTGCTGCTGGAAGCGATGCAGTGGGGCGCGCTCGCGCTCGGCATCGCCGCCGTCGTCTATTTCTTCGACGACCTGGTTTCGGTCTTTCGTGGCCCTGATCGTCTTCCGACCCTTGCCGAAGCGATGCGCGACGCTCCCCCTGAGGACGAGGCCGATTCGGGCTTCGACCGGACCGTCAAGCTCAGGGCGGATCCGAACGGCCATTTCGTGTTCAAGGCGGCCGTCAACGAGCGGCTGGCCACCTTCGTCGCGGACACGGGCGCAACTTATGTCGTCATCACCTACTAGGACGCCCAGCGGCTCGGCCTCTCTCCCCAGTCCCTCGACTTCTCGGCACCCGTCCAGACCGCGAACGGCGTGACCCGCGTCGCGCCGGTGACGCTCGACCGCGTGCGCGTCGAGGACATCACCGTCCTCAACGTGCCGGCCGCCGTTGCCGGCAAGGGCGTGCTCGCGACCAACTTGCTCGGCATGAGCTTCCTCGGCCGCCTCAAGAGCTTCAGCATCGAGGGCGGCGAACTCGTCCTCGTTCGCTAGCCGAGCCACAACTCTCAGACAACAGGCACGCCGCCGGGATGCTTGGCCTTGTGCTCGGGCTCCACGTGGATGGTGACGACCGCATTAGGCACGTCGGACTTGATCGCGTTTTCGATGCGGTCGCAGATGACATGCGACTCGTCGACGCTCATGTCGCCGGGCACCACGAGATGGAATTGAACGAAGGTAGCACGCGCGGCGCGGCGTGTCCGAAGATCGTGCGCCTCGAGCGCGCCCTCGGCTCCCGCCGAGATGGCCTGGCGGATCTTTTCCAACTCGTCGTCCGGAACTGCCTCGTCCATCAGACCGCCGATCGACTGCCGCACCAGAACCCAGCCCCACCAGAGAATGTTTAGTGCCACCAGCACGGCCAACAACGGATCGAGAACGAGCCAGCCTGTGAACGCGGCCAGGGCGACGCCGAGGAACACTCCGACCGAGGTGATGACGTCGGTGAGGAGATGGCGCGCATCGGCGAGCAAGGCCGGCGAGCGGTGGCGGCGGCCGAAGCGGAACAGGACAATGCACCACACCCCGTTCACGGCAGTCGCCAGTCCGTTGATCAGAAGGCCTATCGCCGGCGCCTGGATCGGCCGCGGGTCCAGAACTCCGAAATAGGCCTTCTGCAGAATCGCGATCGCGGCAACGACGATCAAAACGCCTTCCAGCACGGCGGAGAGATATTCGGCCTTGTGGTGACCGTAAGGATGATTGGAGTCCGGCGGCTTGGCGCTGACGCGCACGGCGATGAAGGCCGCAATGGCCGTCGCCACGTTGACGATGCTCTCAAGCGCGTCGGAGTAGAGCGCGACGCTTCCAGTGAGCACATACGCCGCAGCCTTCAGGGCGAGCACGAGAATCCCGACCCCGACGCCCGCAAGCGCAAGCTTGATCACTTTCCGCATATCGCTCCGCACGACCCAAACTATCGAACGGGCTGCCTAGGCGTCCGAAGCGCGGCGTGCAAGTCTTCTCTTTTCGACTGCAAATCACTTGCATTGGAAGGCCGAGGTGAGAGAGATAGCGGCACTTGACCGCGGAACTTCGATGCACTTGCCGCACTTGTTATAAGAGACCGAGTTCCAGGAATTCAGGAGTGAGAATGTTTCCGAAGCCCCGCCAAGATCTCGTCCCCAACACCGCCGAATTCGAACGACTGCCTCTGGTCAAGGTGACCGGCTTTCGTGAGTACGACGCACGCTGGCTCTACCCTAAAGAGGTCAACTTGCTGGGCATGGAAGCCGTCGGGCTCGGACTGACCACGCTCATGCGCGAGCGCGGCGTTCCGGTCCGCATCGTGGTCGGGCACGACTTCCGCTCCTACTCCTCGGCGATCAAGGCGGCGCTGATCACGGGCCTTCTGGCCGGCGGCGCCGAAGTGCACGACATCGGCCTGGCTTTGTCGCCCATGGCTTACTTCGCGCAGTTCGATCTCAAGGTGGAAGGCGTGGCCATGGTCACGGCGAGCCACAACGACAACGGCTGGACCGGCATCAAGATGGGCATCGACCGGCCGCTGACCTTCTCGCCCGAAGACATGACGGCGCTGAAGGAGATCGTGATGAACGCGAAGTTCGCGCCCTATCACGAAGGGGCGCGCTACTTCTACGTCGCCGACATGGCCCAGCGCTACATGGCGGACCTGCTCAAGCACGCGAAGCTGAAGCGTCGCCTGAAGGTCGTGGTCTCCTGCGGCAACGGCACGGCGGGCGCCTTCGCCCCCCACGTCCTGCGGGAACTCGGCTGCGAAGTGATTCCGCTCAACTGCGAGCTCGACCACAGCTTCCCGGCGCACAATCCGAACCCGGAAGACATGGCCATGCTCAACGCCACGCGTGACGCGGTGCTCGAGCACAAAGCCGACCTCGCGCTCGTGTTCGACGGTGACGGCGACCGCTGCGGCGTGGTGGACGAGAAAGGCGAGGCGATCTTCGCCGACAAGGTCGGCGTCATGCTCGCGCGCGACATCTCGGCCCTGCACAAGGACGCGCATTTCGTCGTCGACGTGAAGTCCACCGGCTTGTTCGGGACGGATCCGGTGCTGAAGTCAAACGGCGCCAAGACGGCCTACTGGAAGACCGGCCACTCCTACATCAAGCGCTACAGCCACGAGACCGGCGCGTTGGTGGGCTTCGAGAAGTCCGGCCACTTCTTCTTCAATCCGCCGATCGGCCGGGGCTATGACGACGGCCTCGTCTCAGCGATCGCGGTGCTCGACATGCTTGAGCGCAGCCCCGACAAGTCACTCTCGCAGCTGAAGGACGCCCTGCCGCGCACCTGGCAGTCGCCGACCATGTCGCCTCATTGCGACGACGAGGCCAAGTACGGCGTCGTCGATCGCGTAGTGAAGCATTTCGAGGACGTCGCGGCGAAGGGCGAAAAGCTCGCCGGACAGAGTATCCGCGAGCTGATCACCGTGAACGGAATCCGCATCGTGCTCGACGACGGCACCTGGGGACTGGTGCGCGCCTCATCCAACAAACCGGAACTCGTGGTCGTGGTGGAAAGCCCGACGTCCGAAGAAAACATGCGCGCGATCTTCGCCGAGATCGACAAGGAACTCTCCAAGCAACCCGAGGTCGGGGAGTACAATCAGAAGATCTAGGCACGTTCTGATGCGATCAGCGCAATAGAACCGTCAGATCTCTGTCGCAAATTTGCAATCCGAATCTGCTTCCTTGCACGCCTGTCATGATCGCATTCGATTACACAGGCGTCGTCTTTGCAGCAGGCCTCATCGTTGGCCTCACCCTGGATTCTCTGCTCCTGCGGACCCTCCTCGCGCCGCCCTTCCGCATTTGGCCTACGCCTGCGCCGGGCAGTTGGCAGAGCCTCACGTTCTGGGGACTGTTTCGCGGCGGCATGGTGCTGACCTTCGTTGTCGCCGTTCTCGACTGGAATGCCACTCCGCTGCTCGATTGGACCCGCTTCATTGTCGGCGTGCCGCTCGGGCTCGGTGGGCTGTTCGTCACCGTGTTCGGCTATTTCAACCTCGGCCTCGGCAACACCTATTGCGGCTCGGACGGCCTCGTTAGCCATGGCCTCTACCGCTTTAGCCGTAACCCGCAATACACCGCCTCGATCGTCGGTCTGATCGGCCTGTCGATCGGCGCCAACTCGATCTTCACCATCGTGCTCTCGTGCGTAATGATCGGCGCCTATGTGCTGATGTCGCTGGTCGAGGAGGATTGGTTGAAGCAGCACTACGGCACGAGCTACCGCGAATATTGCGAGCGCACGGCTCGCTTTCTTGATGTCCAAAGTCTCATCCTGGCAATTGTCGATCGGAAGAAACCGTCCCGCCAAGCGGGCTGAGCCGGCGGCTCACACGACGTCGGTCGAACGGAATTCGTCATGACCGGGCACAAGCTCGGATCAAATCAAGGTCCGGGGTGCCCGGCATGACGAGATTGGCTACGTGCCGTAGGCGCCGGCGCTACTCGGCCGCCACGGCGGCGTAGCTGTCACGCAAGACAATGTCCCGCGCCTGAGCAAGCACCGCAATGCCCGCGCCATCAAGATGCGCGTTCTCGGCGATGTGGCGGCGGAACGCCCGTGCCCGAGGCTGACCATGGAACAGGCCGAGGATGTGGCGCGTCATGGCATTCAGCCGCACGCCACGGGCAAGCTCTCGCTCGACGTAGGACATGAACCGGCCGAGCACGTCCGCGCGCGACGGCGGCGGGCCTTCCTCGCCGTAGAGCTTACGATCCACCTCGGCCAGGAGATAGGGATCCGCATAGGCGGCGCGGCCCAGCATCACGCCGTCGAGATGGGCAAGGTGCGGCTCGGCCTCAGCCAGCGAGGCGATGCCGCCATTGATAATGATGGTGAGGTCGCCCCGGCGGGCCTTCAAGCGATGCACGCGGTCGTGATCGAGCGGTGGCACGTCGCGATTTTCTTTCGGGCTCAAGCCATCGAGCCACGCCTTGCGCGCATGGACAATGAAAGTGTTGCAGCCCGCGTCCGCCACCGTGTCGATGAACCGATCGAGACTCTTCTCGGCATCTTGGTCGTCGATGCCGATGCGGCATTTGACGGTCACCGGCACAGAGATCGCATCGGCCATCGCCTCCACGCAGTCCGCCACCAAGGCGGGCTCCGCCATGAGACAGGCCCCGAAGCGGCCCGACTGGACCCGGTCCGAGGGGCAGCCGATATTGAGGTTGATCTCGTCGTAGCCGAAACCCTCGCAGATCCGCGCCGCTTCGGCGAGCTTCGCGGGATCGCTGCCGCCGAGCTGAAGTCCGACCGGATGCTCGGCCGCGTCGAACCCGAGTACGCGCTCCCGTTCGCCGTAGAGCACAGCCTCCGCCGTGACCATCTCGGTATAGAGGAACGCGCGGCCCGAGAGCAGCCGCAGGAAATAGCGGCAGTGGCGGTCGGTCCACTCCATCATCGGCGCGACGCAAAAGGGGTGTGAATCTGGTTTCAAGGACTCAGGCTCTCGACAGAACTCTCTCTATGACACATGGCGTCATGAAACATGGCGTCAGAGGCGAGCCGGCACAAGCGGCTTACCCGTGGGTCTCGCCCCAGGCATAGAGGGCCTTCAGCACCGGGCCAAGGGCCTTCCCCTTGGGAGTCAAGAGATACTCGTAGCGCGGCGGATGGGTCTCATAGAGTCTCGTGGCGATAACCCCTTGAGCCTCGAGCGCCTTCAGCCGCGCCGACAGCGTATTCGGTGCGATGCCGGGCAGCCCCTCTTCAAATGACTGAAAGCGCAAGGGCCCCTTGCGAAACAGGTCGCGCAGAATGAGCAGCGACCATTTCTCGCCGATGACATCCAACGCCCGCGCCACCGGACAATTCTTCTGACCGTATCCGTTCGCCATGCCATCGACTTAGCCATGCGGCTTTCTTTTGTCAAGTCACTATCTATTGACAAGTCACTACAGGAATAATAGGTAGCGGGCATGGCTATCCCCCGCGGGGAGCGACAGGAGGACCGTCGAAATGTCAGTCAACTATTCGGGAAGTTACACGCGGACCTGGAGTCCGGACGGCGAGATCGCTTTCCTTGCGCTCTCGGATGGGACCCGCCTCAGATACCTCAAGACCGGCCAAGGCCCTACGTTGGTCCTTCTCCACACCGTGCGGACTCAGCGCGACTATTTCCAGCGCCTGATCCCTCTTCTGAAGGACCGGTTCACGATCTATGCCCTGGACTATCCGGCGCTCGGCTGGTCCGACATCAAGCCCGGCGCGAGCTATCAGGAGCCCGCACTGCGCAAGGCGATCTTCGAGTTCATCGAGACGCTGAACCTGACCGACGTGACCTTGGTCGGTGAGTCCCTGGGTGCCACGCTCTCGCTGACGGTCTCGACGGAACTCGGCGAGCGCGTTACGCAAATCGTGGCGCTCAACACCTACGACTATCCGCAAGGCGTCGAACGGGCGAACCTGCTGGCCTCGTTCATCGTCAAGGCCTTGCGGGTTCCGGTTGTCGGCCTGATTTTTTCCAAGCTCAACAATCCCATGATCCTCGGCGGCGTCATGGCCGGCGGCTTCTACGATCCAAACAGGCTGCCTAAGCACTTTGTGCGCGAGCAGATCCGCAGCGGCAAACGGCCCGGCTACGCGACCGCGGAGACAAAATATCTCCGCGCTCTGCCGAGCTATATCGCCGCACGCAGCCTCTACCCGCGAGTCGAGACGCCCGTCACGCTCGTTTATGGCGACCGCGACTGGTCAAGGCCCAAAGAGCGCGCCGAGGTCGCGGCTCTCGTCCCGGGCAGCCGACTGATCACGCTTCCGAGAACCGGTCACTTCTCGGCCTTCGAGCGCCCTGAGGACATCGCCCGAATCGTGATCGATGTAGCGAAGGACGTTGCGCCAAAGCTGCGGAGCGCTTGGCGATGAGCCCGGAGCAGCACCCTACCGCGAAAGGACTCGCGTCTGCGCTCGAGGCAGACGGCAGGTTCACAACGGCGCAGCTTGGCGCCGCCGAGCTTCGCCAATTGGCGCTCGACTGCGGGGCCGCCGATGCCGGGCTGGTCGAGATCTTCCGTCCCGGCCTGGACCCGCAGCGCGAGGAGTTGCTGCGCAATTACCCTTGGACCAAGACGCTTGTCAGTTTCGTCGCCCGCATGGCTCGCGGCCCACTTCAAGGACCGCCACGCTCCGTCGCCAATCTCGAGTTTCATCGCGCAGGCCATGAGATCGACGACATCGGCGCGGCGATCGTGAGAAAGCTCGAGACCCGCGGCATCCGCGCCGTCAACCCATCCATGGGGTTTCCCATGGAGATGGGTCTCACCGTGCCCTGGATCGTATCGCACAAGCCGATCGCGGTCGAAGCGGGGCTCGGTCACATGGGCATTCACCGCAACCTCATCCATCCCAAATTCGGGAACTTCGTGCTCCTTGGGACGGTTCTCGTCGACCACGCTGTCGAAGAGTATGACCGGCCCATCGATTATAACCCCTGCCTCGAATGCAAGCTCTGCGTGGCGGCCTGTCCCGTGGGTGCGATCGGAGCTGACGGCTCGTTCAATTTCTCGTCGTGTTTGACGCACAACTACCGCGAGTTCCTGGGCGGCTTTTCCGACTGGATCGAGCAAGCGGCCGATTCGCGCGATGCACTGGAATACCGCGAACGCGTGAACGACAGCGAGACTTTGTCGATGTGGCAAAGCCTCTCCTTCGGTCCAAACTACAAGGCCGCCTATTGCCTCGCCGTGTGTCCTGCCGGCGAGGACGTCATCGGTCCCTACCTCAAGGATAAGCAGGCGCATATGAAGGACGTCGTTCGGCCGCTGCAGGAGCGGCCGGAGCCGGTCTACGTCGTCGAAGGCTCCGACGCCGAGGAGGTCGCACGCCGAAAATTCAAGAACAAAGTGGTGAAACCGATCTCGAACGGTATACGCCCCCGCAGCATCGCCGGCCTGCTGAGTTTCATGCCCATCGTCTTCCAACCGAACCAGTCGAAAGGGCTCAATGCGACCTTTCACTTCGTCTTCACCGGGGCGGAGATGCGCAAAGTCACGGCGGCGATCAGGAACCGCACCATCGACGTGAAGGATGGGCTAATCGGCAAGCCGGATATTCGAGTTACAGCCGACTCAAAAGTCTGGCTCGGATTCCTCGCAGGCGAGAAGAGCCTGCCGCTGGCGCTCCTGACTCGAAAGATCCGCATTAAAGGCGATCCGCGACTATTGCTTGCCTTCGGTAAATGCTTCCCGTCGGGCCCGCACCGGCGAAGACCGACGACTCTTATGCCTGAAGCCTCAACGCTGAAACATGAGCCAGCGCGCTATCTGAGGAATGATCCGGCGACGGCCAAGATCAGGTGGCAAGGGCGCCTTGTTCTCGCGGAGAAGACGCCGGCTGCGCACAACGTCAAGACCTTCCGCTTCAAGACGAAAGACGGCACCCAGATCCCGTTCGATTACAAGCCGGGACAATTTCTGACGCTGAACGTCGCGCCCGCCGGAGTGCCCACCAAGCGCTCCTATACCATCGCCTCGACGCCCACCTGGCGCGACCGGGTTGAGATCACGGTGAAGCGGGAGGAGCATGGCCTGGTCTCGTGCTGGCTCCATGACACGCTCATGCCCGGCGACGAGGTCGACATCGAGTGCCCAAATGGGGTCTTCCATTTCACCGGAGGCCAGATCAAGAGCGTCGTGCTGATCGCGGGCGGTGTCGGCATCACCCCCATGATGAGTATTGCCCGCTATCTCACTGAATCGGCCTGGGCCGGCGAGGTTCATTTGGTCCTCGGTTTCAGAACACCCGCTGATTTCATCTTCGAGCAGGAGATTGCCGCGCTCCAAGCCCGCAACCCAAACCTACGCGTTACGGTGACCATGAGTCGGGGCGATACGTCTTGGCGCGGGCGAACCGGGCGAATAGACGCGCAGCTCCTTGCCGACGCGGTGCCGGACCTCGCATCCACGCTTGCCTACGTCTGTGGTCCGACGCCGATGATGGAGGCGGTCAAAGGTGCCTTGCGCGCGCTCGGCATGGCCGACGAGCAGATTCGCTGGGAAGCCTTCGGCACGGAGAAACGCGACCCCACGAGAACGTCCACCGGACCCGCCATGATTGCCGGGCAAGTTGTATTTCAGACGTCGAATGCACGCGTGGCGTTGCGCTCCGGCGCGACCATTCTCGACGCCGCCGACGAAGCGGGCGTCTTCGTCGACAACGCCTGCCGCAACGGGACATGTGGCGCCTGCCGCATCAAGCTCGCCGCTGGTGGGGTGCACATGCCCGTCGAAGACGCGCTGACCGAGCAGGACAAAACCGATGGCTACATCCTCGCCTGCCAAGCCGAGATCGCAGGCGACGTGGTGGTCGACGCATGAGTCGTCAAAACATGCGCCATGTGCACTAATTTCTTTGTATATTTTGCATTCAACGCATGAATAGATGGGCCCTATAACATTCCCCTCATCGGGGGGTGTTGTCATACTGGTTGTAAACTCTGGTTCTATCTATCTGAGACTACGTACATTTTTGGTTGCAGGAATACTCGCTTTGGTTGCCGTCGATAGCGCCGAGGCCCAAGATGCGCGAGCTCCTGAGGAGGCGACGCGAACCGGCGAACCCGGCGTCGCCGAGCCGATGACGGAGACGCAAGACGCCTCCGAGGAAGACGCCGCAGCCACCTCGGGGGACAATCCGGACAAGCTGCCGCCCATCGAAGTCACGCAGCCGGCCGTGAAAGAGCCAGCTCAGAGCGAAACCGCTGAGGTAAGCGCGCCGCAAATCGCGGCCGTCCGCCCTGCCCCATCGCGTTCGACGTCCTACTCCGGCTCCGGCGGAACCGAGGGCCTTGCCGGTCTGGGCGAGAGCGACGGGCAAGATACCGGAAACGGCACCGGCGAGTCCGCTTGGGGTCCGGTCGACGGCTTCGTCGCCACGCGAACCGCCTCCGGCATGAAGACGGATACGCCGATCATCGAAGTTCCTCAGTCCGTCTCGGTGATCACCGCTGACCGCATCGAGCAGCTCGGCGCCAACACGCTGCCGGAGGCCTTGGGCTATACGGCCGGCGTCCGCCCCAGCACCTACGGCAGCGACTCCCGCTACGACTGGCTCAGCATCCGCGGCTTCGACGCCTACTATCCGGGCATCTATTTCGACGGCCTGTTCGCGCGCAACAACAACACCTGGGCGGCCTGGAAGGTGGAGCCCTATGGCGCGGAGCGCATCGAAGTGCTCAAGGGGCCGTCGTCGGTTCTCTATGGCCAGATGAATCCTGGCGGCACGGTCAACGTCATCACCAAGCGGCCGACAGAAGAGACCTTCTATGAAGCGGGCGTGCAGATCGGCAATTTCGGCCGCGTGCAGCCGTTCTTCGACTTCGGTGGCCCGGCGACGGAAAGCAACAAGGTTCTTTATCGCGTCACCGGGCTCGGCCTGAAGACCGATACCCAAGTCGAGACCGTCTCCGTGGACACGCTCTACTTCGCGCCCGCCCTCACCCTGAAGCCGACAAACGATACGACGCTGACCATCCTGGCGCATTATCTGGAGCGGGAGACCGGCGTGACGTCGAACTTCCTGCCGCCGGAGGGAATGATCCTGCCGAACAAGCATGGAAGGATCTCGCCGAGCTTTCATCCGGCGATCCCAACTACGACAGCTTCGAGCCGACACAGAAGGCCGTCAGCTACTTCCTCGAGCATCAGGTCAACGAGACTTGGCAACTGCGCCAGAACGCCCGCTACGGCGCAATCGATCTCGAGTACGACAGCCTCTATGGCACCGGCCTCGATCCGTTCGATCCGACCCAGAGGCTGATGGGCCGCCGTGCCTTCTTCTCCGACGAGAATGTCGACCAATTCGTCATCGACAACCAGGCCGAGGCCAATTTCTTCACGGGCCCGATCGAGCACACGATGCTGTTCGGCGTCGACTATCAGTGGAACCACTTCGATCAGACGTCAGGCGACGGCCCTTCGACGCCTATCGACATGTTCTCGCCGAGCTATGGGGGACTATTCCGGCGCCCGCCTTTGTTCAACGATTCCGACACGGACCTCACGCAGACGGGCCTTTACGCGCAGGAGCAGGCAAAACTCTGGGATCGCTTGGTGCTCGTCGCCGGCGGCCGCTACGATTGGGCCGAAGTCAAGATCGACGACCACCTGTTTGGCACCAACTCGGAGCAAAAGGACGAAGCCTTCTCGTGGCGGACGGGCGCCGTCTACGTCACGCCGAGCGGCTTTGCGCCCTATGTCAGCTACTCGACGTCCTTCCTCCCCGTCTCGGGCTTCGATCCGTTCACCGGCAATCCGTTCGATCCGGAGACCGGCCAGCAATACGAAGGCGGCATCAAGTTCCAGCCGCCAGGCCGCGAGAGCCTGATCACGGTTTCCGCGTTCGATATCCGCAAGCAGAACTATCTGACCTACGACAATCTCTTCAATCCGCGTCAGACCGGCGAGATCCTGTCGCGAGGTCTCGAATTCGAGACGGTTGCGCAGCTGACGGCCGGCCTCGATCTCATTGCCGCCTATTCCTGGCTGCCGGAGTTCACGATTACGGAGAGCGCCGACCTCACCGAACTCGGCCGACTCGATCACGTTCAGGTCGCTCGGCTCGGCCTCGGTCCGCACCGCCTCGATGTCGGTCGCCTGACCGACGTGGGTCATCTCGAACTCCTCGGCGAGCAGCCCGTTGACCCGGGCGTTGCCGTCGGCCACGGGGCGGAACTCGATCTCGTCGAGATCGGCCGGAAGGCGGCGGAACGCTTCGACCGGGGCGTGAACGCCCGGCGCGCGGCGCGGCGCATGTTCGGGAGCGGACCGGCGGAGGGACCGGGCTAGGTTCGAATGCCAAAC
>Ga0210068_1000025_pt1 | contig 27079 bp, 30 predicted proteins | sample RushOxbow_ThreeS_5_FD_185561 | JGI IMG/M metagenome (GOLD analysis project Ga0210068, IMG submission 185561) | Wetland microbial communities from San Francisco Bay, California, USA, that impact long-term carbon sequestration -... | ecosystem: Environmental > Aquatic > Marine > Wetlands ... | reverse complement strand
GGAGAGCCCCGCCTGCGGCGCGCACGCAAAGCCCGAAGGCCCGCTCACCTCGAGCTTCCTCTCCATCTGCGCCAAGGTGAAGGACAACCGCCTGCTGCCCCACGGCTTCCTGCCGCTGACGGCGCGCACCGAGATCGCGAGCGCGCTCGGCGCCAGTGCGGAGCTCGCCGAGGACGTGGCGCCGGTGGGCACGGACGGCGACCCGGACTACGCCGAGGAGAACGAGAGCGCGGGCGAGGACGTCCTGCTCTATCAGATCCCCCTCGCCGAGATCGGCGGCGAGCCGGCCGAGATCCGCGCCACGCTCTACTACCAGGCCATCCCGCCCTTCTTCCTCCAGGACCGCTTCTGCACGGCCAAGGGCCTCGACACCCAGCGGCTCTATTATCTCGCCGGCAAGCTCGACACCGCCGGCGGCCCGATCCAGAGCTGGAAGCTGAAAGTGGGCCAAACCGCCAAAATCGCCGTTCCCGAGGCAAGCGTTCCTTAAGGCCGCTCCGAATAGAAGGACCCGGCCATGGTGTTCAGCAGGAAAAATGCTGTAATCTAGAGCAACTACCCAAGCGGGCTGAGAGCGGCCCGCCACCAAAGCCGGGCTTAAGGGGACCGTATGACAGAGAAGCAGATGTTCGAGATTCCGACGGAGATGCGCGACTTCGCCGAGAAGAACGTGGAGCAGGCGCGTGTGGCCTACGGCCAATTCATGGAGTTCATGAGCCAGGCCATGAATGCCTGGTCGTCCTCCGGCGGACCGGAAGCCGGCAACTTCAAGGCGATCCAGGATCGCGCCATCGCCTTCGCCAAGGAGAACGCCGAGCGGTCTTTCTCGCTCGCCAGCGACCTCGCCAAGGCCAAGGACATGCAGGAAGTCGTGACCCTTCAGAGCCGCTACGTGCAGACCCAGATGCAAACCTTCGGCATCCAGGCCCAACAGCTCTCCTGGCTGATGGCCGACGCCTTCCGCAACATGCAGAACAAGGCGCCGAAGGGCTGGGACCCCAAGGACTGGACGCCCAAGTCCTAGGCCGCTGCGCGTCCTTTTGCCTGCCGCCGCACGAGGCCGTGGACGAAGCCGAGCTTCTCCACCACGGCCGCGTGCAGGACCTCCGGCACGACGTCGATCAGGCCCATCTCGCGGTTGAGCTCGTTGAGCACGAGCCCCAGCCGCCGGTACTGGCCGGCCATGCCGCTGAGATCGCCGAAATCCACCGCCCCGATCAGCCCCATCTCGGAGGCCGTGTCGAGCACGCTGGTGATATCGAGATAAAGCGCGAAGGTTTCCGCCCAGTCCTCCCAAGGATGCATGGTGGCGTAGGCGCTGACGAAGCGGTCGCGCCAATCGGGCGGCGGGCCTTCTGAATAGTGCCGCTTTAGCGCTTCGCCGTAAGACGGATTCTCGTGGTCGCCGAACACGCGCTTGAAGTCATCCTCGCAGCGACCGCGCACCAGCAAGTCCCAGAAGTAATGGCCGATCTCGTGGCGGAAATGCCCAATCAGGGTGCGGTGGGCTTCGCCCATATCCACGCGCAGCTTTTCGCGCTCCACGCTGTCCGCCTCGCGGATATTGATGGTGATCTTGCCGTCGGCGTGGCCCGTATAAACGCGCTCGCCCGCGCCCATCCAGCGCCACACGCCCTCCGAGGGAATGGTGTCCGCCTTGAAGTCGAAGGCGAGCGGCGGGTCGAACCCCTCGTCCGCCGAACCGTACGGCAAGCCCAGAAAGTCGAGCGTGTAGAGCAGCCGGCGCTTCGCCGCCTCGAGCTCCGCCCAGCGCTCGCGGTTTCCGGGGACCGACAGGTCGGGGATGGTGCGGTTGAAGCGGCAGGCATCGCACAGTCCGCCATTGGCGGGCGGCGCCGGCAGGCAGCGGTTGCACACATGCTCAAACGCGTAGTTCGTGCATTTGACGACCGTGGCGCCGCACCCGGCATTGGCGCATCGATAGGTGCCGTCGCCCAGCGACTCGAGCGCGGCGATGGCGCGGCAGGACGGGCACCAGCCCACCTCCCGGAAGCAGTTCTCGCAGGCCACGTTCTCGAAGAACAGCGTCTGCCCGCAGATGCAAGAGAAGGTCCGCATTGCTTCTCTACTCCGTCTCTTCCACCGGCTCGACCGGCTCAGCCGTTTGCGCCGGTTTGTCATCCGGCCATGGGAGGATCGGCACGGCGCTCACTGCGTTCGCCGGCGAGCCGTCGATGATCTTGGAGCTGATCGCGAGATAGACGAGCGCGTTCCGCTTCAGATCGGGAATACGGTAGATGCGCGTCTTCTTGAAGAAGATGCTGGTCTTCTCGGTGAAGGCCTCCTCGCGGTCCGGCAAACTCTTTAAGTCCACGGAGATCGGCCCCATCTGCCGGCAGGTCACCGAGAAGTTGGAGGGGTCCTCGTTGAGCCCGAGCGGCTGGCCCCAGCCGCCTTTGCGCGCCTGGCTGATATAGCAGGTGACCCCCGGCACTTTCGGATCGTCGAACTCGCTGATGCACACCTTGTCGTTTGGCGACAGGATGCGCAGCGTCGTCGAGACGCATTCGAAATCCTCGGCCTGCGCGCGGCCGGGCGCCGCGATACCCGCAATCCACGCCGCAAGCATGAGCCCGCAAGCCCTGAAAACGATTCGCATTTCGGCCGGCCTCTCGGTGAAGGGGGTAATGGCGCGCCGATTCAACGCGCGCAATGAAGGTAGGGTTCGGGTCGCCAAAGAACCAGAGGGACACGACGACACGCTGCAGGCAATTATCGGGTCAGCCGCCGCCTATTGGCGCGCACGCGCGTTCGATAGCCGCGCACGACTTTTTCGGCGGAGCCCCCGGTGGCCACGGTCATTGCCGCCTCCACCAGGGCCGCGCTCTTCTCGGTCACCATCCGGGTGGCCTCGGCCTGGGCCAGCGCGCCGCCGCGGGCGAGCCTCATGGCGCGCAAGGACATGACGACCTGCGCCTCCTGCCAAGCTTGCGCCGAGGTGAAGGCCAGCTTCATCCACGCCGCCAGCATGGCCGGTGCTAACGCCGCGCTGTCGTCAGCGCACCGAACAGGAAGCCGATGCCGAGGGCGATGCCGATGGCTGCGAGCGGGTTGCGTCTCACCGCGGCATGCGCTTCGTCATACGCGTCGACGGCCATATCCTGCGCGTCGGCAGCCATGGTCTGAGCCCTGTCTTGGGCCTTGGCGAACTGCGCTCCGGCCTTGTCGGAGAATCGTTCGGCGGCATCGCCGGCATCCTCGGCCATCGATTTGGCTTTGTCGGCAGCTTGGCGCGCGGTCGGCGAGTTGGCGGCGTTGCGGAACGTGTCTTGGGGTGTCGTCATCTTTTTGTCCTCCTGATACGCGGGGCGGCAAAAGGCGGCACCGGTCCTAATCAACGTCCGGCTTCGCGGTCTGTTCCGTAAAGCGTCGAGGAGAACGCTAATCGTCGCAGAGGGAGACGAACTCAAGCCCCTGCTCGGTGCAGATGGCGAACGCCTCGTCCTCGCTGTCCGCCTCGATGAGGACCAGCAAGGGCCCTTCCAGCACGCAAAACTTGACGCGCTTGGGCGCGGTCCGCGCCGACACGCGGACGACGCTCACGCTCATGCGCTCGGCCGAAAGCCTCGATCGATCTGCCATGACCGGAATCATGCCTGATTCGCAAAAGTTTGACTCGCGTTTTTGAGAGCGACCTAGCGGAACAGCCCGCCGAACAGGCCGCGACGCTCGCGCCGGGGACGGCGGTCCCGGAAGAGGTCGAAGTCCTCAGCGCGCCTCACATTGCGGCGTTTGCGACTGTTGCCGCCATCGCCGCCCGCGGAGAAGGCGCTCTTGGCGATCTTAACCTTGCGCTGGCGCGTCTCGGCCTGGAAGGCCGCGATCTGTTGCGGCTTCTTCTCGAAGCCCTTATCGGTCTCGATCGCCTCGCGCATGAAGGTGACCCAGATCTCCGCGGGCAAGCTGCCGCCGGTCACCCGCTTCATCGGCTTGAAGTCGTCATTGCCGACCCACACGCCCACCACGAGATTGCCGGCGAAGCCGATGAACCAGGCGTCGCGGTAATCCTGGCTGGTGCCAGTTTTGCCGTAGGCGCGAATGGGCAGCCGCGCCCGCCGCCCGGTGCCGCTCTCCACCGTCCCGCGCAGAAGCGTCTGCAGCTCTTTCTGCTCGTTGAGCCGCCAGCGGCCGGCACCGCGGGGGGGGGCGCCGTTAGCATCCGCCTCCTCTAATCCGGTGATCGCCCACGGCTTCACCGGATAGGCGCCGGCATCGACCGCGGCGAAAGCGCTCGTCATTTCGAGGAGCGTGACTTCGAAAGAGCCGAGCGCGAGACTCGGCCGCGCCTCCAGCGGCGTCGAAATACCGAGGTCGCGCGCCGCCCTGATCACGGGCTTGCGCCGCATCGCCTCGGAGAGTTGCACCGAGACCGTGTTGAGGGACGCGGCGAAGGCGCGGCTCATGGGCATGGCGCCGCGGTAGCGGTGACCGAAATTCTTGGGTTCATAGTCGCCGATGCGGACGGGCTGGTCGACCACCGTGCTGTTGGGCGTGAGCCCGGCGCGCAACGCCCCGAGATAGACGAACAGCTTGAAGGAGGAGCCCGGCTGCCTTTGGGCCTGCACCGCGCGGTTGAACTGGCTCTGGTCGTGGTCCGTGCCTCCGACCATGGCGAGCACCCGCCCGTCGGGCCGCATCACCACCATGGCCGCCTGGGAGGCGTTCCGCGCCTTGCCCTCCTTGGCGAGGACCTTCGCCACGGCCTCATCGGCCAGGCGCTGAAGCGCAGGATCGAACGCGGTGTAGACCGGCAAGGGGGAATAATCGCCGGTGCGGGGCAGCTCGATGGTGCGGGAAACCCAGTCGGCATAATAGCTGCCCGCGGTGTTCTCGGTCTTGATCTCGGGCAGGACCGGCGCAAGGTCCTTTCGGGCTTCAGGGGAGAGCTTCCGCGTGTCGACCATGGCATCGAGCACGTCATTCCCGCGCTGCCGGGCCGCCTCGGAATCGCGATTGAGCGCGGTCGGAGACTTCAGAAGGGCCACGAGGTAGGCCGACTGGGGGATCGTGAGGTGCCGCACCGTAGTGCCGAAATACTGCTTCGCCGCGGCGCGCAGGCCGTAGCAGCCTGGACCGAAATAGGCGCTGCTCAAATAGCGCTCGAGGATCTCGTCCTTGCTGAGCCGAAGCTCGACGGACAGCGCGAGCCAAGCTTCCTTCCGCTTGCGCTCCATCGTGCGATCGCTCCACAGCAGCGAGTACTTCGCCAGCTGCTGGGTGATGGTGCTGCCGCCTTGCACGATACGGCCCGCGGCGCGGTTCTCCATGGCGGCCCGCGCCAGCCCGATCGGGTCGATGCCGAGGTGGTAGTAGAAGCGCCGGTCCTCCATCGACAGCAGTGCGTCGATGAAATGCTGCGGAACCTCGTCGAGCGAGACCGGCTCGGCCACACATCCACCGCGGCGCGCGAACGGCGTGCCGTCATTGGTGTGAAGCACAAGCGTTCGCTGGGTCGCCGGCTCGAGCGCCGTAAGCGAATAATCTTGCACCGGAGCGGTGAGGAGCAGATAGGGAACGGCGATCAGGCCGCCGGACACGAGGAAGCCCGTGAGCATGATCGATGCGGCGGCGGCGCCGCGCCGTCCGGCTCTCCTCATGCTCCTCGGAATAGGCATCATGGCGCCCTCTGGTGAAAAGCCAAAGCGGCGCTAACGGATCGTCGTTTCGGCGGCCTCGGCACGGCGCGAGGCAGGCGCGATACTTTTGACATACGCGTCGAAAACCCAGCCGGTCTCACCCGAGTCCGGCTCGGACACCTCGACCCATTGGCCGTCGCGCGATTCGACGCGAAGCTGTGTGCCGGCAAGCTGGACCCTGATAACGGCGTTAGCGCTGGAAGGACCTTGGCGCATGTTGACCGCATCAACAACCTCGACCCAGCTTTGGCGCTCCTCCGCCTCCTGGGCGACCCGCTGGGGATCCGAGCCGAGTAAAGCCGACTGCGGACGCGCCTCGGTCGCGCGGACTGAGGCGATGGTCTCGGTCTCGGAAGCGGAGGGAGAAGGCACGGGGGCAAAGCTCTCGCCTGCGAGCGAAAATCCGAGCAGGCAGACACCGCAGGCGGTGACCAGCAAGAGGCCTGAAACGGCCGAATATTTCGCGATTGGGTGCACGGTTCTTCTTTATGACGCCAGCATTGTTCTGTCCTCATAAGGTCAACTCGTGGGTTAAGAGACTGTTCCCCGGCGAGACCGGCGAACCCCGGCCTAAGCCAATTGCCAAGGCCTGAATCCTCAAGGTAAAAATGCTTCGTGGGGAGAAGCGACGCGAGCTTCGAGGGACAGGGCAGAATCGTGGCCGCGTGCCGATTTCTGACCTAGAGTCTTTCGGGGCGGACATCCGAGGAAACACTCAAGGATGGCGGTTCGGCGCTGTGCGATCAGCCCGGGCCTCCCTGAAAGACGGAAGGCCCAATGACGCACAATCGACTGATGGCGCTCGCTGGCGCTTTGCTCTTCTTGTCCGCCGCCCCGGCCCTGGCGGCCCCGTGCGGCAACAATTCCGCCGGCTTCGAGCAGTGGAAGCGGCAATTCGCGCAAGAGGCCAAGGCCAACGGCATCGGCCAGCGCGGCATCAATGCCCTGATGAGCACCGGCTACGCGGCCGGCACGATCCGGGCGGACCGTGGGCAAAAGAGCTTCAAGCTCTCCCTGGATCAGTTCATGAAAAAGCGCGGCGCCGCGACTATCGCCTCCCAAGGCAGAGGCAAGAAGCGATCGAACGCCGCGCTGTTCAACGCCATCGAGCGGCAATACGGCGTGCCGGCCGGTCCCTTGATCGCCATCTGGGGCATGGAGACCGCCTTCGGGCGCTATATGGGGAATCAGCACACGCTCTCCGCCGTCGCCACGCTCGCTTATGACTGCCGGCGCCCGGAATTTTTCACGGGGCACCTTTACGCGGCGCTTCAGCTCATCGACCGCGGCGCATTGAACCCCGCGCAGCGCGGCGCAATGCATGGCGAGGTGGGTCAGACACAGTTCCTGCCGAAATCCATCCTGATGTATGCGGTCGACGGCGACGGCAACGGCCGCGTCGACCTCAATTCCACCGCCGACGCGCTCGCCTCCACCGCGAACTTCCTGCGCGGCCACGGCTGGCAGCCCGGCGCCGGCTATCAGCCCGGCCAGCCCAACTTCGCGGCCATTCAGGGCTGGAACGCCGCGGGCGTTTATCAGCAGACCATCGCCATCGTCGGCCGGCAGATCGACGGCGGCTAGTCGCTCGGTAAAAAGTCAGTCCTCAAAACCCGATGGGTCCACCATGCGGAAATGGAACGTCGCGCCGCTCGTCTTCTTTCTTCTCGCCGGGCTCGTATGGGCCTTGCCCCCGGCGCATGCGGCCGAAGGGGATGTCCCCGGCGGCAAAGACTATCCCGGGATCGGCCGCTTCGCCGGCAGCGTCATCACCGGCTACGAGGCAAAGGACTTCGATGCCACGCGGCTCCAGGCGGCGGCCTTCGCCGACGGAAAGCCGACCGAGGAGTTGCGTCCGGAAGGCCGCATCACGCGCATCGCTTACAAGACCGGGCCCGGACCATCGATGCTCGAAGTGGCGCGCAACTTCGAGACGCAGCTTCAAAAGGCAGGCTTCGAGACGCTGCTCTCCTGCACTACGGACGCCTGCGGCGGCATCCCTTTCACCGAGGCGCTGGACATCTTGCCCATTCCGCAAATGTGGGTCGACGGGTTCGATTACCGCTACTATGCGGGCGTGAAGAAGACCGACAGCGGCGAGACCTACGCCACGGTCCTGGTGAGCAAGAACAACGACGAGATATACGCCCAGCTCGTTGTCGCCGTGGTCGGCGCCATCGAGAACAAGATGATCGACGCCGCCGCAATGGCCAAAGGCCTCGGCGAAGCCGGGCATATCGCGCTCTACGGAATCTACTTCGATACGGACAAGGCGGTCATCAAGCCGGAGAGCGCCCCAACGCTTGCCGAGATCGCCAAGCTCTTGACCGGTGAGCCCGGCCTCAACGTCTTCATCGTCGGCCACACCGACAATCAGGGCGCCTACGCCTACAATATGGATCTGTCCAAGCGGCGCGCCGACGCGGTGGCCGCGGCGCTCGCCAAGAGCTACAAGATCGCACCGGATCGGCTGCGCGCGGCAGGTGTTGGGTTCCTCGCGCCAGTGGCGTCGAACGCAACCGACGAGGGCCGCGCTCTCAACCGTCGCGTGGAGCTTGTTGCGCCGTAGCAGATCGAGACGGAAGGACCGCAAATCAGCATGGCGGCAAGGTCGCGCAAAAACAAAGAGGCCGGACCGGGCGCCACAGGCCGCACCCAATCGTCGAGCAAGACGCTCGCCACGCAGCTCGGCAAGGTCATCGCGCTTGTACTGGTGCTCGCGCTCGTGCTGCTCATTCAGCGCTATTGCACCGTGCAGCCCGAACCCTTCGGCCCCGAAGCCAGGATCGTGTCCATCGACGGCGATACCTTGCGCGCCGGTGACGGCGCGGAGTACCGCATCTTCGCCATCGACGCGCCGGAGCTGAAGCAGACCTGCGAGGAGGCGAACGGCAAGGAATGGCTGTGCGGCCGCGCCGCGAAGGTGAAGCTGACCAAGCTGATCAACGGCGGCGAGGTGACTTGCGAAGTGAAAGACACCGACCGCTACGGCCGCAACGTCGCCCTGTGCAGCGCGGCGGGGGTGCCCGACATCGGCGAGGCGCTGGTGCGTGACGGCTACGCCATCGATCTAGGCGGCAAGACCGGCTACGCCTATGCGGATGTGGAGGCCGAAGCCCGCGAGGCCAAGCGCGGCATCTGGCGCGGCAGTTTCCAGCGTCCGTCCGAATGGCGTCAGGACAACCCACGCACGGACTGAGGCCGGCCTGTTCGCACCTGCGCCGAGCCGTAGCGGAGGTGAGCCGTTATTGCGCGGGCGCGTGACCTTGCTTGAAGGTCCAATAGCGGCCCGCGTCGCTCTTCGCCGGCGACAGCCGCGAGCGCTTTCCCGGACGCTTGCCGTGGAGAATGAGATCGCGCAGATCGCCGAGCACGGAATCTGAATCGGCATAGTAGCTGTGGCCGACAAAGTCGGTGCGGATCGCGCTCGCATCGATGGTGTCCACACCGGGGGCGATGGTCACGCCTCCCTCCGTGTCGCCCGCGCGCTGGTACCCGGCAAAGGTTTTCGAAGCCATCAGCGCGTAATCGCCGGAGGAGGCGTAGAGTGTGGTGCCGCCCTCGCCTGCCAGGATCTTCGGCGCGATATCCCGCTTGAAGGTGTCCGCGTCGATATCCGGCGCCGCCAGGATAATCTCGTCGAATTTCTCCCGCATGCTCGGGTCTTCCAGCACGAGCTCCTTCAGCGCGCCGGTCAGCACGCGCGTTCCCATGCTGTGGGCGACGAGGTAGATCTTGTCCGCGTCCGACTGTTCGGCGAAGTCCTTGAGAAAAATCTTCAAGTCGAGCTTGGACCACTCGGCGTTGGTCTCGTCCACCTTGTAGGAAGCGTAGCTCGCCTGGGACGGCCAGCTATACAGCACCGGCGCGCCGTCGAAGCCGAGGTCGTAGGTCATCTGCGCCGTGCGCCGCGCCGCATCGACAAAGGTGACGTTGTAACCGTGGACGAAAATGAATGCGGACTTCCGGGAAGACTCTCTCACGCGGTCGGCGACGTCCTCGAAGAACTTGGTCTTGTCCGTCTCGTCCACCGACAGCAGCACCACGAAACGGTCCGGATCGTTGCACCATTCGAGCCGCCAAATGGACGGGGTCTCCAGAGCGCCCAAGCGATGATCGCGCGGGATGCTCACCGTCGCCACGCCGAAGGTTAGCGGACCGCGATCGCCGCCATAGGTTTGCGCAGGGTCCTTCGCGCCGGTGTTCTCGCGGTCCGTGGCGTAGAAGACCTTGACCACGGCGTAGGTCGGCTCCTCCTGCTTGAATGCGAAGCGCCGCTGCACCTGCCGGCCGAGCTTCCGCACATTTTCGTAAAGCCGCTCAGCCTCCTCGTCGCGGCCTTCCGCCTTGTAGACGCCGGCAAGGGCCTCCATGGCGGCGACGGTCTTCTCGTTACGCCGGCCGAGAGCAGCCTTGCGGATCGACAGAGCGCGCTTGAAAGACCGCTCCGCCTCCTTGAGGCGCCCTGCCTTCTGATAGAGACGCCCCAGCGCTTCGGCGCTGTCGGCCACCTCCGGGCTGCGCGGACCGAACGCCGCGATGCGGATCTCCAGCGCCTGCTTGAGCAGCGGTTCGGCCTTCAGCAGCTTGGCCTGCTCCTCGAACAAAGACGCGGCCTCCAACAGGGCCGGCACCACGGCCGGCTGATCTGCGCCGTAGCGCTCCCGTGACAGGGCAAGGTAATGCTCCGCCAACCTGGCGGCTTCCGCCGTCTGACCCTTCGCCTGAAGCTCTCGGATCTCCCGCGGCAGCGCCTCGAGCATGCTGAGCCCGACGGCTTTGGCACGAACGGCGTCGATCCGCGCCTGCAAGGCGGCAACCTGGTCGTCGCGGCCTTCGGCCTGATAGAGCCCCACCAGATTGTTCAGGCTGGCGGCGACCAGCGGGTGGTTCGACCCGAAGGCCTGTTCGCGGATGGCAAGCGCCTGCTTGAGCAAGGCCTCGGCATCCGCATAGCGCTGTTGTTTCTTGTAGAGCCAGCCGAGCCAAGTGGCAGCCGTGGCGTATTCGAGGCTGTCTTCGCCGGACGTCTCGCGCGCGAGCGTCACATAGCGATCGGCCAGCGCGACGGCCTCTCCCATCTCGCCTTTCGCGGCGAGTTCCGGGATCTCAAGGCTGAACGCGGCGAACCGGTCCGCGCTTTCCGCCCGGGCAAAAGTATCCGAGACGAGGAAGAGGGCTTGCGCGATCAGCGCCAACGCCAGAAGCGCCGACGCCGATCGCAAAGCCTTGCCGAAACGGCAATGGTCAAAACTCATGCACGACGCCCCTTGGAGGGAGCGATCGCCGGAGCTGCCTTCTTACGCGGCCTTCGCGTAATAGGACTTCAGCTGATTCATCACCTGCTGCTTGTCGAACTCCGCGCCCATGGCGAGCATGGCGTCGGCGAAGCGGCTCGCAATCTCGGTGATCTGCTCTGGCGAGAGCTGGTTGAGGATACCGATGCGAACCTGCACCGGCTCTGACAGGGTCGGCCAGATGCCGAACCCTTGCGCACGCGCCCCCTGGACCAGCTCCTTCTCCTTGCCGGCAAGCTTGCCCGGCAGATTCAGCACAATGAGGCTCGGCATGTTCGAGGTGACCTCGCAGCCCATGGCCTCGACCGCCTGCTTCAGCGCCTTCTCGTGATACTGGTAGTCCGTCGCCTTACGACGGCGGCCATAGGCCAGAAGAATGCGCAGCGCCTCGTGGAACGCCGCCACCGCGTAGCAGGAATGGGTCTGGTGGTAGGTCGGTGTCTCCACATCCTTGCCGTCGATGATGCCCCAGTGGCGCGCATCGAGGATCGGGTGGTTCACATAGGTGTAGCAGCCCCGCTTCTTGACGATCTCGATGGCCTTGTCGGTGAAGCTGACCGGCGCATAGGTGAGCGGCAGCGACAGCACACCCTTCTGCGGACAGGACGCCCAGGCGACCACGCCCGGATAGTCGTCGATGTTGAAGTCGCCGACGCCGAGGCTCGACACCGCATCGACGATGCCCAGCACGCCATGCTTCTCGCAAGCGTCCGAAAAGCCCTTGAGGTCGTTGATGCGGCCCGAGCCGGTCTCCCAATGGGCCATGAAGGCCCACATGGGCTTGTGCTCGGCGAGCGCCTTCTCGACCGTCTCGCCGGAGACCGACTGGCCATGCGGCACGGTCACGGTGACGACGTTCTTCGGCTTCGGATTGACGGAGTCGGCGGCGAGATCCTCGAGCGTGGAGGCCTTGATGCGGATGGTGAGGTCGTCGATGCCCGAGAAGGTGCCGTTGGCGAAGGTCACGACCTTGTCGCCCGGCAGGATCAGGCTGTGCACGCAGTCGAGGCCGCTCCAGCCCGTGCCGGCGACGCCAAAGGTGTAGACGTTCTTGGTCCCCCACAGCTCGCGCAGCATGAGCTTCGCCTCGATCATGCCGCGAAGCACGTCCTTCTGCATGTGATCGGCCACGCCCGTCTTGGCGAAGCGCTCGAGCACGCGCGGGTCGGTGTTCCCCGGCCCGGGGCCGGCGGCAAGGGTCTCAGGGATTACGAGCTGCGGAAATACGGTCATGGGAACACCCTCTGTCTATCGGTCAAAAACTCCGGAATTCGGGGTAATCGTCTACCGGGCCCAGCGGAACGGGGCAAGGGCTCCGCGCCACTTTGTGACACTCCGAACATCCCCCTTCTAGGCGGCCTTGTCGCCGCGATGGGCCAAAACCTGGTCCGCCGCCTTGCCGACAAGCTCGGCCAAATGGTCGAGCTCGGCGTGGAACGTCCCCACGCCCGCCGTGGCCGAGCGCAGTTCCACGATCAGGTTCTGGATCTCGGCCTCGGGAATATGGGCCTGAACCACGTCCCATCCGGGCCAGCCGGGCCGCGCATCGAAGCCCAGGATCTGCCCGCGATGGGAGGAGACGATGGAGTTGATCCGCGCCGTGGCCTCGGACGGGACGGCGATCTCCACCGCCATGACCGGCTCCAAGAGCACGGGCTGGCACTGGGGCATGCCCTCCGACATAGCCAGGCGCCCCGCCTGGCGGAACGCCATGTCAGAAGAGTCGACCGAATGATACGAGCCGTCGATCAGGCACACTGCGACATCCACCACGGGGAAGCCCAACGGCCCGGTGTGAAGATAGTCGCGCACGCCGATTTCCACCGAGGGAATGTAGTTCTTGGGCACGACGCCGCCGGTGATCTTGTCGGAGAACTCGAAGCCCTGTCCGCGCGCCAGGGGGCCGATCGTCAACACCACGTCGCCGAACTGGCCGTGGCCGCCAGACTGCTTCTTGTGGCGTCCGCGCACCTCCGTCGACTTGCGGATGGTCTCCTTGTAGGGGATCTGGCGTGGGTGCGTCGCGGCGGCGACGCCGTATTTGCGGATCAGCCGCTCCAAGGCCACGCGCAAATGCATCTCGCCCTGCCCCCACAGCACCATCTGGGCCATGTCCTGGTCGTGGCTGATGGAGAGCGACGGATCCTCCTCGATGATCTTGGCGAGCCCGGCAGTGAGCTTCACGTCGTCCTTCTTCTCCTTGGCTTCGATCGCGAGCCCGAACACGGGCTCCGCAATCTCGCCGGGCTCGATCTTCAGCGATGCGCCCTTCTCGGTCGACAGCGTGGCGCCTGTCCTCACGCTTTCCAGCCGGCCAAAGGCCACCGTGTCTCCCGGCTTGGCGGCATCGCGCTTCACCGGCTCTTGCCCGAGCAGGGCGAACACGCCGGCGATGCGCTCCTCGCGTTCGCCGCCGAAGACGGAATCGCCGTCGGCAAACGTGCCGGCGAGAACGCGGGCAAGCGACAACTTGCCCGCATGCGCCGTGTGGAACGTCTTCATCACATAGGCGCAGGACGAGGCGCCGTCCGCGCCGATACGCGCCGCCGTACTCTGCACGAAGGGCGCTTCGTGACGCAGCGCCTTGAGCAGCCGCAAGATGCCGTTGCCGTTCTCCGCCGAGCCGAACAGCACGGGGCAGATCACCCCCTCGCGCAGCTCCGTGGCGAGATCGTCGAACACCTTGTCGCGCGGCGGTTCGACGTCCTCCAGCAGCTGCTCCATCAGCTCGTCGTCATAGTCGGCCAGCTGCTCCAGCATGGAGAAGCGCGCCTCCTGCTCGCGCTCGGCGAGCGCTTGCGGCATTTCGATCACCTCGGACGGCGCATGCTCGCGATAGACATGGGCGCGCTCGAGCGCCAGATCGATGAAGCCCGAGACGATGTCCTTCTCCCAGATGGGCACTTGGCGCAGCACGAGAGGTATGGCCGAAGCCGGCTGCAACATCGGGACGATGTCGCGCACCCGCGTGTCCGCCTTGTCGATCTTGTTCAGGAATAGAAAGTGCGGAATGCCCCGATCCTCGAGCTGCTTGAGGATGAGCTGAAGCGCCGGAACCTTCTTCTCGTCCGGCTCGCACACCACGACGGCCGCATCGCAGGCGGTCAGCACGTTGGCCGCATCCGCCTGAAATTCGATGGAGCCTGGACAATCGAGAAAGGTGAAGGTGTCGTCGAGAAAATCGACCGTGGCCACGTTGAGCTCGACGCTCATGCCGTGATGGCGGGCCTCGTCGGAGGCGTCACCCACCGTGTTCTTGGCGGTGACAGTGCCCTGCCGCTTGACGGCGCCGGTCCGCGCCAGAATGGATTCTAAGAGTGTCGTCTTACCGCTGAGATAGGGACCAACCAGTGCGATGCAGCGGGCGCTGCGGGCTGGTTGGCCCTGCGCTTGGCCCATGCTCTCCTCCCTTGGCACGCCGCGCAAGGTGGGCCCTTTGATTTCGCCCTTTTTTCCCTCTTGCGAGCCTTTAGGCACCCATCGTGTCAAGGGACGCGCCCTCTGGCAAGAGCCGCGATAACGTAGAAACATCGTTAGCTGGCTAACCTTGCGCCGCGCTAACGAGCAGCCGCCCGTGAACCGGCCCGTTCGCCCAGGAAGAACCGCACCATTTCCCGAGACGCATCGGGGCCGTTGGGATCGGCATAGCTGCCGTCCGCGCTTCCGCCCGACCAAGCGTGACCGGCCCCGTGGATGATCCAGTGCTCGGCCACGACCAGATCGGCCTCGTCTCGCGTGACTGTGCGGGTGAAACCTCGGCCGGCGTCGAACCCCTCCTCCTGATGATCCGTGTGGCTCGCTCGACTCTCAGCATCGACAATCATCGCGGCGTTCGACGGGTGGACGATCTTGTCGGCGGCACCATGGAGAACGATGGTTCTCGGAGAGGTCTTCGCGCCGCCAATGTCGGTCACGCGCCGCGACGACTTGGCTCCATCCCCGCGCATGGCTGCAAAGGCAGAAGGAACGTCGGCCGCGGACTTATAGGCAAGCCCGGAATGGACGCCCACAGCCGCGTACAGATCAGGATAAGTCGCGGCCATGACCGCCGCCATGGCGCCTCCGGCGGAAAGACCGGCCACGAACACGCAGGCCGGATCCACATCGTGGTCGGCGATAATCTGTTTGGTGATCCCCGCGATGATGGCCGGCTCTCCGCGGCCACGCATTTGATTCTCGGGCTTGAACCAATTCCAGTAGAGAGAGGGATTTGCGGCCTTCGCCTGGATCGGGTAGGCGACGATGAATCCGTGCTCTTCGGCGAGATCGTTCATGCGCGTCCCGATCGCGAAGTCGTCCGCGGTTTGGGTGCCTCCATGGAGCATCACGAGCAGAGCGGGCCTGCCGGGCCGAACGCAGCTCGGGATATAGAGCTTGTAAGCTCGGCTTCCGGCCTCGCACCGGAAGTTCTCAGTTCGAAATTGCGCTCCCTCGGCTATCTCGACCGATTTGAACTTCGGTCCCGCCAGACCGTCGAGGCTGAAACCGTGCAATCTGCCATCCCGCTGCTGCGGCGAATATTTTCCGAGCGCACGCGCAATCAGCTGGGATGGGTCCGACAGCGTGCTCGGCACCGGCTTGGGGGTTGCCTCGATCTCGGGGACGATCTCTTCGGTGGAAGAGTCGATGACGCACCCTTCGATTGAAAGAGTGGCCGGCGCAGTCTTGTTCGGACACCCGTTCGGCGATCGGCCTGACAGAGCGTCTTGAATGACGCGCGTGGCTTCGTGCAGCTTTTGAGCCTGCGTTAATTGCAAGGCTGCGTGCAAGGCGCGGTCGAAATTCATCGTCATGGCACCGGTCCCTTTAGGGTTGAAATGGCCGCTCACAAAGTGCGATCGGCCAATGCGTTCTTGACGTCTTTGCTGGCATGCAACGCGCCAAGCACGGTGATGGATTCTATTGTCTCCAGTGCGAGTGCGGGCGTCACGTCGGGCGCTATTGTCGCGAGTCCGAGCACCTTGATATGCAGCTTTTCACCTGCCGCTTTGACCGCCTCCAGATCCGACCGCGTAAAATGTCTGATGCCGAGCTCCAACGTGTGCCGGACGATAGACGTCCGGACGACCTCGTCGTGGCTGGCGATCTGATTGCGGACCGCCGTGCGGATGAAATCGCTTCGGTTGGAGTAAAAGCCCTCCTGCACCAGAAGATCGACCTGTCCGAGGTCCACATAACCGAGGTTGATCGTGATCTTTTCGGTCTCGCCCGCGCGATCGCGCAGTCTGTGAATTTCCGCAGCCATTTGGCCCTCCATCTCTGTGGATGGTATATGGATGGGCCATGGATGGAGTTCAAGGGCCGTACGCGCCGTTCTGGTCCATGGCCAGGGGGGTGCGGCCCTCATGGGTGGCGACATGAGCGCGCTTCAAGCGCACGCGTGTTCGGGTCTTCTGATCCTGGCTCCAAGCCAGTATGGTGGCGCCCTTATCGCGACGGGGGTTCCATGCGTTTCGTTTCCGGTTTGCTGCTTTTGGGTCTGATCTCGGTGTCCTCTGTGCTCGTTGGGAGCGACGCCTTCGCCTTCACGCCACCGGCGCCCTCCCCGGACCGGTCGCCGGTCCAAGACGCCAAAATCGTCTGCGGCGACTTCGGATCCGGCTACACCTGCAAGCGGGAATCCGGCGCCATACGGCGCGGCAAGAACATCAAGGTGCCGGGCAGCGGCTCGGACAGTTCAGGCACAAGCTCAGGCGGCTGGTTCGGCGGCAGCGATGACGATCCGGACGCCCTGCCGCCCGCTTCCGGCGACACCGGCGCCGGTGCGTTGCCGAGCGCAACAGCTACGAGTTGCCCGGCGAACGCCGAGCTTCTCGGCGGACATTGCATTCCCTACACCCAAAGCTGCCGTACCGGCATGAACGCAGGTGCGCCGCCGCAAACCTGTCAGAACGCGGAAGAGAAGCTCGTTTGCAACTTCCGCAGCGATGGGCTGAAGGATTGCTGCTGCCGGACGTACAGCAAGTTCTAGGGCGGGGTCGCTAGGCGTCCTCGCCGTCGGGCCCCAGCGGCTGTCCGTAAGAAAACTCGACGATGTAGCCGGTCGGGTCCTTGACGCCACAGAGATACCCGGTGGGCGTCGCGTAATCGCGCGGCTCCCAATGCAGCAGCCCATCCTCTTTGGCTTGCGCGGCAATCCTGTCCAAGTCCGCCCGCGTCGGCACGCCGAAGCCGTAATGGGTCATGTCGTCCGCATCTTGATCGCGCTTCGGCCCGCCGCCGAGCAGCACGAGGACGAAGCTCTGTTCCGCACCGGGGCTTGCGAGCCACACCACCCGCTTGTCGTCTTCGCCGTGCTCCTTGACGATGGTCATGCCGCAATAGCGCTCGTAGAAGCCGATGGACTGCTCCAAGTCGGCCACATGCATCGCGCAATGGGTGAAGGAAGGTGACATGCGCTTAGGGCCAAGTGGCGCGCACGGTATCGAGCACGCGGTCCAATTCGCCGAAGACCCAATAATGCCCGGCGCCCTCGACGACCTCGAGCCGGCAATCATGGAGCGCACCCGCGAGGTGATAAGCGGCATCCGGCGGCACAATCGTGTCCGCGCTGCCCTGCCACATGATCGAAGGGACGTCGATCTCGCCGAGCGGCAAATCCCACGGCCCGCAATAAAGCCGCAAATCCTGAAGCGGGCCGTCGATGGAACGGCGCAAGCCCTCGCGCAGCGTCGCCTGAAGATTGTCCCTGACCTCGGGGCGAAGCAGCGCCGCGTGGTCCGATGCCGTCACGCGCTGCATCAGAAGCTGATAGGCGGCACTCGGCGCCCAGTCGATCATCGTCCGAAGCCCAAGGAAGAAGGCGCCGGCCGCATGGTGAGACGGCGCCATGCGCGAGAAGATGAAATGGTGCAGATGGGACATGCGGATATGCTCGCTGGCGGCAACCGGCCCCACAGGCGCAATCAGCACCATGCGCCTGACGCGGCTCTTGAGCAGCGCCGCCGCGGCGACCGCATGCGGCCCGCCGCCCGAGACGCCGAGCAGCACGAAGCGGTCAATTTCGAGGGCATCGGCGAGCGCCTGCACGTCGCCGGCCGTCTCGGCCAGCGTATCGAAGCGATGCACGTCCGAAAGCCCGTAGCCCGGACGCTCCGGCGCAATGATGCGCAGGCCCCGCGCCCGCGCGCCTTCATCGGTCAGCGCGAACATATAGCGCGACCCCGGCGTGCCATGCAGCGCGATGACGGGCAGGCCGTCCGTGCTGCCGTATTCCGCATAGCCAATCGTGCGGCCGTCCGCCAGGCGATGCACGCGGGAGGACCGGTCGATCGCGCTTCGTGGGTCGTCTGTTGCGCGTGTGTCCATAAATCCTCGAGGGTGGGTCGTTCAGACCCCGCCTCCAAGGCCGGGCCGAGACTGCTACTCGCAGCCGATCATGATGTCGACGGGATTGATGATCAGCGTCACCGATTTGCCCTCGAACAGACCGAGCGTCTCGAGCGACGCGATGGTGACGCTCACCTCCACCATGGTGTCGCCGGCGATCTGGACATAGACGATGGCGGTCACGGCACCCTTGCGGATCTCCATGATCTTACCTTCGATCTGGTTCGCCGTGCTGAGCTTCGAGAATTTCATGCTCTCGCCCTCTGATTCCTGCGCACCCATTATAGACCGCGCCTAGGTCAGGCTGGCGCAAAAGCGCTGGATGCGGCGGCACGCCTCTTCCAGCGCCTCCGTGCTGGTCGCGTAGGAGATACGGAAGAAAGGCGAAAGCCCGAACGCCTCGCCGTGAACCACCGCGACCCCCTCTTCTTGAAGGAGCAGCGTGGCGAAGTCCTCGTCGTTGTTGATCGTGTCGCCCTTCGGCGTCTTCTTGCCGATCGTGCCCTCGCAAGACGGATACACGTAGAATGCACCTTCGGGAGTGGGGCAGCTCAAGCCGTTCGCCTGATTGAGCATGGAGACGACGAGGTCGCGCCGCTCCTGGAACGACTTCACCCAGTCCTTCAAGAAGTCCTGCGGCCCGCGCAACGCCTCGAGCGCGGCCCATTGGCTGATGGAGCACGGGTTGGAGGTCGACTGCGACTGGAGCTTGCCGATCGCCTTGACGAGTTCCGCCGGCGCGCCCGCATAGCCGATGCGCCAGCCGGTCATCGAATAGGCCTTGGACACGCCGTTCAGCGTCAGCGCCCGCTCTTTCAGCTTGGGTTCGACTTGCACCGGCGTGGAGAACTCGAAGCCGTCATAGACGAGATGCTCGTAGATGTCGTCCGTGAGCACCCAGACGCGCTCGTGGCGAAGCAACACGTCGGTCAGAGCCTTGATCTCATCCCGCGTATAGGCGGCGCCGGTCGGGTTCGACGGCGAGTTGAAAATGAACCACTTGGTCTTGGGCGTGATGGCCTTTTCGAGCGCTTCCGGCGTCAGCTTGAAGTTCTCCTCAAGCGTGGTCTCGACGATCACGGGTTCTGCGCCCGCCAACAGCACGATGTCGGGATAGCTCACCCAGTAAGGTGACGGAATGATCACCTCGTCGCCGGGGTCGAGCGTCGCGAGCAGCGCGTTGTAGAGCACGTGCTTGCCGCCCGAGCCCACGGTGATCTCGGCCGGCTTGTAGTCGAGCCCGTTCTCGCGGGCGAATTTCTCACTGATGGCCTGCTTGAGCTCGGGGATACCGTCCACGGCGGTGTATTTGGTCTCGCCCCGCTTGATGGCCTCGATGGCGGCCTGCTTGATGTTGTCGGGCGTGTCGAAGTCGGGCTCGCCGGCGCCAAGACCAATGACATCGAAACCGGCGGCTTTCATTTCGCGCGCCTTGTTCGTGATGGCCATCGTCGGCGAGGGCTTGACCCGTTCAAGCGTGCGGGAGACCAGTCCCATGGAGAACTCCTGAAAAACGTGAGGACTGCGGGAAAAATCGGGGCAACCCTATGCGGGCGTGCTTTTCCCCGCAAGTGCAATGCACAATATGACCGTGCATAAAAAGACGCAGCCCCGGGCAAAACCCGACGCTGCGTTGTTCTTAGGCAAAAACCTCCGGATAGTCCGGAGATCTAGGCCGCTTCCTTGTTGAGCTGGCCCTCGGCGAGCTTGGAAAGGAGCTTGTCGGCGTTGTACTCCTGGTCCAGCGTCTCCTGGAGGAGCTTGGCGGCGTTGTTCTTGCCGAGCTGCTTGGCCCAGGCGATCAGCGTGCCGTAGCGGGTAATCTCGTAATGCTCCACCGCTTGGGCGTCGGCGATCATCGCGGCGTCGCGGACGTCCGGATCGTCGGAGTCCTTGATGCCTTCCTCGCCTTCTTTAATGATGCCCTCGATCGCCGGGCAGGTCTCGCCCTTCGCCTTCTGGCCGAAGATTTCGAACACCTGCTCGAGACGCTCGACCTGACCCTCGGTCTCCTTCAGATGGTCTTCGAAGGCCTTCTGCAGCTTGTCGGAATCGGCCTTCTTGGCCATCTTCGGCAACGCCTTCAGAATCTGCTTCTCAGCGTAGTACACGTCCTTGAGGTGATGCAGGAACAGGTCCTCGAGGCTCTTCATTTTCGACATGGGTGGTCCTCCTGAATTGGGTAAGCGGGATTGAAGCCGCCCAGGGCGCCGGGCGGTTGCCATCAATATGTTGTTGTTGACGCAAGCCCGTAACGCGTCGATCCGGTCGCAGGTTCCGCCGATCCCCTCTCCCCATTCCGGCCACACATATGGCGGGGACACTGGGCCCCGGGCCACATTGCGGTTACGCCCGTGCCCCATTGGCGTGCTGCATTGCCCCTCGTGCCGAGCACCGAGGGCGGTCGATGACATTGCGATCTGTTGCTCCAGGCTTTCTCCTGGCGGTCTTGCCCGCTCTTGCCGTGATCGCGGCCGTCATCCCCTTTTTCAGCTTCCTGGCGCGAGCCGAGCCTCTTGGCGCGCTCGAAGCCACACGATTCGGCTCGATCGGCCCGAAAACCTTCGATGATGCCATCCACCGGGTGACCTCCCGGCAGGGTCTTGTTTCGACCCAGACAGACTTGGCGGCCTGGGATTCCGCGGATTCCCGCCCCGATGGCAAAGTTGTTACCACCCCGAAGCTGCCCCTGAACCTTCCAGACGGCCGCGGCTATGCTAAGGTCTACGGACGCCCAGCCGGAACGCTCAGGGCGACCGCCGCACCGCAACCTCTTCCGGGAGGCGCGCGGACGCTGGTTGCAGCAGCTGAACCGATTCCGGCACCGCCGCCGCAGGCCGACACCGCACTCGGAAATTCCGAGCCGGCGCCGGCACGCACCGCGGCTGGGGGCGTGGCGCAGGAGACAGCGAAAGTCTCAGGCGTCGAGCCATCGGCCTGGAACGGTAAGACAGGACAAATCGCAATGTTCGTCTTTTTGCTCATCTTCCTAAGCTCGGTGACGCTGCTCATGCGGCGCCACTACCGCCGCGACATTGCCTCCCCGCGGCGGATCGGGAGGAGGATCTGATGCCGTTACGGGGGTCGGTGCAGCTCCTCCTCCTATCTCTTCGCCGGCGCGGGACGCGCAAGGCGTGGTTGGGAGCCGTCGGCGCCGTTGGTCTTGTGGTTGGCGGCGTTCAGCTGGCAAACGTACTGCCCTCGCTCGGCGAGGACGGGCTCGCCCAAGCGCTGCGCCAGAGCGTCTGGAATCAAGTCCTTGCCGACCAATCGACCCCGGCCCGTTGGCCGTGGGAGGATCTCTCCGTGAGCATGTCGCTCGCGCCGTCGGGCAGTGTGCCCCGGCTCGGCCTGAGCGCTGCGATGCGCCGCGAGACGGCCGGCGTCTCTGAATCCGTCTTGCCCGCGCCGGACCGCACCGCACGCGCCAAGACCCACAAGGCGAAGAGCGACCAGGTGCAGGGCGACGTGGCCCTGAGCGACGTGACGATCGGCGACAGCATTACCTTCACGGCCGCGGACGGTGCGATCTGCGTCTACCAGGTCACCGGACGCCGGGTGATCGATCCCCATCTTGCCGCGAGCGAGGCGGAACGCTTCGGCGGCGAAGCGGCGCAATTTCAGTGCGGGCCGCTGGAGAAGTTGATCATGCAGGCGACCCAAGGCGAGCCCGACGCCGCGCCCAAGCCTGCGGAAGAACAGCGGAAACTCTAATCTCGTTGCTTGCTAGCGCTGCGGCGGCGGTGGCGGCGTGTTCGCCTGAGCCGGTGCGGCCTGCTGCTGCGCACCTTGCGCCGGCGCCGCGGGAACGACCGACTCCCCGCCGGCGGAGGGCTGACCCCCGTCGGGAGCTGCCGGGGCGACAGCCTGCGGCGGCACGACGACGGGACGCGCCGTCGGAGCGCGATCGCTCTCCACTTTCGCCTTGAGCCTCTGAAGACCTTTCACGTACTCGGCGCCGACAAGACCGTCGAGCATCAGCCCCTTCCAGCGCTTGATCGGGCTCGACCCCGTCTCATAGCGGAAGATCCAGGTGACCTTGCTGCCGGACCCGTCAGGGGTGAGCTGATAGGAGCTCGCGCCGTTGAGACCATTGATATCGGCGGCCAGATCCACGCTGCGGGACTGCTCTGTGTCGACGATCTGCAAGCTGCCATTGCCGACGGATGGCACTTCGCTCTCCCACTCGACCTTGGCTCCCTTGCCTTCGGGCGGACCGGAATAGGTCATCTTCATATTGGGATCGCGGGCCGCCCAGGGCGACCATTCCGGGAACCGGCGTAGATTGTTGAGATAGGGATAAATCGCATATTCGGGGGCGTTGATCCCCACCGACCGCGCCACCGTCACATGCGCCGGCAACCCCAGCGCGACCGCCGCGAGAATGAGGACAAGCACACCAAGCCCAAGGACCAGCCGCATCATTGGCGCCATCGCAAAGTCTCCTTCATCCTCGGCTGTGAGCCCCCGCGAACGGCCGTTTTGTGACGCTTTCCGCCCCTGTCATGCGTTCGCTTTTTCACAGAAAACGATTACAGTCCGCTCGTCAACAAGAGGGAGGGCTGAAGATGAGTCTGTCACCACCGACAACCATCGTCTTTGTAGTTTCGATCATTCTGGCCATTTTGGCGATCATCGGCGCCTTCGTGCCGATCCCGTTCATTACCGAGCACGGGTTTTGGGTCGCCGTCGTGGCTTACGTCATCCTGGCCTGCGGCAACATTTTCAGAGGGTTCTAACTGGCGGCGGCCTCGGGACGGTATCCGCCGTCCCGGAGGCCGAGCCGTTCCACGGCGCCGCGTCTACCCTTGGCCGTGGAAAACAAGGGCGGCGCCCAGCGCGATCAAGAGAAACCGCCCGCCCTGCATCCAACTTAGCGGCTCATTGAAATAGAGTGCCGTGAACCCCGCGAACACCACCAGGGTGATGACCTCCTGCATGGTCTTCAACTGGGCCGGCGAATAGACGTCGCTGCCGAGGCGGTTGGCCGGCACAGCGAAGCAATACTCCACGAAGGCGATGGCCCAACTGATCAAGACGACCGTGATCAGAGGCACGGACTTGTACTTGAGGTGCCCATACCAAGCGAAGGTCATGAACACGTTTGAGCAGACCAGAAGGACGATCGGCACCAGATACGGCACCACGCCCGGCTTAAGCAGGCTGGAGAAGAATGTCATGTGATCCTCGATGAGCAGTCTGCCGGAACATAATCGGAGATCTTGGGTTTTGCCTCATCTTCGAAGAAACACGAGGTCAGGATGGCGGAACTGTCAATCGATCCCCAATATCTGCGGACTCTGATCGTGAAGGTCCGCGCGGTGATGGGCAAGGAGGGGACCGTCGCGCCGGACGGAGCCTCCAATTTCACCGACGACGATGCGCCGCCCGAATCGCTTCAAGTCGAGCCCGGCGACTTGACCCGCGAAGAACTGGTCGCAGAGCTTCGCGGCCTGTCACCCTTGGAGCAGGCTGAACTCGTCGCGCTATTGTGGGTCGGACGCGAGGATGCCGAGGTTGAGGAATGGGACGCAACCGTTGAGCGCGCAAGCGAGAGACGGGAGACACCGACGGAGTCTTACCTGCTCGATCATCCGCTCCTGGCCGAATACTGGCTCGAAGGGCTGACCAAGCTTGGATATGGCGGTCTGGTCAGCGGAGTCGAGGAGATCGCCTGAACAAAGCCGACGCCAAACAAAAGAAGGGCCGGCAATTGAGCCGGCCCTTCTTGTCGTTTTACTGATGCCCTAGTCTTCGTCTCGAGCCCACGATGGCCGGTACGGCATCGGGGTCGGGCTTGGTGTAGGACTGGGCGAACCCGGCATCGGCGGACGCGGCGTACCGAACGCGGGCGAACCGCCGGGGCTTGCCGGCCGCGGTGGCAGACCCCCCATGCCGGGCGACGGCGACGATGGTGACATCGGCCGCGGCGCAGGCTGTGGCCTCGGCGGGGTCGGGCTGACCGGTGCTGCGGCTGCCGGCCGCGGCGCAGGCGCCGCAGCTTTCGACTTTGCCGCGGCCCTCGGCTTGGCAGCCGCTTTGCGCTTGGCCGCCGGCTTCTTCGCCGCAGACTTCTTGGCAGAAGACTTAGCGGCCGACTTTCGGGCCGGCGCCTTTCGCGCAGATTTCTTCGCCTTCCGCGCAGACTTCCGAGCCGTCTTACGGCCCGTTCTCGCGGTCTTCCGAGCAGCGGTCTTCCGGCGAGCGCCGGCCTTCCGCACCGTCTTGCGGGCCGTTCTCGCCGTCTTCCGAGCTGCGGTTTTCCGGCGAGCCGTGCTCTTGCGCGCGGTCTTGCGTGCCGTCTTCGCCGTCTTCCGAGCTGCGGTCTTCCGGCGAGCCCCGGCCTTGCGCGCGGTCTTGCGTGCCGTCTTCGCCGTCTTCCGAGCGGCGGACTTCCGGCGGGCCCCGGCCTTACGCACAGTCTTGCGTGCCGTCTTCGCCGTCTTCCGGGCGGCAGTCTTCCGGCGAGCTCCGGCCTTACGCACAGTCTTGCGTGCCGTTCTCGCCGTCTTCCTCGCCGTGCTCTTGCGTGCAGTTGACTTCTTACTCGTCGTGCGTTTCTTCCCAGTCGTTCTCGTAGCCATCGCTTTGCTCCGATGCTGTTTTGATGTCGCTCATCTACCCGTTCCTAAGACGCGTACATCGAATCACGCTTTACTTGTGGTCCAGGCTTGCCGTCCCACATGGCAAGTCAATTATTTTTTTTGAGTATAAGCTGATCGCAGCAGAAAATGGCAATTTAGCGAGCGCACTTTGCGGAACTTCAACAACCAAATCTTTCCAAGCGCGCCATGATGCACCGCAAACTGTACATCCCGCATGCGAAACGATTCGTTTTGTTAAGCACATGTTGCGCTCGTTTGCGCTGTGCAGCGCACCGAGATGCGTTCAACCGCACGACCATTGGCGGCCTCGCGCGCGCATGACACACGATGCTTTGCCCGCGTCGTTTCCCTGACAACTTGGAAGAGATCTCGGCGCGCTAGTGCGCTTCACCGACCGCCGTGAGGATGTCTTCGGTATTCATCCGCTTCCGGAAATGCGGATCGATGAAGCGCGCCTTGATCAGGCAGTCGCGTCCGACGACGATCATCGCCGGAAGGGGCAGAAGCCAGCCGTCATTGCCCTGGAACTGGTTGAGATCGATACCGAGTGCCTCATACGCGCGACGAATGCAGTCGCCGGCGCAGAATACGAGGCCGAGAGCGGAGCCATAGACGAGGTCGCGATCGGTCAGAACAGAGAACGGCAGCCCGTATTTTTGTTGCAAAGCCTGCGCTTGCGGCCTGAGTTCCGGCAAGATGCACACCACGTCGCCACCGATCGAGGCGATGAATGGGTACGCCCGCGCCAAGGCCAGGAGCTCCAGCCCGCAATAGCCGCACCAAGGTCCGCGATTGAAGCTGATGACAAGCGGTCCTCGGTCCATGAAGGAGCCGAGGCGGACCAGCTGGCCTTCGCTGTCGGTGAGGTGGACGTCAGGGAGAGTGTCGCCAACACCGGGCACGCGCTCGCCGACGCCGTTATCCCGCAAGCGTGCGGCCAAATCGTCGTAACCGGACTCGAGAGTCGGGAACAGCTTCCGCGACTCGCCCATATAAAGATCGAGCCTCTTATCCAGCGGCGCCTTGAGAGTATCCGCCCGATGAAACGCCTCGGCGACGGACGCCTCGACTGATCCGACCTCGCTCATTGTGCTTGTGGTACTTCCATGGGAGGCAGCCGGAGCTCTAGCCTCAGGCCGCAATCATGGCATTTCGACGAAAGGCCCGCTTTGGGCCCGATCTTGGGCCCAATATCGTTGCCATCGAGTAAACGCTCCCCGCGCCGCCTCTGCGATTCGAGGCGACTATGGCGCTGAGGCTTGCTCGGAGATCTGCCGAAGAGCCTCGTCGAACGGATAAACCGAGATGTGCGGGTCACCGGTAAACGGGAAATCGAAAGCCAGACCGAGCAACAGCGACATCGCCACAAGCGCCGCCAGTGAAGCGGTCATGAGAACCTGGGCCACGACGTTGGACGCCGCGAAGAACGCCGGGTAGCCGAGCGTGATCAACCCTCCGACGATCAACACGAACCACAGGATCGGCGGGACCGAGCCGTCGGAACTGTCGAGACGTTCGTTGCGGTTGTCGGTCATCACCGTCAGCAGGTCGAGGGAATGTTGGAACAGGGTGTTCTGCTTGCCGTCCTCCGGCTGCACGGCAAGAACCGCCGCCGTCAGCAATCTCAAGTCTTTGGCCACCTGCTCGCTCGGCTTGCCCAAAGACATGGCCGGCCACCCATATTCGCGGACGTCCTTGATATAGGTGACGAGGTGCTTGCGGATTTCACTGCCGCCTTGGGGCAGCGCGTACGATAACCGGTGCAGGTCGAACGCGGCCTTGGCCTCGTCGCGCACCGCCCCCTGCGTGTCGCGATAATCTTCCCAAACGGCGATGACCACAAAAGCCAGCGTCACGGCGTAGAACACGCCGACCACGGCGAACTTGAACCCGGCGACCTCGTTGTTCAGGCTCAGCCGGCTGACCCCGTAGACGTAACGAGTCAGCAGCATGAGCCCGACTGAGTAGATCTCCGCCACCAACGTGATCAGAAGACCGGCCACCCACAGGGGCACGTCGTGGGTGAGCACCAGGAGTGGGAAATCGGTCATCCCGCGGTCATTGCGCTCTCCTTCCAGGGCGCGTCTCGGATAGGATTGCAGCGTCAGGTCCGCTACTTTCCGATCAAGCAAAGTCGATTCGCCACAAGGAAACCCATGGCCAAGAAAGGCGCAAGCGCAAACGAACCTCA
>Ga0210068_1000018_pt1 | contig 32088 bp, 30 predicted proteins | sample RushOxbow_ThreeS_5_FD_185561 | JGI IMG/M metagenome (GOLD analysis project Ga0210068, IMG submission 185561) | Wetland microbial communities from San Francisco Bay, California, USA, that impact long-term carbon sequestration -... | ecosystem: Environmental > Aquatic > Marine > Wetlands ... | reverse complement strand
CCTCAGGGATTCTTTCAGCAATGGAATTTTTAGCGGGCCTTGAAGGAATAATTAAGCCGGCCACCCTGCTTCGCGCCGCGACACTTCTGAAACGAGGCCGCTGACTCCTTCTACCTCATCGCATCTCGTGCTTCTCAGCGGGACCACGGCTTCGACCCTCGCATCTGAGCCGCACATCCACATTGAGTTGGCGCGCGCGATTGGCTAAAAGCGCGAGCGAAATTTCCTTAGAACCCCGAACAGCTCGAACGGACGCCCATGGCCACCCCGCAATACGTCTACGTCATGAATAAGCTCAACAAGACCTATCCCGGCGGGAAGCAGGTCCTGAAGGACGTGACGCTCGCCTTCCTTCCCGGCGCCAAGATCGGCGTTGTCGGTCTCAACGGCGCGGGCAAGTCGACCCTCTTGCGCATCATGGCGGGTGACGAGAAGGAGTTCGTGGGCGAGGCCTGGGCGGCGGACGGGGTCGCGGTCGGCTATCTGCCTCAGGAGCCCCAGCTCGACGAGAGCAAAGATGTCATGGGCAATGTCATGGAGGGCGTGGCGGCGAAGAAGGCGAAGCTCGACCGCTATAACGAGCTTGCCGTGAACTATTCGGACGAGACCGCCGACGAGATGGCGCAGCTTCAGGACGAGATCGACGCCGGCGATTTGTGGGACCTCGACACCCAGGTGGAACAGGCCATGGATGCGCTGCGCTGCCCGCCCGGCGACGCGGAAGTGGCGAAGCTGTCGGGCGGTGAGCGTCGCCGCGTGGCGCTGTGCCGCCTGCTGCTCGCCAAGCCCGACATTCTGCTGCTCGACGAGCCGACCAACCATTTGGACGCGGAAAGCGTCGCCTGGCTCGAGCACCATTTGCGCGATTATCCCGGCACCATCGTCATGGTGACCCACGACCGCTACTTCCTCGACAACATCACCGAATGGACGCTCGAGCTCGATCGCGGGGCGGGGGTTCCCTACAAGGGCAATTACTCGTCCTGGCTCGAGCAGAAGCAGAAGCGTCTTGAAGTCGAAGGCCGGCAGGAAGAGGCCAAGCAGCGCACGCTCGCCCGCGAGCTCGATTGGATCCGCGCAAGTCCGAAAGCCCGTCAGGCCAAGTCCAAGGCGCGTATCCGGGCCTACGACGAGCTTCTGGCCGAGGCCGGCAAGGACAAGTCGGCGAAAACGCAGATCACCATCCCGCCGGGCCCGCGTCTTGGCGAGGTGGTCATCGAGGCGGAGGGGCTTGAGAAGGCCCTCGGCGAGCGCCTCTTGATCGACGATCTGTCCTTCAAGCTGCCGCCGGGCGGCATTGTCGGCGTCATCGGTCCGAACGGCGCGGGCAAGACCACGCTGTTCCGCATGATCGTCGGCCAGGAGACGCCGGACAACGGCGATATCCGGGTGGGCGAAACGGTGAAGCTCGGCTATGTGGACCAGTCGCGCGACGCGCTCGACGAGAAGAAGTCGGTCTACGAGGAGATCTCCGAAGGCGCGGAGGTGGTGACGCTCGGCAAACGCGAGGTGCCCGCGCGCGCTTATGTCGGCTGGTTCAACTTCAAAGGCGGCGACCAGCAGAAGAAGGTCGGCCAGCTTTCGGGCGGTGAGCGCAACCGCGTCCATCTCGCCAAAATGCTGAAATCAGGCGCAAATCTGATTTTGCTCGACGAGCCCACCAACGACCTCGACGTGGAGACACTGTCGTCGCTCGAAGCGGCGCTGGAAGATTTTGCCGGCTGCGCCGTCATCATCAGCCATGATCGCTTCTTCCTCGACCGCATCGCCACGCACATTCTCGCCTTCGAAGGCGACAGCCACGTGGAATGGTTCGAGGGCAATTTCGAGGACTACGAGGAGGACAAGAAGCGCCGCCTCGGCGACGACTCGATCATCCCGAAGCGCATCAAGTACAAGAAGTTCGCTCGGGCTTGAGCTGCTACTGCCGCGTAAATCTCGTAATTTTTGGAAATGGTCTCACGTCGATTTCCACTTCTCGCCTGCCACGCGTGGGCTTGCCGAGAAAAAACAAGGTAAAGATGCCTGCAACCGTTAGGAAAGGCATTGTCCAAAAGATCACACGCTCAGATCCCGTAAGCCCTAACCACGCTAGAGCCGTTGCAATGGCAAGACAGAGCCAAACCGCGGAAACAAAAAGCGACAGGACCTGATTTATTCGCGAGGGAGAAAATCCATAAGGTCCCGCCAAATTCCTGAATTTGTAGAGGCTCCTATCGATAATTGTCTTATGCAGTGGGCCGACAATATCATCTTCGAGCAGATCGACATGTGTTTCCCAATTGCGTTGCCACGCGCTACTCCCTCTGTTTACAAAGTACCAAGCCACGGAAAAAACCAGACCGAGACATGTAACTATGAATTGAGCGGTGAGATTTGGGTCGCTGTTATCTCTGTTGAGCAAGAAGTAGCCTGCAAATGCGGCGGCAATAAATGTCCAAAAATAAGCAGCCCTCTTCCAATATAGTTCGATTTCAAATTTTCTAATATCGTGTGCCTGACTCAGGGCGTCTTTCTGCCAGCTTGGATCATGGGCACGATCGCGGAATACTGAAAGGTATTCGTCTCGATCGACTTCCTTGCCGAGTCTGCTCATCCACCACACACTTCAGGTTGCCGGTTGGAAGAGTTCAACTTTTCGGCAAAAGATGCAAGCGGATAAGAGCGAAGTCTTTTCCTGTGACTGAGGGTGACAGCCACGTGGAGTGGTTCGAGGGCAATTTCGAGGACTACGAGGAGGACAAGAAGCGCCGTCTCGGCGAGGACTCGATCATCCCGAAGCGCATCAAATACAAGAAATTCGCCCGGGCCTAGCTCGCCGGCTTCACGAATTTCAGGGTCATGCGATCGCTCTCGCCGATCGCCTCGTATTTCTCGCGGTTCTCGTCGCCGAGGCGAAGCGAGGGGGGCAGCGTCCATACGCCCTTCGCATAGTCCTTCGTGTCCTTCGGATTGGCGTTGATTTCTGATTTCTCCGCGAGCTCGAAGCCAGCCTTCTCAGCCAACGCGATCACATACTCCTCGTTCACGTAGCCTGAGCCCGCTTTGGGGTCCTGCTCCACGTTGGGATCGCCGCGATGCTGCACGACGCCGAGCACGCCGCCCGGCTTGAGCGCCTTGAACATCGCGGCAAAGGCCTCGTTCTCGGTGCCCGATCCCATGAAGCTGTGCAAATTGCGGAAAGTGACAACAAGGTCGGCCGAGCCTGCCGGTGCGATGTCGCCGTCCTTGGTCAGCGTCGTCCGTTTCACTTCGCCGTAAAGCTCGGGCGCCTCCTTCACTTTCTGATCGAAGGCTTCGAGCGACCTCTGACCCGGTGCGTAGGACGGATCGATCGGGCGCTGGGCGGCGTAGTACGTACCGCTGCCTTTGAGATAGGGCGCGAGAATCTCAGAGTACCAGCCTCGGCCCGGATAGACCTCGACCACCGTCATGTCAGGCCTGATGCCGAAGAAGGTGAGCGTCTCGTACGGGTGGCGGTATGCATCGCGGGCTCTGTTCTCCTTCGATCGGTGGTCGCCGGCGATAGCCTCCTTGAGGCGATTGTCTTGCGCCGGCGTCTCCTTCGTGTGGGCGGCGAGACAACCGAGCGTCAAAAATCCGAGCAAGAAAATCAGGCGAGTGGGGCTGGTGCGTACTGCGGTCATGGTTCCTCTTGGCTGGTGGGACGGTCGATTTGCAGGGGAGCCTAGCAGCTAAGGACCGCATGCGAACGCTTGAGCCTGTTCAAGTTTGCTTGAAATCGGCCGGGTTCAGGGGCGACTCCGAGGCCCTTGCACCGCCTTGCGAGAAGATATAAACATATCTTTATGTCAGGTGACGATCAGAGCCGCGCGGCCGTGCCAGGTCTTTCCGCCGATCAAGCGCTTGCCGCGCTGCGGGGTGCGGGCGAGGCCACGCGCCTGCGCATCCTGGCCTTGCTCGCGTGCGCCGAACTGAACGTCAAGGATCTGACCCAAATCTTGGCTCAAAGCCAGCCGCGCATCAGCCGCCACCTGAAACTCATGGCCGAAGCCGGCCTCATCACCCGGTTCCGCGAGGGCTCCTGGGTGTTCTTTCGGGCCGCGGACAGTGGGCCGGAAGGGACGCTCGCCCGCGCCATCGTCGGCAGCCTCGACCCGGCCGATTTGGTGCTCGCCCGGGATCGCGCCCGCGCCGAAGCCGTGCAGAAGGCGCGCGCCGAGGCGGCGCAGAGCTACTTCAAGGCGCATGCCGCGGAGTGGGATTCCATTCGCACGCTTCATGTAGCCGAGAGCCAGGTCGAAGCCGCCATGGACGAGGCCTTGGGCGAGGGGCCATTCGAGCGCCTGGTCGATCTCGGCACGGGCACGGGTCGCATCCTCGAACTGTTCGGTCCGCGCGCCAAGAAGGTGCTCGGCTTCGATCTCAATCACGACATGCTGGCCTATGCGCGCATGAAGCTGGAACGCGCCGGGCTTTCCCAGGCGCAAGTCCGCCACGGCGATCTCTATAACGTGCCGCTGCCCGACGAGGCCGCCGACGCGGTGGTGCTGCACCAGGTGCTGCACTTCCTCGACGACCCCGCGTCCGCCGTGGCCGAAGCCGCCCGCGTGCTGGCGCCGGGCGGCAAGCTGTTGGTCGTGGATTTCGCGCCGCATGAGCTCGAATTCCTACGCGAGCAGTCGGCGCATCGGCGTCTCGGCTTCGGCCGCGATCAGCTCGGGCGTATGCTCGAAGGCGCGGGCCTCAAGCTGGAGCGTTTCCGCGAGCTGAGCCCGGGCCCTGCGGATGGCAAGTTGATCGTTTCGTTGTGGCTTGGCCGGAAGCCCGTCACCGCCGGAAAGAAGAGAAAACTGAGTCCCAAGGTGGAGGTCGCCGCTTAGATGCTCGCATCCCAAGACCCACACAACCAAGACCCGCACAACCAAGAGCCGCACAGCCAGGAGCCGCCCAAGCGCCGCTTTCTCGGCCGCGGCGACATCGACGTGTCGTTCGAGTTCTTCCCGCCGAAGACCGATGCCATGGAGGACACCCTGTGGCGCTCGATCCGCAGGCTCGAACCGTTACGCCCGAAATATGTCTCGGTGACCTACGGCGCCGGCGGCTCGACCCGCGAGCGCACGCACGCCACCGTGGGCCGCATGCTGCGCGAGACCACACTGAAGCCCGCCGCGCATCTCACTTGCGTCTCCGCCACCAAGGAGGAGATCGACGAGGTCATTCGCGATTATTGGGATCTCGGCGTACGCCAGATCGTGGCGCTGCGTGGCGATCCGCCCGGCGGGGTGGGCGCATGCTACGAGCCGACGTCCGGGGGCTATGCGAATGCCGCCGATCTCACCGCGGGCATCAAGAAGATCGCCCCCTTCGAGATCTCGGTCGGCTGCTACCCGGAGAAGCATCCGGAATCGAAATCCGTCGAGACCGATATCGACATGCTCAAGGCCAAGATCGACGCGGGCGCCACCGGCGCCATCACGCAGTTCTTTTTCGATAACGAAGTCTATTTTCGCTATCTCGACCGCGTACGCGCCGCCGGGATCGATATCCCCATCGTGCCCGGGCTGATCCCCATTCATAACTTCAAGCAGGTCTCGAGCTTCGCCGAACGCTCCGGCGCGAGCGTTCCCGATTGGATCGGAAAGCGTTTCGAGGGACTGGACGAGGATCAGGAGACGCGCCATCTCGTGGCCGCTGCCGTCGCGGCGGAGCAGGTGCTCGGGCTCGTGGACCAAGGCATCACCGAGTTCCATTTCTACACGCTGAACCGCGCCGATCTGGTCTACGCCATTTGTTACCTGCTGGGCCTGCGCCCGGCCAAGGCCTTCACCGAAGCCAAAGTGGAAACCGCGACATGACCCGTGACGAGCGTATCGAGGCGCTGAAGCGCACCGCCAAGGAGCGCATCCTCATTCTGGATGGCGCCATGGGCACGGCCATTCAAGGCTACAAGCTGGACGAGGCCGCCTATCGCGGCGAGCGCTTCAAGGACCATCCCCGCGATCTGAAGGGCAACAACGACCTGCTCGTGCTGAGCCAGCCCGACATCATTCGCGAGATCCACAGCAAATACCTGGAGGCCGGCGCCGATATCCTGGAGACCAACACCTTCAACGCCCAGGCCATCAGCCAGGCCGATTACGGGCTGGAGGATATCTCCCACGAGATGAACGTGGCCGCGTCCAAGCTTGCGCGCGAGGCGGCCGATGGGTGGATGGAGAAGACGCCGGACCGGCCGCGCTTCGTGGCGGGCGCCGTCGGCCCCACCAACCGCACCGCCTCCATCTCGCCCGACGTGAACAATCCCGGTTTCCGCAATGTCAGCTTCGACGAGCTGGTCGAGGCTTATGCTACGCAGGTGCGCGGGCTCATCGAAGGCGGCGCCGATACCATTCTCATCGAGACCGTGTTCGACACGTTGAATGCCAAGGCGGCGGGTTTCGCGGTCGAGCAAGTCTTCGACGAGATGGGCGTCGAGTTGCCCATCATGATCTCGGGCACCATCACGGACCTCTCGGGCCGAAATCTCTCAGGCCAGACGCCCGAAGCGTTCTGGTATTCGATGAAACACCTCAAGCCCTTCTCCATTGGGCTCAATTGCTCCTTCGGCGCCGAGCAGCTGCGCCCGTCCGTCGATGAGATGGCCCATGTCGCCGACACCTATGTCAGCGTCTATCCCAATGCCGGGCTGCCCAATGAGATGGGCGAGTATGATGAGAGCCCTGAGCAGATGGCCGTGTTGCTGGAGGATTGGGCCAAGAACGGCCTCATCAACATTGTCGGCGGCTGCTGCGGCACCACGCCGGAGCATATCGGCGCCATCGCCGCCGCCGTGGCCGGCTACAAGCCGCGCAAATTGCCCGAGGTAGAGCATGCGCTTCGTCTCTCCGGCCTCGAGCCCTTCGTGCACGGCTGACCGAATAAATCAACAATGGAATCCGACTGAATGACATCCAATGCTGCCCAGAATTTCGTCATGGTGGGCGAGCGGACCAACGTCACCGGTTCCGCGCGCTTCCGCAAGCTCATCGAGGCCAACGACTACGCCACGGCGCTGGAGGTCGCGCGCCAGCAGGTGGAGAGCGGTGCCAACATGCTCGACGTCAACATGGACGAGGGCATGCTCGATTCCGAGAAGGCCATGGAGACCTTTTTGAATCTCATCGCCGCCGAGCCCGACATCTCGCGCGTGCCGATCATGCTCGACTCGTCCAAATGGACGGTCATCGAGACGGGATTGAAATGCGTGCAAGGCAAATCGGTAGTGAATTCCATCAGCCTGAAGGAAGGCGAGGAGCCCTTCCTCGATCATGCACGCAAGGTGCTTCGCTACGGCGCGGCTGTCGTGGTCATGGCCTTCGACGAAAAGGGGCAGGCGGAAACCGCCGACCAGAAGTTCGCGATCTGCAAACGCGCCTACGAGCTTCTGACCGAAAAGGTGGGCTTCCCCCCCGAGGACATCATTTTCGATCCGAACATCTTCGCGGTGGCCACCGGCATCGAGGAGCACAACAATTACGGGCGCGCGTTCATCGACGCGACGCGCCGCATCAAGGAAGAGCTGCCTTACGTTCATATCTCTGGCGGCGTGTCGAACTTGTCCTTTGCTTTCCGCGGCAACGAGCAGGTGCGCGAGGCCATGCACTCGGTCTTCCTCTATCACGCCATTCAGGCGGGCATGGACATGGGCATCGTCAATGCCGGCCAGCTCGCGCTCTACGACGACATCGAGCCGGAGCTGCGCGAGCTTGTCGAGGATGTGATCCTCAACCGTCGCGATGACGCCACCGATAGACTTCTGGAAGCCGCCGAGCGCTACAAGGGCGGCGCGTCCCAGAGGAAGGAAGCCGATCTCTCCTGGCGCGAGAAGCCGGTGCAGGAGCGGCTCACCTATTCGCTGGTCCACGGCATCGCCAACTACATCGAAGAGGACACGGAGGAAGCGCGCCAGCAGGCCGAGCGTCCGCTCCACGTCATCGAAGGGCCCTTGATGGACGGCATGAGTGTGGTCGGCGACCTGTTCGGTGCCGGCAAGATGTTCCTGCCGCAAGTGGTGAAGTCCGCCCGCGTCATGAAGCAGGCGGTCGCCTATCTCATGCCCTTCATGGAGAAGGAAAAGGAGGAGATGGGGCTGGCTCAGGGTGAGCCCGCCGGTAGGGTTCTGCTCGCCACCGTGAAAGGCGACGTCCACGACATCGGCAAGAACATCGTCGGCGTCGTGCTTCAGTGCAACAACTACGAGGTCATCGATCTCGGCGTCATGGTGCCGTCCCAGAAGATTCTCGATACGGCGCGCGAACGGAAGGTCGACATCATCGGCCTGTCCGGTCTCATCACCCCGTCGCTCGACGAGATGTGCCACGTGGCGGCTGAGATGGAGCGCGAAGGCTTTGACCTCCCGCTGCTGATCGGCGGCGCTACCACGAGCCGGGTGCATACCGCCGTCAAGATCAGCCCGAACTACCGGCGCAGCCAGGCGATCTACGTGACCGATGCAAGCCGCGCCGTGGGCGTGGTCTCCGGACTGATTTCGAAAGAGGAGCGCGAGAAGCGAATTGCCAAGGTGCGCGAGGAATACGCGCAAATGGCGGCGTCCTACGCGCGCGGTCAGGAGGAGAAGACGAGGGCGCCGCTGGCGCAGGCCCGGGGCAATGCGCTCAAGCTCGACTGGTCAGGCTACACGCCGCCTAAGCCGAGCTTTCTGGGTACGCGCACGCTCAAGGGCTACGACCTCGCCGAGCTTGCCCGCTATATCGACTGGACACCGTTCTTCCAGGCCTGGGAGTTGAAGGGTCAGTATCCCCGCATCCTGGACGACGACAAATATGGCGAGGCGGCCCGTCCCCTGTTCGAGGACGCCCAAGCCATGCTGAAGCAGATCATCGAGGAGAAATGGCTGACGGCGAACGCCGTGGTCGGCTTCTGGCCGGCGAACAGCATGGGCGACGACATCGAGCTCTACGCCGACGAGAGTCGGAAGAAGCCCTTCGCCACGTTGCACACGCTCCGTCAGCAGATGGCGCGTGGCACCGGCCGTGCGAATATCGCCCTTGCCGACTTCATCGCGCCGAAGGACTCAGGCATTGCCGACTATATTGGCGGCTTCGCCGTGACCGCCGGCATCGGTGAGGAGGACGTCGCCCGCCGCTTCGAGCGCGCCAATGACGACTATTCGAAGATCTTGTCTCAAGCGCTGGCCGACCGCCTTGCCGAGGCTTTTGCCGAGGCGCTGCACGAAAAAGTGCGACGTGAGCTGTGGGGCTACGCTCCCGACGAGGCGCTCTCCAACGACGCGCTCATCGCAGAGGACTATTCCGGCATCCGCCCGGCCCCGGGCTATCCCGCCCAGCCGGACCACACCGAGAAGGGCACTCTGTTCAGCGTGCTCGAGGCGGAAAAGGAGATCGGCGTGAAGCTGACCGAGAGCTACGCCATGTGGCCGGCCGCCGCCGTCTCGGGAATCTACTTCTCGCACCCCGAGGCCCGCTACTTCGGCGTCGGCAAGATCGGTCGCGATCAAATCGAAGATTATGCCGCCCGCAAGGGGTGGTCGGTCGAGGAAGCGGAGCGCTGGCTCGCACCCATCCTCAACTACGATCCCAAGCGGGTCACCGACGCCGCCGCCTGAACCGCCGTCCAGGCGCCCCGGCAGGTTGGATCCGCCGGTGGCGCCTCATGGAAAGCTGAAATGTAGGTTGTGGCCTTAAGCTAAGGCCGAAAGCCTCGCCCTAGATCATCCCGAGGATGACGGCGGCGAGGAAGCTGAACGATACGATGGCCGTGACCATCGTTAATTTGGCTGTGAGTTCCATCGGAAGCTCTCCTTTCCGATTGGAGGGGTGCCCGTTCCGCAACCGGATGACTCTATCGGCTCCCCTCGGCCAGTGCCAAGCCGTTTTCTTGTTGCGCCGCACAATGAAAATTCGCCCCGACGCTGAGGCCAACAACGCCTTCAGAGGCTTCTGGGTTCAGGCTGCGACAGATTTTTTTTTCGCAGGAATTGTGGCCGCCGAATAACCCCGGAAAACCGGGCCTCGTGGTGGATCGTGCCGCCCAGAGGGCCAACGCGCTGGATAAGCTGTGTATAATCCGGTCGGCAGGTGCCCAGCAAGAACCGTCGTAGCGATTGCGGTTCTCTTCCTGGACACCGGCCGTTGATGTCCTTCTCGAGGAGGAAAAAGATGATCAGGACTCTGTTGTTTGCCGGCTTCGCGTCGGCAGTGGCGATGGGTGCTGCTTCTGCGGCCGATCTTTGCAATGAGGGTCACATGAAGCAGATGGACCAGATGATCGCCGACATGACGGACGAGGCGAAGCAGAAGGAGGCCATGGCGGCACTGGATGAGTCCAAGGCGGCCATGAAGGACGGCGACACCGACGAATGCATGAAATACATGGGCGAAGCCCATGCGGCCATGGGCCTCTGAGACGCGCCCGGGCTGTCCAATCAGCGGACGAGGGGAGCGAGCGGCGCCTGGGAAACCATGGGACAGTCGAGCGTCTTCTCGAGAGCCTCGACCAGCTCGCTCTCGTCGTTGGCTTTGATGTACATGCCGTTGTTCTGATCGGCGATGCACATCAGGTCCATGATGCTGTTCTGCCCGGTCCATGAGAAGCCGCTATAGCGGAAGCCGATCACGTGGATCGTGAGCTGCGCCGCGTTGTCATGGAGCATCTTGGCGACATCGCACGGCGAGCGCCCACAAGTCTCCTCGCCGTCGGTCACGACCACGATCACGCCGGGCTTGTTGCGGTAGTCGAGCGCCTCCGCCGCTTGCTCGAAACCAGAAGTCAGCGGCGTCTTGCCCGCCGGCACGAGTCGGCTGACCGCCCGCATGATCGGCTTGGCGGCGTTCGCGGTCGGTTTGAGGTCGAGGCTAACATTGCACTGGTTGTAGGGGCCCGGACCGTACGACACGAGGCCGACGCGGCGGAACTTGGTGGCGCTTGGCAGCACCGTCGCCAGCGCCGCACGCACTTCGTCGATGCGCGGGCGCGAGTTGGGGATGCCGAGCGTCTGATTCCCCGACATGGACCCTGACGCATCGAACACGATCATGGCGTCGTCGGTGCAAGGGCCCGGCTTGACGTCCTCGGCGGCCGCTGCCCAAACATGCCCGGCAAGAGCGATCGCGGCGGCGCCGGCGATCAGCCGAGAAGGCAGACGGTCGGCAAAGGCGATGCCACGATGCTGCATTTCTTTCACGCTCCCTAAGCAAGTTTTGCCAGAGTGTAGCGAAGATCGTGGTCACAAGGGAATAGCAGGAAAACCGGGAAGTCGCTGTTACCCTTACTTTTCAGGGCGCACTTTAAGGGCTGAAGAGCAGCGCCACGTAGACGAAGAACAGGAGAAGGTGCACCGCGCCCTGGAGCACGTTGGTGCGTCCGCCGGCAAAGGTCAGCCCGCTCACGAACAGCGTCAACACCAGGAGCACGGTCTCGACGTCCGTGAGACCGAGATGGACATGGATGTTGGCCGCAAACCCGATGATCAAGACGGCCGGAATGGTCAGCCCAATGGTCGAAAGGGCCGAGCCCAGACAGACATTCACGGCGCGTTGGAGATGATTGGCCAGCGCTGCGTGAAAAGCGGTGAGCCCTTCGGGGGCGAGGACGAGGACAGCGATCAGCAGGCCGCCCAACGGCTCCGGAAGGCCGATATCCTCGATACCGAAATCGACGATCACCGCCAGGTACTCCGACAGAGCCACCACGGGAACCAGCGTCAACACGAGCATCACCACGTGGTAGGCGAGTGACCGGGTCGGTTTGCGCGATTGGTGGGAGGAGTTCTTCTCGGACCTCGTTTCCGGGTCGGCAAAGAACGCGCCGTGCCGCATCGTCTGGATAAAAATGAAGACGGCGTAGAACAAGACGGTGATGGCGATGAACAAGATAGCCTTGCCGGGGGCCTCGACCGGGCTGGGCGCCGTCTCGGTGAATTTGGGCAGGACGAGCGCGACGATCGACAGGGCCGACATGACCACGAGAAAGGAACGTGCGCCGGTCAGGTTGCACTCCTGCTCCCAGTAGCGCAGCGCACCGATGAGGAGCGCCGTTCCCACCATGCCGTTGAGCACGATCATCAACGTGGCGAACATCACGTCGCGTGCGAGCGTCGGGTTATTTTGCCCGTGCAGCATGATCGCCGCGAGAAGGGCAACCTCGATGATGATCACCGAGAACGTCAGCACGAGAGTGCCATAAGGCTCGCCGAGCTTCTCGGCCACGGCGTCGGCGTGGTGAACCACGCCGAACGCGCCCCACATCATCACCGCGAACAGCCACAAGAACATCGCGATGGTAAGAAGATGATTTTTGAGGTCGGAAAGAAGCGCGTCCCCGAACCCAATGAACACGAGGGTCGTGAGGATGCCGGCCACCGCCGGTGTCTCGGTGGCGAGAAACGACCTTAGGTCAAGCTCTGACTCGGCTGCTGTCATGCTGTTCGTTCGCCTCGGACAGGCGGATGGCGATCCACGGATTATCCTGGGCTGATTCTGTTTTGAACATAACGGTCGCTGGCGACAGCCAACGTGTTCATGTAAAAGCCTTTTACATGAATCACTCCGGCCGCGGCTGGCGGCGCCCAAGCTCTTATCATCACGGCAACCTCAAAGAGGTGCTGCTGGAGGCCGCGCGCAAGCTTATCGAGGAGCACGGCGCCTTCGGCTTCAGCTTGACCGAGGCGGCGCGGCTTGCCGGCGTGAGCCCGGCCGCACCCTATCGTCATTTCAAGGATCGCGATGCGCTGTTGGCCGAGGTCGCCCGCCACGGCTTCGAGCGTTTCGCTGCGCGCCTCGATACGGCTTGGAACAACGGCGTGCCGACGCCCCTCTCGGCCTTCGTGAATCTGGGCCGCGCCTATCTCGCTTTCGCCCGCGAGGAGCCTGCCAGCTACACGGTGATGTTCGGGGCCGGACTGGCGCCGGGCACCGAGGGTGAGACGATCCCCGCCGCGGAGCGCTCCTTTGACATATTGCAGCAGGCCGCCGCGGCGCTCTGCCGCCATCTTCCCGACGACAAGCGCCCGCCGATCAAGCTTGTCAGCCTGCATATCTGGACCATGGCGCACGGCGTCGCTTCGCTCTTCGCTCAGGAGGGCAGGGCGTCGCGCAAAGTGCCGATGTCGCCCGAGGACGTGCTCGAAAGCGGGCTGCTTATCTATCTGAAAGGACTCGGGGTTCTCGCCGACGAAGAGAGCGGGGAGACGCAGTCATAGCGGCCCGCAACTAGCGGTCTGCCGTTAGCGGCTCGCCTCGAGCCATTTGAGCACGCGGTCCCAGTCGCTCGGTCCGCCGTTGTAGATATTGCGGTCCACCTTGCCTTTGATGCCCGGGACGGTGCCCGTGGTGGTGAACTGCCAGAACGCCCAGGGCCTCCCGGGATAGATCTTGCTTGGCTCTGCGGCCACCGAGCGCAGCCAGAACTGATAGCCTTTGAGTTCGCCTTGCAGCACGTCGCGGTGAAAGGCGGGATCGGTGTAGATGATCGGCCGCTTGCCGGTGTGCTGCTCCATCGCCTCGAGGATGATCTTGGCCTTCTTGAGCGCGAGCTCGCGGGAGATCTTCTGGGGGCAAGTCTTGGAGTGGGTGTGCCATTCGAGGTCGAGCACCGGCGGCAACGCATCGGGGTCGCGCGGGACGTTACGCACGAACCAGTCCGCCTGTTCGCTGGCATAGCGGCACCAATAGATGAAGTGGTACGCGCCGCGCGCCACGCCGGCGCGCTTCGCCGCATGCCAGTTCTGCCGGAATTTCGGATCGAGATGGTCGCCGCCTTCGGTCGCCTTGATGAAGGCGAAGTGGATGCCCGCTTCGCGCACCTGCCGCCAGTCGATGTCGCCTTGCCAGTATGAGACGTCGATGCCCTGGATCGGCATGGTGTGGGCGCGGATCACGCCCTCATGCGGTTTGACGTCCTTGAGCGAGCGCGCAAGCGCGCTGCCCCCGCTTGCGAGACCTGCGGCCACCGCTACGGTGAAACCCAAGTGCATCAGTCGGCGGTATGCAGAACGCATGAAAACTCCCCCGAAGCCCCGTTAAAAGCATACAATTTTCGGCGAATTGACGCTCGGACTCTCGCGCCACGAGGTTAAATTTTCTTTGGCGCCCCTACGCGATTCCCCACTCTGACACCATATTTTTGAGGCGACCTCTTGACCGTCTTGCCAAGGGATCGCATCTATGTAAATGTAAATAACATTCACACCGAAGCCCGGAAAGGACCCCAATGCAACTGGTTGCGACCTTGGACGACTACGGGAAGCCGGCTTGGATCGCGGCGATGATCCTCGGCTTCATTGTCTGGTGGCCCATCGGCCTTGGCGTTTTGGCCTATCTGATCTGGAGTGGACGCATGGGATGCGGAAATAAGAAAGCTTGGCGCGAGTATTTCACCGACGAGGCGCGGCGGTTTGGCGGCGGGCTCGGCTCGACCGGCAATCATGCCTTCGACGAGTATCGCGAGACCACTCTCAAGCGGCTCGAGGAGGAGGCGAACGAGTTTCAAGGCTTCCTCAAGCGCCTGCGCCACGCAAAGGACAAGGCCGAGTTCGATCAGTTCATGGCTGAGCGCGGTCAAGGCGGAACGGCGCACACCAACTAGCTCGAATCCTCCCCTGCGAAACGAGCCGAAAACAGAGGCAACACGCTTGAAAGGGCGCGGAATTAGATCCCGCGCCCTTAATCTTTGCGCCATGGACGGGCTTTTCTTCCGCGCGCGGCCTTGTAGGATGCGGCCGACCCGGGCCCCAAGGTCCACCAGAAACACCCGATGAGTTGAGGTTGAACACGATGCATCGCGTAAATGGCCGTCTCGCCGCTTTCTTGATGGCAGGTCTGGCCCTGGCTGCGCCGGCCGCGTTGGCCGAGCCCACCGACATGAAAGATCTCGCCAAAAATCCGCAGAACTTTCTCGGCCAGACGGTTGAGATGAAGGGCTATTGCGTAAAGGGTGGTCGCGCTGGCGATGTGCTCGGTTATGAATGCACGACTGAGGACGGTGTCTATGTGGATGCGGACGACATCGAGCCCGAGGAGGCCAAGGAGAAGCTTTCTGGCGAGTGCGCCGGCGGGAGTTGCAAGACCACCGTTCAGTTCGAGCCGCACTCCTACACGACGTCCGGCGTCATCGAGCCTGGAAAATCGGTCACCGTGTTCAACGCGGAAAAGGCCAAGATCAGCTTCTAAGAGTAGCCCTCCAGTACGCTCTTGGCGCCGAAGGCCTTGAACACCAAAGGCATGACGAGCGTGAGCCCGGCGATGCCGGCGCCGGAGATCAGGATCTTACCGTCAATCGCCATGAATCACCTTGTTCGGGTCACGCTTGGCGCTGCTTGCGAGAACCGCTCGTCTGCGTACCTCGTTTGGCGACCGCCTTGCCGTAGCCCCCACCTGTCGGCGTCTTGATGACGATTGCCTCGCCGGCCGCGATCACGGTCTGATCGGCGCCTTTCAGCCGCTCCAGATGGCCCGACCTGCGCCGCACCCAGTTCTCGCCCGTCTGGCCGGGCTCACCCCCTTTGGCGCCGAAGGGCCGTACCTTGCGGAAGCCTGACAGGATGGCGCAGTTCATCTCCTCGAGAAACCGGATCACGCGCAGCGTTCCCTCGCCGGCGCGATATTGGCCCTTGCCCCCGGAGCCCCGCGCGATCTCGAACCGCTCCAGCAGCACGGGATAGCGCAGCTCCAGCACCTCGGGGTCGGTGAGCCGGGAATTTGTCATGTGCGTCTGCACCGCTGAGACACCGTCAAAGCCCGGTCCCGCCGGCGCACCCGAGCAGATCGTCTCGTAATATTGGAACTGCGCGTTGCCGAAAGTCAGATTGTTCATCGTGCCTTGCGCGGACCCGAGTACGCCAAGCGCTCCATAGAGACAGTTCACGATGGTCTGGCTCGTCTCCACATTACCGCCCGCCACCGGGGCCGGATATTTGGGCTTCAGCAGCGAGCCTTTTGGCACAACGATCTCAATATGGCGCAGGCATCCAGCGTTGAGAGGAATGTCGTCATCCACCAGCGTACGAAACACATAGAGCACGCAAGCGCGCGTGATGGGCTCCGGCGCATTGAAGGTCGTCGTGGTCTGCGGGCTCGTTCCGGTGAAATCGACGGTAGCTTTCTTGGCCTTCTTGTCGATGGTGATGGCGACCTTGATGCGGCTTCCCTGATCGGTCTCGACCTCGAAGCGCGAATTCTTGAGCTTGCCGATCACCGCACGCACGGCTTCCGCGGCGTTGTCCTGAACGTGGCCCATATAGGCCTTCACGACCGCAAGCCCGTAATGGCGCACCATCTTGCGCAGCTCGATCACGCCTTTCTCGTTGGCGGCGACTTGCGCCTTTAGGTCGGCGATGTTCTGCGCCAGGTTTCGCACGGGGTAGGGGGCCTCGGTGAGCAGCGCCCGCACTTCCGTCTCGCGGAAGCGGCCTCGTCCGACGAGCTTGAACGGGTCGATATAAACGCCTTCCTCCTCGATCGAGGTCGCCTTGGGGCTCATCGACCCAGGCGCGATACCTCCGATATCGGCATGGTGCCCCCGCGCGGCGACGAAAAATAAAAGGTCCGGGCTGTTCTCGGCGAAGACCGGCGTGACCACGGTAATGTCGGGCAGATGCGTGCCGCCATTATAAGGTGCGTTCAGCATCCACACGTCGCCGGGCGTCAAGTTGTCGCCCACCTCGCGCAAGATAGTCTCGACGCTGCGGTCCATAGAGCCGAGATGCACCGGGATATGCGGCGCATTGGCGATGAGATGGCCCCTCGCATCGAAGATGGCGCAAGAGAAGTCGAGCCGCTCCTTGATGTTGACCGAGCGTGCCGTGTTCTGAAGCGCATAGCCCATCTGCTCGGCCGCCGACACGAAGAGATTGTTGAACACTTCGAGCATCACCGGATCGGCTTGCTTGCTGATCTTCTCTTCGGCCTTCTTCTTGACGATGCGGGTGAGAAGGAGATGGTCCATCGCGGTGACTTCCGCCCGCCACTCCGGCTCCACCATCACCGTTTGATGGGCCTCGATGACGAGCGCGGGACCTGCGATCTGTGCACCCGGCGACAGGTCCGCGCGCAGGAAGACCGGCGCATCGTGCCAGCGATCCTGCGTGAAGATGTCAGTGCGCGTATGCGGCTGGGGCGACGGCACCTCGTCCGGCTCGCCGACCCTTCGCTCTTCGATGGGCGCGCCGCCGCCGGCCGCTTCGACCTCGATCGCCTCGATCTCGATGTCCTTCTCAGGGCTAATGAAACCGAAGCGTTGTTGATGGGCGATCTCGAACAGAGCGCGCATGCCGCGCAAGCTGCCGACATTGATCGGCAGCGCGCTGTCGGTGCCTTCGTAGCGCAGATGCGCCTGCGCCGTGACCTTCACTGTATCGGTCTCGACGCCTTGGTGCACCAGCTCGTTACGGACTTCCGCCTCTAACGGCGCGCGTATCTCGGCAAGTGCTCGCAGTCCCTCGTCGTCGAATTGTGCGAGCACGGCTTGCGTGCGCGTCGCGCGCAGCGAAGCAAGCCCCATGCCGTAAGCCGACAGGACGCCGGAGAGTGGATGCAGCAACACCGACTTGATGCCGAGCGCGTCGGCCACGAGGCAGGCGTGCTGACCGCCCGCGCCGCCGAATGAATTCATCACGTAGTCAGCCACGTCGTAGCCGCGCTGCACCGAGATGGTCTTGATGGCATTTGCCATGTTGGCGACAGCGATCTTGATGAAGCCCTCGGCAATCTCTTCCGGGGTGCGGCCGTCGCCGAGCTGGCGGGCCACGCCTTTGAATGCGCGCGCGACGGCGGGGCGATCGAGCGGTTGGTCTTGGCCGGGCCCGAAGATATGCGGAAAGAAGGCCGGCTGGAGCTTGCCGGTCATGACATTGGCGTCGGTGACGGTGAGGGGGCCGCCGCGCCGATAGGCCAGAGGGCCCGGATCGGCGCCCGCGGAGTCCGGGCCGACTCGGAACCGCGCGCCGTCGTACTGCAGGATCGAGCCGCCGCCCGCTGCCACCGTGTGAATCTGCATCATCGGCGCGCGCACCCGGGCCCCCGCCACCACGCTCTCGAAGGTGCGCTCGTAGGCGCCGTCATAGTGACAGACATCCGTGGAGGTGCCGCCCATGTCGAAGCCGATCACCTTGGTGAAGCCCGCGCTGTGCGCGGTCTCCACCGCGCCGACCACGCCGCCGGCGGGGCCCGATAAAATCGCGTCTTTGCCGCGGAACAGGTTCGCGGAGGTGAGCCCGCCGGACGATTGCATGAACAGCAGCCGCGGGCCGTCGCCGCTCTTGGCGGAAAGCGCACTGGCCACGCGATCCACATAGCGCCTGAGTAGCGGCGAGAGATAGGCATCGACCACGGCGGTATCGCCGCGCCCGACGAACTTGACCAGCGGGCTCACCTCGTGGCTTGCGGAGATTTGCGAAAAGCCCATCTCTTGGGCGAGCCGAGCCGCCGCGTGCTCGTGGTCGGGATAGGTGTAGGCATGCATGAAAACGATGGCGACCGCGTCAATGCCATCTGTGCGGGCGGCTTCCAATGCTGCGCCCGTTGCGTCGACATCGAGGGGCACCTCGACCGTGCCGTCAGCGCGCACGCGCTCCGGCACTTCAGCGACACGCGCATAGAGCATGGCTGGCTTCTCGATCTGGCGGGCGAAGATCTTGGGCCGCGCCTGATAGCCGATCTCGAGCGCATCCTTGAACCCTTGGCTGACGATCAGGAGCAGGGGGTCGCCTTTGCGCTCGAGCAGCGCGTTTGTTGCCACGGTGGTGCCCATCCGCACGCTGCCGATCTGCTCGGGCGGCAGACGCTTATTGCGCGGCACACCGATCAGGTCGGCGATGCCGGCAATGGCCGCATCCTCGTAATTGTCCGGATTTTCCGAAAGCAGTTTGGTGGTGACGAGACGGCCGTCAGGGGCGCGCGCCACGACGTCGGTGAACGTGCCGCCCCGGTCGATGAAGAACTGCCAGGTGGTGGAGCCGGTCATGCTGCGGAGTTACCCGCATCACGCGATGCGCTTCAAGCCCGCTGCGTATTGTTTCCAGCGTTTCACATAGACATCGGCCCCTCGGGCGATCATGGCGCGCCCTTTATCGTCGACCTCGCGTAGCGCTTTGGCCGGTGCGCCGAGGATCACAGAGTTGTCGGGAAATTCCTTGCCTTCGGTGATGAGCGCGTTGGCGCCCACCAGGCAATTGGCGCCGATCTTCGCTCCGTTGAGGATCGTCGTGCCCATGCCGATGAGCGTATTGTCGCCGATGGCGCAGCCATGGAGGATGACATTGTGGCCGATGACGCAATCGTGTCCGATTGTCAGCGGAAAGCCCGGGTCGGTGTGCAGCGTGGCGTTGTCTTGGATCTGCGAGCGAGCGCCGATATCGATCCATTCATTGTCGCCGCGCAGCACCGCGCCCCACCAGATGCTCACGTCCGAATGGAGCCGCACCCGGCCAACCACGGTCGCCGTCTCCGCCACCCAATAAAGCCCATCGGCCGGAAACTCGGGCGCCTGCCCGTCAAGCTCGTAGATCGTCATGCCTGCTCCTTTCGCGCTTCAGGGCCGTGGATACCCTCCCCGCGCGCCCTTGTCATTCCCGCGGCGGCGGGAATCCAGTAATGAGAGGGGTAGGGGCGCGCGAATGGCCGAACGGGAAGCAAAGCCTACAGAGACGCAAAGCGCTGTCGACCGGTTCTTCGGGCTCACCGCGCAAGGGACGAGCATCGGCACGGAGCTGCGCGCCGGTCTCGCCACCTTCCTGACCATGGCCTACATCATGTTCGTCAATCCCGCGATCCTCCAGCAGGCGGGCATGGATCAGGGCGCGGTGTTCGTCGCCACCTGCCTCGCCGCCGCGGCGGGCTCGATCATCATGGGTCTTTACGCCAATTACCCCATAGCGCTCGCGCCAGGCATGGGGCTCAACGCCTACTTCGCCTTCACCATGGTGCCGGAGCTCGGCGGCAACTGGCAGCTCGCGCTTGGCGTCGTGTTCGTTTCGGGCCTGTTGTTCCTCGCCATGTCGCTCACGCCGATCCGCGCCTGGCTGGTCGACTCGATTCCCATGAATTTGAAGATCGGCATCGCCGCCGGCATTGGCCTGTTCCTCGCGCTGATCGCATTGCAGAACGCGGGCATCGTGGCGCACGACCCTTTGACGCTGGTGACGCTGGGCGATCTGTCCAAGCCCCAGGCGCTGCTCGCCGCGGGCGGCTTTCTTGTCATCGCGGCGCTCGCGGTGCGCAAGGTCCCCGGCGCGATCATCATCGGCGTGCTCGCCGTGACGATGATCGCCGTCCTCTCGGGCCTCGAGCCGTGGCACGGGGTGGCGTCCATGCCACCATCCCTGGCGCCGACCTTCCTCGCCATGGACCTTTCGGGGATCTTTCAGTTCGCCACCATGGCCATGGTGCTGGCCTTGCTGCTCGTCATGATCTTGGATGCCGCCGGTACACTGATCGGCGTCGCCCGCCAGGCAGGTTTTCTCGATGAGGACGGCCGCTTGCCGCGTCTGCGCCAAGCGCTGCTTGCGGACTCCGGCGCCGCGTCGCTTGGCGCCGTGCTCGGAACCTCGACCACCACCGCCTATATCGAGAGCGCCGCAGGCGTGGAGGAGGGCGGCCGCACCGGGCTCACGGCGGTGGTCGTTGCCGGGCTGTTCCTGCTCGCGCTGTTCCTCTCGCCGCTCGCCGACACCGTTCCGGTCTACGCCACCGCGCCGGCGATCCTGTTCGTCGCCTGTCTCATGGCCGCGAGTTTCGGCGCCATTCACTGGGAGGACGCGACCGAGTATATCCCCGCTCTCATCATCGCCCTGATGATGCCGCTCGCCTATTCGATTGCCACCGGCATTGGGCTCGGCTTTATCGCCTATGTGATCCTGAAAGCGCTCACCGGACGCTTTCGCGACATCAATGCCGCAGTGGCGGTCATTGCGTTCGCCTTCCTACTAAAGCTTGTCTTTGCTTGACGTGGCGTTGTCTGCCTGGATGACGCTCAGCGACCCGTCTGTCTCCAAGACAACGCCAGCGGCTTGAGAGACCTCGGACGTTCCATTCTCACGCAGGGCAGCTTCGACTTCTTCTTTCGTCACGCGCTGCGCTCGCATCGCTTCCGTGAGGTAATTGCCGTCGCGCACGAGCAACGTCGGCTCGCTCTTGATCAGGTTCTGCACCGGCTCGAAGCGAACGGAGAGCCAGGTGATGACGAATTGAAGACAGATCAGAAGGGCGAGCGCGAGGACGCCTTCCGCCAAGGGTATGGAATTGTTCAGGATCACGGTCGCGAAGGTTGAGCCAAGCGCGACGGTTACCACCAGGTCGAACGCATTCATCTTGCTCAAGGACCGCTTCCCCGAGATGCGAAGCAGGGCGATCAGGGCCGCGTAGGACAGCGTCCCCACGATTAGCACGCGTAGCAGGCCGAACCAGCTATCGAAGAACATCGGATCCTCCACGAAAAAGGTGGGCGGCACGAGGCCGCCCACCTAAAGGTCTAACGCAGGTCCGGTCGATTACTCGACCACGGTGTCGGCATCATTCTCGACATCGGCACGCTTGTCGCGCTTTTCGCCAAGCCACACGAAACTCGGCGCGGCCTCGAGTTGCTCCTTAGTCGCGTCGATCACGATCACCTCGTTGTCATGCGTGAGAGTGTCGTCGGTCGCATCCGCCGTATCGTCGCCGTCGGCGTTGTTGTCCACGGCATCTTCGTCACGGAACTTCAGGGCCTCGAACGGCACCCCGACATCCTTCTCGCCAAGACCGAGAAAGCCGCCGACGCCAACCGTGATGGCAACAACCTTGCCCTTTTCGTTGAGGATCACGTTATTCACCTCGCCGAGGGTCTCGCCGTTGTTGTTCTCAACGCTCTTACCGATCAGAGTCTGCGCCGTCCAATCCGAGGGGGACTGCTCGGTCACATACTGGAAGGACGGAGGTGTAGTCTTTCGATCCGCGGCTTTGTCCGCGGTCTTGTTCTCCGCCTTTTCGTCCATGGCCATGTTGCCGGCACCGTCGACGTCGGTTTCCTCGGTCACCTTGTCCATGGCTTTTTTGTCGGCCGATTTATCCATGGCCTTATCGTCATTGGCGGCAGTCTTGGCAGTCTTGCTCAGCTCGGTGTTGAGATCGCGGGCCTCCTCGAGGTGCTCCTTGAGCGTCGGAACAGTGTCGGCCGCCCACTCCTTCAAGGCATCGTTGTCGCCTGACTTCGAGTAATCCTCGAACAGGTTCACGGCTTGCTCATGGGCCAGCACCTGCATCGGCACATAAACCGTGTCGAACTTGGCGCCCGAGACCTCCTTCAGCTTGTCGAGATTTGCCTGGTGCTTGTCGTCGAGCTTCGACGGCATGTCGACCTTGATGTTCTCGTCTTTGACGAGCTCTTTCAAATCCTCGGTGGTCTCGGTGTGATCGTCGACCATCTGCTGACCGAAGTCCTTGACGTCCTCATGCTGTGCCTTATTGGCAGCCAGCTTGCCGGACTTGACCTCGAACATGTCGCTGACGGTCACCTTGTTGATGAACTCTTCGGTCGTCACGGCCAAGGCGGAAACGGATGTGGTGGCGAGCAGCGGCAAGGTAAACGCCATCGTCGCCGCAAAAGCGGTGGTTTTCATATATTCCTCCTGTACATGAGGGCCGCGCGGGGGACGCGACCACGTGTTCGATACGGGAACAACGGAATTGCGGCGCTCAAGTTCCCTAGCCTCTTCTCTGGGACGGGAAATCGGGGTGTTCGGCTCCCGGCATGGAGGCCCTTGTAAGTGCCGGTTCGCCCGGCTAAGGAAGGGCGCCCAACCCAAAACCTGAGGGTTTGACCGAGCCGATGAGCACCGAAGCGACCAAAAAAGGCGGGAATCCGCTCGTTATCTTCATTATTTCGCTCTGCGCGGCCATCGTCATGGCCGGCGGCTTCGCCATCGTGGTCGAGGCGTTCGTTATCGCCGCCGCCAACCTCTTCGAGTTCGGGTCTACCTTTATCTGGGTGGGGAGCGGCGCCAATGCTCTTCTTGCGGTGTGGTTCGCCATCTGGACTTTCGTCCGCTCCTGGCACGTGGAACGGCGCCTGCGCGCCGGTCTCGAGGTCGATGAGCCGAAGATGTCGATTCTCGCAAATATGAGAGGGTAGGCGGCTTTCGACGGCCCGGAGGCCGCGCGAACGGCGCGAATATCCACATGCGACACGGACCAAAAGTCCGTATGGTCTAGCCAAAGCAACACGTCTTAGGGGGTTTCGGCAATGTCGGTTTGGGGAAAGCTCGCTGGAGCCGCCGCGGGGCTCGCGATCGGTGGCCCGATCGGGGCGCTACTCGGAGGCGTGGCGGGGCATTACGTCATCGACCGCGATCAGGAGCAGGACGGTCCGGCCGAGAACCAGGTGGCCTTCACCGTGGGCGTGATTGCGCTTGGCGCCAAGATGGCGAAGGCCGACGGCGTGGTCACCATGGACGAGGTCAACGCCTTTAAGGAAGTCTTCAAGGTGCCCGAGGGCGAGATGAAGAACGTGGCGCGCGTCTTCAATCTGGCCAAGCAGGACGTGTCGGGCTACGAAGCCTATGCCGAGCAGCTCGCGACGATGTTCAAAGGTAACCGCAAGCTGCTGGAGGACGTGCTCGACGGTCTGTTCCACATTGCCAAGGCCGACGAGGCGCTCCATCCCGGAGAAGAGGCGTTCCTGTCCCAGGTTGCCAACCGCTTCGGCTTCACGGAAACCGAGTTCAGCTACATCAAGGCGCGCCACGTGGTCGCCTCCAAGCGCAACCCGTATGAGGTCCTGGAGATCGAACCGAGCGTGACCAACGAGGCGTTGAAGGCCCAATACCGCAAGCTCATCGCCGACAATCATCCCGACAAGCTGATAGCTCGCGGTGTGCCCAAGGAGTTTATCGCCATCGCCACGGAAAAGGTCGCGACCATCAACGAGGCCTACGACGCGATCGCCAAGGAGCGCGGGCTTTAGGTCGCGGCCTGACGAGCAACGATGTCATTCACGTTGAGGCGGCTATCCGGCAATCACCACCTCGGTTGTTGAGGTTGCCTTGGTCGATGGATTGCCAGGTCGAGCGGGCAATGGCACGAAGCAGATGCCAAGATGACCAACCCGGACAGCACGCTCGCTACTGAGTGGCGCCCATCGCCGAATATCGAGGCGCGTCGCGAAGGCCGTGTGCCAGACATGCTAATCCTGCATTACACGGGCATGGAGTCGTGCGATGCCGCCCTCGATTGGCTGACATGCGAAGAAGCCAAGGTTTCCGCGCACTATCTCGTCGACGAAGACGGGCGTATCACCCAGATGGTTGCCGAAGAGATGCGCGCCTGGCATGCGGGGCAAAGCCGCTGGGCGGGCGAGACGGATCTCAATTCATGCTCGATCGGCATCGAGATTCACAACCCCGGCCATGATTTTGGCTATCCGGAATTTCCCGATGTGCAGATGAAAGCCGTCGAGGCGCTGTGCCTCGATATCCTCAGTCGCCACGCCATCCCGCCGGGACGAATCCTCGCCCATTCCGACATCGCGCCGGGCCGGAAGCGTGATCCAGGAGAGCGGTTCGACTGGGAACGGCTGGCCCGCGCCGGGATCGGGCTCTGGGTCGCGCCGGTGCCGCTCGGGGACGACGAGGGATTGGGCCAGGGCGATGAAAACGAGGCGGTCGCTGCTCTGCAACGCGGATTGCAGGAACTGGGCTACGGCGTAGAGGTGACCTCCACCTACGGCAAAGGTTTGGAGCAGGTCGTGGAGGCTTTCCAGCGCCACTTCCGGCCCGCGCGCGTGGATGGCCGCGCAGACCGCTCCACTTGCGAAACCTTGGCCCGGCTCCTTGCCGCCCACGCGGAGGCTGCCGGCGTCTAGGGCGGCTCGTGCTTTACGCGCTAAGCCCGCGAGCGCCCGAAGCGAGCCCCAGCATGAGGATGCTCACGGCCGCGGCTGTGAAAATACGGTCCATTGATCTGCCCTTCCATGACCTGACATGCGTCCACGCATGCCCAGTGGCACGCGTCCACTGTAGGCGCACTGCCCCAAGCTCGCGCGGGCAGTCCACAGCGAGCGTTAAGGAGGGCTTGGCGCGGTCGAACGATCTTTAGAGATCGGCGCGCACCGCTTCAGCCAAAAAAGGCGAGGCCCGCCCCTAGGGAGCAGGCCTCACAATGATAAGTTGAGAACGGGGCGACCTACTGGTTGTCGTTGTAGAAGGCCTCGGCCTTGGCGACATTGCCTTCCGGATCTTCCATGAAGGCTTCCTTGGCGGATTGCTTGCTGAAGCAGTAGCGCTTGTCGCCGATCATCTCCTGGACCGAGCAGTCGGTGAATTTCTTGGTGCCCTGGGTAAGCCCATAGGCGCAGTTGTTGCCGAACTCACCCAAATCCCCGGCGGCCAGCGCAGCGGAACCGGAAGCGATCATCATGGCGCCAGCAAGGGCGGTGGCAAGAACAACCTTCTTCATAGACATCTCCTCTCTCAGACTTTGACCCGTTCGGTCGTTTTGTGCGAACGTCAAACGTCAGAAAAACTCCCAAACGTCAATGGACAATTGCGCTACCACGACGCGGGCGTGGAGTTGGACGCGAGAAAAAGGCCCGCCGATATCGGCGGGCCTTCTCATATCTCGCGGGTACGAGAGTTACTGATTGTCGTTGTAGAAAGACTCGGCTTTGGCGAGGTTGCCTTCCGGGTCCTTCATGAACAGCGTCTTGGCCTCCTCGTTGCCGAAGCAATAGGTCTTGCCATCGATCTCCGCGTTGACGGAGCAGTCGGTCTCCACCTTCTTGTCGAGCGCGAGGCCCATAGTGCACATATTGTCGTATTCGCCGGTGGCGGCGAAGGCGGCTGTGGTGAACAGAAATGCGCCTGCAATCGCCGGAATGAGATAGGTCGCTTTCATCGTAGTTTCCTCCTGGTCTGGTTCGAGGGGAACACCCTGGCGCGAAGGGCGGGAAGAAGCCGATCCGCGCATGGCGCCCACTCTACGGCGAAACAACGCTCAAGGAGTGTGACCGGGGTCACCGAAGGCCGGTCACGTTTTCGCGATCAGGCTGGGCAAAACCGGCCAACAGCTCCGATCCTCCTGTCGAGGGAGCGGACACCGACGGTGGGAGCCTAAAGGGTCTCTTCGAAGTCCATGCCCTCGAAGGTATAGCGGTCCACTTGCGTCCAAACGCCGTCTTCCTGCACCGGGACTTTATGCACCTTGACCTTGTTGACCTTGAGCTTGCCGGTCTTCTCGTCCACCCAAAAATCGAGGTCGTAGTACTCGTCCTTGCTGCCCGGCTTACGGAAGTCGGTACAGGCGAAGTAATCGCCTTTTTCTTTGAGGTGACGCACGGGGCGGTGAATTTCGACGAACTGCAGCTTGAGGTCCTCACCCGTCTTCTCGTCCTTGACGGTAATATTGCCGTCTTCGTCCTTGTTCTCGAGGATGTAGTCGTGGATCGCACTCATCACCTGCCAAGCCCTGGCGCCTTCGATACTGCCGGGGTGCTCCTGCACCGGCAGCCACCACCAGGCCACGGGTAGCCGGGTAATCATGAAATAGCCGTCGCCGTCGCGCTTCGGCCCCTTCTGCACGCGAATGTCCATGAGGGTGAGTTCGTCGCCTTCCGGCTTGAACCAGAAGTCGAGCGCGTATTGCTTCTTCGGCTCGTCCTTCTCGTGAAAGATGACGTTGGCGAACCAGCCATAGCCTTCCATGCCGCGCACGATCTTGATCTCCTCGTAGACGAGGTTGAGATCGGTATCGAGCTTCGGGTCGTGGAACACGAAGGTGCCGTCCTTGGAGCGCTCGGCGAGAACCTCCTCGACGCGGGCGTTCACGTCGGTGTCTTTGAAGACCTTGGCGCCGGATGCGGCGGCCGCTTGCTGCTTCTCAAGGAAGGCCTTCGCTTTGGCAATGTTGCCTTCCGGGTCCTTGAGGAAGGAGGCCTTCGAGTTCTCGCTGGAGAAGCAGTAGACCTTGCCGTTCTCGTCGGTCCAGTTCACCGAGCAATCGGTGCTGACCATCTGGCCGTCGGCGAGGCCCATGGCGCAGCTGTCGTCGAACTCGCCATGGGAGGGAGCCATAGACATGTCGTCTGCGGCAAGGATTGCGGTTGCGCTGCCAAAGCTCAGCGCCGCGGCGAGCAGCGCCGGGAGCGCCAGAGAGACCGAAAGCCTATGGGCGGTGCTATCAAACATTGTTCTGATTTCCTTGGGCGATTTTTGCTGGAGTCCGAGCTGTCGCTTTTTAGTTCGCTTCGGCGCATCCGGTCTGTGACTTAGGTCACCATCCGGACGTGTCAGGTCCGGTAGGCGGAGCGCAGAGCAGGTCGCGTGTCCTCTGGTTCGCCGGCGCCGTAAGTGGCAAGCGCTGGCCGATCGAGCACCTCGATGGAGCCGCGCGAGGAATGCACCCAGCCCATCCGCTCCCATTCGGACAGATACCGGCTGATGACCTCACGCACGCTGCCGAGGTCGAGCGCCAGCTGCTGATGTGTCTTCGAGACAATTCCGTTCGCGTCGGCTTCGGCCAGAATCCGGCGCGCCAGACGCAGGTCAAGGCTGGCGAACGCCACCTCGTCCACCAGCATGATCAGGCTCGACAGCAGGTCGCCGTAATTGCCGAGGACGTAGTGCCGGAACTTCGGCGAGGAGATCATGAGGCGGTGGAAAACATTGGCCGGCAGTGCGGCCAATAGGACGTCGGCTTGGGCCGTGCTTTCCGCGGGGAACGGGTTGCCGGCGATCAGGCATGACGTGGTCAATACGCAGGTTTCGCCCGGACCTACCTGATAGAGCATGATCTCGCGGCCCGACTCCGAGGTCTTGAAAATCCGGGTCTGCCCTTCGATGCACATCACGTAGTTTTGGCAGGTCTGCCCTTGGTAGTAGGCGATGTCGCCTTCGCGCAGCCGGTTGAACTGGGTGGCTCCGAGCAGCTCGCTCTTGGCTTCTGGTTCGAGCTCCGCAAGCTCGGGAAAGGCGTTGAGCCAGCGCGTGATGAGGATTTGGTTCGCCATTGCTCGACAAAGGTCCCGTTTGATGCCGGAACGCCCGCAATCGGCGAAGGGCCAAAGTCCGGGCAAACGCGGCAGATTGCCGCGAGCATATGGGAACATTGGCAAGGGGAGGGATCAAAAAGCCGTTACGAGCCGGGCTTGCGCCAAGCGGGGTTAAGGAAGCCGGAGCCGAGACTGCTTGACGCGATGGGCGCTAAACCCCTTATCTTGGGCTGTCAGCAGGCCGGATGGCCGCTCTGCCGCTCAGTATTTGCGTATGCGGCGGGGAGGAAAGTCCGGGCTCCTTGGAAGCACGGTGCCGGATAACCTCCGGCGGGGGCGACCCTAGGGAAAGTGCCACAGAAAGCAAACCGCCTGTCTGAAGCCTTCGGGCGGAAGGCGGGTAAGGGTGAAAGGGTGCGGTAAGAGCGCACCGCGTCTTTGGCAACAAAGGCGGCAAGGCAAACCCCACCGGGAGCAAGACCGAATAGGGGCGGCGCGGGCGAGAGATCGCTCAAAGTCTGTTTCCGGACAAGCCGCCCGGGTTGGTTGCACGAGGCGTCTCGCAAGAGGCGCCCCAGATGAATGGCCATCGCCTCGCGCAAGCGGGGAACAGAACCCGGCTTACAGGCTTGGTGACATGTTTAGGGCCGGCGTGAGGGTGATCCCCTCGCGCCGGCCTCCAATTTTTTGCCGTCGATCCACCACATTTCCTGAAACCGATACGCTTCAGGCGCGTTGATTCCCAATATTTCCGGCTCACCGAAAGGAGACTGACCATGCTTGGTTGGGCTTTGACGTTCCTTGTTATCGCGCTAATTGCGGGCTTGCTCGGCTTCGGCGGCATCGCCGGCGCATCTGCGAGCATCGCGCAGATCCTGTTCTTTATATTCCTGGTTCTGCTTGTGATCTCGCTCGTCATGCATTTCATGCGACGTGCGTAGTGATACGACACTGGTTGAATGAGAACGGCCGGCGCGGAATCTCCACGTCGGCCGTTTCTATTGATCACGCGAGATCGAAGCGATCGGCGTTCATCACCTTGGTCCAGGCTGCCACGAAGTCGTGCACGAACTTTTGCTTGGCGTCGTCCTGGGCATAAACCTCGGCCAGCGCCCGTAGCTGCGAGTTCGAGCCGAACACGAGATCGGCACGCGTAGCGGTCCACTTGGTCTCGCCCGTCGCACGGTCACGCCCTTCGAACACGCCCTCGTCATCTTCCGCCGGACTCCATGCAGTACTCATGTCGAGCAGGTTCACGAAGAAGTCGTTGCTGAGGGTCTCCGCGCGGTCGGTGAAGACGCCATGGTGGGACTGCCCATAATTGGCGCCGAGCATCCGCATGCCGCCCAGGAGAACCGTCATTTCCGGCGCGGTTAGCGTCAGGAGCTGCGCTTTGTCGATCAGCAACTCCTCGGTCGTCACGGTATATTTGGTCTTCTCGTAGTTGCGGAAACCGTCAGCCATCGGCTCCAGTACATCGAACGACTCGACGTCCGTTTGCGCCTGCGAAGCGTCCATCCGGCCCGGTGTGAAGGGAACCGTCACGGGATAGCCCGCTTTCTTGGCGGCCTCCTCGACGCCGGCGCAACCGCCGAGCACGATCAGGTCGGCGAGCGACACTTTTTTGCCGCCACCTGCCGCGCTGTTGAACGCCTGCTGGATGCCCTCGTAGACCTCGAGCACCTTGGCGAGCTGTTCCGGCTCGTTGACCTCCCAATCCTTCTGGGGAGCAAGACGAATCCGGGCGCCGTTCGCACCGCCGCGCTTGTCGGAACCGCGGAAGGTTGAAGCCGACGCCCACGCGGTCGTCACAAGCTGCGGGATCCATAGGCCGGAACCGAGAATCTTGGCTTTGAGGTCGGCAATGTCCGCGTCATCGATCAGCGGATGATCGACCGCAGGGATTGGATCCTGCCAGATCAGGTCCTCTGCCGGAACTTCCGGGCCGAGATAGCGCGACTTCGGTCCCATATCGCGGTGGGTCAGCTTGAACCACGCACGGGCAAAAGCATCGGCGAACTCATCGGGGTTGGCATGGAAGTGGCGGGAGATCTTTTCGTATTCCGGGTCCATGCGCATCGCCATGTCGGCGGTCGACATCATGACAGGCTGGCGCTTAGTCGGATCCTCCGGATCGGGCGCCATGTCCTCTTCGCGCAGATTCTTCGCGTGCCATTGCCAGGCGCCGGCAGGACTTTGGCCGAGCTCCCACTCGTATCCGAACAGCAAGTCGAAATAGCCCATGTCCCACTTGGTCGGGTTGGAGGTCCAGGCGCCTTCCAGCCCGCTGGTGATGGTGTCACGGCCCTTGCCGCTCTTCCAATTTGACAGCCAGCCGAAGCCCATCGTCTCGATCGGCGCGGCTTCAGGCTCCACGCCGAGTTGGTCCGTCGGACCTGCGCCGTGGGTCTTGCCGAAGGTGTGACCGCCGGCCGTCAGCGCGACGGTCTCGTAGTCGTTCATCGCCATGCGCGCGAACGTCTCGCGAATATCGTGGGCCGACGCGAGGGGGTCCGGTTTTCCGTCGGGCCCCTCCGGATTTACGTAGATGAGCCCCATCTGCACGGCGGCGAGCGGGTTCTCGAGTTCGCGATCGCCGGAATAGCGGGCGAGTTCGTGGTCGCTCGTGGCGAGCCACTCGTTCTCCCCACCCCAGTAGATGTCTTCTTCCGGCTCGTAGATGTCTTCCCGCCCGCCGGCGAACCCGAACGTCTTTCCGCCCATCGACTCGATGGCGCAATTGCCCGCAAGTATGAACAGGTCCGCCCAGGAGATCTTGTCGCCGTATTTCTTCTTGATGGGCCACAGCAGCCGGCGCGCCTTGTCGAGATTGCCGTTGTCCGGCCAGCTATTGAGTGGAGCGAAACGCTGCGTTCCCGATCCGCCGCCGCCGCGGCCGTCAGCCGTGCGGTAGGTCCCGGCGCTGTGCCACGCCATGCGAATGAAGAGTCCGCCATAGTGGCCGTAATCGGCCGGCCACCAAATCTGGCTGTCGGTCATCAGCGCGTAGAGGTCTTCCTTGATGGCGTTCAGATCGAGCTTCTTGAATTCTTCGGCGTAGTTGAAGCCCTTGCCCATGGGATCGGTCTTGGCCGAATTCTGGCTGAGAATCTTGAGGTTCAGCTGGTTCGGCCACCAGTCGCGGTTTGACCGCATGCTCAGGTTCGTAGCGCCGTGCGCGACGGGGCAACCGCCCGCTTTATCGACTTTCGCGTCCATCATTCTCTCCGGTTGGGGAATTCTGGAGCATACCTTGCGGTCAGCTTAGAATAAGTTCAAATCGTATTTGCCTATAGGCACGATAAGAAAAACTGATCTATGGGTAGATCGCTCAGTCGTCGAGGAAGCCTTGGATCAAGCCGAGCGTGGCCTCAGGCTGCTCTTCTTGAGGCATGTGCCCGCAACCCTCGATGATCTTGAGCTGCGCGTCCGGCAAGGTCCGCCTGAGCTTCAGGCCGACGTCGAGCGGCACGATGCGATCGTGGTCGCACCAGGCGATCAGCGTCGGCGCCGCGATAGAGCGATAACGCTGGGAGAGCTCTTCGAGGCCCTCCGGTATGATCTGCCGCGCACTGTGGATGATCGCGTGCTTGCCTGCCGCGGTCCGTAATGGGGCCGCGTACATCTCGACCTCCTCGTCGTCGATCTTGCTGTTGTCGAGATAGGCGATCCTGAGGGCGATGCGTGTTTGAACGCTCGGCGGCACCATGCGCACGCCTACATGCGACAGGAACGGTGTGTCGAGCATGCGGAAGAACACCGGGATGTCCTGGGGATAGGCGATCGTATCCAGCAGCACGAGTTTCGAGATGCGGCCCGTCAGGCGCGGGTCCTCGTCGAGCGCTAGGACCAGCACGACGCCGCCGCCGTAGGAATGTCCGACGAGGGTGAGATCGCGCAAATCGTTGTCGATGATGAGTTGCTTCAGAAGCTCGGCTTGGTCGAAGACGGAGTAGCGCTCATCGAAGGGTTTGTCGGATTGGCCGAAGCCTTTGAGGTCGACGGCGATGACCCGGTGATTTTCGGCAAGCCCCGGCGCGATATTCCGCCACGTGTAAGTGCTCGCGCCGAACCCATGAACCAAAAGGACAGGCGAGCCGCGGCCCTTCTCCTCGTAGAAGAGTTTGACAGGCGCCTCCGGCGGCCCAAGCC
>Ga0210068_1000013_pt1 | contig 38277 bp, 33 predicted proteins | sample RushOxbow_ThreeS_5_FD_185561 | JGI IMG/M metagenome (GOLD analysis project Ga0210068, IMG submission 185561) | Wetland microbial communities from San Francisco Bay, California, USA, that impact long-term carbon sequestration -... | ecosystem: Environmental > Aquatic > Marine > Wetlands ... | reverse complement strand
TCACGATCCGCCGTCTCCAGGAGGACGTCGAGCGCCTCGAGACACTCGATGTGAGCGGGCGCGCAGGCGGGCAAGACAGCACCGCGGAGGACAGGGCGGCCGCCGAAAGGGCAGCGGCGGAAAAAGCCGCCGCGGAACGCGCTGCCGCCGAACGTGCCGCTGCCGAACGCGCTGCCGCCGAACGCGCCGCCGCCGAACGGGCGGCGCGGGAGAAGGCTGAAGCCGAGGCACAGGCTGTGGCTGAAAGAGAAGCCGCCGAGCGAGCCGCTGCTGAGACGGCGGCGAGACTTGCTGCGGAGAAAGCGGCGGCAGAAAGAGCAGAGCGAGCGGCGGCAGAGAGAGCGGCGGCCGAGCAGGCTGCGGCTGAAAAGGCTGCTGCTGAAGCGGCGGCGGCGGCGGAAGCCAAAGCGGCGGCAGAAGCGAAGGCCGCAGCTGACAGAGCGGCAGCGGCGGAGAGACTTGCGGCGCAAAAGGCTGCCGCCGAGAAAGCGGCCGCCGCCGAACAGGCCGCGGCGGCGCAGGCTGCGGCCGAAAGAAAAGCCGCGGAGAAGGCTGCGGCCGAAGCAAAAGCCGCGTCGGAGAGAGCCGCCGCCGAGAAGGCTGCTGCCGAGCAGCCCGCCGCCGAGAGAGAGGCTGCCGAAAGGGCCGCCGCCGAAGCAAGACTTGCCGCCGAGAAAGCCGTGAAAGAGCGCGCCGCGGCGGAAGCGAAAGCCGCCGCCGAGGCCAAGGCCGCCGCGGCTGCCAGGGCCGCGGCTGAGGAGGCGACCAAGGAACGCGCTGCGGCGGAAGCCAAAGCCGCCGCCGAGATAGCGGCCCGGGAGCGGATCGAGGCTGAGGCGCAAGCAGCCGCACAGCGCGCCGCCGCGGAAGCCAATGCCACTGCGGCGGTGCCGGACATCTTGCTGCCATCGGCGCAGCCGGCGCCGAAGATCAATCCCGACGGCACCATCGACGATCCCATCGCGGACATCCTTGCGGGCGAGACCGCCGCGGACGGGACCGAGCCGAACGCCCTCGGTACGGAAGAACTCGGTGCGGAAGAAACGGTCGAGCAAGCGCCGGCGCCCGCGCCGCGCCGCTATCGGTCCAAGCGAAGCCGCCCCGACGACTGGAAGAAGAATTACAGCATCTTCGGCGGCGGCTTCTAAGACGCGCCTAAGACGCGCCGCCCGTTCCCTGGGTTTGCGCCAGCACATATAGGCGGATGGCGGCGGAAAGGCTCACCGCATCGTCCGCGTTATCCACGCGTGATTTGTCGATCTCGCCGACGAGGGCGGCGACGGACTTCCCTTTCGCCTTGGCGATCTCCGCCAACGCCGTCCAGAACGGCTCTTCCAGGGAGACGCTGGTCCGGTGCCGGGCAATGGTGAGCGAGCGCTTGTTGCGGGCCGTCGTCATGGCGGAACACCCGTCACTTCTTCGGCGCCACCATATCCTCCGGCTTCACCAGCCGGTCGAAGTCGTCCTCGTTCACATGGCCGAGCCTGACGGCTTCCTCGCGCAAGGTGCTGCCGCGCTTATGCGCATGCTTGGCGATCTCGCTCGCTTTGTCGTAGCCGATATGCGGGGTCAGCGCGGTGACGAGCATGAGCGAGCGCTCCATGTGCTCCTTGATTCGCTCGCGGTTGGCCTCGATGCCGGTCACGCAGTTCTTGGTGAAGCTGTCGGCCACGTCGCCGAGAAGCCTGATCGATTGCAGCAGCGCGTAAGCCAGCACCGGCTTGAACACGTTGAGCTCCAGATGCCCTTGGCTGCCGGCGAAGCTTACGGTGGTCTGATTGCCCATAACCTGAGCGCAGACCATGGTCACCGCCTCGCATTGGGTTGGATTGACCTTGCCGGGCATGATCGACGAGCCCGGCTCGTTCTCCGGCAGGAGAAGTTCGCCGAAGCCCGAACGCGGGCCCGAGCCGAGCAGCCGGATATCGTTCGCGATCTTAAACATGGACGTCGCCACCGTCGTCAGAGCGCCATGGGCGAAGACGAAGGCGTCGTGGCCGGCAAGGGCCTCGAATTTGTTCTCGGCGGTCACGAAGGGAAGCTTGGTCATCTCCGCGACCTTCTTGGCAAAGGTTTCCGCGAAGGCGGGATGCGTGTTCAACCCCGTGCCCACGGCGGTGCCGCCCTGGGCCAGCTCGTAGAGCCCGTGCAGCGACATCTTCAGCCGTTCGATGCCGTGATCGATCTGCGCCGCATAGCCGCCGAATTCTTGCCCCAGAGTAAGGGGAGTGGCGTCCTGCATATGCGTTCGCCCGATCTTGAGCACATCCTGAAACGCCTCAGCCTTGTCTTTCAGCGCCTGGTAGAGTCGGGAAAGCGCTGGGTTGAGCCGGTAGGCGATTTCTTCGGCGGCAGCGATGTGCATCGCCGTGGGGAAGGTGTCGTTGGAGGACTGGCCGAGATTGACGTGATCGTTGGGGTGAACAGGGGATTTGGTGCCGAGCTCTCCACCGAGAATCTCGCTGGCCCGATTCGCGATCACCTCGTTCAGGTTCATGTTGGTCTGGGTGCCGGAGCCGGTTTGCCAAACCACCAGGGGAAAATGACCGTCCAGCTTGCCGTCCACGATTTCATCCGCCGCAGTGGCGATCGCCTCCGCCAAGGCCTTGTCCAGGCGCCCGAGCTCCAGATTGGTCAGCGCGGCGGCCTTCTTGACCAGCGCCATGGCGCGGATCAGGGGCTTGGGCATGTGCTCGTCGCCGATTTTGAAGTTCTGGCGCGAACGCTCGGTCTGCGCCCCCCAATAGCGGTCGCCCGGGACCTTGATCGGCCCAAACGCGTCCGTTTCGGTGCGGGGTGTGGCGGAAGACTGGAGGCCATCGGCTAAAGGCATGAGCGTATTTCCCTTTTTGGTAGTCTTGGCGTCCGGGCAGCCCGCGCGCTTTGGCGGGCGCCTATCGGGCGATTTGGGCCTAGGCTATACCATCGCGATCGCAGATGAGAGAACTGGGCTTGTGGCGAAGTGTTTCGCGGCGGCCCGCGCCGGGAGGCCAGGCGAGGAAGGCGAGTGACGGCGGCGTCAACACACATTGCACTGCCTGCGTCCCAGGCGGCTGGGGTGCCGGTAGCCTTTGCCCGGCTGGCGGCGGTCCTCGTCTGCGTGATCGGCGAGATCGTGCTGGCGATGTGGCTGGGGATCATCCCCGCCGACGCCCTTCCGAGCCTTGTCGGGATGACGCCCTTGGCCGCGCTCGGGGTCATTGCGGCAGGTCTCGGCCTGCTTTGCCTGACCTATAAGGCGATCAGGATTCTCGCGCGGCTGATCGGCCTCCTTCTTGTTCTCGCCGGGGTCGTACTGTTGGGCCAGGGTCTGCTGGGCGTCGATTTCGGTCTCGACCGGGCCCTGATCGCTCCCGGATTTGCGCCGGGAGGCGCCATAGCGACCTCGACGGCGCCGGGCCTCACGGGAGCGCTTGTCTTGTTCGGGCTGGCGCTGCTCTACGCCAAGCGCGGCCCCGCGCTGTCGATCTTTGCGCAGGCCGTTGCCCTCATCATACTCGCGCAGGTCCTGATCGTCGTCGCCGGCCACGTCTACGGCGTCGACACCAGCAACTACCCGTTCCCGTTTACGCCCTTGACCGCCTACGGTGCGGCGAGCCTGGTGCTCCTCGCCGTCGGCTTCATTGCCGCGTCGCCGGAGCGCGGCATCGCCGCGGCGATCGTCGAGCAATCGCCCGCGGGCGAGATGCTGCGCCGGCTTCTCCCCGGCATCCTGGTCCTGCCGCTGGTGATTGGCTGGTTCGTACGCCAAGCCGAGCTGCGCGCGTTTTACGACAGCGCCGCGACCCTTGCCATCTTCGCGGTGGCGAGCATCGTCGTGCTCGCCGTGTTTGCCTGGGCCGCGCTCGGCGCCGTCAGACGCGCCGACCTCGAACGTCAGGTGGCCCTGATGGATCTGCGCGGCCAGCGCGAGTGGCTCTCCACGACGCTTGGCTCGATCGGCGAGGGCGTGATCGCCACCGACCCCAGCGGCAGCGTCCTGCTGCTCAACAAGGTCGCCGAGCAGCTGACCGGCTGGCAGTTGGCTAAGGCCCGGGGGCGGCCCATTTGGGAGGTGTTCCGCGTCGTCGACGAGGTTACGCGGAAGTCCGTCGACGATCCGGCGCTGAAGGCCCTGCGCGAGCGCACGGTCACGCGCCTGGAATCGGGCGCCATGCTCCTCACCCGGGACGACAAGGAACTGCCGGTCGAGCATTCCGGCGCGCCCATCATCGGCTATGACGGCACGCTGGCCGGCGCCGTGCTCGTGTTCCGCGACGTCACCGAGCGGCGGCGCACGGCGCAGCGCCAGACCATGCTCGTGGGAGAGCTCAACCACCGCGTCAAGAACGCGCTGGCGATCGTGCAGTCGCTGGTCCAGGCGAGCCTGCGCCAGGCGTCCAACCAATCGGCGCAAGCCATGGCCCAGACCCTTGCCGAGCGGCTTCAGGCCCTGCACCGGGCCCATGACCTTCTGCTGGAGTCGCAATGGTCGGGCGCCAGCCTGAAAGCCATGGTCGACCGCGAATTGCAGCCCTATCAGCGCGATGACGGGCCGAAGATCACCATCAAGGGGCCGGACGTGCTCCTGCCGCCGCAATGCACCTCGATCCTCGCCATGACGTTGCACGAGCTGGCGACCAATGCGGTGAAATACGGCGCGCTGTCGCAGAATGCCGGTGAGCTCAACGTGAGCTGGAAGACCGCGCGCGGCAACAGGCTGTTGCTGACCTGGGAGGAACGCGGCGTGCCCTCCGTCCCGAAGAAGCGCGGGCGGACCGGCTTCGGCTCGCAGCTCATCGACAAGGGCATCCGCCACAATCTCGGCGGCGAGACCAAGATGGAGTTCCGCCCGACGGGCCTCTATGCGGAGCTGAACGTGCCGTTGACCCCGTCGAACGAGCCGCGCGCCAGGAGCGAGGTGGCCGAAGCGCCCGCCGCCTAAGCCTATTCCAGGACGCTGATCTCTTCGTTGGCATGACGCAGGCGCTCGGAGAACTCCCGCGTCAGATTGCTCAAAATGGTGATCATGACGTTCGGATGGTCGGCGGATAGCTCATGCAGTTCCTCGACGCCGAGCCCGTAGCAAATCACCCTCTCATTGGCGATGACGTCGGCGGAGCGTTTGCCGCCATCGAGGAGCGCCATCTCCCCGAAGGTGAGGCCGGGGCCGATAGAGGCCACGCGCTTGCGCCGCTCGCCTTTGCCGTGGACCTTGATCTCGACGCTGACCGTGCCCCGCGCCAGCACGAAGAACAGCTTGGCGGGGTCGCCTTCGCGCATGATGACGTCGCCCTTGTCGAACACGAGCGGCCTGATGATGGATTCGACCAGCCGGCATTCATCCGGCGTCAGGCCCTTGAACAAATTGATCTCCGACACCGAGAACTTCGTGCCGACGCTTGAGCCGGCGCCTGCGAGCAGCTGATCCTCGCACCACTCCAGAGCCGCATCCGCGTCGCGATATTGGCGCAGACGGTGGCCTTCCTCCGTCTCGGCGAGCGCTCGGGTCAGCCGCTCCAGCGGCCCGTCGCCGGCGATCGAGGCGAACACCAGCTCCGCGCTGCTTTTGGCCATCGAGCGGACCGCCCGCACGATCAGCTTGCACGCCGACGCATCGGCCATATGCACGCGCTTGAAGTCGATGATGACGTATTTCGAGTCCTGGGCGAGCTGGGCGAGCCGGCGCAAGAGCTGCTCGGTCGAGCCGAAAAACAGCGCGCCTTGCGCTTCGAGCACCGAGATCTTGCGTCCTTCCTTCGTAAGGATGGTGCGCTCTTCCAGCGTGCGCAGACGGTTCGAACGCACCAGGTCGGCCCGATAGTCGCGTCTGAGCACGCTGCGCACATTGGTGCGGTTGTTGAAGGCATGGAGCTGGAACTCGTTCGAGATCTCCTGGCACACGCGGATGCCGCGCACGCTGTTGCCTTGCGTGTCGATCGGCGGCGCGTAGACGCAGATGCCGATCTGTCCGGGATTGACGGCGATGATGCAGCCCGAGACGCCGCTCTTGGCCGGCATGCCGACCTCGTAGGCCCATTCGCCCGCATAGTCGTACATGCCGCAGGAGTTCATCACCGTCAGCATGTCGCGCACATATTGCGCATCGAAGATCGCATGGTCGGTGAGGGGGTTCCGGCCGTCATTGGCGAGGGTCGCCGCCATGATGGCGAGGTCGCTTGCCGTGACGTTCACCGAGCACTGGCGAAAATAGAGATCGAGCACCTCGTTCGGATCGCGCTCGATCATGGCCGTGTTGAGCATCATATAGGCGATGGCGCGGTTGCGATGCCCCGTCGCGAGCTCGGAGGCGAACACTGCCTCGTCGATGTCGAGGTCGCGGCCGGCGAGGCTCGAGAACAGGACGAGCATGTTGGCGATGCGCTGCTTCTGGGTGTCACCCTGCATCATCTCGGCGACGGCGATCGCGCCGGCGTTCACCATCGGGTTGAACGGGCGGTTGGCCGCCTCGTCGAGCACGATGGAGTTGAAGGCTTCGCCCGTAGGCTCCACGCCCACCCGCTTGAGCACGCCCGCGCGCCCGTGATGCTGGAGCGCGTAGCCGTACATGAAGGGCTTCGACACCGATTGGATCGTGAAGGGGATGTGCGCGTCGCCGACGGAATAGAGCTGCCCGTCCACCGTGGCGATGGCGATGCCGAAGAGATTGGGATCGACTTTGCCGAGCTCGGGGATGTAGTCGGCCGGCGCGCCGCCCTCGAGTTTGGACACGCGCGCATGCAGTTCGGCGAGATAGTCTTCGATCGGCGCAAGCGCCGTGTGCCTGACCTCGGCCGGGCCGCGGACCAAATCCATTCTATTCAAGGCGTTCCCCCTGGTAGTGCTATCGTCTGCAAGGAATGGTAGTCAGAAATCATGCCAAGTCGGAAAGACAAGCGAAATCGGCGCCCGGCCGCGCGCAGGGGCCGCGCAATGCCTAAAGCGTGTGCAGTAAGCGCTTAATTAGGCGCCTATTTCTTGCGGAAGCTGTCGAGGTGCACGACTTCGGCCGGCGGCCGCGACATGACCACCTCGGCATGGGGTACCTCGGCGGTCTCCTCGGCCGCGGGCTCACGCGTCTCCTCGGGCTGCTCGCCGACGAGATCGGGGAGCGCGGAGGCCATGTGCTGGCGCGCGGAGTCGTTGGCCGCACCCGGCTTGCCGAATTGGAGGCCGAACTGCGCGGACGGATCGTAGAACGCCTTCACCGCGGCGAAGGGCACCACCAGCCGCTCCGGCACGTTGGAGAAGGAGAGCTTCACTTCGAAGCGCTCGTTCGTCACCGCCAGGTCCCAGAACTGATACTGGAGGACGATGGTCATCTCCTCCGGATACTGCTCCTTGAGCCGCTTGGAGATGGAAACCCCGTCGGCGACCGTATCGAAGGCGATGTAGAGATGGTGCTCGCCCGGGAGCCCGTCGCGCTGGACTTGGGTCAGCACGTCACGAACCACGCCGCGCAGGGCGGTCTGAGTGAGAAGGTCGTATCTGAGTTCGTCGTCTGCCATGAGCGGCGCCGGTCCAATTTCCGCGACGTAGGCAGTCACCCCGTCAATAAAGTGGAGGGCTTCTGTTGCCCGGTGCCCTCCGAAACCGCGCCTAACCCCTGCGAGGAGGTTAGGGCTTGAAATTTAGGCTATCGCGCTGACTACGCAGCGAGACGTGCCTCCGCATAGTTGTCGTTGGCAACTATTTGGTTTGGCCCGATAACGGCGGATACCATGCCGAGCAAAAGTACGACCTTTACACCCTCGTCGAGCCTGTTTCGCCCCCGCCACGTTTCAGTTCGCATCGTGTCCCTCGCGAATTCCGTACGAGAAACTGAAACCTGGTGGAGGCGCCGGGTACTGCCCCCGGGTCCGAGTGGCTTATTACGTCGCCCGTTTATCGCCATAGCTGGCTTGCACCAGCCCTTCATATATAGGCTGTTGGAGCGGCAAAAAAAAGATTGATGGTTCGATAACCCCCAGGCGAGACCGCGCGAATCAGTCGCGGTTCCAGGGGTTTGCGGGGAGCCGCGGGATGTCAGTCCCGCTCCATCTTGATGATGCGGCCGGTCAATGCGTCGACCTTCATCTCGATGTCGTTGCCATAGGCGTCTTCGCCCTCGACTTCCCAGACGCCCCTTTTTCGGTGCAACTCGATCTCATCGAGCCTGACGATACCCCTATCGAAGGCCATGGCGCGCACCGTTTCGATGTCCACATACGCGGCGGCCGGCGCGGCGAAACCGAGGCTAAAACCGAGAGCGAGGACAATTGGCATGAGACGCATTGAATGCTCCATTCGCAGGGTCTATCGACAGACAGGCCCTGGCGAGTCGCGGCCGGGCCATCTCCGATATGTGGGGTTTCCCGGAGCATAGGGAAAGACACCGATTGCGCCAATATCTGGATCTTCTGGCCCAAATTCGTCATGAGGGGCTTCGCAAGGAGGACCGCACCGGAACGGGCACGCTCAGCCTGTTCGGCGCGCAGATGCGCTTCGATCTGAGCGAGGGTTTTCCCCTCATGACCACCAAGAAGCTGCACGTGAAGTCGATCGTTCACGAGCTTCTCTGGTTCCTGCAGGGCTCGACCAATGTCCGCTATCTCCAGGAGCATGGCGTGCGCATCTGGGACGAATGGGCGGACGAGGAAGGCGAACTTGGTCCCGTCTACGGCAAGCAGTGGCGGTCCTGGCCCACCGCCGACGGCGGGACCGTCGATCAGATCACGGCGCTGGTCGAAGGGATCAGGCGCGATCCCGATTCGCGCCGGCACATCGTCAGCGCCTGGAACGTGGGCGATGTCCCGAACATGGCCTTGCCGCCCTGCCATTGCCTGTTTCAGTTCTACGTGGGCGGCGGCAAGCTCTCCTGTCAGCTTTATCAGCGCTCGGCGGACATCTTTCTTGGTGTGCCGTTCAACATCGCCTCTTATGCGCTCCTCACCCAGATGGTGGCGCAAGTGACGGGGCTCGAGCCCGGCGACTTCGTGCACACCTTCGGCGACGTGCATCTCTACCTGAACCATGTAGAGCAGGCCGACGAGCAACTGTCGCGAAGCCCGCGTGCGCTGCCGCGCCTTCGGATCAATCCCGAGGTCAAGTCGCTGTTCGACTTCGTCTATGAGGACTTCGAGTTGGTCGGCTATGACCCTTACCCGGCGATCCGCGCCGAGGTGGCGGTGTGAGCGAAACCTCGCCCTCGCAAGATCCCGTCATCGCGCTGGTCGTGGCCATGGGCGAGAACCGCGCCATCGGCCGCGGCGGCGATCTGCCGTGGCATATCCGCTCCGACATGAAGTTCTTCCGCAAAGTGACCATGGGACATCCCGTGCTCATGGGCCGGCGCACCTTCAAGTCACTGCCGCGTGTGCTCGACGGACGGCTGAACATCGTGCTGACCCGCGACGAAGGCTTCGTCGCCCCGTCCGCCGTGATGGCGCACAGCTTGGAGGAAGGGCTTCAGGCCGCGCGGGCCTCGTGCGCACGGACCGGGTCGGACGAGATCATGGTGATCGGCGGCGAGGACGTGTTCCGCGAGGTCTTGCCGCAGACCGGCCTCATCTATCTGACCGAGGTGCATGCCGCCCCGGAGGCCGATACCTGGTTTCCAGAGCTCGACCCGAGCGAATGGCGCGAAACCTTTCGCGAGCGGCACGAAGCGGGCCCCCACGATGACCATGATTTCAGCTTCGTGATCCTGGAACGCGTCGCCGCGCCGTCACGCTGAGGGTCTTCACCCTAGGGGGAGCCCGCATTGCGTGGCCCTTGTGACTGGCCTATAACCCCCGGGACTATTGTCGCGGTACCGCCATTTTGGTGCGCCTACTCTTCCCTGCGAGCGGCGCATCGCAAAGGTCGGTCCCAAGCGCGACCCCCACACCAAATCAGGACGACAGATATCATGCCTTGGAGCAATCAGAGCGGAGGCGGCGGCGGTTTCAAGGGCGGCGGCAATGGCGGACCTTGGGGTCCCCGGCCAGGCGGCCCTGGCCAGCAGCCTGATCTGGAAGAGATTTTGCGTCGAAGCCAAGACCGGCTGCGCCAGGCGATGCCCGGCGGCCGGATGGGCGGGCCGGTGGCGGCGCTGATCGCCGCGGTGGTTCTTCTGGTCATCGGCTTTTTCGGCTTTACCGTTCGGGTGAACCCCGACGAGCTCGGTATCGTGCTCCGCTTCGGCGAGTATATTCGCCAGCTTCCGCCCGGCCTGAACTTCCGCCTGCCATACCCGATCGAGGTGGTGGAACTGCCCAAGGTCACGCGGATCAACCGCATAGAAATTGGCATGCGCGGGGCTTCCGACCGGGAGCTCGCCGCAGGTGTCCGCGATGTCCCGGAGGAGAGCCTGATGCTCACCGGCGACGAGAACATCGTCGATATCGATTTCGTGGTGCTCTGGCAGATCAGCAATGCGCCGGACTATCTCTTCAACATTCAAAATCCCCAAGGCACCGTGAAAGACGTGGCCGAAAGCGCCATGCGCGAGATCGTCGGCGAGAGCGACATCGAGCCGATCCTGACCGCCGCCCGCGCCGAGACGGAAGCGAGTGTGCAGCAGCTCATTCAGCGCATCCTTGACGGCTACGGCGCGGGTATCCGCATCGTCCAGGTCCAGCTTCAAAAGGTCGATCCGCCGTCACAGGTCATCGACGCGTTCCGCGACGTGCAGGCCGCGCGCGCCGACCAGGAGCGTTTGCAGAACGAGGCGCAGACCTATGCCAACCGGGTGGTTCCGGAAGCCCGCGGTGAGTCCGAGCGCATCTTGCAAGCCGCCCAGGGCTATCGCGACCGCGTGATCGCCGAGGCCAAGGGTGAAGCGGACCGCTTCGAGAACGTGCTGGAGGAGTATCAGAAAGCGCCCGATGTGACGCGCCGGCGCATTTTCATCGATACGATGCAGGAAGTGTTGTCCAACACCGACAAGATCATCATTGACGACAAGGGCGGCGGCTCCGGCGTGGTGCCGTATTTGCCTTTATCTGAGTTGCAGAAACAGCGCTCGACCCCGGCCCCGTCGGCGACGCAAGGGGGAGGTCAGTAATGGGACGCACCGCTCTCACCGTGGTTCTCGTCGTCTTTGGCCTTCTGGCCGTGACGGCCTATCTGACACTCTTCACCGTGTATCAAACGCAGCAGGCTCTGGTTCTCGAGTTTGGTAAGCCAAAGCGGCTCATCACGACGCCGGGTCTGAACTTCAAGATCCCGTTCATTCAGAACGTCAGCTACTTCGACAAGCGGCTGCTCGATCTCGACTCCGCACCTCAGGAGGTCATTGCCTCCGATCAGAAGCGGCTCGTGGTCGACGCTTTTGCGCGCTGGCGCATTACCGATCCGCTGCTTTTTTACCAGACAGTGAGCGACGAGCGCATTGCCCGCTCGCAACTCGGCGCCTTCCTCGAAGCATCGCTGCGTCGAGTGCTCGGCTCTTCGAGCTTCGAAGCCGTGGTCCGCGACGAGCGGAACTCGCTCATGCAGAGGATCACCGAGCAGGTCAACGCCGAGGCCAAAGGGATCGGCGTCAACGTTGTGGACGTCCGCATCAAGCGGGCCGATCTGCCGGAAGCAAACAGTCTCGCCATCTTCCGCCGCATGCAGACCGAGCGGCAGCGTGAAGCCGCCGAGATCAGGGCGCAAGGTGAGGAAGCCTCGCGGCGCATCCGCGCCACGGCCGACCGCCAGGTCACGGTCCTCAAGGCCGAAGCGACCGGCGAGTCGGAGCGCATCCGCGGTGACGGCGATGCGGAGAAGAACCGCGTCTTCGCCCAGGCCTTTGGCAAGGACCCCGACTTCTTCGCCTTCTACCGCTCCATGCAGGCTTACCAGAGCGCGCTGCAGTCCGACGACACGAGGCTGCTGCTGAGCCCCACGTCGCAGTTCTTCCAGTATTTCAACGACTCCGCCGGCGGCGTTGCTGCGGGTGCAGTTGAGGTCCCGGAGGGTATGCCGGACTTGCCCGAGATCGTCCCGGCGCCGGAGGCCGAGGAGTTGGGCAATAGCGCCTTGGACGCCGCTCCGGCCGAAGAGGAAGCCGAGTCCGATGCGCAGGACCGGGAAGCCGATGCAGGCAATGTCGACGGCGTGACCCCGGTCACCCCGTCGCCATAGGTCTAAGCGGACGGCATGGACGACCTCGCCGTCGCAATTGGCCTCGTACTGGTGATCGAGGGCCTGCTCTGGGCGCTTGCGCCGCGCATGGGACGGAAGCTGCTCGAAGCCGCCTCGGAGACCCCGGAGCCGTCCTTGCGGCTGGCCGGCACCTTGGCCGTCGCGGCCGGGGTGCTCATCGTCTGGATCGCGCGCGGCTGAGCATGCGAAGCTCCCAAGTCACGGTTTCCTGCTCGCAGGTTGCGATTTTCGCTAGAATGGCGCCCGCGCCGGCCGCGGCCGGCAAAACACGCGGGAGTGCTTGACGCGATGGGTCGAGGGAAACGCCAGGTCAAGGCAGGACGCCGCGCGCTGACCGGCGCGGCTTGGGCGATGGGGCTTTGCCTGCTGCTGGCGGCCGTCCCCGGCCTTGCCCGCGGTCCGGCCTCCGTCGCCGATGTCGCCGAAGGCCTCCAAGATGCGGTGGTCAACATCTCCACCACCCAGACGCTGCAGGGACCGGGCGAACCCGGACCCATGCGCAAGGGCCCGAAGGGGTCGCCCTTCGAGGAGTTCTTCGACGATTTCTTCGAGGACGAGGGACCCGACGGCATGCCCCGTAAGGTGAGCTCCCTCGGGTCCGGCTTCGTTATCGATCCGTCCGGGCTGATCGTCACCAACAATCACGTCATCGAGGGCGCCGATGAGATCATCGTCAACTTCATCGACGGCTCCAAGTTGAAGGTGACCAAGATCCTGGGCCACGATCCCAAGACCGATCTGGCGCTCCTCAAGGTCGAGCCCAAAGAGCCTCTCAAGGCGGTGTCCTTCGGCAATTCCTCGGCCATGCGCGTGGGCGATTGGGTCATGGCCATCGGCAATCCCTTCGGCCTCGGCGGCAGCGTGACCGTGGGCATCATCTCGGCCACCAAACGAGACATCAACGCAGGCCCCTACGACGACTTCATCCAGACAGACGCCGCCATCAATCGCGGCAATTCGGGCGGCCCGCTGTTCAACATGGAGGGCGAGGTGATCGGCGTGAACACCGCCATCATTTCGCCGACCGGCGGCTCGATCGGCATCGGCTTCGCCGTGCCCTCCAATACGGCGACCAAGGTCCTCAACCAGCTAAAGGAATATGGCGAGACGCGCCGCGGCTGGCTCGGCGTGCACGTCCAAAGCGTGACCGAGGAGATCGCCGAGGGTCTAGGGCTGGTCGAACCCATGGGTGCGCTGGTCGCCTCCGTAGCGCCGGACGGGCCTGCGGCCGCCGCGGGCATCGAAGCAGGGGACGTGATCCTCGACTTCGACGGTCAGGAAATCAACAGCATGCGCGATCTGCCGCGCGCCGTGGTCGGCACCGCGATCGACAAGGATGTCCCGGTGAAGCTGCTGCGCGGCGGGAAGACCTTGAATGTCACCGTCAAGATCGGCCGGCTTCCTGAAGACGAAGCTGAGGAAGAGGACGAGATCGAGGAGACGCTGCCGGTGGCGCCCGAGGGCGAGGATCTCCTTGGCCTCACCATCGCGCCGCTCACCGACGACCTGCGCGAGAAATATGCCATCAGCGACAAGATCGAGGGCGTGGTCATCACCGATGTGGAGCCCGACAGCCCGGCGGCCAGGAAAAACGTCAAGGCCGGCGACGTGATCGTGGAGGTCACCCAGGAAGAGGTGCACCAGCCCCACGACGTGATCGATCGGCTGCGCGCCGTGAAGCGCTCCGGCCGGGGCCGCGTGCTTCTGTTGCTGTCCGACGCCAAGGGTGAACTGCGCTTCGTCGCCGTGCCGACGAGCTGACGCTGGTCTTAAACGCAGCGGAAAGGCCTCTGCATGAGAGAAGCGTCCGATAGCGTCACCATACTCGACAACGACTGGCCGGGACGAGAGCTCCGCGTCATGCCGGGCGATCTTTCGAAGTGGCTTCCCCAAGGACTTGCCCTCGGCGCGCCGATGATCGTGACGCCATACAGCGACGGCCCGGAGCCGGGCTACTACGGCTGGGACGCGCCGGGCCCTGACCCGATCCTGAACGCCCCCACGCAGCACCCGGCGGGCGGCCTTCTTTATTTCGACGACGGCGCCGATCTCCCCAAGCTGCGCGCGGCCCTCGACATCATCGGCGTCCATAAAAACGCCAAGACCTATGCGGTGTTCTGGGACGCCACGATCGACACCGTCAAGGATCGCTATCTCCACCAGGTGCGGATCGTGTCGACGGGCGCGCTTGGATATCTGTTCAGGGCGAAACCGGAAGCCGAAGCTTTGCCCGAGCAACCGATCCCCATCGGCGACTATATCGAGACTTTCATCACCGAGCAGAAAGGCAAGTGGAACGATGAGCATGCGTTCAGCCGTCACTTGAGTGGCACGCTCGGCGGTGACGGCGACTGGGCCAAGGAGTCGCTGGGCTTCGGCTTCGCCGTCGAGAACACCTATTGGGGCGTCTACCGCCTATGGAGCCGGCCTTGGTTGTGCACCAAATAACACTGTGCTTCCCGTGACCGAGGCCGTCCTCATCGCCGGTCCGACCGCAAGCGGCAAATCCGTAGCGGCCCTCGCGCTGGCGCGGGCCTTGGGCGGCATGATCATCAACGCCGACTCCATGCAGGTCTATCGCGAGCTTCGCGTCCTCACCGCGCGCCCCGACGCCGCCGACCTCGTGGCGATCCCCCATCGCCTCTACGGGACGGTCCCCGCGACCGAAGCCTATTCCGTCGGGCAGTGGCTGAGCGATGCCGCGGGGGCCATCGAGGAAGCGAAAGCGCAAGGCCGCGTACCGATCATCGTCGGCGGGACCGGGCTCTACTTCAAGACGCTCCTGGAAGGCTTGGCGCCCATTCCCGACATTCCTCAAGAGACCCGGGAGCTTTGGCGGGAGAGGGCAGGCACGCTTGCCGCCGGCGAGCTCCACCGCGAACTCGCCGCACGCGACGCCGTCATGGCCGCGCGGCTTCGCCCTTCCGATCCGCAGCGCATCGTCCGCGCTCTCGAAGTGATCGACGCCACCGGCGTCTCGCTCGCCGACTGGCAGGGCACCGCGGGCTCGCCCATTCTCAAGGACGATGCGGTGTTGAAGTTCGTTGTCGCGCCGGAACGCGACGCGATCTATGCGGCGATCGACGCGCGGTTCGACCGCATGATCGAACAGGGGGCGTTGGCGGAGGTCGAGGCCCTGACGGCGCTCCAACTCGACGAAGGCCTTCCCCTGACGCGCGCGCTCGGCGTCCGTGAGCTTGCCGCCCATCTTGCCGGAGCGCTGTCCCTGGAGGAGGCGGCAACCAAGGCGAAGACCGAGAGCCGGCGCTATGCCAAGCGGCAGATGACTTGGGCAAAGCGCTTCATGGCGGACTGGGAATGGTTTCCCGATGCGGACAGCGCAGCCGCGACGGCCGTGCGCTGACGGCTAGACGGTGACTTGCGTGCCGATCTCCACCACCCGGTCGGTCGGCAGCTGGAAATAGCTCGACGCATCGTCGGCGTTATGGGCGAGGTAGACGTAAAGCTGGTCCTGCCATTGCGGCATTCCTGAGCGCACGTCGGGCCTGACCGAACGGCGCGACAGGAAGAACGACGTCGACATGATGTCGAATTGCCAGCCTTGCCGCCTGGCAATGGCGAGTGCTTTCGGGACGTTGGGCCGTTCCACGAACCCGAAATGCAAGGTGACGCGCATGAATTTGTCGCTCACCGTTTCCATCTGAACGCGGTTCTCCGTCTTCACCCGGGGAATGTCCTCGTTCTTGATGGTCAAGATCACATTGTGCTCGTGGAGCACCTTGTTGTGCTTGAGGTTATGCAACAGCGCCGTCGGCGCGAAGTCCGGATCCGCGGTCAGGAACACGGCGGTCCCCGGAACGATGTAAGGCGGCTTCTCCTCCAGATTCTTGATCAAGGGCTCGAACGGCACCTCCACCCGCCGCGTCTTCTGGGCGAGAAGCCGCGTGCCCCGGCGCCAGGTCATCATGACGATCACCAGCATCACGCCGACGAGCACCGGCAGCCAGGCGCCCTCGAACAGGTTGAGCATGCTGGCCATGACGAAGGCCGTGTCGATGAAGATGAGCGGCACCATCACCGCGATCACCCAGATCAGCTTCCAGCGCCACAGCTTCCAGATCACGATGAAGCCGAGAATGCCCGCCACCCATTCGGTCGCCGCCACGGCGAGCACGTAGGCGGAAGCAAGCTCGCTCGACGAGCGGAACATGAAGACGAGCAGCAGCACGCCGACGAGCAGCAGCCAGTTCACCCGCGGCATGTAGATCTGGCCGGCCTGGGACTCCGAGGTGTGCCGTACCTCCATGCGCGGCAGCAGGCCGAGCTGCATGCCTTGCCGGGTGATGGAGTAGGCCCCGGTGATGACCGCTTGGCTGGCGATGGCCGTCGCCATGGTGGCGAGCGCCACCATTGGATAGAGGGCCCATTCGGGAAACAGCAGATAGAACGGGTTGGTGATCGTCTCGGGTTTCAGGAGCACGAGCGCGCCTTGGCCGAAATAGTTCAAAAGCAGCGCCGGCAGCACCAGATAGAGCCACGCGGTTTGGATCGGCTTGCGCCCGAAATGGCCGAGATCGTTGTAAAGCGCCTCCGAGCCGGTCACCACGAGGAACACCGCGCCGAGCGTGACCAGCCCGATAATACCGTGGGTCAGCAGGAACTCGATGCCGTAATAGGGATTGAGCGCATTGAGGATCCGCGGATTGGCTGCGATCTCCACCGCGCCCGCGGTCGCGATCACCAGGAACCACACCGTGGTGATGGGCGCGAACAGGGCCGACACGCGCGCCGTGCCGTGGCTCTGCACCGAAAACAGCGCCACGAGAATGACCACGGTGATCGGCAGCACGTAAGGTTCGAACGCGTCCGTCGCGACATTGAGCCCTTCCACCGCCGACAGCACCGACAGGGCAGGGGTGATCAGCGTGGAGCCGTAGAACATCGCCGCGCCGAGAATGCCGAGCGCGAGCACCAAAGGCGTGCGCTTGCCGACCGCGGTAAAGGCCAAGGCCGTCAGCGCCAGCGTGCCGCCTTCGCCGTTATTGTCCGCCCGCAGCAGGATCAGCACGTATTTCAACGTCACGACGACGATCAGGGACCAGAAGATCAGCGACAGCACGCCGTAGACGGCAGCTTGGGTGACGACGCCGTGCTCGCCGCCGGCCGCCAGCACCGCCACGCGCAGCGCGTAGAGCGGGCTCGTGCCGATATCGCCGTAGACGACGCCAATCGAGCCGAAGGTCAGCGCCCAGAACGCGCGCTTGCCCAGCGCCGGCGAGCCATTGCCATGACCGTCGCCATGACCGTTGCTGTCGCCGTTGCCGTTGCCGTTGGCAACATACGTTTCTGAACTTGCAGATTGCTGCATTCAGACCAGGTGCGGGGGAAAGTGTTGGATGGTTGCCGCGTGCGCGCTCAACCGCGGGCGCCGCATTGTCCCTCAAAGCGGTAGGGACATAGGCGGATCGCAGGCCGATGTCTAGGACGGTTGTCACTCAAGGCGCGGCGCAGGGCCGGGAGCCCGGCGGCGCGCGCAACAATGAAATAGCTTGATGCAGGAAATGGTAATTTTTGGAAAGATAAGGTCAGAAAAGCTTGCCAATCATTCGCGTTTCTCGTTGACCCTGTGACATCGACGCCTTAGGGTTCCCGCCTTAATCCGGCGTTTCCCGCCATTACCTTATGTTTTCCACCGGGCAGTGGCTGGTTCCAGCCGCTTAGGCCCGGTTTTGCCAGTGAGTAGTGACATGTCGGCCTCGATGACAGGCGCCCAGATCGTGCTTCAGGCTCTCGCCGACCAAGGCGTCGAGCACATCTTCGGCTATCCCGGCGGCGCGGTGCTGCCGATCTATGACGAGCTGTTCCAGCACGACCGGCTGAAGCACGTGCTCGTGCGCCACGAGCAGGGCGCCGTGCATGCGGCGGAAGGCTATGCGCGGTCCACCGGGAAGGTCGGCGTGGTCCTCGTCACCTCGGGTCCCGGCGCCACCAACGCGGTTACGGGTCTCACTGACGCCCTCATGGATTCGATTCCCGTGGTCTGCATCACCGGGCAGGTCCCGACTCATCTCATCGGCAACGACGCCTTCCAGGAATGCGACACGGTCGGCATCACGCGCCCCTGCACCAAGCACAATTACCTGGTGAAGGACGTCGATCAGCTGGCGCGGGTTCTGCACGAGGCGTTCTACGTCGCGCGCTCCGGCCGGCCCGGTCCCGTCGTCGTGGACATCCCCAAGGACATCCAGTTCGCCAAGGGCACCTACACGGGCCTGTCGAACTCGCAGCACAAGAGCTACCGCCCGCCGAAAGAGGGCGATTCCGCCGCGGTGGAGGCCGCCGTCGAGCTGATGGCGAACGCCAAGCGCCCGGTCTTCTATACCGGCGGCGGCGTCATCAATGCCGGGCCCGCCGCGAGCGAGCGCTTGCGTGAGCTGGTACGGCTGACCGGTTATCCCATCACGTCTACCCTGATGGGTCTTGGCGCCTATCCGGCCTCGGACAAGCAGTGGCTCGGCATGCTCGGCATGCACGGCACCTACGAAGCCAACAACGCCATGCACGATTGCGACGTGATGATCTGCATCGGCGCGCGCTTCGACGACCGCATCACCGGGCGGATCGATGCGTTTTCGCCTGGCTCCAAGAAGATCCACGTCGATGTCGATCCGTCCTCGATCAACAAGAACGTCAGGGTCGATATCCCGATCGTCGGCGACTGCGACCACGTGCTCAACCAGATGCTGGCCGCCTGGAAGAAGAAGAATCCCAAGATCGACAAGCCGGCGCTGAAGACTTGGTGGAAGCAGATCGATACCTGGCGCGCGCGCAATTGCCTGCACTACAAGAAGCGCGACGACGTGATCATGCCGCAATACGCCATCGAGCGGCTGTACGCGCTCACCCGCGGCAAGGACGTCTACATCACGACCGAAGTCGGCCAGCATCAGATGTGGGCGGCCCAGCACTTCCATTTCGACGAGCCCAACCGCTGGATGACCTCCGGCGGGCTCGGCACCATGGGCTACGGCATTCCGGCCGCGGTCGGCGTGCAGATGGCCCATCCGGACAGCCTCGTCATCGACATCGCGGGCGAAGCCTCGGTGCTCATGACGATGCAGGAAATGTCCACGGCGGTTCAGTACGATCTGCCGATCAAGATCTTCATCCTGAACAACGAGTACATGGGCATGGTCCGCCAGTGGCAGGAACTGCTCCATGGCGGACGTTATTCGCACTCCTACTCGGAAGCCTTGCCCGACTTCGTGAAGCTTGCGGAGGCTTATCAGGGCGTCGGCATCCGAGCCGAGAAGCCGTCCGAACTCGACGACAAGATTCTGGAGATGATCGAGACGCCGCGCCCCGTGATCTTCGATTGCCGGGTCGACAAGCATGCCAATTGCTTCCCCATGATCCCGAGCGGGGAGGCCCATAACAACATGCTTCTCGGCGACGACGTCACCGAGCAGGACCTCGAAAACGCCATCACCGAGCAAGGCAAGGTGATGGTCTGATGGCGCAGCCCGGATCGGCCTATTCGCTCGAGACTCACAAGGAGAAGAGCGAGACCCACACGATGAGCGTGCTCGTGGACAACGAGCCCGGCGTGCTCGCGCGCGTCATCGGCCTGTTTTCCGGCCGCGGCTACAATATCGAATCGCTCACCGTGTCGGAGACCGAGCACGAGGCGCATCTGTCGCGCATCACCATCGTCACCACCGGCACACCCATGGTCATCGAGCAGATCAAGCATCAATTGGACCGCCTGGTGCCGATCCACTCGGTCACGGACCTGACCGTCACCGGCAATCCAATCGAGCGCGAGCTGGCCATGGTCAAGGTCGCGGGCGCCGGCGAGAAGCGGGTCGAGGCGCTGCGTCTGGCGGAAGCCTTCCGCGCTCAGGTCATCGACGCCTCCACCGAGCATTTCGTGTTCGAGATCACCGGGCGCCAGTCCAAGATCGAGCAGTTCATCGTGCTGATGCAGCCGCTCGGTCTCGTCGAGGTCTGCCGCACGGGGCTGGCCGCAATCGCCCGCGGGCCGGAGCGGATGTAACGGACCACTTGTCTTTTCGCGGGTCCGGCGGCAAAACCCGGGCCGAACCACATCTCAGGACTTCATACGTAGGGGAACAGGTATGCGCGTCTATTACGATCGGGATGCCGATCTCAATCTGATCAAAGGCAAGAAGGTCGCCATCATCGGCTATGGCAGCCAGGGACACGCGCATGCGCTGAACCTGAAAGAGTCCGGCGTGAAGGACGTGGCCGTGGGCTTGCGCCCGGGCTCGAAGTCCGCCGCCAAGGCCGAAGGCGCAGGGCTCAAGGTCATGTCCGTGGCCGACGCCGCCAAATGGGCCGACGTGGTGATGATGCTCACCCCGGACGAGCTGCAGGGCGAGATCTGGCAGAACGACCTCAAGCCCAACATGAAGGAAGGCGCCGCGCTGTTCTTCGCCCACGGCCTCAACATTCATTTCAATCTCATCGAGCCGCGCGCCGACATGGATGTCTGCATGGTGGCGCCGAAGGGCCCGGGCCACACCGTGCGCGCCGAATATTCGCGCGGCGCCGGCGTGCCGTGCCTGGTTGCCATCGCCCAGGACGCCACGGGCAACGCGCACGATCTGTCGCTGTCCTACGCTTCGGCCATCGGCGGCGGCCGCGCCGGCATCATCGAGACCACGTTCCGCGAGGAATGCGAGACCGATCTCTTCGGCGAGCAGTCCGTGCTGTGCGGCGGCCTGGTCGAGCTGATGCGCAACGGCTACGAGACGCTCATCGAGGCGGGCTACGCGCCGGAGATGGCCTATTTCGAATGCGTCCACGAGGTGAAGCTGATCGTCGACCTCATCTACGAAGGCGGCATCGCCAACATGAACTATTCGGTCTCCAACACCGCCGAGTATGGCGAGTACGTGTCGGGTCCGCGCGTCGTGAACCAGGCGAGCAAGGCCGCCATGAAGGAGGTGCTGACCGACATTCAGTCCGGCAAGTTCGTCAAGGAGTGGATGCTCGAGAACAAGATCAATCAGCCGAGCTTCAAGGCCATGCGCGCCAAATGCGACAACCACGACATGGAAGTTGTGGGTAAGAAGCTGCGCGACATGATGCCGTGGATCGCCGAGCGCAAGATGGTCGACAAAGCCAAGAACTGACGAAGCTTCAGACGAGGGGCCGGCCGTCGCCGGCTTCGTCCCGCCGCGCAAGAAGCTGATGGTCCAGCGCCATTGCCGCCTCCCGATTGGGCCCGCTGCGCGGTCGCAAATCGTGGATGCCCGGCACTTCGGCCGGGCATGACGGGCTTCTTTTGAGGTAGACTCAGGGTCGGCTTCGCAGCCGCAAGGGGCCCTCCATGCTGATCACCCGCTACGCCAAGATCGTGATGGCGCTCGGCCTCGCGGTCTTCTGCCTGCTCGTGGCCTTCGACAACATCACCGACTACGGCACGAACTTCCTCTTCGTGAAGCACGTGCTGAGCATGGATACGACCTATCCCGGCAACGCGCTGATGTACCGGTCCATCTCGAGCCCCACGCTCTGGACGCTTTGCTATTGGCTGATCATTGCGGGCGAGGCGATCGCCGGCGTCCTCCTCCTGGCGGGGACGATCCGGCTCTGGCAAGTCCGGCTCGCCCCGGGCGCGGTGTTCGACGCGGCAAAGGGTTTGGTGGTCGCCGGCGTGCTCGCCGCGTTTCTAATCTGGTTTTTCGGCTTCATGGTGATCGCCGGGGAATGGTTCGCCATGTGGCAGTCGGCGACGTGGAACGGCCAGGAGCCCGCCTTCCGCTTCTACGTGACGGCGCTCGCGGTGCTCATCTTCGTCAACCAGCCCGACGGCGATCTGGCCGCACCCGCCGAGCCGGCCAAACCGTTCGCGGACACAACCCTGGCCAAAGCGAAAGCAGCTCCGGCCAAAAAGGCAGTCAAAAAAGCGCCCCCTGCGAAGAAGCGCGCTTCGGCCCGCCGCCGCAGCGACAAGGGTCGCCGCAGCACCGACACCGCATAAAGGAGAGGCCGCATGGACCGCAGCGAGATGGAAGCCTTCATCGAGAAATTCTATGCCGCCCGCGCCGAGGGCGACATTGAGGCACTCGGGGAGAGCTTCGCCGCAAATGCGAGATTCCAGATCGTTGGTTCGCCCGAGTTCAGCATGCTTGCCGCGCTAGCAGAAGGCCACGAGGCGGTCATGGGCCTGATGCGGACCATCGCCGATACGATCGCCTTTGAGGATATCGCCATCCTCGACCGTGTGATCGACGGCAGCACGGCCGCCATCCGCTGGCGGGCGACCGTCCAGCTCGTCACCTCAGGCCAGTCCTACACCACCGAGCTCGCCGATTTCCTGGAGCTCGAGGGCGGCAAGCTGGTGTCCTGCACCGAGTTCCTGGATACGGCGCTCGCCGGCTAGGCCCGTACGAACATTGGCGAGGCAAAGGTCTTATTGTGACCGGGGAACCCCCGGGTGTAGGCTGCCGTTTGAGGGAAGGCCGCTGGCGTGAGGCGTTGGCGGGGGGATCTCACGCTTTGCGCTGCCGATCAGTCGCGAAGGAGGTTCCACTATGGCCATTGCCCCCACGGTCGCGAAATATCTCGCCGCCAAGAACGTCAAATACGACGTCCTTCAACACGAGCGCACGCCATCGTCCGGGCGGGCCGCCGCCGCGAGCCGTATCCCGGGAGATCGCCTCGCCAAGGCGGTCTTGCTCCGTGACGCCCATGGCTATGCGCTCGCGCTGCTGCCAGCCTCCCATGACATCCGCCTCTCCGAGCTCAAACGCCAATTCGGCGACGACGTGGAATTCGCCAGCGAGCATGAGATCGTCGAGCTCTTTGACGATTGCGCCGCCGGCGCGGTTCCCGCTGTCGGCGAGTGCTATGGGCTGGACGTGGTGGTCGACGAGGACATCAATTCGAAGCCGGAAATTTACTTCGAGGCCGGCGACCACGCGACGCTCGTGCATATGAGCCGCGCCGATTTCACGTCATTGACCCCGACGGCCCAGCTCGGCCATTTCAGCCGGCCCCATTAGGCTCGCCGGGCCGGTCATTTCCCCGTCAGATCTGCCCTTTCATGGCCTGATTTCGGTGGTCTCCTGGCAGTAGACAGCGCATAATCGGCTTGCCGAGCGACGGGGTGGGCTTAGGCTCTCGAAGAGGGGCTTGGGCCTTCAAATTGGGGCCAGAGGGAGCAGAACGATGAGACGAATCGCCTTGGCGCTGATTCTGGCGGCCTCGGTCGGCACTCCGGGTTTCGCGGCCGAGCCTGACGGGCCGGCCGAGCTGATCACCAAGACCGAAGCGGTCAGGATCGCCATCCAGGACCAGCTGGGCGTCAAGTCCATGAGCGACGTGGCCGAGCAGATCGCCTTGGCCGAATACTACTCCGTGCCGGATCGTCGGCTCCTCTGGGTCGACGACAGCGGCCTTACCGACCGCGGCAAGTCGGTCATGGGCGAGATCGCCAAGGCCGACGACTACGGCCTGCGCGCTGCCGACTACAAGCTTCCCCAGATTTCGAGCTTCGACCCGGCCGCGCCGGATGCCGTCGAGCAACTGGCCGACGCCGAACTCAAGATCAGCTCCGCCGTGGTGGAGTATGCCCGCGACGCGCGGGGCGGACGCATCAATCCCCAGAGCCTGAGCAAGAATCTCGATCCCAAGCTCTATCTGCCCGAGCCCGCGGAAGTCATCGGCTTCATCGCCATCCGCTCGGACCCGGCGGCCTATCTGCGCAGCTTCCAGCCGAGCCATCCGCAGTTCGAGGCGCTGCGCCAGGCCCTGCTCGCCGAGCGCGGCGGTCAGGTCGAGCAGACCACAGGCCCGATGGACATCGTCATTCCTGCCGGTCCGCTCCTCAAGGCTGGCGTCGAGCATGGCCAGGTGGCTTTGCTGCGGAAGCGTCTCGAGGTTCCGGTCAAGGCGGGTGGCAACGAGTATCTCTATGACCAGGAGCTGGTCGAGGCGGTCCGGGAGTTTCAGAAATCCAAGGGCGGCCATCCGGACGGCATCGTCGGGTCCGGCACGCGGCAGATGCTGAACGGTCAGTCGGCCCCCCAGGTCAGTGGCCAGGACAAGATCAATCTGCTGCTGGCCAACATGGAGCGCTGGCGCTGGCTGCCGCAGGATCTCGGCGCCTTCTACGTCAACGTCAACATTCCCGAGTTCCAGCTTCGCGTCGTCGGGGATGACGCGGTCGTTTGGGAAACCCGCGTGGTTGTGGGCAAGACAGACAAGCAGACCCCCGTCTTCAACGACGAGATGGAGGAGATCGTCTTCCGGCCGAACTGGTACGTGCCGACCTCCATCAAGTCCGAAGAGATCGCTCCTTATCTCTATAGGGGCGGCGGCTTTTTCGGCGGCGGATGGGATACTTCCATCCTGAAGCGCCAAGGCTTGCGCATTCGCGGCGCCAACGGCCGCGACATCGATCCCGATACGATCGATTGGAGCCGGTCCGACATCCGCCGATACGAGGTCTACCAGCCGCCGGGAGCGGGCAATGTGCTCGGTCTCGTCAAATTCCGCTTCCCGAACACGCACGATGTCTATCTGCACGACACCACGCAGAAGCATCTGTTCGCCAACGCGGTGCGCGCCAACAGCCATGGCTGCATGCGCGTGCAGAACCCCGACCAGTTCGCGACCGTGCTCCTTGGGCATGATCAGGGCTGGGACGCTTCGCGGGTCAACGCCGCCATGCACGGGAATATCGACTCGAACAAGATCCTGCTGAAGCAGCATATTCCGGTCTACCTGACCTATTTCACGGCCAAGGTGGAAGAGGACGGGAAGCTCACCCAATACCGCGACCTCTACGGCCACGACCGCCGGATGATCGCGGCGCTGAGCGGCGATGCCGTGCCTTACGGGCTGCCCGGCAGCGAGGAAGTTGCCCAGACCACGCAGCAGCGGCCGGTGACCCGGCGCAGAAGCAACGGCGGGGATTTCAACGCCATCACGCGGGCCCTGTTCGACTTTTAGCCGGTCTCATGCCGCTCATTTCGTGAGTGGCATGAGCAGCGCGATGGCGGTGCAGGTGGCGATGCTCCATAGCTGATCGGCGTGGGGGACAACTTCCTGATGAGCGCCCCGAGCGCCTGTTCGGGGGCGGGCCTTAACCATAAGCTTCGATGCCGTGTCAATCACCGCTTAGGAAGTGGCTGAGTAGTCTCCGCAGGCGCGGACAAGGCGCGCGCCTGGCACGGTCATTGCTGACAACGCCCAGTGGCGGTTAACGCGAAAGCGAAGAGACGAAGCGTGACGCGATCGGACACCAACAGCGATTCAGACCGGTTCTCGCGCGTCCGCCTCCAGGGCGTCGGGGTCATGGGGATCCGTGTCGGGGGTGCGGCGCTCGCCCTTGCCGCCCAAATCCTCGCCTCTCGATTGCTCGGCGCCGAGGATTTCGGACGCTACTCGCTCCTGCTCGTCTGGTTGCTCGTGCTTGGCTACGCCGCGACGGCGGGAAGCGGGCAGCTCGTGTGCCGCTACGTCGCGCAATATGCAGCGTCGCGGGATCACGGCAGCATCGCAGGTCTCTTACGGGCCGCTCTGGTCACGGTGCTGGGCGTCGGCATCACTCTTGGGGGGGCCGCGCTCGCCGTCGCCTTTCTCTTCCCCTTGGGACTGAGCAAGTCGGAAGTGCTTCTCGCCTGCCTCGCGTTTTCGGCCATTCCGCTCGTCGCGCTTCAAGACTTCTTGGAGTCGATCGCCCGTGGCCTAGATCGGCCCGCGCTCGGCATAGGGCCTGCCTTTCTGGTCCGCCACCTCGCCATCATCCTCGGCCTTCTCGCTCTGCTGGCGCTCGGAGAGAGTGCGGACGCGCTGATTGTGATGGCCTTCACCGTCGCCGGGTTGGTCGCGAGCATCCTCACCCAGTACGCGCTCCTCCGGCGCCATCTGCGTAATGTGCTGTCTGGCGTCCAGCCGCGCTATGACCTCTACCAATGGGTCACGAGGGCGCTCCCCATGGCCGGCGCGGATATCGCCGAGATGCTCCTGCTCAACGCCGATATCCTGATCCTCGGTCTCTTCGTCGCGCCGGAATACGTTGCCTTCTACTTCGCCGCCACGCGTCTCGCGCAGATCCTCGCCTATGTTCCCTATGGCGCGACCGCCGCCACGGCGCAGAAATATGCCGTTTTCGCCGGTCGGCCGGAAAGCAGCGAATTGCAGGCCTTGATCGGAAAAGTGGCGACTTTCTCGACGGTCCTGACCGGTGTGGGGGCGCTGTTGCTGTCGTTCTTCGCCGCGCAGCTTCTTGCGGCTTTCGGCCCGGATTATGCGCAAGCCGCGCCGATCGTTGCGCTGCTTTGCCTCGGTATCGTCGTCTCTTGCGCCTTCGGCCCCGGCGAAGACGTGCTCAACATGCTGGGGCAGGAGCGGGTTTGCTCGCTGGCATTTCTGTCTGCCCTTGCGGTGAACATCGCACTCAACTTCGCGCTTATTCCGCTTCTCGGCCTCACCGGCGCGGCGCTCGCCACGGTCAGCGCTCTCGCGCTTCGCGGCGCTCTGCTTGCGTATTTCGCTCGCGTACGGCTTGGCCTCGTCCTGCCTGCGTTCTTGTCGCTTCTGTATCCGGCGCATAATCCGGGGATTCCTCATGAAGCATGAGAGGCTCGAAGCCGCGCCGCGCGTTGAATGTCTCGATGCAGACGGTCTCGCCCGCCTCGATCCGGCGGAATGGGACGATCTCTCCGCCAATGCGCTGGTCGAAAATCCGTTCTATTCGCACGAGGTCATCCTCGCAGGCCTTAAGACGATCGACAGCGCCACGCCCTTGGAGGCGCTCGCGATCCGAGGGAGCGAGGGCCTCCTTCTCGGCCTTTTCCCCTTCCGGCGCCGTCGCCTGCCCTTCGAGACGGCCGATGCTGCCTGCAATCTCTATCAGCATAGCTGCACGCCGCTCATCCGGCGGGAGCACGCTTTGCCCGTCCTGGGCGCTTGGCTTGACGCCGTTCGCAATGCAGCCGACCTGCCGCGCTTTTGGTGTTTTCGGCACATGCACCTCGACTCGAGATTCGTGGAGTTGCTTGAGGTTTCGCTCACTGGCCGGTCGCTGCGCAGCGTCGCCCTCAGCCTCTATCGTCGTCCGCACTTGACCCGGCTCGAGAGCGGCATCGACAGCCACATTCAGCAGGTCCTGCCCAAACGGCGGCTGAAGGACATCCAGCGCAACATGCGCCGGCTTCGCGAGCTTGGGTCTCTGCGGTTCGAGCGGGCCCGCGACGCCGCGCTCGTCGAACGGCGGCTGGAGCAATTCCTCAAGCTCGAAAAAGCCGGTTGGAAGGGTGCGAGAGGCACCGCGTTTCTCTCCAACAGCAAGGATGCGGCTTTCGCTCGGGCTGCCTTTGCGCCGCGGGAGGATGGAACCCGGTCGGTGACGATCGATTCGCTGCTTCTCGACGATCGTCCCCTCGCGCTCAGCATAAATATCCAGGCCCGCGACACGGCCTTCACCCCCAAGGGCGCCTACGACGAGCGCTATCGGAGCTACTCCCCGGGGCTGGTGCTCGAATATCTCGTCATCAAGGCCTTCTACGAGGACAGCGAGACCGTCGATATGGACGCCGCCACGACCGAAGACGGCCATGTCCTTCAGGGGCTTTGGAACGATTGGAAGGCCATGGGTACCGTCCTCGTGGGGCCTGCCGACTGGCGCTTCGGAATATCGGTGGCAGCGGCGCGCTGCGCCCATGCTTTGCGTAAGTGTGCCAAGGGCGTGGTCGGCCACGGGCGCCAAGTTTTCTGCAAGGCTGGCAAGCACTGGGGAAAATTGGTCCGGCCCGTTCCCTGGGCCATCGGCCTAGCCGCCATCTGCGCGGAATAAGTGGCGTAAGGAAAGTCGTCCATGCCGCTCATTTCGTGAGCGGCATGAGGAGCGCGATGGCGGTGCAGGTGGCAATGCCCACGATAATATTCATGGGCACGCCGATCCGCAGGAAATCCGCGAACCGGTAGTTCCCCGAGGCATAGACCATCGTGTTGGTCTGATAGCCGATCGGCGTGGCGAAGCTCGCGCTCGCCCCCATCATGATGGCGACAAGGAACGGCCGCGAGTCGAGGCCGAGGCCCTCCGCAAGGCCGATGGCGATGGGTGTGAGCACGACGGCCACGGCGTTGTTGGTAATAAGTTCCGTCATGAGGACGGCGAGAAAATAGACGACGACGAGGGACACCAATCCCGAGCTTTGGCCCAGCATCGGCTCGATCGCCGCCACGATCTCGCGCACGGCGCCGGTCTTCTCGAGCCCCACGCCAATGGCGAGCATTGCGAAGATCAAGACCAGGATGCCTCCGTTGATCGATTCCCACGCTTCTTCCGCGTCGATGCAGCGGAGCAGGAGGATCGCGGCCACGCCGAGCACCGCCAGACCTTCAATCGGCATGACATTCGCCGCCGCGAGCAGGACCACACCGGCGAGCGCGGCAATGGCGATCGGCGCCTTCTTGCGCCGGAAGCTGCGCGACCGGGGCTGGGTGATATTGATGAAGTCCGCGTCCTCGGCGGCAGCGGCCAGTCCTTCGGGCGTGCCCTCCAGAAGGAGCCGGTCCGCCGCGCGAAGTTGCAGCGATTCAAGTTCCTCTCCCGGAAGGTAGCGGTGACGGCTGATCCCGAGCAGGCGGACTCCGAACCGTCCAAGGCGCATTTCGCTGACGGACCGAAGATTGCCGCGGCCCGGCGCCAAGACCGCCTCCACGATGATGTGCTCCTTGTCGGTTTCGCCGCCGCCCACGCCCAGGATGTCGAAGCCGCGCTCGCCGTGGAGCGTAAGCACCTCGGGCATGGTCGCTTGGATGACGATCCGGTCGCCGGGCTTCAGGACCTGATCTCGAAGCGTGTGCCGATTGGATGCGCCGTCTCTCTGGACCGCTACGAGCTGGATGCCGGAATGATTGAGCTCCTTGATGTCACCAAGCTTCTTTCCCGCGAAACGGGACTCATCCGACACGGTGAGCGCGGTCAGAAAGTAGACCTTGCCTTCCTCGTTCATCAACTCGGTTGCGCTCATCCGGGCCGGGAGCAAGTACCGGGCGAGGAGGAGCATCGTCGCGGTGCCGACCAGCGCGGCGACGATCCCGACCGGTGTGATCTCGAAGATCGAAAAGGCCGGTAATCCATGGTCGCGGGCCACGCCGTCGACCAGGAGGTTTGTCGATGTTCCGATCAGCGTGCACGTCCCGCCGAGGATTGCCGCATACGACAGCGGGATCAGCAACTGCGTCGGCGCCATGCCCACACTCCGTGCCAGTCTCACCACGATGGGAAGGAGCACGACGACGACCGGTGTGTTGTTCATGAAGGCCGAGGCCACGACGGTTCCGGCGAAGAACAGCAGCAAGACGGTTTTGGGCCGCTCGTTTGCCTTAGAGGTCAACCAGTTTGCGGCAGCCTCGAGCGTGCCTGTTCTCACCAGCGCGCCGGACAAGACGAACATCGCGGCGATGGTGATCGGGGCGCTGTTCGAGAACACGCCCATGACGTCTTTGGTGTCGATCAGCCCGAGTACGAGGAAAGCGGCCGCACCTGAGATGGCCACCACCGATGGAGGAAATCGCTCCAACAGAAACGCGACGAAGGTTGCCGCCAGGATGATCAGCGCGATGGCGGCTTGATGGTGCGTGATGAAGTCGGCCAAGGAAATTCCCCGATTGTTGCTCGTTCGGGAGCGACTTTGATCGACTTTCCCGTCGTCCGTCCAACCGAACCCCCGAATAAGGCATTTCGTTTCCGCGGCGCCGGAAGCAGGCTTTTCTCCACGGCAGGGCCGTTTGGCGCGACTTGTATGCTCCGCTTTTCCGCTCGAACAGCCGGGAACGACCTATTTTACCCCCCTCTCAAGACCTCTCCTCGCCGAGTCCGGTTGGCGCTCGATTGAGTGAGGGGTTTCGAACAGGGGAGGCTATGAGGCTCGCAGATCCCTTGCTCTTGGCCGCTGTTCCCACTATTTTCCGGACATCGCGAGGCGAGGCCTCGTGCGACAGGGTGACCGATGCAGCGCTTGATGACACAGACCGGCATGACCACGGACGGCTTTCCGTCCGGTGCGGTCCTGCGCGCGCGCACCCTGAAGCTCCTCCTTATCTGCCCCTGAGCTCCGGCGGTCTTGGCTAAAGCCGAGGCGGGCGTTCAGGGGATGGCAAGACAAACCCAGCAAGATTCAAGCGCCTCGCCAGTCGTGTTAGACTCAAGGCCAAAGGCTTAAGGACGAGCATTATGGATTCCGAGACCAAGACCCCCGAGGGGCAGCCGCGCGCCGAGCAGGACCGCGTGGTCATTTTCGACACCACCTTGCGCGACGGGGAGCAATGCCCGGGCGCCACCATGACCTTCGACGAGAAGCTGGAGGTCGCGGAGCTCCTCGACGAGATGGGCGTCGACGTCATCGAGGCCGGCTTCCCCATCGCCTCCCAGGGCGATTTCGAGAGCGTGCAGGAGATCGCCCGCCGCTCGCAGAATTCGGTGATCTGCGGTCTGGCCCGCGCGCAGCCAAAGGACATCGATACGTGCGCCGAGGCCATTAAGCCCGCCAAGCGCGGCCGCATCCACACCTTCATCGGCACCTCGCCGCTTCACCGCAAATACCAGATGGGCATCGACGAGGCGGAGGTGCTGGAGCGTGTGACCGCTTCGGTGACCCGTGCCCGCGGCCATACGGACGACGTGGAGTGGTCGGCCATGGATGCGACCCGCACGGAGGAGGACTTTCTCTGCCGCTGCGTGGAGGCCGCCATCAAGGCCGGTGCCACCACCGTCAATATTCCCGACACCGTGGGCTACGCCACCCACGACGAGTTCGGCGCGCTGATCCGCATGCTTCTGGAGCGGGTGCCGGGCGCCGACCGGATCGTCTTTTCCACCCACTGCCACAACGATTTGGGTCTGGCCGTGGCCAATTCCCTGTCCGGTGTGATGGCCGGCGCGCGCCAAGTGGAGTGTGCCGTCAACGGTCTTGGCGAGCGCGCCGGCAACGCCGCGCTGGAAGAGATCGTCATGGCCATCCGCACCCGCGCCGACGCCATGAATGTGTGGACGGGCATCGACACCACGATGCTGACCCGGGCTTCCAAGCTCGTGTCGCGGGTGACCGCGTTCCCCGTCCAGTACAATAAGGCGATCGTGGGCCGGAACGCCTTCGCCCATGAGAGCGGCATCCATCAGGACGGTATTCTGAAGCATGCCGGCACCTTCGAGATCATGACGCCGGAAAGCGTCGGGCTGAAGGAGTCCTCCCTGGTCATGGGCAAGCATTCCGGGCGTCACGCTTTTCGCGAGAAGCTGAAGGAGCTGGGCTATGAACTCGGCGGCAACGCCTTCGAGGACGCCTTCGTGCGCTTCAAGGCCTTGGCCGATGCCAAGAAGCACGTCTACGACGAGGACATCGAGGCCCTGGTCGATCAGGAGATCGCCTCCGCCCACGACCGCATCAAGGTGGTGGCGCTGACCGTGATCGCCGGCACCGGCGGCCCCCAGAAGGCGACCATCACCCTCGACGTCGACGGCAGCCAGCAGACCTTCGAGGCGGTGGGCGACGGCCCGGTGGACGCCACGTTCCAGGCCATTCGCTCTCTGGTGCCCCATGAGGCGCGGCTCGCGCTCTATCAGGTGAGTGCCGTGACCGAGGGGACGGACGCCCAGGCCGAGGTGATGGTGCGTCTGGAGGCCGATGGCAAGATCGCCACGGGCCGCGGCTCCGATACCGATACCATGGTGGCCTCGGCGCGCGCCTATGTCAGCGCTCTGAACAAGCTCATGGCGCGCGACGCCCGGCGGAAGCCGGAGACCATGCTCGCCTCTTAAGTAATGCTCATGTCATGGACATGTGCTTAAATGTGGCAAGGACGCGCTGGCAGGCTCGCCGATTCGGGCCTGCGGCGCCTCTCGGCCGGGACCGGGCGTCGCGTGGGCGAAACGACTCTCTGTCGGGGTCTTAGCGGGGGCCACTAAGCCGCTCATGCGGCAAGCGGCTGGGCGAAAGGTCCCTTCCGGAGCGCTGCGCGCGTCGCGAGCGCTCGATGAACGCGTCAAGTGAAGAGTTTTTTCAAATCGAACGTATCACGCATTGCTCGTGAGATCGATTTGACGCAACATAGCTTCGCGCTCGGTGAAGCCCGAACTCCTTGAACGGCCTTATTTTCTGCCGCGCGTAAGTGTCAGTAGCGTTTTTGGCTCCCGGGTGCGGTGAGCTGATGGGGCGGGTGCATGTTCTCGCGGGTCTGGGGCTCTGTCTCGGCAGACATGGCCATCGACCTCGGTACGGCAAACACGGTCGTGTATGTGCCGGGGAGAGGTATAGTTCTCGACGAACCGTCCGTGGTGGCCATTGAGCGGCGCGGCGATGACCAGAAGGTGATTGCCGCTGGCCATGAGGCCAAAACGATGCTGGGGAGAACCCCGAGCAAGATCGAAACAGTTCAGCCGCTGCGCGATGGCGTGATCGCGGATTTCAACGCGGCTGAAGAGATGATCAAGTATTTCATCCGCCGCGTGAACAAGCGGCGCCTGTTCGGCAGCCCGCGCGTGATGATTTGCGTGCCGGCGAGCGCGACCTCTGTTGAGCGGCGCGCGGTGCACGAGGCCGGACTGTCCGCGGGCGCGCGGCGTGTCTATCTGATCGAGGAGCCGGTGGCCGCGGCGATCGGCGCAGGTCTGCCCTTCAAGGAGCCGCGGGGCTCCATGGTGGTCGATATCGGCGGCGGCACCACGGACATCGCCGTGATGTCCATGGGCAGCGTCATCTATTCGCGCTCGATCCGCACCGCCGGCAATTCCATGGACGAGGCGATCGTCAACTACGCGCGCTTCAAGCATCACCTTCTGATCGGCGCCACCAATGCCGAAGCCATAAAGAAGGAGGCCGGTTCCGCCGTCGCCAAGGCCAACGGCACACACGTTTCCATCACTCTCAAGGGCCGCGACATGCAGCGCGGCTTCCCTACGGAGATCACGCTCGGGCCGCACGAGATCGCCGACGCGCTGACCTTGCCGATCCAACAGATCGTTGGCGGCATCCGTCAGGCGCTTGCGGACGTGCCACCCGAACTGACGGCCGATATTTGCGATGCCGGCATCTATCTCACGGGTGGCGGCGCGCTTCTCGAGAAACTCGACGTGAGGCTCCAGCAGGAGACAGGAGTTAAATTCAAGATCGCCGAAGATCCGCTGCGCTGCGTGGTCCGGGGAACAGGAATGGCCCTGGAGAATCTGGACGATGTCGCCGATCTATTGATCAAGCCCTGATCGGGGCGGGGAGGGGCGCGCGTTCGAGCGGGCCCAAAACGAAGAGGGGGCAGAACGCCATCGGGCGTTCTCTTTGAGTGAACGAAAATGCGCGAGCGCGCTTCACCGCTGTTTCGACGGCACCGGCCTTCCTGGACTGCTCCGGTTGAGCTCCTCAGTTTCGGACTCTACTTTCTTTGCGCCGTGCTGCTCGTCCTGAGCCGCATCGGGCACGGGGCCATCAACGAGGCCCGCAACGGTTTGGTCGATCTCTCCGCGCCGATGCTCGAACTCGCGTCCGTCCCGGCCATCGAGGCGCGGCGTGCCCTGGAGCGGGCGGAGCTCTACATGGCCGCCTTCGACGAGGTCGATCGCCTGAAGAAGGAGAATGAAGAGCTCAAGCAGTGGGAGTGGCGCACCAAGCTGCTGGAGCGGAAAGTGGCCCATCTTCGCTCGCTGTTGAACGCGGTCGAAGAGCCGGCTCTTGTCTATGCCACGGGGCGGGTCATCGCCGATGCGCGCGGTCCCTTTGTCCGTAGCGCCCTGATTAATCTCGGCCGCCGGGACGGCTTGCGTATCGGATATGCCGTGATCAACGGCGATGGCCTTGTGGGCCGCACCGTCGACGCCGGTCATTCCGTGGCCCGCGTGCTCCTTCTGAACGATCTCAATAGCCGCATTCCCGTCCTCGTCGGCCCGGCCGGCGTGCGCGGTCTGGCCTCGGGCGACAACAGCGCCGAGCTTCAGCTCGATTTTCTCCCGGAGGGGGCTACGCTCTATCCGGACGACGAGGTTTACACCTCCGGCAGCGACGGCGTTCTGCCGCGGGGCTTGCGGGTCGGGGTCGTCACGGGCTCGCCCGGCGCCTACAAGGTCCGCCCCTACGCGGAGCTGAATTCGCTCGATGCCGTCAGCGTTCTGTTCTTCGACGCACCGGCCTTGACCCGGGCCGATCCGCCCGAAGCCTCGGATGGCATCGGCGCCTTGTCCGCGGCGCCCGTCGCCGCGCAAGAAACTGAAACAGCAAGTGCCGGTCTGCCCATGACCGTTGTCCCGGCCCCAACCGGGGAGCAAGCGCAAGCAGAGCGATGACGAACCTCCTCCCGGCCTTGTCTGTCTTGTTTGCGGTGGTTGCCACCGCGGTCCCGTGGGGGTTGCCGGCCGATGCGACATTCATTCTGCCGCTGGTCGTGGTGATGATGGTGTTCTGCTGGCGCGCCATTCCCGGCAGCGCGCTCCATCCCGCCGGCGCCGCGGGTCTTGGGCTTCTCGCCGACCTTATGAGCGGCGGTCCGCTGGGCTATTGGGCCTTGATGTGCTTGATCGCGGCGACGGTGGGACGCCGCGCCGGCACGCTCAAGGAAAGCCAGGACGTCGGCATTCACTGGCTCATCTGGACCGTGCTGGTCAGCCTGCTCGGCGTCTTCGGTTGGCTGCTCGCCTCGCTCTATTATTTCCGCTGGATCGACTGGTGGCCCATCGCGTTGGGCGCGGCCGCCTCGGTCGCCTTGTTCCCGGTCGTGCTCTACGGTCTGCTGTGGGTTCGTCACGGTCGCGTCGGTCTCGCGCGCAACACGCTCTTCCGAGGCGCCTCATGAGAAAGAAAAAGGCGCTGCACTACGGCGCGCAGAAAAAACCCGACTACACGCGAAAGCAAAGCTATCGCTTCTCCCGCCGGGCTCTTCTCGTCGGTGGCGCGCAAGCCGGCCTGTTCGGCCTCCTCGGCTGGCGTCTGCACCAGCTCCAAATCCTGGACTCGTCCGAGTATCGCCTCTTGTCCGACGAAAACCGGATGATGATGCAGCTCGTCGCACCCGCACGCGGCTCCATCTACGATCGCTTCGGCACACTCATCGCCGAGGACAAGGAGAATCTGCGCCTTCTGGTGCTGCCCGCGTTCTGCAAGAGCCTGCCGGGGACGCTGGATGCGCTCTCCAAGATCGTTCCCATCTCGGGCGCCACGCGCGACCGCGTCATGCGCGCGGCACGCCGTCAGAGCGGCTATTATCCCATTCTCATCGCGGAAGGACTGACCTGGCGCCAGTTTGCACTCCTCAACGTGCTCGCTCCGCAGCTTCCGGGCATGCGCGCCGACCGCGCCGCCTATCGCAAATATTACCATTCCCGGCCCATGGCTCATCTCGTGGGCTATGTCGGCATGGCAGGCAAGGAAGAGGTCGATCTCGATCCGGTGATGCGGCTACCGGGCTTCCGCACCGGGCGCACCGGCGTCGAGAAGACTTTCGACCGGGAACTCCGTGGCAGTCCGGGCAGCGTCAAATACGAAGTCGATTCCCGCGGCCGCGTCGTCCGCGAACTGGGATCGAAGCCGAGCAGTTGCGGCCGGGACCTGGTCCTGAGCATCGATCATCATCTGCAGACCGTGGCGCTGGACCGCATCAAGGAGCACCGGGTGGCTTCGGTGGTGGTGCTCGACGTCGTGACCGGCGGCATCCTCGCCATGGCGTCGACCCCGACCTTCGATCCCAACGATGTCGCGTTCGATGTGAACCTGGAGAGTTGGCGGGAGCTCAGCCGGAATCCCGATCACCCTCTGAACAATCGCGCCATACGCGGACAATATCCGCCCGGCTCGACCTTCAAGGTGGTAACGGCTCTTGCGGGCTTGCATGCCGGGGTGATCGACGGGCACGAGACAATGAGCTGTCCGGGCGGCTATTCGGTCGGCCGCAAGCGTTTCCGCTGCTGGAAGGCTCATGGCGGCGGCATCGACGTGCACGAGGCCATCAAGCAGTCCTGCGACACCTATTTCTACGAGACGGCCAAGCGCATGGGCATCGACCATCTCGCCATGGTCGCGCGCCATCTTGGTCTCGGCCGGACCTATGATTGCGGTCTCCCGGGGCAGAGTGCGGGCATCATTCCCGATCAGGCCTGGAAGCGCGCCAATCTCATGGAGGCTTGGTATACCGGCGAGACGGTGATCGCCGGTATCGGTCAGGGTTTCGTGTCCTCCACACCGCTTCAGCTCGCCGTCATGTCGGCGCGCGTTGCCACGGGCCGCGCGGTATTGCCCAAGCTCATCATGTCGCCGGAAGACAAAGCCGAACCGTGGCCCTTGCTGAGCCTCGACCCGGCGCATCTTGAGATGGTCCGCAGCGGCATGGTCGGCGTGGTGAACGAGCCGGGAGGGACGGCACGCCGCTCGGCCTTGGAAATCCCCAACATGCTGATGGCCGGCAAGACCGGCACATCACAGGTGGTCAGCTTCCAAAACGAGCACAAGCTCACCGCCTATGAGCGCGAGACGCACGCACTGTTCATCGCTTATGCCCCGGCGGACGCTCCGCGCTACGCCGCGGCCTGTGTGGTCGAGCATGGCGGCGGTGGCTCGGCCGCGGCCGCGCCCGTGGTGCGCGATGTCATTACCGAGGCCTTGCTGCGCGACCCGGCCGGACGCCCCACGTTCGTCGCGAACAGCGACGCGCCGCCAGCGGCGGTCGCGGCGGCGGAGCCTGTGCGATGAAGCTGCTCTTCGCCGAGAGCCCGGCGCCAAAACTCAATCTGAGCAAGAAACTCCTCCTTCTCAACTGGCCCTTCATTTTCCTGATCACGGCCATCGTTCTGGTCGGGGCGGCGTCGCTCTACTCGGTGGCGGGCGGCGCACTCGATCCTTGGGCGAGCCGCCACGTGGTTCGGTTCTGTTTCGGCCTGGCGCTGCTCTTCGCCGTGGCGTTCTCCGACATCCGCTTTTGGCTACGCGGCGCCTATCCGTTCTATCTCGCGGCGCTCATGCTGATGCTATTGGTGCCGTTCATCGGCGTCGAAAGCGGGGGCGCTCGGCGCTGGCTTGGCTATGGCGAGCTCAGCTTCCAACCCTCGGAGATGATGAAGATCACGCTCGTCCTGGCGCTCGCCCGATACTATCAGTGGCTGCCGCCCGAGAAGATCTGGCGTCCCGACGCGCTTCTGCCGCCGGTCCTGATGATCACTCTCCCGATCTTGCTCGCACTCGCCCAGCCCGATCTGGGCACCGCGGCCCTGTTCGCCATCATTGGCGGCGGGCTGCTGTTTCTGGCCGGGGTCAGTTGGTTCTATTTCGGCGCGGTCATCGTCGGCGTGGTCGTGGCGCTGCCCCATGCCTGGGAGAAGCTGCACGACTATCAGCGAGAGCGGGTGCTCACCTTCATCGACCCCGAGCGCGACCCGCTCGGCTCCGGCTACCATATCCTCCAGTCCAAGATCGCCATCGGCTCCGGGGGATTTGCAGGCAAAGGCTACATGCAAGGGACGCAAGCCCAGCTCAACTTCCTGCCCGAGAAGCATACCGATTTCATCTTCACCATGTTCGCCGAGGAGATGGGCTTTATCGGCGCCGTCGTGTTGCTCGCCCTTTACCTGCTGGCGCTGCTGTTCATCACCTATATGGCACTGCGCTGCCGGAGCATCTTCGCCAAGCTGCTCGCCGCAGGCGTCGGGCTGACGCTCTTTGCCTATGTGTTCATCAACGTCGCCATGGTCACCGGGTTGGTGCCGGTGGTCGGCGTGCCGCTGCCGCTCGTCTCCTATGGCGGCACCTCGATGCTGACCATGATCATCGGGCTCGGCTTTGTACTCAACGCCCATATCAATCGCGACGTCACCTTCCGCCGGTCGGAAGTGCGGGCTCTATGGTAAGGCGGCGGCTAGCCCATTTGGGGCAAAGGCAAACTGGACAGGTCAACCGGGGCAGTGCTAAGGGGAGCACCCTTGGAGCGCCAAACGCTCCAGACCAGATGGGCCTCCCTCGGGGAGGGTACTTCTGAGGGCGCATAGCTCAGTTGGTAGAGCAGCTGACTCTTAATCAGCGGGTCCACGGTTCGAGTCCGTGTGCGCCCACCAGACGTTTCAAAGACTTGACTGTCAATTGTGACAGTCGATTCGAGATCGCCTAGAGGCGGGACACCTTGGCTTCAGAACACCGCGTGATCTCCGCGTTCGGTCTCGACTTCGCCCTTGATTAGGCGCGCATAGAAGTCAAACAGCGTCTCGGATCCGACAGA
>Ga0210068_1000011_pt1 | contig 39858 bp, 36 predicted proteins | sample RushOxbow_ThreeS_5_FD_185561 | JGI IMG/M metagenome (GOLD analysis project Ga0210068, IMG submission 185561) | Wetland microbial communities from San Francisco Bay, California, USA, that impact long-term carbon sequestration -... | ecosystem: Environmental > Aquatic > Marine > Wetlands ... | reverse complement strand
ATCTCGATCCCAACACCGCCGATCGCGTTTTCGACGAGCTTATGCAACTCGTGAACGAGGAAGGCGTGGCGGCGGTGATCGCCACGCACAATCTGGATCTCGCGGCCCGCATGGACCGGACCTTGCGCCTCGCGGACGGCCACCTTGTCGAAGAAGCCGTCGTCGTAGTCGAAGTCGACCGCTAGCGGTTGACCAGACGAGAACAATAGAAGAACATACGCTACGGCACGTCAGTCTTGGCCCCGTGAATCGCCGGGATATCTTCGCGATCCCCGTCGATGTTGCCGCGCGAATCCGAAAGGGTGAAAGCCCAGGGCAAATCCCGAGAGAATGACCCCGTGAGCGAACGATCCCAACCTTTCGTGCATCTCCGCGTGCACTCGGCCTATTCGCTGCTCGAAGGGGCCCTCACCATCCCCCGGCTGGTGGAGCTTGCGAAAGCCGACGAAGCGCCAGCCCTGGCACTGACGGACTCGAACAATCTCTTCGGCGCGCTCGAGTTTTCCGAAGCCATGGCCGGAGCGGGCATCCAGCCCATTGTCGGCTGCACCCTGGCGCTCACCTTCGAGGCGCGGCGCGAGCCCACGCCCGGCGCGGATTTGCGCGGTCCGAAGGCGGACGGCGCCATAGCGCTCCTCGCCAAGGACAAGACCGGCTACGCCAACCTCATGCGCCTGTCGACCAGCGCCTATTTCACGGCCGCCGAGACCGGCGAGGCGCTTGTCACCATCGATGCTCTTGCCGCCCATGCCGCCGGCCTGATCGCGCTTACCGGCGGGCCGGAGGGGGTCGTTGACTTAGCGCTCACCAACGGCAATCCGGACCTGGCTCGCAGCCGTCTGGAGTCCCTGCAGACGCTGTTCGGCGATCGGCTCTACGTGGAACTGCAGCGCCACGGCCTAAGGCACGAGCGGACCGTTGAATCCCAACTGGTGCAGTTTGCCTACGATCTCGCACTGCCGCTCGTCGCCACGAACGAACCCTTCTTTGCCGCCCAAGACGATTTCGAAGCCCATGACGCCCTGATCTGCATCGCCCAAGGAAGTTACGTCGCCGTGGACGAGCGCCGCCGCTTGAGCCCGGAGCACTACTTCAAGACGGCCAAGGAAATGCGCGAGCTCTTCGCCGATCTGCCCGAGGCGATCGAGAACACAGTCGAGATCGCCCAGCGCTGCGCCTTCAGGCCCATGCAGCTCGACCCGATCCTGCCGGCCTTCCTGTCCGGTGAGAAGGCCACCAGCGCCCTTGCCGAGACGGAAGCCGCGGAACTGAGGCGGCAGGCCGAGGCAGGGCTCCAAGCCCGCATCGCCCAGCATTGCACCGCGCCCGGTCATAACGAGGCGTCCTATCGAGAGCGTCTCGCCTTCGAACTCGATGTCATCACCGGCATGAACTATCAGGGCTACTTTCTGATCGTGGCGGACTTCATCAAGTGGACCAAAGGGCAGGGGATCCCCGTGGGACCCGGCCGCGGTTCCGGCGCGGGCTCGCTCGTGGCTTACGCCCTGACCATCACCGATCTCGATCCCATTCGCTTCGGGTTGCTGTTCGAGCGCTTCTTGAATCCGGAACGTGTGTCCATGCCGGACTTCGACATCGACTTTTGTCAGGACCGGCGTGACGAGGTGATCGCCTATGTGCGCGAACGCTACGGCGCCGATCGCGTGGCCCACATCATCACCTTCGGCAAGCTTCAGGCCCGTGCCGTGCTGCGCGACGTCGGCCGCGTACTGCAAATGCCTTATGGCCAGGTGGATCGCCTGTGCAAGCTCGTGCCCATGAACCCGGCAAACCCGGTGACGCTGCCGCAAGCCATCGCCGGCGAGCCGCGACTCCAAGAAGAAAGAGCGAAAGATCCTATCGTCGCAAAGCTGCTCGATATCGGCCAGCGGCTGGAAGGGCTCTATCGTCACGCCTCGACCCATGCGGCGGGCGTCGTCATCGCCGACCGGCCCTTGATCGATCTGGTCCCGCTCTATCGGGACTCGCGCGCCCAGCTCCCCGCCACCCAATTCAACATGAAGTGGGCTGAAGCCGCAGGGCTCGTGAAGTTCGATTTTCTCGGCCTCAAGACGCTGACCGTCATTGACACGGCGCGGAAGCTCATTGCTCGAAACGGCCCCGACATCGACCCTGGAGAGATCAGGCTCGACGATGGGGCATCCTATGACCTCATGCAGCGCGGCGACACCGTCGGCGTGTTCCAGCTCGAAGGGCAGGGCATGCGCGACGCGTTGCGCAAGCTGAAACCCGACCGTTTCGAGGACATCATCGCCATCGTCGCGCTCTATCGGCCGGGCCCGATGGACAACATCGACACCTATGTGAACCGCAAGCATGGGCGCGAGGAGATCGAGAGTCTCCATCCGACGATCGAACCGATCCTGGCAGAAACCTACGGCGTGATCATCTATCAGGAGCAAGTCATGCAGATCGCGCAGGTGCTGTCCGGCTACTCGCTGGGCGAGGCCGACCTGCTGCGCCGCGCCATGGGCAAGAAGATCAAGGCGGAGATGAACAAGCAGCGGAAGCGCTTCGTCGACGGCGCCGTCCGTAACGGTGTGGACAAGGGCCGGGCCGAGTACATTTTCGAGCTGGTGGCGAAGTTCGCAGGCTACGGCTTCAACAAATCCCACGCGGCCGCTTACGCACTGATCGCCTACCAGACGGCCTATCTCAAGGCCAACTATCCGACCGAGTTCATAGCCGCCTCGATGACGCTCGACATGGGCAATGCCGACAAGCTCAGCAGCTTTGCGCAAGAGGCCCGCCGGCTCGACATTCGCCTCGAGCCACCCTCGGTCAATTTGTCCGAAGTGGGATTCGTTCCCAACGATGGCGCCATCCGCTACTCGCTCGCAGCGCTCAAGAATGTCGGGCGTCAAGCCGTGGAGTTCCTCTGCGAGGAGCGGGCCAAGAATGGTCCCTTCAAGGACGTGTCCGACTTCGCCCGGCGCCTCAATCCGCGCCTCGTCAACAAACGCGCCCTTGAGACGCTCGCCGCTGCCGGCGCCTTCGATGATCTCGGCGTCGAGCGCGCTGTGGCATTCGCCAATGTGGATCTCATGGTTGCAACGGGGAACCGCGCCCTGGAGACCAGCGCCGAAGGGCAGGAGGATCTGTTCTCAGGGGCCCGGCATGCCCCGCCCGCCATCGAGCTGCGCGCCGCAAAGCCCTGGCTGCCCACCGACAAGCTCTCCAAGGAGTTCGACGCGGTCGGCTTCTTCCTGACCGGCCATCCGCTCGATGACTACAAGGAGGTCTTGGACAGCCTCGGGGCCGAAACGTGGGCGGAGTTCGCTTCCAAGGCCAGAACCCGACGCGTGGTGGGCACGCTGGCCGGCACCGTCCTGTCCGCGCGGGAGCGCCAGGGCAAAAGCGGGAATCCGTATGCCTTCGTGGCCTTCTCGGACGCCACGGGCCAATTCGAGGCGGTGATCTTCTCCGAGGCACTGCTCGCCGCCCGGCCGCTGCTTGAAGCCGGCACGGCGGTCGTGCTGGAGGTTGAGGCCGAGGCCGAGGGCGAGACCGTGCGGGTGCGGGTGCAGAGTCTTTCCTCCCTGGACAGGGCCGCGGAAGGCCGCTCCGCCGGCATGAAGGTCTATGTCGAGGACCCCCGCGCCTTGGGCGCGCTTGCCGAGCGTGTGGGCGGTAAAGGGGGCGAGGGCCAATTCCGTCTCGTGTTGCGCCTACAAGAGCTCGACAAGGAGATCGAGTTCGAACTACCGCGGGGCATCGACACCACGCCGCGCCAGCGCAGTGAGCTAAAGCTCGTCGAAGGCGTGGGCTCCATCAGCGCGCTTTAGCCCGGTCCCTCGGCCCTTTTTCGAGCTTTTCTGCCCTTGCCAAGGGGAAGCCTCGCCCCTATAACCCGCAGCATCTCACACGCGGGGATCAAGCGTCACAAGGGTTTCTAGCCTTTGCGTTCGCTCCGGTGATCGGCTCTTGGCCGGTCTCTTTCGCCCCGCGGCGGCAAAACCGGAAAAAGGAGTTAGCAGTCCAATGGCACTGCCCGATATTACTATGCGCCAGCTCCTCGAGGCTGGCGTGCATTTCGGTCACCAGACCCATCGCTGGAACCCGAAAATGGCGCCGTTCATCTACGGCTCCCGCAACAACATCCACATCATCGACCTGACCCAGACGGTGCCTTTGCTGCACCAGGCACTCGTCACCGTGTCGGATGTGGTGGCCAAAGGCGGCCGCGTGCTCTTTGTCGGCACCAAGCGCCAAGCATCCGAGGCCGTCGCCGACGCGGCCCGGTCCTCGGCGCAATACTTCATCAATCACCGCTGGCTCGGCGGCACGTTGACCAATTGGCGGACCATTTCCAACTCCATCAAGCGGCTGAAGTCGCTGGAAGAGCTTTTCGAAGGGGACCATCACGGTCTCACCAAGAAGGAGCTGCTCCAGCTCACCCGCGAGCGGGACAAGCTCGAGCGGTCGCTTGGCGGCATCAAGGATATGGGGGCACCGCCGGACCTCATGTTCGTGATCGACACCAACAAGGAAGCGATCGCCATCGCCGAAGCCCGCAAGCTCGGCATGCCCGTGGTCGCCATCGTCGATTCCAACTGCGATCCGGACGGCATCAGCCATCCCATTCCCGGTAACGACGACGCGGGCCGCGCCATCACTCTTTACACCGATCTCATCGCCCGCGCGGCGATTGACGGGATCGAGCGGGCCCAAGGCTCCTCGGGCATGGATATCGGCGCGGCCGAACAGCCTCTGAGCGAGCCGAGCCTCGAAGGCGGCGAAGACACGCCGAAGGCAAAGGACGCTCCGGCCAAGAAGTCCGCGAAGACAAAGGCCGGCGCCAAGGAAACCGAATCTAAGATTGAAGCTGAAGCTGAAGCTGTGACGGAGTCCCCCGAGGCCGAGACCAAGGAAACCGCGTAAATGAGACGCCGCGCCAGCCAGGGCGCGGTGCAACCCGAAGAGGATCGCATGCCGACGATAACAGCAGCCATGGTCAAGGAGCTCCGCGACAAGACCGGTGCGGGCATGATGGATTGTAAAGCGGCGCTCAACGAGACCGACGGCGACATGGAGGCCGCGGTGGATTGGCTGCGCGCCAAGGGGCTCTCCAAGGCAGCCAAGAAGGCCGGCCGCGTCGCCGCCGAAGGCCTCATTGGCTTGTCGGCGAACGACAACGAAGCCGCCCTGGTCGAGGTGAACTCCGAGACCGATTTCGTTGCCCGCAATCCCACCTTTCAAGACATGGTCGGCGAGATCGCCGGGGCTGCTCTCAAAGCTCAAGGCGATCTGCAAAAGCTCGGCTCCGCGACCTACGGTTCGACGAAAGCTACGGTCGCCGACACGTTGAAGGAAATGATCGGTTCGATCGGCGAGAACATGACGCTCCGCCGCACGGCTCATCTCGCGACCGCAAAGGGTGTGGTGGCCAGCTACATGCACAATCAGGCCACGCCGGGTCTCGGCAAGATCGGTGTTATCGTCGCTCTCGAGTCCACTGGCGACGCCGACGCCCTGACCGCCTTCGGCAAGCAAGTCGCAATGCACATTGCCGCGGCCAACCCCCAAGCCGTCGACACCGACAGCCTGGACCAGGAACTCGTCGAGCGGGAGCGCGCCGTGCTGACCGAGCAAGCCAAGGAATCCGGCAAACCCGACGATGTCATCGCCAAGATGGTCGAGGGACGCCTGCGGAAGTTTTACGAGGAAGTCGTGCTGCTCCAGCAGCCCTTCGTCCATGATCCCGACAACACGGTGGCGAAGGCTATGGACGCCGCCAGCAAGGACGCCGGTGCGCCGATCAAGATCACCGGCTTCTACCGCTTCGCCCTCGGAGAGGGCATCGACAAGGGCGAAAGTGATTTTGCCGCCGAGGTTGCGGCCGCAGCCTCAGGTTCTTAGGGTCGGCGCGGCGGCCCCATGGAGTCGCCGGCACCCATTGGCTCGAGGATGCTGCCTCGCCGCCGGAGTTTGCGCTGATGGTCAAACCGCCTGCGAACGCGAAGCTTCGTTACGGGCGCGTCCTCGTTAAGCTCTCCGGCGAGGCACTTGCCGGCGACAAGGGCTACGGAATCGATCTCGACGTCATTGAGCCGATCGCCAAGGACATCGCCGCGGCGGCGGATATGGGCGTCGAGATCTGCCTCGTCGTCGGCGGCGGCAATATCTATCGCGGCCTGATGGCGGCGGAAGGGGGCATGGACCGTGCCCGAGCCGACTATATGGGCATGCTCGCCACTGTGATGAATGCACTCGCGCTTCAGACTGCCATCGAACGCGCGGGCCCGACGGCCCGGGTGCTCTCGGCCATCCCCATGCCGACCGTCTGCGAGCCCTATATCCGCGACAAAGCATTGGACCATTTGGCGAAAGGCCGCGTGGCCATCTTCGCCGGCGGCACCGGCAATCCGTTCTTCACCACCGATACGGCCGCCGCGCTGCGAGCCGCGGAGATGGAATGCCAAGCCTTGTACAAGGCGACCCAGGTCGACGGCGTCTACAGCGCTGACCCTAAGAAGGTGCCCGACGCCAAGCGTTATGTCCGGCTCAGCTACGCTGACGTGCTCAAGCAGGATCTGAAGATCATGGACGGCGCAGCGATCGCGCTTGCCCGGGACAACCGGATTCCGATAATTGTGTTTTCCATCAAGAACCAAGGGAGTTTGGCTCTTGAGTTGCAGGGGCAGGGCGCCTCGACCACCATAGACGGTGGATAAGCCCACTGGGGAATGCTTGGAAACGCCAACAGAGCACGCCAAAGCCTAGCACATGGGTGCCCTGGCAAAGACGGCGAGCGGGGAAGGCAAGATGTCTGACTTCGATTTGGCTGAGATCGAACGGCGCATGCATGGTGCGCACAACGTACTCAAACAGGAATTCAGCGGCCTCCGCACCGGCCGCGCCAGCGCCTGTTTGCTGGATCCCATCATGGTCAGGGCCTACGGCAATCCGATGCCGCTGAATCAGGTGGCGACCGTGAACGTGCCTGAGCCACGCATGATCACGGTTCAGGTCTGGGACAAGAGCCAAGTCAATGCCGTCGAGAGAGCGATCCGCGAATCGGATCTCGGCCTCAATCCCGTGACGGAGGGGCAACTGCTGCGCCTCCCGATCCCCGAGCTCAACGAGGAGCGGCGCCAAGAGCTGGCCAAGGTCGCCCACAAATACGCCGAGCAGGCCCGGGTGGCCGTACGGAACGTCCGCAGGGACGGCATGGAGCACCTGAAAAAGGCCGAGAAAGATGGCGATATGGGTAAGGACGAGCACCACTCGCTGGCAACGAAGGTGCAGGACTTGACCGATAAGGTCATCAAGGAGATCGACGAAGCCCTTGCCACCAAGGAAGCCGAGATCATGCAGGTCTAACCTGCACCGCGTTTGGATTTGCTGCGGAGACGCCGACTGTGACGCTCGCGATGGACAACAAGTGGGGCGATGCCGATAGACCGGCCGCTCATCATGTCGCCATCATTATGGACGGCAACGGCCGCTGGGCGGCCGAGCGGGGGCTGCCGCGCGTCGAAGGTCACCGCCAGGGCGTGGAGACTGTGCGGCGGATCGTCGAAGCGTCCATGGAGCTCGGCATCACCCATCTCACCCTGTTCAGCTTCTCCTCCGAGAACTGGTCACGGCCCGAACAGGAGATCTACGATCTGTTCGGCCTGCTGCGGCGCTTCATACGGCGAGATCTCGCCGAGCTTCACAAGAATGGCGTGAGAATCCGAGTGGTCGGTTCGCGCATCGGTCTGGAAGACGACATCCTGCGCATGCTCGATGACGCCGTCGAGCTTACCAAGGCCAACACGACGCTGAACCTGACGATCGCCTTCAACTACGGCGGAAGAGACGAGATTGCCCGCGCCGCACAGCGCATGTCGGAAGACGTGAAGGCTGGAGCCTTGGCGCCGGGGGACGTAACCCAGGACCGCTTCGCCTCTTACCTGGACACGGCTGGACTTCCCGATCCCGATCTTCTCATCCGCACCTCCGGCGAGCTGCGCCTATCCAATTTCTTGCTTTGGCAGTTGGCCTATGCCGAGTTCGTCTTTGTCGACGTCTATTGGCCTGATTTCACCAAGGAGCTGTTCGAGGCCGCCATCTCCGAATATCAGCGGCGGAACCGCCGCTTCGGCGGCCGGTCGGCGAGATCCACCGCGTGACCTCCGCGGCACCGTCCGGCGACAATCAGCCCAGCACGGACTCCCGTCAGGCGCCCGAACTCTTACGGCGGCTGGCTTCGGCCGTCGTCCTCGCCGCAATCGCGCTCGGGGCGGTGCTGTTGAGCCCATGGAGCTTTCTCGTTCTGGTGATCGTGGCGGCAGGGTTGCTGCTCTGGGAGTGGGGCAGCGCCACCCGGGGCAACGGCTTCGACGGCACCTCTCTGATCCAGGCCGTGAGCGTCGTCGCGCTCTCGGTCTTCATCGCGCTCGGCCGCTTCGATCTCGGCTTTTTCGTTCTCGGCGCGACCGCAGTGGTCGTCGGGTACTCCGCACCCGACCGGGCGCGCGCGATTTGGGCGGTGGCCGGTCTCGCCTATGTCGCGCTACCCGCTGCCGCGCTGATCTGGCTGCGCAGCGACCCGCAATTTGGGCTTGCCGCCATCCTCTTCCTGCTCGCCGTGGCGTGGACCACGGACACAGCCTCCTATATCGGGGGCAGGGGCTTCGGCGGCCCGAAACTTGCCCCGGCCGTTTCACCGAAAAAGACTTGGAGCGGCTTCCTGGTCGGCATCGTGACCCCGGCTTTTGTGGGCTATGGTTTCGGGGTCAGCTTGGGCGGCACGTCTCCCTTGGGCCTGGCGCTCGTCGCCATAGGCGTAGCGCTCGCCTGTCAGATGGGGGACTTGCTTGAGAGTGCGGTGAAACGGCATTTCGGCGTCAAGGACATGAGCCAACTCATTCCAGGCCATGGCGGGCTTTTCGATCGCATCGATAGCCTTCTCCTGGCGGCCGTGTTAGCGGGCGTCATCGCCTTGCGCGATCTGGCGTCGCCGGGCGCCGGCCTTCTCATCTGGTAGAGGCGGATACTCTGTTTCCCCTTCCCACATTCTCGAACACCGAGCCACCGCCGTCCACCAAACGGCCGAAACGGATCACCGTGCTCGGCGCCACAGGCTCGATCGGTGAGAGCACGCTCGATCTCGTTGGCCGCGACCCCGAAGCCTACGAGGTCGTGGCGCTGACGGGATGCAAGAACGGAGCCCGGCTTGGGGAGCTTGCCGTTCGACATCGGGCCAAGCTCGCCGTGGTCGCCGATCCCGAAAGTTACAAGGATCTGAGCGCGGCGCTCGCTGGGACGGGCATTGAGGCTGCCGCGGGGCAGAAGGCACTCCTCGACGCTGCAAGCCGTCCGGCCGATTGGATCATGGCGGCGATCGTCGGCGCCGCCGGTTTGAAACCGACCTTGCGCGCCGTGCGACAAGGGACGGCGACGGCGCTCGCCAACAAAGAGTGCCTCGTCTCCGCGGGACGCATCTTCATGGCCGAGGTCGCGCGCCACGGCACGACCCTGCTACCGGTGGACTCGGAGCATTCGGCTGCGCTTCAGGCCATGACGGGAACGGAGCCCGAGCGCATCGAGCGTGTCTGTCTCACGGCCTCCGGCGGACCCTTCCGCACCTGGAGCTTGGAGCAGATGGCCGCGGCCGGCCCCGAGCAGGCCCTGAAACATCCGAACTGGTCCATGGGGGCGAAGGTCACCATCGATTCCGCCACGCTAATGAATAAGGGGCTGGAGCTCCTCGAGGCGCATCATCTCTTTGCGCTGGCCCCCGAAAAGCTCGACGTGCTGGTTCACCCACAGTCGATCGTGCATTGCCTCGTGCAAATGAGCGACGGCGCGGTGCTCGCTCAGCTGAGCTGCCCCGACATGCGGACACCGATCGCCTATAGCCTGGCCTGGCCCGAGCGAATGCATGTGCCCAATGAACGGCTCGACTTGGCGCAGATCGGCTCGCTCACGTTCGAGGCGCCGGACCTCGAACGTTTCCCCGCCTTGCGTCTCGCTAAGGAAGTGTTGGCCGCGGGCGGCAGTGCCGGAACTGTCCTCAATGCAGCCAATGAAGTCGCCGTCGCCGCCTTCCTTGAAAAGCGCCTGGGCTTCCTCGCCATCGCGGGACTGGTCGAGTCCACGCTCGCCGCCTGTCCCGATTTGATCTGTCTCGGCCCGCAAACCGCTGACGAGGTGCTCGAGATCGACGAAGAGACGCGACGCCGTGCGCGGGGCTGGCTTCCCCGGTTTGCATGAGCCCCGATCCCGGGCTAAGAACGAACAAAATCACTAGGTAACCTCGCTTATGGACACGATAAATCTGGTTTCCGGCTTCGGCGACACCATCCTCAGCTATCTCCTCCCCTTCTTGTTCGTCCTGACGGTCGTGGTCTTCATTCACGAACTCGGGCACTTCTTGGTGGCGCGCTGGTGCGGGGTTGCGGTCAAGGTCTTCTCCGTTGGGTTCGGGCCCGAGATTTTCGGCTTCTACGACCGGCACGGCACGCGCTGGCGCGTGTCCTGGATCCCCCTTGGCGGCTACGTGAAGTTCATCGATGACGAGAACGTCGCGAGCGCCGCGGGCAGAAAGGCCTTCGAGGCGTTGCCCGAGGAGGATCGCAAACGGAGCTTCCAGGGCAAGTCACTAGCCCAACGCGCGGCCATCGTCGCGGCCGGCCCAATCGCAAATTTCATTCTCGCGATCATCATCTTTGCCGCGATTTTCAGCATCTTCGGTGAGCGCATCACCGCCGCGAAGGTCGACGCGGTGGCGCCGGGGAGCGTCGCCGAGCGCGCGGGGTTCGAACCCGGCGATCGGATCGTCAGCATCGACGGCTCCGAGATCGGCAGTTTTTCTGACATGCAGCGGATCGTGGCGACCAGTCCCGACCGGGAGTTGCATTTCGTGGTCGATCGCGGCGGTGAGAATGTGGAACTCACAGCCACGCCTGAGCGAAAGGAGATCACCGACCGGTTCGGCAACACCATGCGAATCGGTCTGCTCGGCATTCAGCGCAGCGCCTCGCCAGACGACTGGACATTGGAGCGCCACGATCCCGCCACCGCCTTGGTCATGGGCGTGAAGGAGAGCTATTTCGTCGTCTCCCGCTCCCTGGCTTATCTCTACGATGTGGTCACTGGGCGCGAAGATGCCGACCAACTGGGCGGTCCGCTGCGTATCGCCCAAGTATCGGGGCAGGTGGCGACGGCCGGCTTTGTTGCGCTTCTCAACCTCGCTGCCATCATCTCCGTTAGTATTGGGCTAATAAATCTATTCCCAATACCTATGCTCGATGGCGGTCATCTTTTGTTCTACGGCATTGAGGCAATAAGAGGCCGGCCGCTGAGCGAATCCACGCAAGAAATCGGATTCCGCATTGGCCTCGCCTTCGTGCTCATGCTAATGATCTTCGCGACCTGGAACGATCTGATTCACTTGAAGTTTCTGTGATCGGAGGTTGTAGGGGCACAAGCTTAGCGGGGCCCGCGAGGTCCCGAATGGTTAACAGAAGACTACCAAAAATCGGCCACAAACAAATGGCCAGTTGCGCCCTAAGGCGCTTTGCCTACGGGGTCGGCTTGAGGGGAATACACCAGTAATGGTGCGGTGGACGTTGGAAAGAGGACTGTTCGCAGTCCTCCTGGTGATGTGTAGCGTCCCGCTTTCGCTGGGTTTCAGCGTGAGTTTTGGGGACCTGTCGGCATCCGCCCAAGGCACTGTCATCCAGTCGATCGTCGTGGAAGGCAATCGCCGCGTCGAGCCGGAGACCGTCCGCTCCTATCTGAGCTTTTCTTCGGGCGACAATTACGATCCCGCCGAGGTCAACCAGTCCCTCAAGACCTTGTTCGCCACGGGCCTTTTCCAGGACGTGCGCATCCGTCGGCAGGGCTCCACCATCATCGTGATTGTGGTCGAGAACCCGATCATCAGCCAGGTTGCCTTTGAGGGAAACCGGGAGATCGAGGACGACGTACTCGCCGCGGAGGTCCAGCTCAAACCGCGTGCCGTTTATACCCGCGCGCGCGTTCAAGCAGACGTGCAGCGCATCCAGGCTGTCTACCGGCGCCAAGGCCTCTATGCCGCTCAGGTCGAGCCCAAGATCATCAATCTCGACAGCAACCGCATCGACGTTGTCTTTGAGATCACCGAGGGACCCACCACCAAGGTGAGGGCCATCAATTTCATCGGCAACCACGCCTTCAGCGATTCTCAGCTGCGCTTTGTGATCACGACCACGCGGACGAATTGGCTGAGCTTCCTGAAGAGCACCAATATCTACGACCCCGACCGGTTGAACCTCGACCGCGAGCTGTTGCGCCAGTTCTATCTCAAGAACGGCTATGCCGATGTCCGGATTGTCTCTGCGACCGCCGACCTCGACCGCGACGGGCAGGGGTTCTTTATCACCTTCACCATCGAGGAAGGGGAGCGGTACCAGTTCGGCTATATCGACATCGAGAGCGCGCTGCCTTCACTCGACGTCGGCGCGCTGCGCGGCGTAATCCTGACCCGACCTAGCCGCCGTTATAACTCCGAGAAAGTCGAGAAAACCGTTGAGGCATTGACGATCAAGGTCTCCGAGCAGGGATATGCCTTCGGACAGGTTCGGCCGCGTTTTGACCGGGACCCTGTCGCGCATACGATGAACATCACCTATGTCATCGACGAAGGCCCGCGGGTTTACATCGAGCGCATCAATATCGTCGGCAATTTCCGAACCGAGGATAAGGTCATACGTCGCCAATTTCGTCTTGCCGAAGGTGACGCCTATAACCGGCTCCTCGTGGAGGCAGCCCGCAAGAGATTGCGCTCATTAGGCTTTTTCAAGTCCGTGGATATCGAGACGGAACCGGGTAGCGCGCCGGATCGTGTAATCCTGGCCGTGAACGTGGTCGAGCAGCCCACGGGCGAACTCTCCTTCGGTGCCGGCTATTCCACCACGGAAGGCGTGATCGGCGATGTCAGCATCACCGAACGCAACCTCATGGGTAAGGGTCAGTATGTCCGCCTCGGCTTCTCGGGAAGCCTTGAGCGCGCGCAGGTGGACTTCAGCTTCACCGAGCCCAACTTCCTGGACCGCAATATGGCGGCCGGCTTCGACCTGTTCCACAAGGAAGTCGATCTTCGCGACGTGGCTTCGTTCCGGCAGCGCGACACCGGCGGCAACTTGCGTGTCGGCTTCCCGATAGCGGACAACACGCAGCTCGGCCTGCGCTACCGCATTCAGCAAGAGGAGATCTACGACCCGACCGCAAACGCGTCACTCGCCGTGAAACAGGCCGCGCAAGAGGGCGAGGTGCTCGTCTCGAGCGTCGGCTACACGATCGCTTATGACACCAGGAATCTGCCGCAGCAGCCCAGCAGCGGCGTGTTCGCCTCATTCTCGCAAGATCTTGCCGGCGTGGGTGGCGACGTGAACTACATCCGCTCCGTTGCCGACGCCCGCGGCTACTACCCGATCACCAACAAGATCACTCTTGTCGGCCGCGTTCAGGGCGGCGTGATCGAAGGCTGGGGCGACAATGACCTTCGGCTCACCGACCTGTTCTTCAAGGGCGGCGAGACGATCCGCGGTTTCGAACGCGCCGGCTATGGTCCCCGGGACGCGTGCGAAAGCCCCACGACAGGACTGCGCGTGCGCAACTGCAGCGAAGACTCTCTGGGTGGCAAATACTATTGGGCCACGACCGCGGAGGTGCGTTTCCCGTTCCCGCTCCTACCTGACAGTCTCGGCATGCAAGGTGCCGTCTTCGTCGACGCTGGCTCGCTTTGGGACCCCAGCCAGTCGGCACTTCAAGCGGTGGCCGAGGAAGGGCCCACAGGAAGCTTTATCTTCGATACGTCGGACGTGCGGCTGTCCACGGGCTTCAGCATCATCTGGCAATCCCCCCTTGGCCCATTGCGCGCCGATATTGCCGAGGCGCTTCTCAAGGCCGACTTCGACCGCACCGAACTTTTCCGCTTCGGCGCCTCAACAAACTTCTAAAGGAAGCCGGTTCGGTCTATGGCTACGGGCTGGTATTCGTGCCGCCTAGCCAGCCGCTGGAGATTTGATGGAACACCCGGGTTTCTTCGAGCGGGCCGGTCCGTTTTCCCTGCGCGCCGTCGCCGACGCCACGGGCTCCGAGATCGCCGCTGACGCCAATCCCGATCTCGAGATCAAGGACGTCAGGCCGCTGGACGGCGCCGCGTCAGGCGACCTGTCGTTCGTGGACAACCCGAAATACCTGCCGCTCCTCGCTGAGACCGCCGCCAGCGCCTGTATCGTCGCTCCCAAATTCTTTCGGAAGCTGCCGGGAAGCACTATCGGCCTGGTCATGCCTGAGCCGTACCGCGGCTTTGCCAAGGCCATCGCACTCTTCTATCCGGGCTCCCTCCGGCCGAAATCCGCTTCCCACGGCACCGCGGGCTCCGCGAGCCACATCCATCCAAGCGCCGTTCTCGAGCCGGAGGTGGTCGTGGAGCCGGGCGCTGTCATCGGGCCCGAAGCGCATATCGGGCACGGTACGACGATCGCGGCGGGGGCCGTGATCGGCTATCGGGTCCATATCGGCCGGGACTGTTACATGGGGCCAAACGCTTCCATCGCCCACGCTTTGATCGGTAACGGGGTCATTGTCCACGCCGGCGTCGCTATCGGCCAGGACGGATTCGGCTTCGCCATGGGCAAGACCGGCCACCTCAAAGTCCCTCAGATTGGCCGGGTCGTGGTCCAGGACGACGTCGAAATCGGCGCAAATTCGACCGTGGATCGCGGAGCCCTCCGGGATACGATTATCGGCGAGGGGACGAAAATTGATAATCTTGTGCAAATCGGGCACAACGTCATCATCGGTAGGCATTGCATTGTCGTGTCCCAAACAGGTATTTCGGGCAGTTCCGAACTCGGTGACTTCGTTGCCCTTGGCGGCCAGGTGGGTCTCGTAGGCCATCTCAAGATCGGCGCAGGCGCCCAGATTGCGGCGAGCAGCAACGTCCGGGGCGATGTGCCCGCAGGCGCGCGCTGGGGCGGCACTCCGGCCAAGCCGGTCCGGCTGTGGTTCAGGGAAATGACCGTGCTGCGGCAACTCGCCGAGCGCAAGGATGTGAAAGTTGATCAAGGAGAGGGCGGAGAAGGCGCGTAGCCGAAAATCCGCATCGAAGGAGCCGGTCCGTATGAACGAGAGCGGGTCAACATCGAAGCCTGATACGGCGGAAACCTCCAATAGCATGGAGACCGCCGATATCATGAAGCTTCTGCCGCATCGCTATCCCTTCTTGCTTGTCGATCGCATCGTCGACATGGACGGAGATCGCTCGGCCACGGGCATCAAGAACGTCACGGCGAACGAGCCGTATTTCCAGGGACATTTTCCGGGCAACCCCGTGATGCCCGGCGTGCTCCTCATCGAGGGCATGGCGCAGACCGCCGGCGCGCTGTGCATGCGGTTCATCGATGCGTTCGAGGAACCGCCGCTCGTCTACTTCATGGCAATCGATAAAGCGCGCTTTCGCCGCCCGGTTATTCCTGGGGACACCGTCCACTACCACGTTCAGAAAATGCGCAATCGCGGTCGCGTCTGGCGCTTCCGGGCCCAGGCACTCGTCGACGGCAACCTGGTTGCCGAAGCAGAGGTCAGCGCCGTAATCGTCGATAGTATCGAGTAGCCAGAAACTTCATGCCCAATATTCATGTGACCGCGCAGGTCGATCCACGCGCAAAACTTGGCACGGATGTAAAGATCGGACCTTTTTGTGTCATCGGCCCCGACGTCGAGTTGGGAGACGATGTGGTTCTTCACGCCCATGTGGTTGTAGAAGGCCGGACCACGGTCGGCGCAGGCTGTAAGGTTTTTCCCTTCGCCTCGCTCGGCCTCGCGCCGCAAGACATAAAGTATGCGGACGAGCCCAGCGCGCTCACCGTCGGTCCCAATACGCTCGTCCGCGAGAACGTGACCGTTCATCGCGGGACCAAGAGCGGCCACATGGAAACACAGGTGGGTGCCAATTGCTTCCTGATGATCGGGGCCCACATCGCTCATGACTGTCAGATCGGTGACAACGTCACACTCGTCAACGGCGTCACTCTCGGCGGTCACGTCTCGGTCGGCGATGGCGCGATCATCGGCGGCCTGTCCGCGGTCCATCAGTTCGTGCGCATCGGCGCCTATTCCTTCGTGGGGGGAATGTCGGGAGTCGCGGCCGATCTCATTCCGTACGGCATGGCGGTGGGCAACCGTGCCAATCTGAACGGACTCAACATCGTCGGTTTGAAACGCAAAGGCTTTCACCGAGAACAAATCCATGAGCTGCGCAAGGCTTATCGGATGTTGTTCGCCACCGAGGGAACGCTGAAGGAACGGCTCGAAGACGTCGAAAGCATGTTCTCCGCGAACCCGCTCGCCAAACAGATCATCGATTTCATCAAGAGCGACTCCGACAGATCCTTCTGCGTACCGAACAATGTCGCAACGCCAAGCCGCTGACGGAGCGGCGCCCACCTTGCCGAGAACGAAGAGCATCGCAGGCTCGCTCGGCATCATTGCAGGACGCGGCGACTTACCCTGCGCCATCGCCGAGGCAGCGGTCGCAAGCGGCATTCCATTGCACATCGTGGGGATTCGCGGCGAGGCGACTGAGGCCATCGAACGTTTTCCCCATACGTGGATGAAGTGGGGCGAGATCGGCAAACTTTTCGGCGCCCTGAAAGACAATAACTGTACCGATATCGTCATCATCGGTGGGGTCAATCGTCCGGACTTCGACAATGTCCGCTTCGATCTCGGCGCCATCAAAACGCTACCGTTCTTGCTGAGCCTCGCGAAGGGCGGCGACGACTACCTGCTGTCGAGGATCGTGCGTTTCTTCGAAGATAAAGGCTACCGCGTGCGCGGCGCCGGGGAGGTCCTGCCCGAGCTCCTGATGCCGGAAGGGACGCTGTCCACGAAAGGCCCATCCGCCGAGGACCGCGCGGACATCGCCACCGCGTTCAAGGTTGTGCACGCTCTCGGACATCTCGACATAGGCCAGGCGACAGTTGTCGCCCGGGGTCATGTACTGGCGGTCGAAGCTGCGGAGGGCACCGATGCTCTGCTCGAACGATGTGCCGTGGTGAGATTGCAGGGCCGCGTTCACGGCACGAAATCGGGCGTGCTCGTGAAGGCTCCGAAACCAGGCCAGGAAGAGCGGATCGACATGCCCACGATTGGTCCGGAGACGATGCATAAAGCCGCGGCCGCGGGTTTGGCCGGAATCGCGGTCGCCGCCGGGCACGTTCTGTTGGCCGACCGCGCCGAGACGATCAAGGCCGCCAACGGGCATAAGCTGTTTCTGGTCGGAGAGCCTTGGAGCGGCGCGGACGCGAACGACTAGACCGTCACCACAAGGACCAACCCCTTCTAGCGGTCCTTCATCGGCACGTAAGCGCGCTCGGTTGGCCCCGTATAGAGCTGACGGGGCCGGCCGATGCGCTGCAAGGGGTCGCCGATCATCTCCTTCCACTGAGCGATCCACCCAACCGTCCGCGCGATCGCGAACAACACGGTGAACATGTCGGTCGGGAAGCCCAGGGCCTTCAAGGTGATGCCCGAGTAGAAGTCGATATTTGGATAGAGCTTCTTCTGGACGAAGTATTCGTCCGAAAGCGCGATCTTCTCCAACTCCAGCGCCACTTTGAGGATCGGATCGTCGCGATGACCCACCGCTTCGAGTACCTCGTGGCAAGTCCTCTGCATGATCTTAGCCCGCGGGTCGTAGTTCTTATAGACACGGTGGCCGAAGCCCATAAGCCGGAAGGGATCGTTCTTGTCCTTGGCGCGCTGAATGTATTCCGGAATACGGTCGACCGTGCCGACCTCCTGGAGCATCGTTAGCGCCGCTTCATTGGCGCCGCCATGGGCCGGGCCCCAAAGACAGGCAATGCCGGCGGAGATGCAGGCAAACGGGTTCGCGCCTGACGAACCGGCCAACCGCACCGTCGAGGTCGATGCATTCTGCTCGTGGTCAGCGTGCAGGATAAAAATGCGCCGCATGGCGCGCGTCAGAACCGGATCGACCTCGTATTCCTCGCACGGCACGGCGAAACACATCCGCAAGAAGTTTGCCGAGTAATCGAGATCGTTTTTCGGATACACGAAGGGCTGCCCGGCGGAATATTTGTAGGCCATGGCCGCGATGGTCGGCATCTTCGCGATCATGCGAACGCTCGCCATCTCCCGCTGCTCGGGATCCCGGATGTCGATGGAGTCGTGATAGAAGGCCGACAGGGCCCCGACCACGCCGACCATGATAGCCATGGGATGCGCATCGCGGCGAAACCCGGTGAAGAACCGGTTCATCTGCTCGTGCACCATGGTGTGGCGCGTGATGCGATTCTTAAAGACCTCATATTGCTCGGCTGTCGGCAGTTCGCCGTAGAGCAATAGATACGCCGTCTCCAAGAATGTGCAGTGCTCCGCGAGCTGGTCGATGGGATAGCCGCGGTAGAGCAGGATGCCCTTGTCGCCGTCTATATAGGTGATCTTCGACTCGCAGCTCGCCGTGGAGGTGAAGCCGGGGTCGTAGGTGAAACAGTCGGTGTCCTGATAAAGCGACGTGATATCGATCACGTCCGGCCCGAGCGTGCCTCGCCGAACTTGGAGATCATGCCGCGCACCGCGCAGCGTGAGGGAGGCCTCGTCCGTTTCGCCGGAACGAAGATCTTCTGCGACACTCATCTCAAAACCTCCTGGCCCTCAAAATGGGGAACGGGACAGAGCGCGATAATGCCATAGCAACTTTCCGGCAACGCTTCATGTCCGCGGAATGGATTTTTGCACTGCCGCATAATCGCGTCGAATCTACCGCAGCGCAACACGAATACTTGCTTAAATGTTAATCATTGGGCTGAGGCGTTTGGTCCGCAATGCGCGCCAGTGCCTCCTCGCGCCCAAGCACTTCTAGCACATCAAAGATGCCGGGGGATGTCGAGCGCCCGGTTAGCGCCGCCCGCAAGGGCTGCGCGACCGTGCCGAGCTTGCGTTCGGTCGCCGCAGCGAAGTCCCGGACGCAGGTTTCAAGGGTTTCCGGCGTCCACGGCTCGGCTGCCTGGAGCGCGGGGAGGAGGGCCGCGAGTGTCTCGCGCCCCGCTTCGTCCAGAAGCTTGCCTGCCTTCTCGTCGGGCTGAAGCGGCCTCTTCACGAAGAGATAGTCCGCGCTATCCAGCAGTTCGATCAACGTCTTGGCTCGCTCTTTCAGGCCGGGCATAGCGCGCTCCAGCTTGGCCCAGCCGTCATCACCGATACGGGCCAGAAGCGCCCCGCCGTCCGGTAGGTTCGGAACAAGGGCTTTCAACTGCGCCACGATCTCCGCATCGGGCATCGCCCGCAAATAGTGCCCATTCAAGTTTTCGAGCTTGGCGAAATCGAAGCGCGCCGCCGAACGGCCAATGGCATCCAGGTCGAACCATTCGATCATCTCATCGGTGGAGATGACCTCCGCATCGCCGTGGCTCCAACCGAGGCGCACGAGATAGTTGCGCAACGCGACCGCCAGATAGCCCATCTCGCGATAGGCCTCGACGCCAAGCGCACCATGGCGCTTCGAGAGCTTCGCCCCATCCGGTCCATGGATCAGCGGCACATGCGCATAGACCGGCGGCTCCCACCCGAGTGCCTTCAGGATCTGCGTTTGCCGCGCGGCGTTGGTGAGATGGTCGTCGCCCCGGATGACGTGGGTGACGCCCATATCGTGGTCGTCCACGACGACCGAAAGCATGTACGTGGGCGAACCGTCGCTGCGCAAAAGGACGAGATCATCGAGGTCCTTATTGGCGAAGGTGACCCGGCCCTGCACTTGATCCTCGATCACCGTCTCGCCGTCCTGCGGCGCCTTGAAGCGGATCGCCGGCATGATCCCTTCCGGCGCATCGGACGGATCACGATGACGCCACGTGCCGTCATAGCCTGGCGCGCGGCCCTCGGCCCGGGCCTTGTCGCGCATGGCCTGGAGTTCTTCCTGCGTCGCGTAGCAGCGGTAGGCCTTGCCCTCGGCCAATAGAAGCTCGGCGACTTCCCGATGCCGCTCCGCGCGCGCGAACTGGTAGACCGGCTCACCGTCCCAATCGAGCCCGAGCCAGCGCAATCCATCAAGGATGGCGAGAATTGCTCCTTCGGTGGACCGCGCCCGGTCGGTATCCTCGATGCGCAGCAGCATCTTGCCGCCCTTGGCTCTTGCATAAAGCCAGTTGAACAGGGCCGTGCGCGCGCCACCAATATGCAGGAAGCCTGTCGGAGAGGGCGCAAAGCGCGTGATAACGGTCTCGCTCATCAATGCTCTTGGAGGACTTGAGGCGGGTAGGGACAATGGTCGGCCGTGGTGTAGCATAAGGGCCGGGTGCGGGTAAGGGCAGGGCGGGGGAGCCATGCCAAGCCAAAACGAGACTCCCTGGGACGGGATGGAACGTCCCTCACGTCGCGGGCTTGCCGCCACGGCCTGCGCGATGGGCGCACGCGCCCTGGAGGCCGAGGCCGACCGCTGGTTTGTATGGCTTCCCGTTTTCTTCGCCGCTGGCATCGTCACCTATTTCGCACTGCCTGACGAGCCCGGCGGCCGTCTGGCGGTTGCGGGCGTGCTTGCCGCCTGCGGGCTGGCGATCACGATCCGAAGACTGCCCTTGGGGCTCGCCGTCGGCGGGGCCCTCCTGGCCTTCACCCTCGGCTTCGCCACCGCCAAGGCCCGCACGGAGATGGTGCGGGCTCCAGTGCTCGCAACCGAGGTCCGCTACGTGACGGTCACCGGCTATGTGGAGGAATACGAAGCCCGTGCCGACAAGAGAGACCGGCTCACGCTCCGAGTGATCGCGATCAGCGACCTCAAGGCCGAGGCGCGGCCCTACCGCGTGCGGATCACGACCTCGGCCAAGACTGCGACGGCCGTGACCGGGGAGGCCGTGAGCGTGCGCGCGACACTCAGTCCGCCACCCGAGCCGGTCGAGCCTGGCGGATTCGACTTTGGGCGCCGGGCTTGGTTCGAACGGCTGGGCGCGACCGGGTACGCAACCGGGCGCATCACGCCTCTGACGGACGCGCAGCCACCGCCTCGGGACCTTCGGGTTTGGAGCGCGATCGATGCCGTCCGCGGGACCGTGAACGCCCGCGTGCGTGCGGCGCTGCCCGGAGAAACCGGCGCCATCGCCATGGCACTCATGACCGGGGACAGGGGCGGCATCCCGCAAGCCGTTACGGACGCCATGCGTGATTCCGGGCTCGCCCACGTGCTCGCGATCTCCGGCCTGCACATGGTCATCATGGCCGGCACTGTGTTTTGGCTCGCCGTGCACTGCTTGCCCTCATCCCCGGGCTCGCCCTTCGCTTCGCCATCAAAAAATGGGCGGCGGCCATCGCGCTGCTCGCCGCCGCCTTCTACTTGGCATTGTCGGGCGCGGGGGTACCCACCGTGCGCGCCTGGATCATGATGAGCATCTTTCTCATCGCGGTGATGCTCGACCGGCCGGCCATCACCATGCGCAATGTGGCCCTGGCCGCCCTGGCCATTCTTGTGGTCGCGCCCGAGTCGTTGTTCGATCCAAGCTTCGAAATGTCCTTCGCGGCGGTAATCGCACTTGTCGCGTTCTATGAATGGCTCACAAACCGGAAGCGCCAATATCTGCCCGACGTGAGCCCGGCCTGGCGCGGTGTGCGCTGGAGCGGAGCGCTCGTCTTCGGTGCGGGCCTGACCACGCTGATCGCCGGCACGGCCGTGGCGCCCTTCGCCGTCTATCACTTCCACCGCATGACTCATTTCGGCTTGGTGGCCAACATGATCGCGGCGCCCCTCGTCAGCCTCTTGATCATGCCCATGGCCTTGCTCTCGCTCATCGCCATGCCTTTCGGCCTCGAAGCCTGGCCACTCCAGGTCATGGGCTACGGCATCGAGCTCATGGTGGGGGCGGCGCAATGGGTCGCCTCCTGGCCCGGCGCCGTCTCCATCCTGCCGCGGATCTCCGGCACCGCGCTCGCCCTGATCGTGCTTGGCGGGTTGTGGCTGTGTCTGTGGCAAACGCGCATGCGCGCGCTGGGTCTCGTCATCGCCGCAGCGGGGCTCGCTCTGGCGCCCGCCGGCCAGCGTCCGGACGTTCTCATCGAACGTGAAGGTGCAACGGCCGCTCTGCGTGGAAGCCAGGGCGACCTCATCTTTCCGCCGGCCACGGCCGCGACCTATAGCATCGAGAACTGGCTTCTGGCCGACGGCGACGACCGGGATGCAGGCACGCTTCCGGAGAACAGCGCCTTCCGCTGCGATCCCCTCGGCTGCATCGGCCGCGTGAAGGGGAAAACGGTCGCCCTGGTGCGCGAGGTTGGGGCCCTCGAGGAGGATTGCCGGGTGGCCGACATCGTCGTCGCCCCGTTCACGGTCGGGAAGCATTGCCGCGCCGCGCGCGTCATCGTCGACCGCCGCATGTTGAAAGAGCAGGGCGCTCACGCCCTCTACATCGAAGGACTCTCGATCCGCACGGAGACTGTCGCCAAAGCCCGCGGGAACCGGCCTTGGGCGAACCCCGCCGAGAGCAAGTGAAATCGTCTAATAACGCCGGATAAGTCCTACGAGCCGGCCCTGCACGCGCACCCGGTCCGGACCGAAGATGCGGGTCTCGTAAGCGGCATTGGCCGCTTCCAGAGCAATCGAGTCGCCCCGGCGTCGCAAACGCTTCAGCGTGGCTTCCTCTTCGTCGACGAGTGCCACGACGATGTCGCCATTGGTGGCGTCATCGCATTTGCGGACGATGATGGTGTCGCCTTCGAGGATGCCGGCATCGATCATCGAGTCGCCTTTGACCTCGAGCGCATAATGCTCGCCCTTGGCGAGCAGCTCCGGCGGCACCTCGATGGTGGACAGCCGGTTCTGGATGGCCTCCACGGGCACACCGGCGGCGATCCGGCCCATGACGGGCACAGCCACGGTCTGCGGCACGGCCTCGCCCTCAGCGACCTGCGGAACACGGCCCAGACTGCCTTCGATCACGCTGGGCGAGAACCCACGCGAGCGGGCGGCGAGTCCTTGCGGTACGGATTCAGGCAGGCGAACGATTTCCATGGCCCGGGCCCGGTGGGGCAGGCGGCGAATGAAGCCGCGCTCCTCCAAAGCTGTGATCAGACGATGAATGCCCGACTTGGACTTGAGGTCGAGCGCCTCCTTCATCTCGTCGAACGAGGGCGGCACGCCCGTCTCTTTCAACCGCTCATGGATGAACATGAGAAGCTCTTTTTGCTTCAGTGTGAGCATCTGGTCCCCTTCGAGCGATCAGGTATCGGGTTGTTCGAGCCTGATAACGAATCTCGCCCCGCCTGTACAAACCATGAACAGTATAGATGTTCTAGTTGTGTTCCGCAACCCAAGCGCCAAGAATTGTTCGTGACGCGGCAGTTTCTGGTTTGTTTGCTCGCGTGATTCGGGTTTCCGGGCTCTTAATTAGCCTGAAAGCGGAAGGATTTTTAAGCGCGCTCCCTGGGGTAACGCTGGAGCCTGCGGCGCCTGCACGATGAGGCAATCGGCCTTCGCCAAAGCAGCCACGAGCGATGAGTCCTGCGAAGGCAGGGGGCGGACCACGCGCGTCCCATCTTCGCGCCAGGTCGACGTCGCGCGAAGGTAGTGCTGCCGTTCCCCGTTCGCAGGAAGATCCGCGCCTAAGACAGCCTCAGGCACCGGGTGGCCGTCCCCGTGGACGCCGAGCATGGCCCGCAGCATCGGCACCAAGAACACATAGGTACATAAAAGCGCCGAGACGGGATTACCCGGCAGGCCCAAGACCCTTTGCGTCCCAAGCCGCCCGAAGAGCACCGGCTTCCCAGGCCGCATGGCGACCTTCGCAAATTCAAGCACGAGGCCTTCCCGTTCAAGGGCGCTCGCCACCAGATCGCGTTCGCCAACGGAGGCACCGCCAATGGTGACCAGGATATCGGCCCCGGCGCCCGTACCGGCCAAGGTCGCAATGCTCTCGGGATCGTCGCGCGCGATGCCCAGAGGCACGGCATCACCCCCATGGGCCGCAACGGCGGCGGCAACTCCATACCCCGCGGACGAGACGATCTGGTCCGGACCGAGGCCGCTACCGGGTGGCATCACCTCATCGCCCGTGGCCAGAATCGCCACCTGCGGCTTCCGGCGGACCGGGAGCACGGCGTGATTCATAGACGCCGCGAGCATCAAGCTGCGGGGGCCAAGCGTGGTGCCTCGCCGGAGCAGGACCTCACCCTGTTTGAAGTCCTGCCCCCGCAGGCGGATGTGCTTGCCGGCGGAGGCGGCAGCCTTCACGACGACACGCGCGGCGCTCCCTTCCGTGTCCTCCTGAATGACAATGGTATCGGCGCCATGAGGCACCGGCGCCCCGGTGAAAATCCGCACCGCTTGGCCTGGCTTCATGGTCCCTGTGAAGCGCGCCCCGGCCGCTGCTTCGCCGACGACGTCCAAGGTCGCGGGGAGGGCGGTAAGATCGGCGGACCGTACCGCGTAGCCGTCCATGGCCGAGGCATCGAACGGGGGCTGGGTCAGCGTTGCGGCGAGATCCTCGGCGAGCACGCGATCTTGTGCGTCGGCAAGAGAGACCTGCTCGACGTCGAGGGGCGCCAACCCTTTGAGCACAAGGGCCAAGGCGTCATCGACGGAAAGGAGCGCCATCGGGCTATCAGGCGCGGAAATCGCCGGAGCGGCCGCCGGTCTTCTCGACCAGCCGGATGCCGGAGAAGCTCATGGCGCGATCGACGGCCTTGCACATGTCATAGAGCGTGAGGCAGGCGACCGTCACGGCGGTCAGCGCCTCCATCTCCACCCCTGTCTTGCCGTCGACTTTTGCGGTCGCCTCGACGCGCAGGCCGGACGGCTCGCGTGACGGGGTGAAGTCGAGCACCACCTGCGCAAGCGGAAGCGGATGGCAAAGCGGGATCAGCTCTGAGGTCTTCTTTGCGCCCATGATGCCGGCAAGCCGGGCGGTGGCGAGCACGTCGCCTTTCGGCCCATTCCCCTCAAGAATCATGTCGAGCGTCTCAGGGGCCATGGCCACGAAGCCTTCAGCCACCGCCGTGCGTGAGGTGACGGCCTTCTCCGAGACGTCCACCATGCGGGCTTCGCCACGCTCATTGAGATGCGAAAGACGTGCGTTCATTGCGCGGCCTCCGAAGAAACCTCGGCACCCGTGAGCAGCGCCCGCGTCGCGGTGGCGACATCGGCCTGGCGCATCAGACTCTCGCCAACGAGGAAGGCGCGCACGCCCGCTTGCGCGAGCCGCGCGAGATCGCCGTGGCTGAAGATGCCGCTTTCCGCGACCACCATGCGATCGGCCGGCACACGCGGCGCCAGACGTTCCGTGGTCGCGAGGGCCGTGTCGAACGTCTTGAGGTCACGGTTGTTGATGCCGATCAGCTTGGTGTCCAAGTGCAGCGCCCGGTCGAGCTCGGCCTCGTCATGGACCTCGGCCAGAACATCCATGCCGCAGGCCCGCGCGGCAAATTCCAGATCGCGCGCCAAAACATCATCGACGGCCGCCATGATGATGAGAATGCAGTCCGCGCCGAGGGCGCGCGCCTCGAACACCTGATAGGCGTCGATCATGAAGTCCTTGCGCAAGGCGGGAAGGGCGCAAGCCGCCCGCGCCATGGTCAGATATTCCGGATTGCCTTGGAACGACGGCCCGTCGGTCAGCACCGAAAGGCAGGCCGCACCGCCCGCCTCGTAGGCCACGGCAAGGGTGGGCGGATCGAAATCGGCTCTGATAAGACCCTTGGAGGGGCTCGCCTTCTTGATCTCGGCAATCAGCGCAAAGTCGCCATTGGTGACCTGGGCTCGCAGCGCCTTGTAGAAGGGACGCACGGGTGCCGCGGTCTCAGCCCGCGCGCGCATTTCGGCCTCGGGCACGGCTTTCTTCGCCGCGGCAACCTCATCGCGCTTGTAGCTTAGAATCTTGTCGAGCACCTGTGACATGCCTCAGACCTTATCACGGCTGAGCTGCACCAGCGCTTCCAACACCTTCATAGCCTTACCGCTATCAATGGAGTCCGCGGCGAGCGCCACGCCGTCGCGCAAGGTTGTTGCCTTGCCGGCGACCAGCAATGCGGCGGCGGCGTTCAGAAGTACGATATCGCGCAACGGGCCTTGGTTCCCCTGCAGCACCGCCCGGATATGCGCGGCGTTCTCCACCGCATCTCCGCCGATCAGATCCTCAGGCCTGGCATCGGCCAGGCCGGCGTTCCGCGGCGAGATGCGGAAGGTAGAGACCTGCCCTCGGTCCAACGCCGCCACGTGGCTGATAGTGGTCGTGGTCAGCTCGTCGAGACCATCGGCGCCGTGCACCACCCACGCCCGCTCGACACCGAGAAGCCCCAGCACATTGGCGATGGGCTCGACCCATTTCTCGGCGAAAACACCGACCACTTGAAACTTGGTGCCGGCGGGGTTGGCCAGCGGTCCGAGCAAATTGAAGATCGTGCGCACGCCGAACTCGCCCCGCACCTTTGCCACATGGCGCATGGCGGCGTGATGCGCCGGCGCAAACATGAAGCCGAGACCGCATTCGGCGATGCAGCGTTCGATGGTCGCCGGACCGCAGTCGAGATTGACGCCGAGCGCCCCGAGGACGTCGGCCGACCCGGAACGCGAGGAGATCGACTTGTTGCCGTGCTTGGCCACGGGCACGCCGGCGCCGGCCACGACGAAGGCCGCGCAGGTCGAGATATTGTGCGTGCCCTTGGCGTCGCCGCCCGTTCCGCAGGTGTCGATGGCGCCCTCCGGCGCGCGCACCGCCAACGCCTTGGCGCGGAGCACACGCGCGGCCCCGGCAATCTCGTCGATCGTCTCGCCGCGCACATGCAAGCCCATCAGCAACGCACCAATCTGGGCCTCGGTGGCGCCGCCCGACATGATCTGCTCGAAGGCGGCTGCCGCCTCGCTTTGAGTGAGGGTTTCGCCGCGCGCGACTTTGCCGATGGCCGTGCGCAGACCCTCGGCGCCCGCGCCGTCGACAGCCGAAGGACTAGAGGGCACCGACCGCTTCGCTTTCCGAGCCGCCGCGCGCGCGCCGTTCCACCCGGGCGAGATCGAGGAAGTTGGCGAGCAATTGGTGCCCATGCTCCGAGGCGATGCTCTCGGGGTGGAACTGCACGCCATGCACCGGATAGGTCTTGTGCTGGACACCCATGATGATGCCGTCCGCCGTCTCCGCGGTAATCTCCAGATCGTCAGGCAGGGTGTCTCGGTCAATGACCAGCGAGTGATAGCGCGTCGCCGAGAAGTCTTGGGGCAGGCCGGCAAACACGCCTTTTCCGGCATGATGGACCTTGGACAGCTTGCCGTGCATCAGATAGGGCGCGCGTATGACGTTGCCGCCATAGACCTGGCCGATGGCCTGATGGCCGAGGCAAACCCCCAGGATCGGCACCACCGGCGCGGCACGCTCAATCAGCTCGAGGCAAATACCGGCGCGATCCGGATCGCACGGTCCGGGCGACAGCACGATCGCTTCGGGACCTTCCGCCAAAACCTCGTCCACCGTCACCTTGTCGTTGCGGTAGACCTGTGTGGCCGCGCCCAATTCTCCAAGGAAATGAACGAGGTTGTAGGTGAAGCTGTCGTAATTATCGATCAGGGTCAGCATGGCTTGGTGTTACGCCTCGTGCTGTCAGGCCGTCAAGCTCAAGAGGCATGGTCGGGCCGCAGCTCCTTGGGCGTCAGGAACAGGGCCAGGCTCCCGCTATTCACGTCCACGCTCGACCAGAGCCCCGCCGTGAAGTTGATCACCGCGAGTCCGGCGGTCGGAAATTTCTCTTTCAGCTTGTCGCGCATGTGCTTGGGCCCGGCGCCGATCAGATCGAGCGCCAGCGCCTGCATTTCAGGATTGTGCCCGACGATCATGACGTGACGCGCGCCGGGCTGAAGCCCGCGAAGCATGTCGAGCATCTCCGCCGGGCTCGCGTGATAGAGCGCATCCTCATAGACGACCTTGGGCTCGACTTTGAGTTCCGGCAGCACCAGCGCCAAGGTGTCAACCGTACGGCGGGCCGACGAGCAGAGCACCAGCGCCGGGTCGATGCCGCGTTCGGTCATGGCGCGTCCCATCACGGGCGCATCGGCCACGCCCCGCGTGGAGAGCGACCGCTCGCGGTCGGGGAGCGAAGGGTTCTTCCAACTGGACTTGGCGTGACGCAGGAGGCTGAGTGTAAGCATCGTCGCGGCCTCCTGGCTCACTTACTGGCCGCGCTTGCCGCGCGTGGCGAAGCGCACGGCTTCATCGGCAGCCTTGAACAGCGCACCGGCTTTGCTCACACATTCGGCCTGCTCGCGCTCCGGTACGGAATCGGCCACGATGCCGGCGCCGGCCTGCACATACATGACGCCGTCCTTCACCACCGACGTCCTGAGCACGATGCAACTGTCCATCTCGCCGTCGGCCGAGAAATAGCCGACACAGCCCGCATAGATACCGCGCGCCGCGTCTTCCAGTTCGTCGATGATCTCCATGGCGCGGACCTTCGGCGCGCCCGACACGGTGCCCGCCGGAAAACCGGCCATCAGCGCGTCGACCGCGTCATGGTCCGCATCGAGCCTGCCTTCCACATTGGAAACGATGTGCATGACCTGGCTATAATATTCGAGGAAGAAACTGTCGGTCACGCGCACGCTGCCCACCTCCGACACCCGCCCCACGTCGTTGCGCCCGAGATCGAGCAGCATCAAATGCTCGGCGCGCTCCTTGGTATCTGCCAGTAACTCGTCGGCGAGCGCCTTGTCTTCTTCCGGCGTCTTGCCGCGGGGCCGGGTTCCCGCGATGGGGCGGATGGTGACTTCGCCCTGCCGCACTCGCACCAAGATCTCGGGGCTCGAACCCACGACGGCGAAGCCGCCGAAGTTGAGATAATAAAGAAAGGGCGACGGGTTCACCCGCCTGAGCGCACGGTAAAGCGAGAACGAGGGAAGCTCGAAAGGAGCCTCGAAGCGCTGGCTCAACACCACTTGGAAGATGTCGCCTGCGGCGATGTACTCTTGGGCCCGCGCCACCTTGGCCATATAGGCCTCCGGCGCCGTGGTGGCCTTGGGCGCCGGATGCGGCGCGTCCGCATCAAGCTCGCTCGCATGCGGCAATGGCTGGTCGAGACGCTCCAAGACCACATTCAACCGTTCCGCCGCGCGTGCGTAGGCCGCCTTGGCACTCACACCGGGCGCGGCGCGCACGGGCGTGACCACGGTCATCTCGTCTTTGACACTGTCGAAGATTACGATCAGCGTTGGCCGGACCAAGATGCTGTCCGGCAGGTCGAGCGGATCGGGTCCGCCGCCCGGCAGATGCTCGATCAGGCGCACCGTGTCGTAGCCCATATAGCCGAAGATGCCGGCAGCCATGGGCGGCAGCGCCTGCGGCAGAGTGATCGCGGATTCGGCCAATAGCGCCCGCAGGCTTGCCAGAGCGGGCTGCGGAGAGAGCGCGAAGGCTTCCGCATCGGCCTGAGGACTGCGATTGATCTCTGCTTTGTTGCCTTCGGCGCGCCAGATTAAGTCGGGCTCGCAGCCGATGATCGAATAGCGACCGCGCGTGGCACCGCCTTCGACGGACTCAAGAAGGAAACTGTTGGGCCGCTCGTTGGCCACTTTGAGCATGGCGGAGACGGGCGTCTCCAGATCGGCGACCAGCCGCGTCCAGACGACTTGCGGCACGCCCTCGTCGTAGAGGCTTGCAAACGCCGCGAAGTCCGGTTCGATCGGAGCCGACCCACCATCTCGTTGCAGTGGAGTCACCGGAGCAGGCGCCGCACTCATGGCTCCTCGCTGCTACCCACGAGCTTGGCAAGCGCCTGCTGATTGACGCTTACGCCGTAACGGCTTTCCAGCGCGCTGAAATATTCCGCGATCGTATCTTCGCTGAGCAGCAGACCGATGCGCGAATTGAGCTGTTTGATGGCCCGCTCGTCGACTGCCGGCGGCTCGACGATTTCGTCCACGCGAAACACGATGCGCCCCTCATCGACGCCGGAGGCCGCCGAACCGAAACCACCTTTCGGCAGAGCGAACGCTTGCGATACCGCCGGCGGCAGCACGTTCACGGTGATGTCGTCGCGCTTCAACGCCGAGGTCGGCAACACTTCGGTATCAAGCTCCTTCGCCAGGTCTTCCAGCGTCTTGCTGCCGCTGCTCAATTGGGTGACGAATTTTTGCGCGAGCTTGGCAACCTGGTTCCGCGTCTCGTCTGCGCGCCAGTCCTTTTCGACCTCATCGCGCACTTGATCGAACGGCTTCAGTTGTTCCGGGGTCACGCCCAACACCTCGTACCAGATGACGCCTTCGTCCCGCGCATCGATAGGGTCGTTCTCGATCCCCGCGTCGGTGGCGAAGATGCCGTTCAGCAGATCCTTTTGCGCCGGCAATGTGACAGTTGATCCGTCGGGTTTGCGTCCTTCGCGGTCCACCTGGTCGATGACTTGGTAGTCGACCTTGAGCTTGCCCGCGGCTTCCTCGAGGGTCGATCCCGCCGCAAGCTCGTCCTCCACCTTGTCATGCATATCGAAGATCGCGCCGGATGCACGGTCTTTGAGAATTCCTTTCTCAAGGTCTCCCTTGGCCTCTTCGAAGCTCGGGATCTTGCCGGGCTCGATCTCCGTGATACGTAGCAAGACCACGCCGCCGAGCTTGCCCTCGATGGGCTCGCTCACGGCATCCTTCTCGAGCTTGAAGGCCTCCTCCGCGATCGTGGGGTCGGCCAAATCCTTCCGGGCGACCGTGCCAAGGTCGATGTCGGTTTCGGTCAAGCCAAGCTCCTTGGCCATCTCGACGAAGTCCGTGCCGGACGTGATCTTCTCGTGGGCTTTCCTGGCGGCTTCGATATCGGACAGAGCGATTTGTTGCACATGGCGGCGCTCCGGGTCCCCCAGAGTGTCCTTCTTGATCTCGTATTCCGCCTTGAGATCATCCTCCGTGATGTTGAGCTGGTCCTTGACGGTCTCCGGCGTCACGGCGATGAGACCGACCTTGCGATATTCCGGCTGCGTGAATTTGGCGTGGTGATTGTCGTAATACGCCTTCAAGTCTTCATCTGTCGGAGTGCTCACCGCTTCGGCCGCGGATTTCGGCACCAGGACATATTTCAGGATGCGGCGTTCCTCGTTGAATTGATTCATCGCATCGATCAGCGCCCTGGGGCTGTTGGCGACCTCGCCGACAGTGACGAGCAGCTGCCGACGCAGGTTCTGTTCGCGCAACGAATAGAGATAGCCCGCTTCGGTCATGCCGATATTGCGGAGCGCGGATTGGAAGGCGAGGGGGCTGAAGTTCCCGGCGCCGTCCTGAAAGGCCGGGTCCTTCGTGATCTGCGCGAGCAACGCATCGTCGCTGATGCCGAGACCCAGATGCTTCGCGTGCGTATCGACGGCAGCGCCGCCGATGAGCCGCTCCAGCACGCGTGTGTCGAGCCCCGCCGCGCGCGCTTCCTGAAGGCTGAGGCTGCGTCCTGCCTGCTGACTCATGGACCGCAGCACGTCCTGCTGGGCGCGCGCATAATCTTGCGCGGTGATTTCCGTGTCGCCGACGCGGATGAGGGTCTGCTGACCATAGCCCGTGAAGATGTCGGCGATTCCCCAGACGGCGAAACTCACCACCAGGAGACCGACCAGGATCAGACCTAACGTTCGTGCCGCGCCTTTGCGCAATGTGTCGAGTGCCACGCCTCGAGAACCTTCTCTTTCAGATTTGCCAAATCCGCACCGGCGTCCGATGGTAGGACCGTCCGGCGCGGCGCGCGCATCATAGGTAGCAAGAGCCAGCGCGGCAACACGCAGAAACACCAGAAAAACCGCTTTAGCCGGACACTGTAAAGGCACGAACGGGGGGAAGAAACGTGACCGCGATCAGGCCGCTTGTCGCCGGCAACTGGAAGATGAACGGCCTGGGGAGCACGCTTGGCGAACTGGCGGACTTGCGGGCGCGGCTGAAGGCGGCACCGGTCCCGGACGCCGATATCATGGTTTGCCCCCCGGCGACCTTGCTGACCCGGGCTGCGGAGGCGCTCGACGGCTCGGACATCGCGCTTGGCGCCCAGGACTGCCATCCCTTGGTCTCGGGCGCCCATACCGGCGATATCTCCGCCGAAATGCTGGCCGATGCGGGCGCGACCGCCGTCATCGTCGGACACTCCGAGCGGCGCCTGGATCAGGGTGAGACCGATGCCTTGGTTAACGCCAAGGCGCTCGCGGCCTACCGGGCCGGGCTCACCGCCATCATCTGCGTCGGCGAGACCGAAGCCCAGCACCAGGATGGGAAGACTTTCGACGTGCTGCGCGTCCAGCTTCAAGGCTCGGTACCGGAGGAAGCGCGCGCCGCGGACACCGTGATCGCCTATGAGCCGGTCTGGGCCATCGGCTCCGGCCTGACCCCCACACCTGCGGACGTCGCCGAGGTCCACGGCTTTATCCGCTCCGTCCTGAGCCAGCTTCTCGGACAGGGAGAAAGCGGCGCCATGCGGATTCTCTATGGCGGCTCGGTGAAGCCCACGAATGCGTCCGAGCTCCTCTTCGTGCCAGATGTGAATGGAGCGCTGGTTGGCGGCGCCAGCCTAAAGGCCTCGGATTTCTACGGAATCCTCTCCGTCTACTGTGACCCTCCTGCCACATAAGCCTCCGGAAAACCTTGGGACCGGGGTTGCAAATCAGATAGGGTTCGTCATGCTGCCGAGAGATTGACGGCATGGGGGACTTTCCCGGGAACCTGATGTTCAAGCTGCGCTTCATCGCCGCGACGCTGATCGCCGTGGGTCTAGCCGCGCATTTCAGCCCAACCGCCCGTGCGGAAATGCTGGAGCGCGACCAATGCAAGGCGCTGGAGACGGAAAAGCAAACGCTGCTTACCTCGAGTGTGAAGGCTGCGCTGACCGGCGGCCCGGACTGGGTCAAAGACCACCTCCACAACGAAGAGGAAATCGAGAAGGTCCGCGCATATTTGCGGGTCGAGGAGAAGGTCGCCTTCCGCTGCCGCACGGACGGCGTTCGAATCCCGAAGCCGTTGCCGCCGCCCCTCCCGGATCCGAAGCCCGCAGTTCCCATCATCATGGCCGAAGGACAGAAGGTGCTTGCAGGCACCGCCGCCATCTCCTTCCTGCCTTTGCGGAAACCGTCCGCGACCGCATCCGAGCCCACCGGCGCCGAAGCCCTGGGGATAGAAGGAATCGGCGACGCCGAGGAGGTGACCGCCGTGGCCGAGAGCAGCAAGGCCGAACCAGGGCCTAGCCAAGCGGTGGCGGATTCGGATAAGACAGCGCCTCCTAAGAACAAGGCGACGCAATGAGTACCGTAATTCTTCTGATTCACGTCATGATCGCCATAGCGATGGTCGGCGTCATCCTGCTCCAGCGCTCCGAGGGCGGGGCACTCGGCATCGGCGGCGGCGGCGGCGGCGGCGGAGGCGGCTTCATGACCGGCCGCAGCGCCGGCAACGCGCTGACCAAAAGCACAGCCATCCTGGCGGCCTGCTTCTTCCTTACGAGCCTCACTCTGTCGATTTTGGCGACTCATCAGCGCGGCGGCCCCCCGTCCATCCTGCCTTCCAGCGGCGGCGAGGGCGGTTTGACGCCGCTCCAGATCCCCGGCACGCCGGCCCCTTCGGCCCCAGAAGCGCAGGCGGCACCGCAAGCGCCCCAGTCCCAGTAGTTCTTCACAGGAAATCCTGCGCCAAGACGTCTCCCCCTGCATCTTTGGGGCTACGCCTTGGCGCGGACTCGGTGTAGGGTCGAGGCCCATGGCGCGGTACGTCTTCATCACCGGCGGCGTGGTTTCCTCACTCGGCAAGGGACTCGCATCGGCAGCGCTCGGAGCGCTTTTGCAGGCGCGCGGATTCCGCGTGCGCCTCTGCAAGCTCGATCCCTATTTGAATGTCGATCCGGGAACCATGAGCCCCTATCAGCACGGCGAGGTGTTCGTCACCGACGACGGTGCGGAGACCGACCTCGACCTCGGCCACTACGAGCGCTTCACCGGACGCCCGGCGAGCCAGGCGGACAACGTCACCACGGGGCGCATCTACCAGGAGATCATCGCCAAGGAGCGGCGCGGCGACTATCTCGGCTCCACCGTCCAAGTCATTCCCCACGTCACGGACGCCATCAAGGAATTCGTCACCACGGGCAATGAGGGCGTGGATTTCGTGCTCTGCGAGATTGGCGGCACGGTCGGCGACATCGAAGGGCTGCCCTTTTTCGAGGCGATCCGCCAGCTCGGCAACGAATTGCCGCGCGGCGAGAGCGCCTTCATCCATTTGACGCTGGTGCCGTTCATCCCGAGCGCGGGCGAGCTCAAGACCAAGCCGACCCAGCACTCGGTCAAGGAACTGCGCTCCATCGGCATCCAGCCCGACGTTCTGCTGTGCCGCACCGACCGGCCGCTGCCGCCGGACGAAAGGCGCAAGATCGCGCTGTTCTGCAATGTGCGGCCCGAGGCCGTGATTCAGGCGCTCGACGTCTCCAGCATCTACGACGTGCCGGTGGCCTATCACGAGGAAGGTCTCGACCGGGAGCTGCTCGCGGCCTTCGGCATCACCAATGCGCCGGAGCCGGACCTGCGCATGTGGAAGGAGATCTCCGAGACGATCGCCGAGCCGGACGGCGAAGTCACCGTGGCGATCGTCGGCAAGTACACAGGCCTGAAGGACGCCTACAAGTCGCTCAACGAAGCGCTGGTCCATGGCGGCATCGCCAACAAGGTGAAGGTGAACCTCGAATGGATCGAGGCACAGGTGTTCGAGAGCCAAGACGCCGCGGCCTACCTGGAAGACGTGAACGGCATCCTCGTGCCGGGCGGCTTCGGCGAGCGCGGCGCGGAAGGCAAAATCCATGCGGCGCGCTATGCCCGCCGGCGCAACCTTCCTTATTTCGGTATCTGCTTCGGCATGCAGATGGCGGTGGTCGAGGTCGCGCGCGAGCTTGCCGGCATCGAAGGCGCGAGCTCCACGGAGTTCGGCCCGACCGCGGAACCGGTGATCGGCCTCATGACCGAATGGATGAAGGGCGATGAGCTCGAGCGGCGGGAGCAGAACGGCAATCTCGGGGGCACCATGCGACTTGGCGCTTACGACGCCGTGCTGGCCAAAGGCAGCCAGGTCGCCGAGATCTACGGTGGAACGGAAATCTCCGAGCGCCATCGCCACCGCTACGAAGTGAACATGCGCTACCGCAACAAGCTCGAAGCGGCGGGCTTGCGCTTCTCGGGCCTCTCGCCGGACGGCCTCTTGCCCGAGATCGTCGAGATCCCCGAGCATCCCTGGTTCATCGGCGTCCAATTCCACCCCGAACTCAAGTCGCGGCCTTTCGCGCCGCACCCGCTGTTCAAGTCGTTCATCGGCGCGGCGGTGGAGCAGAGCCGTCTGGTCTAAGGCGAAGCGGTGAACTGATCCTGGCAATTCCCCATTGAGGTTAGCGGCGCTTACGTGGCGCGGATGCGGCGGGCGGCACCGTCGATCCTCCTTCACCGCGCACGGGGATCACGTCGTCCCCCACGAGAACACCTGACTTGAACAGGTAGCCGGCGACACCTGCGCCCACGAGCGGGGCAACGATGAACAACCAGACCTGCGCGAGCGCCGCGGGGTTCGTGGCCGCGCCGATGATGGCGGGGCCCAACGAACGGGCCGGGTTGACCGACGTTCCCGTGATGTTGATCCCAAGCAGATGGATCGCAACCAGCGTGAGCCCGATGGCAAGGCCGGCGAGCCCAACGGGTGCGCCTTTCTGCGTGACGCCGAGAATGCAAACGAGGAACAGGAACGTGGCGACCACCTCGTATACGAGGGCGGAAGTCATATCGTATTCACCGAGATAGCCCGGGCCCCAACCGTTCTGCCCGAGCGAGCCCGTCCAACCCGATGCCTTGCCCGAGAGGATGAGGTAGAGCACGGCGGCGCCGGCGATAGCGCCCAGGATCTGTGCGATCACGTACATCACGAAATCGGAGGGCGTCATGCGTCCGGCCACGAGCACACCGAAGCTGACGGCGGGGTTGATGTGGCAACCCGAGACTTGGCCGATGCCATAGGCCATCGCCACGATCGTCAGTCCGAAAGCTGTGGCGATGCCGAGAATGTCGACAGCGGTGGGGCCGCTACCCATCCCCGCGATCACCGCCGTGCCACAGCCGATGAGCACCAAGGCAAAGGTCCCAATAAACTCTGCGATCGCCTTATTCATTTGATCCCCCCTCCAGAGAAAAGCCGCCCAATATGGCAAATTGGCTTCGCGGAACAAGCGGACTCGCTGCTCTGCCCACAGTTGACGCTCTGGCTGGCTGGCCCCATGGTCCGGCGATGAACGAAGCCATGAAGCCGGCCCCGGCGGCCACCGTCACGGTCGGAAACGCGCGGTTCGGCAACACTTTGCCCTTTGCCTTGATGGCCGGCCCGTGCGCGCTGGAGAGCCGCGCGCATGCCCTTGAAACGGCCTCGGCGCTGAAAGAAATGGCCGGCCGGCTTGGCTTGGGTCTGGTCTACAAATCCTCCTTCGACAAGGCGAACCGCACGAGCGCGACGAGCGCGCGGGGCCTGGGGCTCAAGGAGGCGCTGCCGATCTTCGCGGAGGTGAGAGAGGTTACGGGGCTTCCCGTGGTCACCGACGTTCACGAGCCCGAGCAATGCGCACTCGCCGCCCAAGCGGTGGACGTGCTTCAGATTCCCGCCTTTCTCTGCCGCCAGACCGATCTCCTCCTGGCCGCGGCCAAGACCGGCAAGGCGGTCAACGTCAAGAAGGGCCAGTTCCTCGCGCCCTGGGACATGCGTCACGTGGTGGCCAAGGTGGTGGGGGCCGGCAATCCCAACGTGCTCGTCACCGAACGCGGCGTTTCTTTCGGCTACAACACGCTCGTCTCCGACATGCGCGCGCTGCCCATCCTGGCCGAAACCGGCGCGCCGGTGATCTTCGATGCCACCCATTCCGTCCAACAGCCCGGGGGGCAGGGGGCCACGAGCGGCGGCGAACGGCGTTTCGTGCCGGTCCTGTCGCGGGCCGCGGTGGCCGTGGGCGTCGCGGGCCTCTTCATCGAGACCCATCAGGATCCCGACAAGGCCCCTTCCGACGGCCCCAACATGATTCCCCTGAAGGAACTGGAGCCTTTGCTCAAAGAGCTGATAGAGATCGATCATCTGACCAAGCGCGCCGCAAGTCCTCACTGAACCGGCGCATATGATCGCATGTCAGCGCGGCGGGGGGATAAGCGCCTGCGCTCTGAAGTCCCAGCGCCACAACGTGTCTTCGCTGAGATGCGTGCCGCCCCACCAGCGGTCGACCGTGTGATGCTCCGTCCAATCCGCGCCGCCGGCGAGCACCGCCTTGCCGAGGGAGGTGAGGCTGAGCCGGCTGGTCAGATAGGCCTTCGCCAACTCCGGATCGGTGTGCTGAAACGGCGCGCCTTCGAGTCCCGCGACCAAAGGCTCGTCCGCGAGCGCCAGCTGATCGAGTAGCCGCCAGAAGCTCCAATCGCCCATGAACTCGGCATCCTCCATCTTCTGCACGCCGACGAAGAGCCCGAGCGCCGAAAAAGAGTTTTCCGCCCCGATGAGCGCAAGGATTTGCCGCTCGGTGCGCGTCAGGCCATCGGGACCCGGCAGTTCCTCCAACATGCGCATGATCGACGACTGCAAGAAGGGGAGCGCCGCGGTGTCTTCGCCGAGGAGCTTGGCCCAAGGCTTTGGCGTCGGCTGGCGAAACGCCTCCCAAGCGCGCTTGGCGAGATCGAGCTGCGCTTGCGTGACGGGAGCGGCCGTCGCGTCCAGCCTCTCTATCGCCTCGGGCTCCTGGCGGCCGATATAGTCTTCCGTCTGCACCAGCAGCAGCGTGCCTTCAGGGCGAGGACGCGCGGCGAACCAATCGAGCACCTGAAGCAATTGCAGCTGATCGTAGAGGTCGTGCTCGAACCACAGCACGACGCGATCAAACTGCGCGCTGACGGCAAGACCGCGGTCGCGCGACGTCAGCTCGAATTCGATGGTGTCGCGATCTCCGGCACCGCTCGCGCCAAGATAATCGACCCGCGTCGCGGTCAGGTCTTCCAGCGTATCGGTGAGCAGCACCGGGCCCTCATGCAGCACATCGCGCCACGGTAGAACCTCGGTCCCGTGCAGCGCGCGGCGCAGCAATTCGCCGGCCGCGTCGCCGTTGGTGATGACGAGATCGGTCACTTAACCGCGGCCGCGATAGGGCGCGACACCCTGATCCGGAATCCACACGCCCTCGGGCGGGGTGCCGTGCTGCCAGAACACGTCGATGGGAATGCCGCCGCGCGGAAACCAGTAGCCGCCGATGCGCAGCCAGGCCGGCTCGATGATCTCAACGATCCGCTTGCCGATGGTCAGCGTCGCGTCCTCGTGGAACGCGCTCGCATTGCGGAAACTCGCCAGGAACAGCTTGAAGGATTTCGACTCGAGCAGCCATTCCCGGGGCGCGTAATCGATAACGAAATGCGCGAAGTCGGGCTGCCCGGTTACGGGGCAAAGGCAGGTGAACTCAGGCGCCGTGAAGCGCGCCACATAGGCGGTGTCCGCATGGGGGTTGGGCACGCGCTCGAGCTGCGCATCGAACGGCGTGGCCGGGACGGGCACCTCATGGCCAAGCTGGCGCAGGCCGGGGATCTTGCGCGTCATGGCTTACTCCGCCGCAAGCCGCATGGGCGGCCCGTGATAGACGCAGCCCTCATGGCAGGAATCGCGCGCCACGACGATCTCGGCCAGACCCGGCAACCGGTTGTGCAGGCGGTCCCACAGCCACATGGCGATGCGCTCCAGCGTGGGGTAGGCAAGACCCTCCACGTCGTTGAGCATGCGGTGGTCGAGCGCATCGCGGGCATCCGCCACCGCCGCCTCCAACTCGTCGAAATGCACGACGATGCCGGTGTCCTCGTCCGGCTCTCCGCCCACGGTGACGCGGACGCGGAACGAGTGTCCGTGCACCCGCGCATTGGGGTGGCCGGGCGGCGCCGACGGCAGGAAATGCGCCGCCTCGAAGAAGAATTCCTTGTAGATCCGCATAGGGGCTGTTTAGGGGATTTTGCGTCCCCCGGCCAGAGGTCGCACGCCGCACCAGGGTTAAGGCAGGCCCAGCAATTTGTGGGTCTGCAAGCTCAACCGCCATTTGGGATGGGCCAGACAATAATCAATGGCGGCGCGCACATTGGCGGGGCTGTCCGAGCCGTCATCCATGGGCTGGAGCAGAAAATGTGTGAAGTCGAGTTGCTGAACCTCTTCCGGCCGGAGGAGGTCTTGCGGATAGACGAGCTTCAGCTCGTCGCCTGAGCGCTGCTTGAGGGGTGCACCGGCCTTCGGGCTCACGCAAACCCAGTCGATGGAAGAGATAACCGGCAGCGTGCCGTTGGTCTCGATCGCCACTTCGAAACCCGTCCTGTGGAGCGCATCGACCAGCGCCTCGTCCACTTGCAGCATGGGTTCGCCGCCGGTCAGCACCACGAAGGGGGGCGTGCCCGAATTGCCGCGCCACGCCTCGCGGCAGGCCCGGGCCACGCTAGCGGCGTCGGCGTATTTGCCGCCGCCGGGGCCGTCCACGCCCACGAAATCGGTGTCGCAGAAATTGCAGACGGCCTCGGCCCGGTCTTCCTCGCGGCCCGACCACAGATTGCAGCCGGCGAAACGGCAGAACACAGCCGGACGCCCGGCCTGCGCGCCTTCGCCTTGCAGCGTGTAATAGATCTCTTTGACCGCATACATGGCCGGCAAGTTGGTCTTTTCGGCGCGTTCACGCAAGACGCGCCAAGACGGCTCGCCGGGTCCAAGCCCGCGAGGTTGATCCGTCCTCCCACTCCCAAACAGACCCCGACGGGGGTGGCGCGCCGCGTGGCGCAAAGTCCTTAACAGGTTCCGCGGGGTCTGCGGACCCGCGGCGGGCGCCTTGCGGCGCGCCACATGCGACATCTTTT
>Ga0210068_1000010_pt1 | contig 41685 bp, 40 predicted proteins | sample RushOxbow_ThreeS_5_FD_185561 | JGI IMG/M metagenome (GOLD analysis project Ga0210068, IMG submission 185561) | Wetland microbial communities from San Francisco Bay, California, USA, that impact long-term carbon sequestration -... | ecosystem: Environmental > Aquatic > Marine > Wetlands ... | reverse complement strand
AGCTCAGCCTTCCCCGCGAGCGAGGGGACGACACGGCCGAGCCCGCCCAGCGTCCGCGCCACAACATCTAGCAGCGCTACCGGCACGTGCTTGAACTGCGGCGTACGCCCCAACAGAGCGAAGAGATGCTCGCCCTGCTGTCTCGGTGTGATGGCGTCTCCAGGGCCGCCGATGGGCAGGATGCGATTGTGGCGGCGCGTGTCGTCCAGACATTCGGCGAGGTAGTGGGCCAGATCGTCGTCGCCGATAGGCTTGCAGGCCGTGGCCGTGCCGTCGCCAAACACCACGAAGGGCTTGCCTTGTTTGAGCCGGCTGATCTGTCCCGACAGCGACTTGAAGAACGCGGTAGGACGGACGATGGAATAGGTGAGGCCAGACTGCATCAAGATGCTCTCGAAGGCGAGCTTGGCATGCTGAAAGGCGAGAAGCGGCTTCTGAACGCAGATCGCGGATAGCAGCACCATCTGCGAGACACCGCTATCCTTGGCGGCGGCGAGCGCGTTCACATGTGCCTGATGGTCGATGGCCCAGGCGTCCCTGGGTAAGCCGGTTCGTGAGGCGAGGCACGACACCAGGGCATCGAACCGCTGCCCTCGAAAACCTTCGCGTAGGGATCTCGGATCGGTCACGTCGCCAAATCGTACGGTCGCGCCCTTGAGCAGTTCGACGCTTTTATCTGGAGTAAGAGCGCCGCCCACGCCAGCGCGGGGCCTCACGAGGCACACCACCTGATGGCCGCGCCGGAGTAAAGCGCGCACCGTCGCGCGCCCGATCGTGCCGGTAGCGCCCAACACGAGCACACGCCGCGGATCTGGAGACCGGTATGACGGCGGCAGTTGGGCTATGTGGTCCATGAAGACGCTTTTGGATTGCGGGCCGCGACTTCGCCGGTGTGTCCTCTTGCGCGGCAGTCAGACAGATTGACGAGGACGGCCTCGGTCTTGGTCGCTCTGCCCACTGGTGTCTGAGCGTGTGTGAAAAGCAGCGTATATTCAGAAAAGGGGCACGAAGGTGAGCTTCATTATATCGGGGGAAAATTGGATCTCCAGGCAGGACTTGAATGCTGTGAGTTCAACCCCGATTTCGAGAATAGCCGCAATCCGCATGTGAGAATGCTGGACAACTGCATCGAAGGCGACCGCCGGTCACCAGCCGTTTGGAGACGTCAAATGCCGAGAGCTACGAAGATCATTGTCCTGACCGCCGCCATTCTACTCGGCTCCGGATCTATGGCGCCGGCCGAGGAAGCCGGGGAGGGCGAGTTTGGCGGCGAATGCGTCATGGGCCTCGCGCTCGGCAAGGACATTCAGACCGATTGCTCGGTGAGCACCGTCTATAAGGGCAAGACCTATTGCTTCGGCAATGAGACGGCGCGGACGCTGTTCCTCAAGCGTCCCGACGATTTCCTGCTGCAGGCGCACATCTACTATTCCAGCAAGCAGGACGCCGAACAGGAGTAGGAGGCCGTTTCTCTTACGAGCCCTTGGGCGGCGTGTGGGCTTCGACCACTTCACCCTTGGTATCGACGATCACCACGTCGAGATTGTTCTCCTCGCCCTTGGCGAAGGTGAAGCGGAAATTCGGGTTGGTCGAGATCGAGAATGTGGTGTCGAGAGTGAACACCAGCTCGCCGTCGCGCTTCACCGTGACCTCTTTCACGTAATGCGCCGGGATGAACTTCGCGGTGTTGATGTCGAGCTGCATGCCGTTGTGGTTCGGGTGCTTGATCATCACCTGTGCCGACCAGATCGGATTTGAATCCACGGCGGGCTCGAAGGTGCGAACGATCGTCTTCCCCATGTCCGCGGTGTCTGCCTCCGGGTCCTTCGCCTGCATCGCAGCGCAACCGCCGGCCGCGGCCAAGAACTTGGTGGCCATGTGCAAGCTGCCGTCCTCGGTCTCCAGGACCGCACGGACGTGGGAGAAGTTGTCGATCCGCACGCGGGTGGAGAAGCTGCGCTCTCCGACGCTACCGGCCGCCGGTCCGAAGTTCAGCGTGGCGACCTTCGGGTCCGGATTGTTGTCGATGAACAGCGTCAGCGACCTGGGCTGTCCTTTCACCCATGGGGGTACACGCACGGTCAAGGGAACCAGCGCCGCATCCTCGACCTTTTGCGGAGTCTCGAGAACCACCATGTCATCCTCTCGGATGTAGCGGTCGCCGAAGGCCTGCTCCTTGAGGATGGGCCACATCTTCTCCTCGGCGGAAGCGCCGGGAGCGGCCAGAACGACCAGCGAGAGACCAAGCGCCGCCGCGCCGCAGGCGCGTGCTAAGCTCTTGAAGGAATAGGGCATGTGCCGTGCTCCTGTGGATGAATTTGTAGGGAGTATATCATTCCCACTCCAGTTCCGCGAATGCCGCGGTGACGTTGCGGACATGATACTGGTCGAACAGCTTCCAGGCCTCTTTTTCCGAGAATCCGGCGGTTTTCGTCGCCTCGGCCAAGGTCTTGCCTTCTGCGATCTGGCGGCGCACGTCGGCCGCGATGGCGGCCAGATAGCGCTGCTCGGGCTCTAGCGCTTCCGGCAGCTCCATGGTCTTCGGTCCATGTCCGGGCACCACGCGGGCGGCCTTGCGGTTGCCGATCTCCTCGAGCAGGGCGAGCCAGCCCTTAATCGAGCCGTCGATGGTGGGCACGTGCACCGAGAACAGGAGATCGCCGAGAAACAGCGTATCGGTCTTGGTGTCGGTGACGATCAGATCGTTGTCGGTATGGGCCGTGGCCTGCGGTTCGAGCAGCAGCTCTCGGTCGCCGAGATCGAGCGTGGTCGGCTCTTTGATGCTAAGCGTCGGAAGGATGATTTCGCTGCCGGCGAAGGCCTCGTCTCCGAGCATCTGCTTGTTCGCGGTGAGATAGCTGTCCGCGCGGGTGCCGAGCGCTCTGGCAAGCTTGTAGTGCCCGACGAAAATGGGGTCGTCTCGCTTGAAGGCCGCATTCCCCAAAACGTGGTCGGGGTGCATATGCGTGTTGATCACATATTTGATTGGCTTGTTGGTCACGGCGCGAATGGCCTCGCGCAAATCCTCGCCCATCACCGCGCTGCCCGAAGTGTCGATCACGGCGACGGCCTCGCTTCCCACCACGAAGCTGGCATTGGCCATGTCCCCGCGATTTTCCGGCGACTGCACCTCGTAGCGGCCCTGGTGCACGAAGACGCCCGGCGCTACTTCCGTTACTTCGGCCGGCGCGGCATGCGCCGGCGCGTAACGGAGCAGGGGAGTGGCCGCGAGCGCCAGCCCCGCCCTGAGGACCGTCTGTCGCGATATGAGGCGTGGCGTGCACATGACTGTCAGCCTGACGTAATACTTGTAAGGCCATGAAAAAAGGCCAGGAAACTCATTTTTCCCTTCGGCGTTACTCCTTCAACCCGGCGGCCGTGAGGCTGGACGGGTAAGATCAGGAAGGACTGACAAATGCGTATCGTTCTGACCGCTGCCGTCATCGGCGTATCCGTCGCGCTTCGCGGCTGTTTCCATCACCATCAATCCTACGCGCTCGAGACCCTGCCGCCTCCCGCCCCGCCGCTGAAGTAGAAGAAAAGACGTGGACCGCAGAGGGCCGGCTCAAAGCCGGCCCTTCTTGTTTGGGTTGCGTTCGTATAGGTTACGCGAGCGCCAAAGGGAGGGAAACATGCGACTTATTCTTATTCTTATCGTCATTCTTGCCATTTTCGCGGTGGTGCAGAGCAAGCGGCACAACTGTGAATTCGGCGATGATGGATGGTTCGACTGCGTCGTGGGCAAGACCGCTGACGAATTCTCTTCAAAGACGCCTGATACGTCGCCGGCAACCCCGGCGGCGGAGGCGCCTGCAACCGAGACCCCGGCCTCGGACACTTCTCAATAGGCCTCGTCGGACGCATGACGGCGATCGCCCTTGGCGAGCGGGTAACCTTGCGGTGATTTGGTTGGGCAGCGCCCATTTCCGGCGTTGATTCGGTGTATGATCCGCTGGCCATACGCGTTTATCTGGCCTTGCGCTTGTCGCGCGGCCCGGAGTGAACGCTCTAAAACGACGCCCTCAAGAGGATCGAGCGCGGGACGATGACCGCATCGAAGGACCATGCCGGCCGCGCCACCGCTGCCTTGGCGGACTTGTTGCGCCCCGGCGCCGATCTCGGCGCTGTCGCCGGCATCATCCAGCAAGCCATGGACGCCGCTAGCAAGACGGTTGCCGAGGAGCACGCCGCGCGGCTCCTCTCCGCCTCGCCGGCGGTCATCTACAGCTTCAAGGCGCGTGACGACTTTGCGCCGACCTTCGTCAGCGACAATCTCGAGCGCCTGTTTGGCTGCGCGCCCTCGGAATACCTGGGCAACCCCGATTTCTGGCGGGAGCACGTTCACCCCGACGATCTGGCTCGGGTCGAAGCCGAGATCGCGAATCTCTTCGATATCGGCCATCAGGCCCTCGAGTACCGTTTTCGCCGCAAGGACGGCTCTTATTGCTGGGTGAACGACGAGCAGCACGTTGTTCGGGACGCCGAAGGCGCGCCGCTCGAAATCGTGGGCTCGTGGAGCGACATCAGCGCACGCAAAGCCGCCGAGGAAGGCGAGGATGCCGCCCGCGCCCGGCTTGCCATGCTTCTGGAGACGGCGCCGTCGGTCATCTACAGCTTCAAGGCCCGCGACGATTACGCGCCGACTTTCATCAGCGAGAACATCAAGCGGCTGCTCGGTTACTGTCCGGAGAAATACCTGGAGCACGCCGATTTTTGGCGCTCGCACGTGCATCCAGAAGACCTCGCCGCCGTGGAGGCCCAGCAGGGCAACCTGTTCGAGAAGGGCCGGCACGTCACCGAGTACCGGTTCCGCAAGCGCAACGGCACCTATATCTGGGTCAGCGACGACCAGTATCTCCTGCGCGACGAGAAGGGGAATCCAGCCGAGATCGTCGGCTCTTGGAGCAATATCAGCGCGCGGAAAGAGGCCGAGCAGGCCGAAAGTCAAGCCCGGGCGCGCTTCGATCTGATGCTGCATAGCGCGCCGGCCGTGGTCTACAGCTTCGGTGCGACCGGCGACTTCACACCCAGCTTTGTCAGCGAGAATATCAAGCGCGTGCTGGGCTACACGCCCGACGATTATCTGACGCAGCCGGATTTCTGGCGCTCCCACGTTCACCCCGAAGATTTGGAAGAGGTGGAGGCCGGGCAAGCACAACTCTTCGAGACCGGTCACCGCGTGTCCGAATACCGCTTCCGCAAGGCGGATGGGATTTATTGCTGGGTCAGCGACGAGCAGACCCTGGTCAAGGATCAGCACGGCCAACCGCTCGAAGTGATCGGCACCTGGAGCGAGGTGACCGCGCGCAAGACCGCCGAGCAGGCCGTCCTTCAGCAGAGCGAGCAGCGGCTAACCGACGCGATCGAGACGATCTCGGAAGGGTTCTCGCTCTACGACGCCGAGGATCGCCTCGTTCTCGGCAACCAGAAATATGCCGAGCTGTTCGACGTGGGCGAGGGACCTCCGCCGCCAGGCTCCACCTATGAGGAGATCCTGCGCAAGGCGGTCACCTATGGGGTTATCGGCGATGCGCGCGGGCGTGAGGAAGGCTGGATCCGCCAGCGCCTCGAAGAGCACCGGAATCCTGGCGAGCCGGTCCTGCAACGCCGCGCCGACGGCCGTTGGATTCAGATCAGCGAGCGCCGCACCGAGACCGGCGGCACCGTCGCGGTGTATAGCGACCTCACCGAGGTGAAGGAAAGCGAACAGCGGGCGGCGGCCGCCAATCAGCTCATTTTGCAAAGCTTGCGCTACGCCAGCCGGATCCAATCCGCCGTGCTGCCCGCACGCCAGGAGCTGGAAGCCGTGGCCGCCGATCACTTCCTCATCTGGGAACCGCGCGACATCGTTGGCGGCGACTTCTTCTGGTTTCAGCCGATCCGCGACGGCTATGCGGTCATGGTCGGCGACTGTACCGGGCATGGCGTGCCTGGCGCCTTCATGACGCTCATCGCCTGGGGACTGCTCGACCGGATGCTGCGCAGCGCGCCGAGCGACAAGCCGAGCGAGGTTCTGACCGGTCTGCACCAGGGCGTGCGGAGCTTGCTTGGCCAGGACGCCCAACAAGGCGAAACCGATGACGGACTCGAAGCCGGCATCTGCTTTATCAATCCCAAAGAACAGACCATGACCTTCGCCGGCGCGCGCTTCTCGCTGTGGCGGGCCAACCAGGAAGGCGTCATCGAGATCAAGGGCGATCGCAAGGGGCTGGGCTATCGGCGCTTCGCCCACAAGACACGATTCAGCGATTACACCTTTCCCTATGACGACCAGGATTCGTTCTATCTCACCACCGACGGGCTCATCGATCAGATCGGCGGACCGCGCGGCCGTTCGTTCGGCAAGCGCCGCTTTCAGGATCTCTTGCACAAACTTCGTGATGCGCCCATGAGGGAGCAGGAACTGTCGTTGCGCGAAGCCTTCGAGCAGTACCAGGGGGACGAACGCCGCCGTGACGATCTCACCGTCTTGGGCTTCATTCCGCATTCCTAGGAGGATCCGATGCTCGCCGGTCAACTGATGGATCTGCGGTCGATGCTGCATAAGCAGGGCGTGATCTTTGCCTATAGCGGCTATGTGACCGAACCCGTGCTCAGCGGCGTAGGCGAGGCGTTGAAGCAGAAGCTCACGATCGACGACGCCGACACCAAGACGTTGCGCAGTGTATTTGCCATTTTCGTCGAGCAAATGCAGAACATCATCCGCTACTCCGCCGAGATGCAGCTTGCACCGCCACCGCCCGCGTCCGATGCAGGCGCACTCAAGGAGATCCGCTACGGGATCCTAACCAAGTTCCACCTCGAGAAGATGTCCGTCTAATGTCGTCCGACGACCTCTTCGGCGCGGAGGAGCGGGCGCTCGCGGCGGCGCAGGAGCTCATCGAGAGCGGCCGCTTCGCCGATCTTGCCGACGGCAAGCGCTATGAGGCTCTGGTCAAGGACTACCAGAAGCTGCTGCGGGCCACGCGCCGGCTGATGCGCTTGAGCGATCGCAACGAGGAGCAGCTCAACGCGCTGACCAAAGAACAGCGTCAAGCCAACGAGGTGATTGCCCAGAAGAACAAGGCCCTCGATGCGCTCGCCACCAAGCTGTCGAAATATCTCTCGCCGCAAATCTACCATTCGATCTTCACCGGCGCCCAGAACGTGGAGATCGCTTCAAGCCGGAAGAAGCTCACGATCTTCTTCTCCGACGTGGTGAACTTCACCGAGACCACGGACAAGATGGAGTCCGAGGATCTTACCAACCTGCTCAACCGCTATCTCACCGAGATGACCAACATCGCGCTGGAGCATGGTGCGACCATCGACAAATATATCGGCGACGCGATCATGGTGTTCTTCGGCGATCCCGAATCCAAGGGGGTCAAGGAAGATGCCCGTGCATGCGTGCGCATGGCCATCGCCATGCTGAAACGTCTGGCCGAGCTGCATACGGAGTGGCTGGAGCTTGGCGCCGAGCAGCCATTCCATCTGCGGATCGGCATCAACACAGCCTACGTGACGGTGGGGAATTTCGGCAGCGACGACCGTATGGACTACACCATCATCGGCAGCGGCGTGAACGCCACGGCGCGGCTCGAGTCCTTTGCCGAGACAGACGGCATTCTCATCGGCCACGAGACCTATGCGCTGGTGAAGGACGAGGTGAACGCGGAGGAGCAGGAGCCGATCAAGGTCAAGGGGTTTGCCGAACCGCTCCGCTGCTACAAGGTTCTCGGCCTCTACGATGACATGGTCGCCAAGGGATCCGTCATCCGCGAGGAGCAGGACGGCTTCAAGCTCTTGCTCGATCTGAACAAGCGCGACCGCGCCGAGGCCATCGCCGCGCTTCAGGCCGTCGTCAACCGGCTAAAGGAATAGCGTTTAGGTCCCATGGCGCTCAGGCGGGGCGTCGTCGTTGGCGGGAAGCCTGCGTGTGCTTTCCCGCAAGGCGTCCTTCACCGAGGTGGGCCGGTGGTACTTCCCCAAGAGATCCTGGAAAGCCTCATCCGCCAGCGACTGCACGCTGCGACCGCAGTCGAGTGCCAGCATTTCGAGCGCCTGCAAGATCTCCGGTGCAAAGCCGATGATCTTGCGGCGCGGGCGCGCTTTATAGGACGGCAGGGTCATGAGCCAATCTGCTCTCAGCATCTTATCTCGTTCCGAACATAGCTGATTCGCCCCCCGCTCGATCAACCGCGCGGAACTTATTGGAACTTTGGCGATTTAACGTCGCACGTCTCGCAACGCTGATCGACGCGCGAGAGCGAGCCGACAATCATGAGAAACGCCGAAAGGACACGACAATGGGCTTGTTCAGCAAAGACATAAAATCGATGGAGGATCTGTTCATTCACACCCTCCAGGACGTCTATTACGCCGAAAATCAGATCGTGAAGGCTCTGCCGAAGATGATCGACAAGGCCACGAACCGCGAACTCAGCGCTGGTCTCCGGACCCATCTGAAGGAAACCGAAGGCCAGGTGAAACGGCTTGAGCAAGTGTTTGAGAAGCTTGGCAAGGAGCCCAAGGGTGTCGATTGCCCGGCCATCGATGGCCTGATCAAGGAGGCAGACGAAGTCGCCGGCGAGGTGGATGACAGCAAGGTTCTCGATGCCGCCATCCTCGGCAGCGCCCAGGCTGTCGAGCATTACGAGATGGCGCGTTATGGAACGCTGATCGCTTGGGCAAAGGAGATCGGGCACGACAACGTCGTGAGCCTGCTCAACGCCAACCTCAAGGAAGAAAAGGCGGCCGACAAGAAGCTCTCGACCCTCGCCGAGGGCAAGGTGAATCGCCGAGCGTCCGGCAAGACCGCCGCCAAACGATCGACGGGGCGGCGTACGTCGTCTTCATCGCGTGCGAAGAAGAAAGCGCCGCTCAAGCGGGCGGCCGCGAAGAGCGGCACGACCAAGCGCAAGACCGGGCCGGCGAAACGCAAGACGGCGCGGAAATAGACTGCTTGGAATAGACGGGATTAATCGTATCGGCAGGCCGGGGCCTCGCGGCTCCGGCCGTCTCTTGCCTAAAAGTCTCGCGCTTCGGCAATGTAATGAGCGCGAAACGCCCTTGCCACCGGCCCCGGACCGCCGTCCCCGATTGCGTGCCCGTCGATCTCAATGACGGGCAGCACGAAGGCGGAGGCTGCGGTGAGGAAGGCCTCGCGCGCCTGAATGGCTTCCGCCACCGTGAACGGGCGCTCCTCCACGCGTGAGCCCTCTTCCTTGGCCAGCCGGAGAATAGCCCGGCGCGTCACGCCCGGAAGAATATGAGCCCCGAGCGGCTGCGTGCGGAGCACGCCGTCGGCGTCGAGGATGAAAGCGGACGAGGAGGTGCCTTCCGTCACGAAGCCATCCTCCACCATCCACGCCTCGTAAGCGCCCTGGCGCTTCGCCGCCTCCTTGCCCATGGCTTGCCCCAGCATGGAGGTCGACTTGATGTCGCGACGCTTCCAGCGGATATCGGGGATGGTGACGACCTTGATCCCTGTCTCTGCATAAGGGTTGTCGAGCAGGGGCCGGCTTTGGGTAAAGGCAACGACGGTCGGCATGGCGGGCTCGGGATAGGCGAAGTCGCGCTCCGCCGGGCCGCGGCTGATCTGCAGATAGACGATGCCTTCGCCGACCTTGTTCTCGGCGATCAGCATTTCGTGCAGCTCGCGCAGGCCGTCGTGCGGGATCGGCAGCGAAAGCTCGATCTCCTTGAGCGATCGGTCGAGGCGGGCCAGATGCGCGTCGAAATCCACGAGCCGCCCGTCCAGCACCGCCGTGACCTCGTAGATGGCGTCCCCAAACAGGAAGCCCCTGTCGAAGACGGAGACCTTCGCCTCTTCTTCTGGCTGGTAGGCGCCGTTCACGTAGACGATGCGGGACATGGGCTGCCGGGCGGCTGAGAGAATGCGCTTGCCTATCGTTTGCTCGGTCCGAAGGCAAGTTGGCCGAGCGCCGCGGATTCTTGCCGAAATTCACTCCGCATGCTCAACTCCTGCACGAATAAGAACTGATTCCTCAAGTGGGTCAGGACCTAGGGGGGCAGAAATGACATCAGCTAGCCTTTTGATCGTGCTCTTCGTCGGAACCGTCGTGGGAGCGGTGACCGGCCTGGTGGTTGGCGGCAGCTTCGGCGCCGTTTATCTGGCAGTTCTCGCCGGCTTCCTTGGCGCCGTCGCCGGCGTCATCATCCGCAATCTCATCATTTCCAAAGGGGCAGGGGTCGGACCCGATGATTCCAAGACGCCCGCATTGGTGGCGATCTACGCGATCATTGCGTCGCTGGCCGGCAGCCTCGCGGCGAAGGAAGTCCTCGATGTCAGCGAGCTCACCGCCCCGGTCGGCGTCGGCGCCTTGGCAGGATTGTTTTCCGCAATACTGCTGGCAATGCTGATGATCACCTACCACACCAATCCGGGCGAGCCGCCGAAGCTTCGCACCACGCACTGATCACGAAGCGCACACCGGTTTGATCCGCAAGCCGGCCTCCTCGATGAGGGCGAGGTCGTCGTCCACATCGTTGTTGGCCGTGGTCAGCAGCTTGTCGCCGTAGAAGATGGAATTGGCGCCGGCGAGGAAGCACAGGATCTGCGCCTCGCGAGTCAGCGCCGAGCGGCCGGCCGACAGCCGAACAAAGGACGTCGGCATCAGGATGCGTGCGGTCGCGACCATGCGCACCAAGTCTAGCGGCTCGACCGGCGGCTGCTCCTCGAGCGGCGTGCCAGGCACGGGGACCAGAGCGTTGATGGGCACGCTTTCGGGGTGCGGGTCGAGCGTGGCCAGCTCTTGCAGGAGGCGCGCCCGATCCTCGATGGTCTCGCCCATGCCGATAATGCCGCCGCAGCAGACTTGCAGGCCCGCGCCGCGCACATGGGCCAGCGTCTCCAACCGATCCTCGTAAGTCCTTGTGGTGATGATCTCCCGGTAGAACTCGGGCGATGTATCGAGATTATGGTTGTAGGCGGTCAATCCAGCCTCGGCGAGCCGCTTGGCTTGGGCCTCGGTCAGCATGCCGAGTGTGACGCACGCCTCCATGTCGAGGTCGCGGACGCCGCGCACCATATCGAGGACACTGTCGAAGGCCGGGCCGTCTTTCACTGAGCGCCATGCGGCGCCCATGCAGAAGCGGGTCGCGCCGGCTTCCTTGGCGAGCCGGGCCTTGGAGAGCACATCGTCCACGTCGAGCAGGGCCTCGCGCTCTAGTCCGGTCTTCTTGGTGTAGTGGGCCGATTGCGGACAGTACTTGCAGTCCTCCGGGCAGGCCCCGGTCTTGATGGATAGCAGGCTGGCGAGCTGCACTTGCCCGTCCGCATGGTGCTGTTGGTGGACCGCCCGCGCCTCGTCCAGGAGGTCGAGCAGAGGCGCTTTTAGCAGGCTCACGATCTCGATGGTCTGCCAACCGTGGCGGGTTTTGGGGATGCCGTTTGGCTCACGCCGGCTGTCCGCACGGGCGGCCTGGCGGTTGATAGGATTCAAGCTTTCCAAGGTTTCTGACACGGCGTTCCAAGCGATTGATTGCTGGGGATGAGGCCCTTCGCTAATACAGGATCATGGTTGGAAGCGAAAGCCGGTACCAGGCCTTTCTCGCGTCGCTGGGGCAGGATCGTCTGCGGCGGGAACTGACCGCGGTGGCTGCGGGCGACGCACGCAACCTTCGGGTCGGCGGCCGGACTTACGTCAATTTCGCCAGCAACGACTATCTGGCCTTGCGCTTTCATGACGCGCTTGTGGCCCGCGCGCGGGAGTGGGCGGAGGTCCACGGCGTGGGCTCCGGCGCCTCCCGCCTCGTCACCGGCAATCTCGACCTCTTCGCTCCCATCGAGGCGAAGGTCGCGCGCTTGAAGGACAAGCCCGCCGCGCTTCTCATGGCGTCCGGCTTCCAGGCGAATGCGGCCATCTTGCAGGCGCTGTTCGATCGAAGCGTGCTCGGCGCCGAACCGCTCGTCTTCGCCGACCGCTTGAACCACGCCAGCATGCATTTCGGCTGCAAGGCGGCCGGCGTCCGCCAGATCAGATACCGGCACGGCGACGCCGGCCATCTCGCCGAGCTTTTGACTCAGCATCAATCGGATAGCAGTCCGAAATTCATCCTTACGGAGAGCGTGTTCTCCATGGATGGCGACGTCGCGCCGGTGCCTGAGATCGCGCGGCTCGCACGCGCTCATGACGCGATGCTGATCGTGGACGACGCGCATGCCACCGGGATTTTGGGCGAGGGGGGATGCGGCCTCTCCGGCGCGGCCGACATCGTGATCGGCACCTTCTCCAAGGCGCTCGGCAGCTTCGGCGCTTACGTAGCGTGTTCGGAAGGCATGCGTGATTATCTCGTCAATCGCTGCAGCGGCTTGATCTACTCGACCGCGCTGCCGCCGCCCGTGCTCGGCGCCATGGACGCCGCGCTCGATCTTTTGTCGAGCCTCGAGGACGCGCGCGCCCATGTTGCCGGTCTCGCTGCGCGCTTCCGCGAGAAGGCAGCGGCGCTCGGCTACGATACAGGGGCGTCATCCACGCAGATCGTCCCGGTGATTGCCGGCACGGCGGAGGCAGCACTTCAATTGAGCGCCACGCTCCGCGCGGCGGGATTCTGGGCCACGGCCATCAGGCCCCCGACCGTGCCGCAAGGAGGCGCCCGCGTGCGCCTTGCCTTCACCGCTGCCCACACGGAAGCCGATATTGACGGCCTGTGCGTGGCGATCTCACAGGGCGCGCGCTCCGCGCCCAGGGCCGCGTCGGCCTGATGCATTTCGTGTTCGTCCATGGCTGGGGTTTCAACCCCCGCGTCTGGGCCGATATGGCCGCGCATCTCCCGAATGCCGCGATCACTTGGGTCGATCTCGGCTTTGTCGCAGGCGGTCCCGCCGGCCGCACAGACTGGCCTGACGATGCGATCGCCGTAGGCCATTCCCTCGGCCTGATGTGGCTTCTGAAGGAGGGGAAGGGCGGGTTTAAGGGCCTCGTCTCGATCCAGGGGTTCGACCGGTTCTGTCCTCACGTGCCGGAAGCCCGCATCGCCGCCCTCAAGCGAGGGCTTGCCCGCGACCCTGGCGGCACCATGGCCGCGTTCTGGCGCTCCTGCGGCGCTCCGGATTTCGCGCCCGCAGAGGCGCTGAATGTCGCACGGCTCGATGAAGGCCTCGATTGGCTGATGCATTGGGATGCGGAGGCGGCTAAGAAAAGGCTGCAATGTCCGATCCTTACCCTCGCTGCCCGAGACGACGTGATCGTTCCTCCCGCCATGTCCGAAGCCGTATGGGGAACGGAGAAGATCGTCTGGTCGCCCGATGGCGGCCATGTCCTGCCTTTGAGGCACCCCGAGTGGTGCGCCCGTCATGTCCTTGAATTCGCCAATTCTGTCGCGTCGTAGCGCCGAGATCGCAGCGCGCTTCGGCGCGCAAGCGGCCAGCTACGAGGACCATGCCGGCCTGCAGCAGGATGTGGCGCGGAGACTGGCGGCGTTGCTGCCGGACCTGCGGGCACCGCGGGTGCTGGAACTCGGCTGCGGCACGGGGCTCCTCAGCCGGCATCTCGTCGCGCGCTATCCGGACGGCCAATTCGTGCTCACCGATGCGGCGCCGGCCATGATCGGCGAGTGCCGCCGCAATCTCGCACGAGCCCACGCACGTTTGACCTACGAAGTCATGGATGCGGACGCGGCAGGCGGCCATGACGATCTCGATCTGATCGTTACCAGCATGACGCTCCATTGGCTGAGAGATCCTGTCGCCACCCTCGAACGCTTGCGCACGCGTCTGGCGCCGGGCGGCGTGCTTCTCTTCGCCACGCTCGGTCCGGACAGCTTCGCGGAATGGCGGACCGTGTTGACCACCGAGTGCCTGCCGAGCGGCATCCCCGATCTCCCCGCGATTCCCGGTGTGGTCGAGGAAGAGCATCTAACGCCCGACAACGATTCGCTTTCCTTCCTGCGCAGGATGAAAGCGGTCGGCGGCCTGACGCCGCGGGAGGGCTATGCGCCGCTTTCCGCCGGTGCGCTGCGCCGGGTGATCCGCGCCACGAATGAACGCTTCGGCGGGCGCGTCACCTGGCACATCGTTTACGGACGTCTAGAGCGCACCTGAGGCGAGCTGATCGAGACCCTCGATCATGCCCGCATAGGCGCGCGAGAGTTCTTCATCGGTGATGCAATAGGGCGGCATCAGATAGACCGCCGAACCGATCGGCCTGATGTTGAAGCCGTGGGCGAGATACCAGGCTCTGAGCTTGCGGCTTGCCTCGGATTGGTATCGCCCCCCTTCTTGAACGTCGAAAGCCAGCACGTCACCGAGCACGCGCGGCTTCGATACGTCCGCGCGCGCCGCCAGCACGTCGAGCATGGACCGATGCCGCGCATTGATCTCTTCGATCCGCGCCATGGTCTGCTCTTCTTCGTAAAGCCTGAGCGCGGTGAGCGCGACGGTGCAGGCCAGCGGATTGGCGGTGAACGAGTGTCCGTGGGGCAGCGCCCGGTCGAAGTTGTGCCCGAGGAACATGTCGAACAGCCGGTCTCGCGCCACCGTGGCCGCGAGGGGCATGTAGCCGCCGGTCAGTCCCTTGGACAGACAGACCAGGTCCGGCACGACGCCGGCCTGCTCCAGCGCGAACAGCGTTCCCGTGCGCCCAAACCCGGTTGCCACCTCATCGAAAATCACAATGACTCCAGCTTTTCGCGCCATCTCGACGAGACGCTTGAGAAAGCCTGGACGGCAAAAGCGGATGCCCGCCGAGCCCTGCATCAGGGGCTCGATGATCAGCGCCGCGACGGCCTGCTTGTGATCTGCAAGAAGCGCTTCGAACGCCGATAAGGCGCCCGCCTCCCGCTCGTCCGCCGCGTCGTCGCCCTCGAACGTGGCCGGGAAGGGCAGCACGCGGACCCGGCACATCAAGTCCTTGAACGCGCCGAACATCTGCGAGCCGCGCCCGACCGACATGGCGCCCAACGTATCGCCATGATAGCCGCCGTCGAAGGCGACGAGCAGGCGCCGTCGGGGTTCGCCGCGATTGATCCAAGACTGATAGGCGATTTTGATCGCCACCTCGACTGACGTCGAGCCGTCATCGGAGAAGAACACGCGATTGAGATCGCCTGGCAGAAGGCCGGCGAGCATCTCGGCGAGGTCGACCGCGGGCTCATGGGTGAAGCCCGCGAACATCACGTGCTCCATTTGCTCGGCCTGGCGCGCGAGTGCCGCGTTGATCTTGGGATGGGCGTGACCATGTGTGCAGGTCCACCACGAGGAGATCAGATCGAGGATCTCGCGACCCTCCGCATCGAACAGCGACGCCCCCTTGGCCCGTGTGATGACGGTCGGCTCCACCTCCGTCCCGTGCTGGGTGTAGGGGTGCCAAACATAGCGCTTGTCGCGCGCGATCACGTCGGACGCGGGCAAGCTTGGTTTTTGCTTCGCGTCGTCGTTCACGGTCTCACCGTTGCAAGCTTCAAGAGATCGAGTTCGGGTTCGATGGCTTTGAGTGCTGCGCGGTCGACGGTCTCGAGCCAGGGAATCTCGGCGATAACTTCGATTTGCCCGTAGCGTTCGATTGCGGCGCGGTTGTGCGGCGTCTCTGGACCGGTGATGACGACACCTGCGAGCGGCAGGCCGCGCCGCCTAATCGCTTCGATAGAGAGCAGCGTGTGATTGATGGTGCCGAGTGTGGAGCGCGCGACGAGGACAATTGGCAGATCGAGCTCCGCCGCGAGATCGATCATGTAGGTATCCTCGGTGAGTGGCACCATGAGCCCGCCGGCGCCTTCGACGACCACAAGCCCGTCGCTCGGCGGCAGCGCCAGCTTAGCCATGTCGAGAATGATTTCGGCGCGCCGGGCCGCCTCATGCGGCGCCATGGCCTCGGGTAAGAGATAGGCTTCCGGCAAGATGCGCCCCACCGGAAGATCGGCGAGGCGCTGCACCGTGGCAGAGTCTGTCGGAGGCTCCGTCCCCGCCTGCACCGGCTTCCAATAGGAACCATCGAGATGAATCAAGAGCCACGCCGAGACGAGGGTCTTGCCGACATCGGTATCGGTTCCGGTGACGAAGAAGCCTGACACGAGGCAATGGACTCCGAAAGGTTCGGGGGTGGGAGGGCGACTTTATCGGCCGGAGCTTGCGAGGCAAGAGGCTGGACGAGTGCCTTGGTTTCAGGCGACAAAGTACCATTCATGCGCCGTCTCCTGTCCCTTTGCGTTCTCGCGCTCCTGATCTGCAGCCCTGCCGCCGCCTCCGGCGGCAAGACGCTGCGCATGGCCTATGACGCCGACCCTGCCTCGCTCGACCCCCATGAGCAGCTGTCCGGCGCGACGCTCCAGCTCTCCCATCTCGTGTTCGATCCCTTGGTGCGCTTCCGCCAGGACCTGACGCTCGAGCCGCGCCTCGCCAAGAGCTGGGAACGGATTGATGCCCATACCACGCGGTTTCGCCTGCGCGATGACGTGCTCTTTCACTCCGGCCGCGAAATGACCGCCGAGGACGTGGTCTGGACCTTCAACCGCCTGAAGCAGAGCCCTGACTTTAAGGCCCTGTTCGAGCCGTTCGAGAAGGCTCAGGCGGTCGACGCTCACACCGTCGATCTCATCACCAAGGGGCCGTATCCGCTTGTGCTGAATCTCGCGACCTACATCTTCCCCATGGACCGTGAGTTCTACACGGGGACCGACCAGCGCGGGCAGCCGAAGGACGCGGTGGTCAAGCACGGCTCGTCCTTTGCATCGGCCAATATGAGTGGCACCGGGCCTTTCATCGTCACGAAACGCGAGCAGGGCATCAGGCTAGAGTTCAAGCGCTTCGCCGACTATTGGGACAAGGCCTCGCTGGGCAATGTGGACGAGATCGTTCTAACGCCGATCAAGGAGCCGGCGACCCGCGTCGCCGCGTTGCTGGCCGGCGATGTCGATTTCATCGGGCCAGTCCCACCCACCGATCTGAAGCGCGTCGAGGCAGCGTCGTGCTGCGACCTCGTCACCGTCCAGTCCCCACGCGTGATCACCTTCGAACTGAACCAGGATCGCGTCGAAGCTTTCAAGGATCCCCGCGTGCGGAGAGCGATGAGCTACGCCATCAACCGCGAAGCCATCGCCAAGAAGATCATGCGTGGGCAGGCCACCGCCGCCGGGCAGTTGAGCCCTCCCGGCTATGCGGGGCACGATCCCGCACTCACGCCGCCTTACGACCTTGCCAAAGCGAAGGCGCTGATGAAGGAGGCAGGCTACGAGGACGGGTTCTCGGTAAGCATGGTCGCCCCCAATAATCGCTATGTGGGAGATGCGCGCATCGCCGAAACCGTCGCCGCCATGCTCGCCAAGATCAACATCAACGTCGATCTTCAGACCTTGCCGAAGGCGCAATACTGGCAGCGGTTCGATGCGCGTGACGGCGACATGCTGATGATCGGCTGGCAGTCCGACACGCAAGACTCGGCGAACTTCTACGAGTTCCTGGTCATGACCCCGGACAAGACGACCGGTTACGGCCAATACAATGCGGGGAATTACTCGAACCCGGAGGTTGACCGGCTGACACTTGAAACTCAGTCGATGACCGACCCGGAGGCCCGCGCCAAGGTCCTCAAGGACATTGAGCGCATCCTTTATGACGACGCGGCGCTTCTGCCGCTCCAGTGGCAGCATCTCGCCTGGGCGGCCCGCAAGAACGTGAAGATCGAGCCTGTGGTGAACGTCATCGACATGCCGTATCTCGGTGATCTTGTCGTAGAATAGGGGCCCGAGAACAAAGGCCGTCCGGGGAGGGACATCGGATGCTGAAGAAGATCCTGCTGGTGCTGGTCGCGCTGTTCCTGGTGTTTGTGGTCATCGTTGCGCTTCAACCTTCGGACTTCCATGTCGAGCGCTCCGTCACAGTCGATGCCCCGGCGTCGAAGGTGTTTGGCGAGGTGAACGATTTCCACAAATGGGAGGCTTGGTCGCCATGGGCAAAGCTCGATCCGGACGCCAAGGTGACCTTCGACGGTCCTCAGGCCGGTGAAGGCTCCGTGATGACCTGGGCCGGCAACAGCGAGGTGGGCGCGGGCAAGATGACCCTGGTCGAAAGCAAGCCCGGCAAGCTCGTGAAGATCAAGGTCGACTTCACCGAGCCGTTCGAGGGTACGAGCGGAGCGCAGTTCGACTTCAACCCCGAGGCCGATAAGACCAACGTCACTTGGAGCATGAACGACGACCACAACTTCCTCGAAAAGGCCATGTGTCTCATCATGAACGGGGAGAAGATGGTGGGCGAGCAGATGGAACAGGGCCTCACCAAGCTGAAGCAGGTCTCCGAGAGCCAGAGCTAGCGCTGCGGGCGCTTCCTTCTGAGTCGTAAGTCCGATCCCCGTCGGCTATACTCTTGAACTGCGGTGGCTTTCGCCGCCGGCTTTAGGCACCGCGTGCTCGCGCGGGAGGTCGAGGGACGAGTAGGGGGGCGGCAGCTAACTTGGAATTGCCCGCTATCGGCAATGAAGTGGGATTTCCTGAAGGCCGATACCGCGCCGCGGCTGCCACCCAGTGCCCGCGCCGTCGTCATCATGGCGGCCATTGGCGCGATCACCGGGCTCATTTCCAGCATCCCGTCGCCGCTGCCCGAAATGCGTCTCGACGAAGACGGGTTTCTCTTGAATGCCGAAGGGGCTCCGCTGCATGCCGGCATCGCCTTCGGCGCCGGCATCAGCTTCAGCATGTGGCTCTGGGTCACCCGCGACCTGGGCCGGTGCTTTCTCACGATGGCGGTCGTGCTGATCGGCTGGCTTGCCGCCGTCAATACGGCCAACGACATGTACCAAGCCCTGGTCGGCTCGGAGCTGTTTGGCACGGTCTCGGGCGCCAAAGAGAACCGGGAGATATTGGGTCTCTTGCTCGGCGGGATCAGCGGCGGCGCGGTGGGTGCGGGGCTGACCGCTTTCGGCGCGGGGATCCCGGCGGAGCCTATCAGGCGAACCAAAAGCTGGATCTCGGTGGTGGTCGTCGGCACGGCTCTGGGCGCGCTGCTCTATCCGGCGGCCGATCTCAATGCGCTGCCTCTTCTCTTCATTCCGTGGCAGGCTCTGGTCGCCGCTGCGGTCGCGTTCGGCCTGACCCGCGCGTGATGCATTCATGAAGGCCTTTCTCTCGGGGGCAGCCTTTATCGGCGGACGTCTTCTCCAGGCCCTGCTCGTCATGCTGGCGATTCTCGTCATCGCCTTTGCCGTACGGCAAAGCCTTGGCGATCCCTTGCGCGAGATCATGGGCCAAGCGGTGCCGGAATCCGAACGCGCCGAACTGCGCCGTCAACTCGGCCTCGATGCGCCTTGGCCGGTTCAGCTTGCCGGTTATCTGAGTCGCGCCGCCACCGGCGATCTCGGAACCTCGATCATCTACAAGAAGCCGACGGTGGAAGTGGTGCTCGCCAAGTTCCCGGCGAGCTTCGAACTGGTCCTTGGCGCAAGCCTTGTCGTGCTTCTTCTGGCCGTGCCGGGTGGAGTCTATTGCGCCGTGCGGCCGCAGACGTTTCGCGCCAGGCTGATTTTGGGCTTGAGCGTGCTTGGCATCTCGGTACCGGTATTTCTCACCGGGATTTTCCTCATCACCGTTTTTGCCGTATGGCTCGATTGGTTGCCTGCCTTCGGCCGCGGCCAGACGATTGACCTTGGCGTTTGGCAAACGGGCCTCCTCACCCGCGACGGGCTGGCGCACCTCGTGCTGCCGGCGCTGACGCTATCCTCGATCATGCTTCCACTGTTCATTCGGCTGGTGCGCGGCGCCATGCTCGATGAACTCGGTCACGACTACGTGCGCACCGCGCGCGCCAAAGGCGCGTCGCCACTTCGCGTGTGGACCGTCCATGCGCTGCGCAACGCGCTCCTGCCCCTAGTTGCCGTGGGGGGTCTGCAAGTGGGCACGCTCATCGCCTATACGCTGCTCACCGAGACGGTGTTCCAATGGCCCGGCATGGGGTTTCTGTTTCTCGAGGCTGTCACCCGCGCCGACATTCCGCTCATCACCACCTATCTCGTGTTGGTCGGGCTCCTATTCGTCATCGTCAACACGCTGGTCGACCTTTTGAGTCTGGCCCTCGATCCGCGCGTGAGCCTTGAGGGAGCACGATGAGCGCCGGCGTCAGAGAGGTGAACACCCGCGCGTTCGCCACCTTCGCGACTGCCCGGCCCGGCGCCGTGCTGGCCGGCATCGTGCTTGGCCTCGTCGCGCTCGCGGCGTTCTTCGCCCCGCTGATCGCCCCACAAGACCCGTTCGATTTGGCTGGCTTCGATTTGCTCGACGCAGAACTGCCGCCCATCTGGCAGGAGGGGAGCGATCCGCGCTTCATGGTGGGCACCGACGCCCAAGGCCGGGACCTCTTCAGCGCCATCCTCTACGGGACGCGCATCTCGTTGCTGGTCGGTCTCCTCGCAGTGGCCATCCAGGCCGCGCTCGGCGTCTCGCTTGGGCTCCTTGCCGGCTATTTCGGAGGAAGGGTGGATAGTCTGGTCACGCGCTTGGCCGACATTCAGCTCTCCCTCTCCACGCTGATGATGGCCATCATCGCGATGGCGCTTGTCCGGGCGGGGCTTGGCGGGGAGGCTTTGAGCCGCCTTGCCGTACCCCTGCTCGTCATCGTCATCGGCCTGGCGGAATGGCCCATCTTCGCCCGCACCGCCCGTGCGGCCACGCTGGTGGAGACGTCCAAGGACTACATCCGGGCGGCCCGGGCGTTGGGCGGCAGCGATCTCGCCATTGTGCACCGCCATATCCTGCCGAATATCCTGTCACCCCTGGTCGTCATCGCCACCACCCAAGTGGCCGGCGCCATCATGGCGGAGGCAGCTTTATCCTTTCTGGGCCTTGGCATGCCGGTCACCAAGCCGTCCCTCGGAACGCTGATCCGCTCCGGCTACGACCTCATGTTCGCGGGTACTTGGTGGGTCACGGTGCTGCCGGGCCTGATGCTGATCGGTCTCCTGATTTCCATCAATGTGCTCGGCGACGCGTTGCGCGATTGGCTCGATCCGAGGGCCCGCGGCCGCTGAATCTCGGCCAGGGCAGGCTAATCTTCTGGCCTCTTGATAATTGGGGCCGCGGCAACCCATAAGGTATAGTGAGCCAAGGCTTTCAGGCCACTTCAAGAACGTCGGCGTTTCCGCAAGCGAGCCGCCGAGGAGGAGACGTCATGGAGACCCCGGGCCCGGTCAATCCGGATCTCGTCTATTCTTTGCGCCGCGTCACCGAGCGTGCCGCTTGCGCCGCTTTCAATTGGATCGGACGCGGCGACGCGGACGACGGCGGCCGTGCCGCCCTCGACGCTATGCGCAGCGCACTCACGGAGATCGACATCGACGCGCGCGTAGTGATCGGCGAGGCGACCGCGGGCGAGGCGCCCCAGCCGCAGCGCGGTGAGCATCTCGGCCAGCCCGGTGCGTCGTTCAAGGCGGACATCGCCGTCGATCCCGTCGAGGGCACGAGCTACCTGGTGCGAGGCCTGACCAACGCACTCGCAGTTCTCGCCGTGGCGCCGCGCGGCGCCATGATGAACCCCGGTCCCGCCTTCTACATGGAGAAGTTCGTGGCCAGTTCGCTTGCCCGGGGCAAGATCGATCCGACATGGTCCACGGCAAAGAAGCTCGAAGAGCTCGCCAAGGTTCTTAACAAGGACGTCTACGATCTCACCGTCTTCGTGCTGGAGAAACCCCGTCACCGTGATCTCGTCAATGAGATCCTGGCGGCCGGCGCGCGCGTGGCCATGTATCCAGCGGGCGATGTGGCGGGCGCTCTCATGGCGGCTGTCCCCGGCTCGGGCATCGACGCTCTGATGGGCACGGGCGGCACGCCGGAAGGTGTCATGTCGGCCTGTGCCATCCGCGCGATCGGCGGTGAGTTCCTCGCCCGCCTAGATCCGCAGCTTCAGACCGAGACCAAGGCGGTCAAGGACGCGGGCATCGACACCACGCGATGGTTCGAGCGTGACGAGCTCATCACGTCCGACTATGTGTTTTTCTGTGCGACCGGCATCACGACCGGTCTCATGCTCGAGGGCGTGGAGCGCACCAGAGCGCACTATAAAGTGCAGACAATGATGATAACCGGGGCGACGGGCGAGCGGCAGATCTTGACGAGCTTTGTGCCGACGGAACGTCTTGCGAGCGTGGCGGCTCGCGATGTCGCCTAACAAGCCATAGGGATAGGAGCGCCTGGGAGCAGTAATGCCCAAGCGAGTGGATCATCCGATCATCCTCGGAATCGTGGGTGACTCGGCGTCGGGAAAGACGACCCTGTCGGCGGGTGTCGCCCAGATTCTGGGCGAGGAGCACTGCTCAATCTTCTGCACCGACGATTATCATCGTTACACGCGCCAGGAGCGGAACGAGGCTGGTCTCTCCGCGCTCGATCCACGCGCGAACTATGTGGACATCCTGGAGCAGCATCTGCGTCTGCTGCGCCGGGGAGAGCCGGTGCTGAAGCCGGTCTACTGCCACACGGACGGCACGTTGGGGCGCCCCCGCTATTTTAGGCCCACGGAGTTCGTGATCGCGGAGGGGTTGCTTGGCTATACCACCCGCGCCATGCGGGACTGCTATGACGTGAAGATCTATCTCGATCCGGAAGACGATCTACGGGTCAAGTGGAAGATCCATCGCGATACGACCAAGCGCGGCTATAAGCTGGAGGACGTGGTCGCGTCGCTCGGGCGGCGCAAGCAGGACAGCCCGAATTTCATTCATCCGCAGCGAACCTTCGCCGATATCGTCATCCGCTTTCAATCGCCCAAAGGGGCCAACGGCTCCGATACGCAGCTCGATGTCCGCCATCTTCTGCGCCCGACCTTGCCGCATCCCGATTTTTCGCCGCTTTTCGATGGGACCAGCAATGCCGGGCTCCATCTGGAACTCGCTCGCGATAGGGATGGAAAACCCGTCGACGTACTTGAGATCAACGGCAATATCTCCGACAAGAGGGCCGAGCGGATCGAGGATCTGCTGTGGAATCTCATCCCGGAGGCGGGCCATCTGCGCGACGAGGTCGGTCGCATCGATATCGCCAATGGGACCAACGGCGCGAATAAGAGCCACCCGCTGGCCTTGACCCAGCTTCTCGTAGGATATCACGCGGTCAAGGCGGCAATGGGCGTCCGCGCTTATTAGGTCGGATCTAGAGGACAACAAATGGCTAGGGCCTTTTGATGCAGGATCGAGCATTACCTGAAGCGACCCACAAGGACATGGCGAACGCCATTCGCGCGCTCGCCATGGACGCGGTAGAGAAGGCCGCGTCCGGCCATCCGGGCATGCCCATGGGCATGGCCGATGTGGCCACGGTCCTGTTCACCCGCTTCTTGAAATTCGATGCCGCGCACCCGGACTGGCCCGACCGCGACCGGTTCGTGCTGTCGGCCGGCCACGGCTCCATGCTGCTCTATGCGCTTCTCTACCTTACCGGCTATCCGGATATGGATATCGGGGAGATCGAGCGCTTCCGCCAGCTGGGCGCCCGCACCGCGGGACATCCCGAATACGGTCATGCGCCCGGGATCGAGACCACCACGGGGCCGCTCGGGCAGGGCATCGGTAACGCCGTCGGCATGGCGCTGGCCGAGCGGCTGCTCAATCAGCGCTATGGCGACGACATCGTCAGCCATTACACCTACTGTATCGCCGGCGACGGTTGTCTCATGGAAGGCATCAGCCAGGAGGCGATCTCGCTCGCCGGCCATCTCAAGCTCGGCCGCCTTATCGTGTTGTTCGACGACAACCAGATCTCGATCGACGGACCGACCGATCTCGCCGTGTCCGACAATCAGCTCGAGCGCTTCCGTGCCTCCGGCTGGCATGTCGCCGCCGTGGACGGGCACGATCCGGAGGCCGTCGCGCTTGCCATCGAGAACGCCCGGGGCGTCACCGACCGGCCTTCGCTCATTGCCTGCCGGACGATTATTGGTTACGGCGCGCCGAAAAAGGCAGGCACCGCCTCCACCCACGGCTCCCCCCTTGGCGACGAAGAGATTGCCGGCGCGCGCGAAAAGCTCGGCTGGGCACACTCGCCGTTCGCGGTGCCGGAGCAAATTCTGTCGACGTGGCGCGCGGCGGGCGCAAAGCATCGCCAGGCTTACGAGAAATGGACGGAAGCGGCGGGCCGGCTCGATGCGGCCTCGCGCGACCACCTCGTCGAGCCGATCGACGCTAAGGTGGCCGGCGACATCGTCCGCGCCATCGCCGGCGTCAAGACGGACTTCGCCGCCGAGGGCGCCAAGCTTGCCACACGGCAATCCTCGCAGAAGGTGTTGGAGCGGCTGGTGCCGGTCGTCCCGGGTCTGATCGGGGGCTCGGCCGACCTGACCGGTTCCGTTGGCACGCTCACCAAGCAGCATGGCATCGTCAAGCCGGGCGATTTCGCCGGCAATTACGTCCATTACGGCGTCCGGGAGCACGCCATGGCGGCGGCAATGAACGGGCTTGCGCTACACGGGGGCATCGTCCCCTACGGCGGCACCTTCCTCGTGTTCTCGGACTATTGCCGCCCGTCGATCCGGCTCTCCGCGCTGATGGGGCAGCGGGTGGTCTATGTGATGACCCATGATTCCATCGGGCTTGGCGAGGACGGGCCAACCCACCAGCCTGTGGAGCAACTTGCGGCGTTGCGCGCCATTCCCCATCTCCAGGTCATGCGGCCGGCCGATTCGGTCGAATGCGCCGAGTGCTGGGAATTGGCGCTGCTCGCCAAGGACAGGCCGGCAATCATGGCGCTCACCCGTCAGGGCCTGCCACTGCTTCGAACCACGCCCACGGAGGAGAATCTCTCCGCCAAGGGGGCTTATGTGCTGATCGAGCCCGACGGCGGGCGAGACGTGACGCTGCTTGCCACCGGCTCCGAGGTGTCTTTAGCCGTGGACGCCGCAAAATTGCTCCAAGAAGAGGACATCAAGGCCGCGATCGTGTCCATGCCCTGTTGGGAGTTGCTCGACGCCCAGGACGAGGCCTACCGCGAGACGGTGCTGGGAGCGGCCCCGCGGGTCGGCATCGAGGCGGCCATAGAGTTCGGCTGGCAGAAATGGCTCGGCCAGGATGGCACTTTCGTCGGAATGCGCGGATTCGGCGCATCCGCGCCCGCGCAGGAGCTTTATAAGCATTTCGGTATCACGCCCGAGGCCGTGGCGGCCGCGGCCCGTGATCTGACCGTCAGAAAGTAGAGGTAGGGAGGACATGGCTAACACGCGCGTCGCCATCAACGGTTTTGGCCGGATCGGCAGGCTCACTTTCAGGGCGTTCCTGGAAGCCGGCCGCAAGGATCTCGATTTTGTGGCGATCAACGACCTCGGCTCGGCAGACATGAACGCGCTCCTGCTGGAGTTCGACAGCGTCCACGGAAAGTTTCCGGGCGAAATCGCCGTCTCCGGCGGCCACCTCAAGGCCGACGGGCAGGATGTCGCGGTCTTGTCGGAGGCCAACCCTGAGAACCTTCCCTGGCGCGATCTCGACGTGGATATCGTCATGGAATGTACCGGCCGCTTCACCAAGCGTGAGACGGCGGCTCAGCATCTCGATGCCGGCGCGAAGCGCGTTCTGGTCTCCGCCCCGTGCTCCGGCGCCGACCTCACTGTGGTCTATGGCGTCAACGACGACCAACTGACCCAGAAGGATCACGTGGTCTCCAACGCCTCTTGCACGACCAACTGCCTCGCTCCCGTGGCGGAGGTTCTGCACAAATTGGTCGGTATCGAGCGCGGCTACATGACCACGATCCACGCCTATACCGGCGACCAGCGGACCGTCGACACGCTGCATTCCGATCCGCGCCGGGCCCGCGCCAGCGCCGTGAACCTGATCCCGACCTCGACCGGAGCGGCCAAGGCCGTGGGGCTCGTTCTGCCGGAACTGCAAGGCAAGCTCGATGGCTGCTCGATCCGCGTGCCGGTGCCCAATGTCAGCCTCGTCGATCTGACCTTCCAGGCCTCGCGCCCGACCACGGTCGAGGAGATCAATGCGGCCTTGACCAAAGCGGCCTCCGAAGCCCCTCTCAAGGGCGTTCTGGGCATCAACGACAAACCTCTGGTTTCATCAGACTTCAACCATAACCCCCTAAGTTCTGTCTTCGATTTGACAGGAACTCAGGTTATCGACGGCACATTCTGCCGGGTTGTGTCCTGGTACGACAACGAATGGGGCTTCTCAAACCGAATGAGCGACACCGCGGTCGCCATGGGAAGACTGATCTGAAGGTGACGCGGAACACGAATGGTAGAGTGAAATGAAGACAATCGATTTTTCCAGTATCAAGACTCTCAATGGCCTCGACGTGAAGGGCAAGCGCGTCCTCGTCCGCGCGGACCTCAATGTGCCGGTGGAGAACGGCGAGGTCGCCGACGCGACCCGCATCAATCGCGTGCTGCCGACCATCAACGCGCTGCGCGAGAATGGGGCCAAGGTTATTGTCTTGTCGCACCTGGGCCGCCCCAAGGGCGAACGATCTCCGGAGACATCGTTGCGCCCGGTCGCAGCCAAGCTTGAGGAGCTGATCGGGGCGCCGGTGCGCTTCTTCGACGATTGCATCGGACCGGACGTCAAAGAGGGCCTGCAGTCGCTCGAGGAGGGCGACGTGGCGATGCTCGAGAACCTGCGCTACCACAAGGGCGAGACGACGAACGATATGGACTTCTCCAAGGAGTTGGCTGCGCTCGGCGATATCTATGTGGACGATGCTTTCTCCTCGGCCCACCGCGCGCATGCCTCCGTCGAGGCGATCGCCCATCTGATGCCGTCTTATGCCGGTCTCCTGATGATGGCCGAGATCGATGCGGTCGGCCGCGCCATCGAGGATCCCAAGCGTCCGGTGATGGCGATCGTCGGCGGGGCCAAGGTCTCGACCAAGATCGACGTGTTGTCGAACCTCGCCACCTGCATGGACGTGGTGGTGGTCGGCGGCGGCATGGCCAACACTTTCCTCCACGCGCAAGGTGTGAATGTCGGCAACTCGCTCTATGAGCCGGATTTCGTGGACACGGTGCGGGACGTCGCCGCCAAGGCCAAGGAGTCGGGCTGCGAGATCCTGCTCCCTGTCGACGAGGTCGTGGCCAAACAGTTCGCGCCCGGCACCGAATGGAAGGTCTGTGACGTCAACGCTATTCCGTCCGACATGATGGTCCTCGACCAGGGGCCGAAGAGCATCGAGCGGCTCAAGGAGCGCCTCGCCGGGATGAAGACGTTGCTGTGGAACGGCCCGCTCGGCGCGTTCGAGATCGAGCCCTTCGGCAAAGGCACGCTCGCGCTCGCCCATCAGGCCGGGAAGCTGTCCCGCGAGGGAAAACTGATCTCCGTCGCAGGAGGGGGTGACACCATTCGCGCCTTGAACATGGCGGGTGTCGCCGACGACTTCACCTATGTGTCGACCGCGGGCGGCGCGTTCCTCGAGTGGCTGGCCGGGCGCCAGTTGCCGGCCGTGGCGGCGCTCGCATCGCGCCGCGTGGCTCCGCCGCCGTCCAAAACGATGGCCGCGTAGCACCGGGCAAAGACGGAGCCGCCATGAGCCGCAAGATCATCGTTGCTCCGTCGATCCTGTCCGCTGATTTCGCCAAGCTCGGCGATGAGGTGAAGGCCATCGACCGGGCGGGCTGCGACTGGATCCATATCGACGTCATGGACGGTCACTTCGTGCCCAACATCACTATCGGCCCGGACGTAGTGAAAGCGCTCCGGCCCCATTGCGACAAGGTCTTCGACACGCATTTGATGATCGCCCCGTGCGATCCCTATATCGAAGCCTTCGCATCTGCCGGGTCCGACATCATCACCGTGCATGCCGAGGCCGGACCTCACCTCGACCGCTCGCTCCAGCACATCCGGAGCTTTGGCAAGAAGGCCGGCGTCAGCCTCACGCCATCGACGCCGGAAGCGGCGATTGAGTATGTGCTCGATAAGGTCGATCTCGTTCTGGTCATGACCGTGAACCCGGGCTTCGGCGGCCAGACATTCATCCCGGAACAGCTTGAGAAAATCCGCGCCGTTCGCGCGATGATCGGCGATCGGCCGATTCATCTCGAAGTCGACGGCGGCGTCAATGTGGATACGGCGCCGCTCGTGGCCGAGGCCGGCGCCGATGTGCTGGTCGCCGGGTCCGCCGTGTTCAAGGGCGGCGCCTATGCCGAGAACATCGCCGCGATCCGCGACGCGGCCATGCGCGCCCAAGCTGCCCCTTGATGGAGCCATTCGAAGACTGCCGCGCTGTCGTGTTCGATCTCGACGGGACGCTTGCCGACACGGTCGGCGATCTCTCCACGGCGCTCAATCGGGCTCTCGCCGAACTTGACCTGCCGCCGCACCCGGAAGAGGCCGTACGCGGCATGGTCGGCGGCGGTCTTGCCAAGCTCCTTACGCGCGGTCTCGCCGCACATGATGTGGTCCTGGAGAGAGCTGAACACGAAGCGGTGTTGGCCCGTTTCGTCGCCCATTATGCGTCGAACCCGGCGGAGCGCTCCAAGCTCTATCCCGGTGCGCGGCAGACGTTGAATGTGCTGCGTGAGGCGGGCGTTCCTTGCGGACTCTGCACCAACAAGCATGAACCCATCGCCCGCGACCTTCTGAACGCGCTCGGCATTGGGTCGGCGTTCGGCGCGATTCAGGGCAGTGAGTCGGGGTTTCCCAGAAAGCCCGATCCGGCCTGTCTCATCCATGTGGTGAAAAAGCTTGGCGTCAGTCCCGAGACGGCCCTCATGGTGGGCGACAACGCCACGGACCTGAAGACGGCGCGCGCCGCGGGCCTCAAGTGGGTTGTTCTCGTGAGCTATGGTTACTCCGTGACCCCGGTCACTGAACTCGGCGCGGATCTCGTGATCACTCATCTTCACGACTTGGTGCCAGCCCTTGCTCTTCGCGAGCGGGCGCAATAGCAAGACGTCTATGGATGTAACCTATTTCGGCGCTCTACTGGCGGGCTTCCTCAGCTTTCTGAGCCCCTGCGTGCTGCCGCTCGTGCCGCCCTATCTCTGCTTTCTCGGCGGCACGACCTTCGACCAGCTGACGGGCGAGGACGAGACGCCGGCCCATGTCTATCAGACCGTGGTGCTGTCCTCGGTCGCCTTCGTTCTCGGCTTCACCACGGTGTTCGTCATCCTAGGCGCCACGGCCACGGTGCTGGGCCAACTCGTGGTCGAGAACCTGCCGATCCTCGCCAAGATCGCCGGCGTGATCATCATCATTGCCGGACTGCATTTCCTCGGCGTCATCCACATTCCGCTTCTGCACCGCGAGGCGCGCTATCACGCCGACACGCGGCCTGCGGGGCTGGTCGGCGCCTATGTCATCGGTCTCGCCTTTGCCTTCGGTTGGACGCCCTGCATCGGCCCCGTGCTCGGCGCGATCCTAGCGGTCGCGGCCGGAGAGGATTCCGTGCGCCAAGGCGTGAGCCTGCTATTCGTCTATTCGCTCGGCCTCGGTATCCCGTTCATTTTGGCCGCCGTCGCCATCAGGCCGTTCATGAGCGCTTTACAGCGCTTCAGGGGACATTTGGCGGTGATGGAGAAGGTGCTTGGCGCCTTCCTCGTGCTCACCGGCATCCTCTTCCTCACCGACTCCATGACGTTGATCGCCGGCTGGATCCTGCAAACCTTTCCGTCGCTTGCCACCATCGGCTGACGATTGCCGCTTGCCCTCGGGCGCCACCGATGAATAGTGACGGCCTATGACACAAAGTAGAACCGCGATCGCGCTGACCATCGCCGGCTCGGACTCCTCGGGCGGCGCCGGTATCCAAGCTGACCTCAAGACCTTCTCGGCACTCGGCGTCTACGGCGCGAGCGCCATCACCGCGCTGACCGCCCAGAACACGAGGGGTGTGGAGGACGTAATGGTCGTGCCGCCGGAATTCGTGCTTGCCCAGATGCGCAGCGTGGCGAGCGATCTCAAGGTCGGCGCCATCAAGATCGGCATGCTCGCCACGGCGCCCATTATCGAGGCCGTGGCGGACGGGCTCGATGACTTTCCCGGTGTTCCCGTCGTGCTCGATCCCGTCATGGTGGCGACCAGCGGCGATCGGCTGCTCGACGAGGATGCGGTGGAGGTCTTGCGCGGCCGGCTCATGCCGCGCGCCACACTGGTCACGCCGAACCTCCGGGAGGGCGCGGTGCTGCTCGGCGAGCCGGCGGAGAGCCGGGAGCAAATGCTGGAAGGCCGCGCCGAGCGCCTCCGTGATCTTGGAGCGAAGGCCGTCTTGCTCACGGGCGGCGAATCCATCGCCGAGACGGCGCTCGATATCTTCGTGGGCGAGAACGGCGTCCAGCGCATCGAGGCGCCGCGGGTGGAGACCGAGAACACCCACGGCACGGGCTGCACCTTGTCCTCGGCCATCGCCGCGGAACTGGCCAAAGGCGAGAGCTTGGACAAAGCCGTGAAGATCGCGAAGCTCTATGTCACCGCGGCCATCATCGCCGCCGACGAGATCGCCGTGGGCCAGGGCAGGGGCCCCGTCCACCATTTCCATGCGCTGTGGAAGGCCTGAAGCCCCTTAAGCGTCGGCCACGACCTTGGCGTGCTGCTCGCCCAGCCCCTGAACGCGCAGCACAAGCTCGTCGCCGGGCTTGAGGAACACGCGCGGGTCCCGCGCCATGCCGACGCCGGGCGGCGTGCCCGTGGTGATGACGTCGCCGGGGACGAGCGTCATATATTGGCTGATATAACTCACCAGATCCGCCACGCTGAAGATCATGGTCGAGGTGTTGCCGGTCTGCATCCGCGCGCCGTTGAGGTCGAGGCTGAGATCGAGCGCTTGCGGGTCGGGGATCTCCTCGGTGGTGACGAGCCACGGGCCGAGCGGGCCGAAACTGTCATGGCTCTTGGCCTTGATCCATTCGCCCGGGCCGCCCTTCTGGAGGCTGCGCTCGGAGACATCGTTGCCGATGCAATAGCCGGCCACGTAGTCGAGCGCGTTCTCCTTGGGGACGTTCTTGGCCCGCGAGCCGATGACCACGGCGAGCTCGACCTCGTAATCCATGCGCTTGAAGGCCGCCGGCGCCAGCACCGGATCGTTCGGCCCGGACACGCAGGAACTGGCCTTGGCGAACACGATGGGCACCTCGGGGATCGGCATGCCGGTCTCCTCGGCGTGGTCGCGATAGTTGAGGCCGATGCCGAGGAATTTCGGTACCACGCCCACGGGCGCGCCGAGGCGCGGAGACCCTTCGACCAGAGGCAGCGTCCCGGGATCGATCTCCTTCAAACGCTTGAGGCTTTCGGGCCCGAGCACCTCGCCCGAGAGGTCGCCGACGAGGCCTGAGAGATCGCGAATCCGGCCGTTGCCGTCGAGAAGTCCGGGCTTTTCCTGTCCGCTATCGCCAAATCGTACGAGTTTCATTGCGTTCCCTTAGGGCCATGGTTCGCCGCATGATGCACAGGCGTGGGCGAGGCGCAACGGCGCGCCGCCGCCGTCCGTATCGACGCGACTCGTCCGCCCCATGCGCTGTGGCCCGGTCGACGCGGCCTCGTGGCTCATATGCAACAGCCCTTGCGTAAAGTTTCGGCGAAAGGGGTGGGGCCGCTGCCCGCCAAACGTGTGCGGGAGGCCCGGCAAAGGGCCGCCGCAACCCCGGCCATGACGAGGTAACACGCTGATTTTCAAGAAGTAAAACGGATTCCCAGAGCCGCTGGCGGCGGCGTTTTGCATTTCCGCAACAGTCCCGGGACGAAGTGCGTTTGCGGGCTCGCGCTTTGTTGAAGGACGGAGGCCCGCTGCGCTAGCTTTGCATCACATCACGGGGGACGGGCTGGGGGGCCTACTCTTCCGGGGGAACGGACGACAGAGCAGGTACCTGAAGCAAGACCAAGAATTGGACGGCTCAGGAAATTAAATGGGGGGGCGAGCCGAAGCCCGCAAGTAAAGGTGCAAGCCTTTCGCGTTCGGCTCGTTTCGCAGGGAAGACCGGCCCGGCTTGCCCGGGCCGGTTTTTTTTTTGTCCCCACGAAACAGGCGCTTTTATCCCCGCGAAACAGGCGCGCAAATTATCCCGCAATCATGCGCCACTGACGCCCCGATCAAGCGAAATTGCACATCCGATACAGATCAAAATCCGAGCCGCGCCAACGTCGCCTCGATGCCGGAAAGATAGCTCGCCCCGAACAACCGCACATGCACCAGCGCCGGGTAGAGATTGTAGAGATCCCGCCGCACCTCGTGGAAGCCCGGCTCGAGCGGGGATAGCGCCTCGTAGGTGGCGAAGAACGCGCGTCCGAACGTGCCGAACATCGTGGTGAAGGCGAGCTCGAACTCCGGATGCCCGAAAGAGATCGCCGGGTCGACGAAGCCCGCGATCCGGTCCCCGCGCACGAGCACATTGCCGGTCCACAGATCGCCATGGAGCAGGCTCGGGTGGGACGGCTCCAAGAGATAGTCGTCGAGGCGCGCCGCGAGCCGCTCGAGGCGGACGAGGAGCGGCGCCGGCAGCCGGCCTTCGTCGCTCGCCGCGCGCGCCATGTGGAGCAGACGGTGGTCGCGGAAGAACGGCACCCACAAAGGGCTCATCGGATTTGGCTGGGGCAGGGGCCCGATAAGCGTGTCCCGCGCAAAGCCGAAATTCGGACGGGGTGTCGCATGCAGGGCCGCGATGAGGCGCGCAGCGTCGCGCTCGACCGAAGGCGTGATCGGGCCGCCGTCGTTCTCGATGAAATCCATCGCCAGGAGATCGGGCTCGGATACATGGACATGCGGCACCGGCAGATCCGACAGCCGGCGCAGCTCCGAGAGCATGTAACCTTCGAGCTCCAGGCTGGGCCCGGCATGCGTGCCTGTACTTTGGGATTGCGTGCGCGCCTTGACCGCGAGGTGGCGTCCGTCTTTAAGCCGCACCGCGAGGCCCGTCAGCCCGAAGCCGACCGCCATGGGCGCGGCCTCGACGACGGCCGAGCCGAGCGCTGTTTGGAGCCGTGTTTCAAGTTCTCGGCTCACCCTCACGCCGGCAGGCCCGCTTTGCGCAAGCCATCTGTCAGGGCGGCCAAGTCTTCCGGTCTATGGATCGGGAGCCACTCCTTGAGATTTGAGAGTCGCAAGCTGGGATAAAGCCGGCGCAGATGATCCATGGCTTGCCGCGCGTTGTCCGTTCGCCCGGACAGGGCGTGACACGCCGCGATGATACCGATCACCATGGTGAAGTCGGGGATCTCTCTGGCCGCCATCTCCGCCCAGGACGACGCGTCGTCGATGCGGCCCGCGAAAAAATGCGCGACCGCCATTCCGGCTTGCATGCGGTAAAGCTCCGGGTCGAGCGGGCTGAGGCGCATGGCATGGGTGAACCGCTCGATGGCCACGTCCGGTTCGCCGTGCCAGAGCTTCAAGAAGCCTCCAAGGAACCACGCGGCCGCGAGATTGGGATTGAGAAGGAGGGCCCGGTCGAGCAGCGCAATGCCGCTCTCGAGGTCGCCGCTGAGATGTGCAAGCGCATGGCCGCCGCGCGCGAGCGCAACCGCGTCGTCCTTTCCAAGCTCGACGCCACGACGGGCGAGCCGCGTACCTTCAGAGATTTCTTGCGGCCGGTCGGTCATCCAGCCGTTGACCTTGCGCCAGAAGTAGCACCATGCCGCCATCGCGTGGGCCGAGGCGAAGCGGGGATCTCGCGCGATCGCCTCTTGGAACAGCGGCAGCGCCTCCTCGATGGCCTCCCGTGTCCCGCGGTGCAGTTTCGCCATGCCGCGCAGGTAATAGTCGTAGGCGTCGAGGCTCCCGGTCGGCTTCTTCTGCGCGCGCTCGATCTCCGCGTTCTCCAGCTGCGGGGCGATCGCACCGACCACGCTTGCCGTCACCTGATCCTGCACGGCGAAGATGTCGTCGAGCGCGCCTTCGAAGCGTTCGGCCCACAAATGCGCGCCCGTCGCCGCGTCGATCAGCTGTCCCGTTATGCGCACGCGGTTCGCCGACCTGCGCACGCTGCCTTCCAGCACATAGCGCACGCCGAGCTCGCGGCCCACGTGCTTCACATCGACGGCGCGCCCCTTGTAGGTGAAGCTCGAATTGCGCGCGATCACGAACAGCCAGCGGTTGCGCGACAAGGCCGAGATGATGTCCTCGACCACGCCGTCGGTGAAATAATCCTGCTCGGCGTCCCCGCTCAGGTTCAGGAAAGGCAGGATGGCGATGGAGGGCCTGTCCGGGAGGGCCGGCATAGCCTGAGGCACTTCATCGGCGGGCGCGGGAGATCCTGACGTCGAGCCGGGCTCAAGCTCCACAACCTCGCCGACGAAGCGAAACCCCTTGCGGGCAACCGTGCGGATCAGCTCCTGCTTGCTGCCGCTATCGCCGATCGCCTTGCGCGCCGCGTTGATATGGCTGGTCAAGGTCGAGTCCGAAACAACCCGGCCGTCCCAGACCGCGTCCAGCACCTCGTCCTTACTGACGACGTGCGCCCGATGGTTCACGAGATAAAGCAGGAGATCGAAGACCTGCGGCCCGACGGCAATTGGTTGTGCGTCGCGCGTGAGCTCCCGGCGTTCAGGATCTAGCACGTAGTGGCCGAACATGAGCTGCATTCGGCGCTCCATGAAACCGTGCGCGGGTGCCCGCCAACCGACCGACCAAGAGACTGGGTCTCCTTGGACAGAGAGACACGCGAAATTCAACCGAAATTCAAGGTCGCTGCAAGGCTTTCCGCCGGGCCATCCGGCATGCTCCCTTCGCCGAACATGAACCCAGGGAGACTCGACCATGAAAATCGTCGTCATTGGAGGCAGCGGCCTCATCGGAACGAACGTCGTGAACAGACTTCGGGCCCGCGACCACGACGTGGTGGCGGCCTCGCCCGCCTCCGGCGTCAACACCATCACCGGGGAAGGCCTGGCGGAGGCGCTTTCAGGCGCGGAAGTTGTCGTGGACGTGGCAAATTCCCCGTCCTTCGCGGACGCGGCGGTGATGGAATTCTTCGAGACGGCCGGACGCAACCTCATGGCCGCGGAGATTGCTGCGGGGGTGAAGCATCATCTCGCCCTGTCGGTTGTCGGGGCCGAGCGGGTCCCCGAGAGCGGCTATCTCCGTGCGAAGCTGGCGCAGGAGAAGCTGATCAAAGAATCCGGGGTGCCTTACACCATTCTCCGCTCGACTCAGTTCTTCGAGTTCGTCAACGGCATCATCGACGCCGGCGCCGACGGTGACGTGGTGCGCCTGTCGCCCGCTCTGCTTCAGCCCGTCGCTTCGGACGATGTTGCCGCGGCGCTGGCCGAACTGGCGCTCGGAGCCCCGCGCAATGCCACGATCGAGGTCGCCGGACCCGAAGCCTGCCCTCTCGACAAAGTGGCCATGAAGTTCCTGGCCGCGAAAGGAGACGGCCGCCGGGTGATCGCGGACGTACACGCGCGCTATTTCGGTGCGGAGCTGAACGACCGGTCCCTGACGCCGAGCGAGGGTCCGCGTCTCGGCACCATTCGCTTTGACGACTGGCTCGCAACCTCACACGGGGCGGCCCGATGAGCGGGGCGAGAGCAACCGGCTCCCCTGCCGTAAAGTGGCTTTGCCTAGGCGTAGCGACGCTCTTCGGCGTCGCTCTGCTCGGCAACGTGTCTCCATGCTCGTTTCGCCCGAAGCCTGGTATGTCGCGGTTCCAGGCGTGACTACGACCGGACCGTTCAATCAGCATTTCCTGCGCGACATCGGACTGATCTTTCTCTTTCTGGGCGGTGCATTCCTGTTGGGCGCGGCACGGCCGGACTTGCGCGTGATCTTCTGGGCGGCCCCGGCCCTATGGCTCTCGGGCCACGCTCTGTTTCACTTCTGGGAAGTGGCCGTTGGGATCTGCTCGAGCGCCGTGATTCCGCGCGACTTTCCCGCGGTCACGTTGCCGGCGATCATCGGCCTCGTCCTGACACTTTGGGCGATTATCGACTCGCGAGCGGTCGCCACCAGGGTCATTCCAAGAGGGGCCCCGATCGCTGCCCAAAAAACGGCCACTTGGACCGCGCCGCCCGACAACAAACTGTCACGATTTATGACTGTGATCGCTGATGGAACGAGAGGTCTGCCTCTTAAGGAGCGAACGAGATGCCCATTGTCACCACGACGGACGGTGTCGAGATCTTCTACAAGGATTGGGGTTCGGGCCGGCCGATTGTGTTCAGCCATGGCTGGCCGCTCTCCGCCGACGATTGGGACGCGCAGTTGATGTTCTTTTTGAACAAAGGCTACCGCGTCATCGCCCATGACCGGCGCGGGCATGGACGTTCGAGCCAAGTCGACAGCGGCCACGACATGGATCATTACGCCGACGATCTGGCGGCGGTGACCAAGCATCTCGATCTCAAGGACGCCATCCATGTGGGCCATTCGACCGGCGGCGGCGAGGTCGTGCACTATATCGCCCGGCATGGCGAGGACCGTGTGGCGAAGGCGGCGATCATCAGCGCGGTGCCGCCGCTGATGGTCAAGACGGACACGAACCCTGACGGCCTGCCGAAGTCGGTGTTCGACGACTTCCAGACGGAGCTCGCCGCGAACCGCGCGCAGTTCTACTACGACATTCCGGCCGGGCCGTTCTACGGCTACAACCGCCCCGGGGCGCAAGCGCTGCCGGGCGTGATCACCAATTGGTGGCGGCAAGGCATGATGGGCGGCGCCAAGGCGCATTACGACGGCATCGTCGCTTTCTCGCAGACGGACTTCACAGAGGATCTGAAGAAGATCACCGTGCCCGTGCTGGTCATGCACAGCGAGGACGACCAGATCGTGCCTTATGTCGCGGCGGGACCGCTCTCGGCGAAGCTGCTCAAGAACGGAACCTTGAAGACCTACAAGGACTTTCCGCACGGCATGATCACGACCCACGCGGAGACCATCAACGCGGACCTCCTGGCCTTAATCGAGAAGTAGCTAGCCGAGCGCCTTCGACACGGTCTTCGATTTCTTGCGCCAGCTTTCGACCGTCTCCATGAGCGCGGGCAGGAACAGAAGCGCGCCGACCATCGAGGACAGCAGCACGATGACCACGATCGTGCCGTAGAGCGAGACCATGGGGAGCTCGCTTAAGAGGCTCGTGCCGATGCCGGCGGCGAGCACGATCGTGCTGATGATCACCACGGGGCCGACCGCGGTGATCGTCTGGCGCAGCGCCGTGTCCAAATCGACCTCGTCCGATTTCTCCAGGCGATAGCGGTTGAGCACATGGATCGTGCTGTCGACGGCGATGCCGAAGCCGACCGTGAAGGCGACGAGGTTGGTGAACTGAAGCCCCCAGCCGGCCAGGTAGATATAGGCGCCGCCCATCGCGAGCGGGAAGAGATTCGGCAGGATGCTGACCAGGCCTGCGCCGACCGAACGCATGGCGAGCGCGATCAGCACGAGGATCATGCCGACGGTGACCATCAGGCTGCGGTTCAGCAGCTCGATCATCTCGTGGCTCGCCCGCGCGGTGACCGGAACGATGCCGGTCACCGTTATCTGCACATTAGTGCGTTCTTCTTTGGCGATGCTGTTTAGGCGCCGCTGCAGCCGCTCCATCATGGGGTCCAGCTCATCGGAGGTGAGCTCGCCGAACCGGGCGGTGACCAGCACGGAATTCTCCTCCATTGAGGCGAGCCCCTTCACCAGCGAGGTGTCTTTTGCGTTCTCCAGGAACGCCATCAGACGGTCCTCGCCCTCCACCCCGCCGCCGAGCCATTCCTCCATGGCGTGCGCCGAGGTGATGGCGCCGAGCGCCGGCTCGCGCGCGAGGGTGGTGTGCACCTTGCGGATGACGTCCAGAGTGCGGAAGGACATCAGATTGTAGTCCTTCGGCCAATCGAGGACGACGAGTAGCGCGTTGGCGCCGGCGAGCTTGCTGTCCACGGCGTTGAGGCCGGCGAGCGCCGGATGGTTCTGCGGCAGGTTGCTCGCATAGCTGTAGCGCGGCTCGTTCAGGAGATAGAGCCACCCCGCTACGAGGACGATGAGGACGCCCACCGCCGAGATGACGCGCGGGGCGAACGTCACCGCGTCGGCCGCCCAGTGGCACACGCGGTCGATGCCCCGCAGGACGCTGTTCTTTTCGACCTGCTGCTGATTTTCGCGGGCGAAGCTTCGCAGGAACAGCAGCGCCAAAGGCGGGACGAGAAGAAGCGTGCCGATCAGCGCGACGGCCGTACCCGACGCCGCGACGATGCCGAAATTGGCCACGAAGGGATGCGGCATCCAGATCAGCGACGCCAGAGCGAGCGTCGTGGTGAGCGAGGTGAGCACGCAGGCCGGACCGACGCGGCGGATGGCCCGCTCGACCGCGGCTTCGAGACTGGACCCGGCCCGGACGCCGTTGCGCACCGAAAAGAGCAGATGCAGGCAGTCGGAGAACACGATGACGAGCACGATGGTCGGCGCGACCCCGGTCAGAAGATTGATCTCCTGCCCGAAGAGCCACATGCCGCCGAGGAGCCAGATGACCGCGACGACGGCGGGAATGCCCGCGACCGCCACGAAGGCGAGCCGGCGGAAGAACAGCCAGGCGATCAATAGCGAGACCCCGAGCGCAAGCAGCCGGAAGATCTTCTGATCGCGCGCAAGCGCCGAGATGATCTCGATCCGCATCGCGGCGAGCCCCGTCAGCGCCAGATGGAGGTTGGTGCCCGCCAGGACCTCTTCGGCCTTGCTCCTGACTTCGCCGACGAGCTGGCGGTCCGTCTCTTCGCTCCGGTTCTTCTCGGCAAGCGAAACGGAGAGGACGGCGAGGCTGCCGTCGTCGGACAGGAGCTTATCGGCAATGAGGGGATTGGCCGTCGCCTCCTTGCGAAGCGCTTCCCAGTTCTCGATCTTGTCCAGGTCGTCCGGAAACAGCGGCTGGAGCGCCGCGCCCTCTTCGGGCGGTTGAATGGCCGAGAACATCGACAACACGCTTCGCACGCCGGAGAGCGCGGCGAGCTCCTGGTCGAGCGTCTTGAGTGTCTTCACGTCGTCGAGGTCGAAGGGCTTGTCCGAGGAAACGACCACGTGGATGTCGCGCTGAACGTCGGGAAAGCGCTCTTCGACGACGTCGAGCTGGTCGAACGCCGGATCGCCCGAGCGGAAGATCTCTCGGATGTCGCTCGAGAACTGAAGCTGGCTCGCCCCGTACGCCAGGATCGGGGTCACCAGAATCACGATGGCCAAGCATATCCAGGGGTAGCGCAGGGAAACGAGGCCGAGCTTCTCCAGTCCGAACCCGGCTGTCATGCGGCTACCAGCAAGCGCCCGACATCGTGGATCGCCCCGTCACTGTCGCTCATCCAATCCCCCGCTCGAAACACCGTCAGGTTGTTAACCCAAAGACGGGCGGAGCCCAAGCCCCAGCGAGGCGCCAGTCGCCCCTACGGGGGACATGCACCGGGCCGCTGCCGTTAACCTAGGTAACCGCGGATGTCACAACCCTGAAACAAAATCACCTTAAGTCGCGCTTTATCGTGCTGAACACTCGGATCGAAGACGACGCGACAAACGAGCCGGAAATACGGCAGTATCGCGCGCTTTTTGTTTCCGACATCCATCTCGGCACCAAGGCCTGCCAAGCCGAAGCCTTCCTAGACTTCATCCGCTGCCACGACGCGCCCCGCATCTACCTCGTGGGCGACATCGTCGATTTCTGGCGCATCCGGCGCGGCATCTACTGGCCGCAAGCCCACAACGACGTCCTGCAAAAGCTCCTGCGCAAGGTCCGCAAAGGCACCGAGCTCGTGTACATCCCGGGCAATCACGACGAGGCCATGCGCGAATATTGCGGTTCCAAATTCGGCGGCATCGCCATCGAGCGCCAGACGGTTCATTCGGGCGCCGACGGCAGGCGCTATCTCATCATGCACGGCGACGAGTTCGACGTGGTGGTTCGCTACGCCAAGTGGCTCGCCTTCCTGGGGGACTGGAGCTACACGCTGGCGCTTTGGTTCAACACGCATCTCAATGTCGTGCGCCGCTGGTTCGGCATGCCCTATTGGTCGCTGTCGGCCTATCTCAAGCACAGGGTCAAGCGCGCGGTGAACTATATCGGCGAGTTCGAGCAGGCCCTCTCGCAGGAAGCGCGGCGCAACGGCGCCCAAGGGGTCATCTGCGGGCACATCCATCACGCCGCCATGCGTCAGGTGGGCGACGTCGTCTATATCAATCTCGGGGACTGGGTCGAAAGCTGCACCGCCGTGGCCGAGACCGAGGAGGGGATCTTCGAAATCATCCGCTGGAATCCGCACACGGGCGTGCGCGGGGCCGACGCCCCGGCCAAGGAGCTTGAGGCTGCCGCTTGATGCGCATCCTCATCGCGACCGATGCCTGGCACCCCCAGGTGAATGGCGTTGTCCGCACCTATGAGCGGCTCGCGCTCGAGCTTCCGAAGCTCGGCGCCGAAGCCAGCTTCCTCGCTCCCTCTCAATTCCGCACGCTTCCTTGTCCCACCTACCCGGAGATCAGGCTGGCGCTCACCATGCCGCGCACGATTGCGCGCCATATCGAAGCGGTGCAAGCCGACTTCATCCATGTCGCGACCGAGGGCCCCATCGGCCTGATGACGCGGCAGTACTGCCGCAAGATGAAGCGCCCCTTCACCACGAGCTATCACACGCGCTTCCCCGAATATGTCTCGGCCCGGCTGCCGGTCCCTGAATCCTGGGGCTACGCCTTCCAGAAGCGCTTCCACAATAGCGGGGCCGGGTTGTTCGTCGCCGCACCCTCCGTGGAAGCCGATCTCAAGGCAAAGGGCTTCGAGCGCATGATGCGCTGGACCCGCGGCGTCGACGTGGAGTTGTTCAGGCCGCGCAAGGTGCGCTTGTTCGGCGAGCAGCCGGTCTTCCTGTATGTCGGCCGCGTCGCCGTCGAGAAGAACATCAAGGCCTTTCTCGATCTCGATCTGCCGGGCCGCAAGGTGGTGGTCGGCGGCGGCCCGCAAGCGGCCGAGCTGGCGCGCCGCTATCCCGACGTGCTGTTTACCGGCCCGAAAGAGGGCGAGGATCTGGCCAACGCCTATGCCTCGGCCGACGTGTTCGTGTTTCCGAGCCTCACCGATACTTTCGGCCTCGTGCTGCTGGAGGCTTTGGCCTGCGGCGTGCCCGTGGCGGCCTTCCCGGCCCATGGACCGAAGGACGTCCTCACGGACCCGTCGGCAGGCGCGATCGACACCGATCTCAGGGCCGCCGCGCTTCGCGCGCTGGAGCTCGACCGCGAAGCGGCGAGGGCCCACGCGTTGAATTACAGTTGGGAGAATTCGGCCCAGGAGTTTCTGGACAATGTGCTCGCGGCCCACAATCTGGGACTGCCCGAGCGGCGCCGGCTCTTGCCGCGCTTGCGCCGGCTGCGGGCCGAGACCCTCAAAAAGAAAGCGGCCCGGTTGGGGGGAAACCGGGCCGCTTCATTCATGCGTCAGTTTGGGGGACGCTTGGGGGAACTTGCGTCCACCCAAAGATGGTTAGCGGTCCGTTTTTTTTCAAGACCGGACGTGCCAAGTTGTCGCACCTGACGCGCTAAGTCTCTGTAAGTGAAGGCAGAAAAAAGCTAGCCGAAAAGGGCGGCGCGCTTGACCGCGTGAAGCTCCGAAAGGGTCAAGGGCCCCGGTCGCGCGAACCGGCCGCTTTCCGGCTCGGCCGAGCCCTCCGGCAGACCTGGTGCGGTGGGGCTTGGCGCTGTGCGTTTTGGCGTGGCCTCGGCGAGGCTCCGACCCTGCGTCAGCATCGCATCCACGTCGTGCTGCTTCAGGCCTTCGCCGTCTTTCGGGGGACCGTTCAGAAGGTCATCGTCGTCCTGAGGCAGGGAGCCCGACGGCGCGGCGTCCCCACCATCCGAGGCGCCGATCATCGCGTGGATGCGCTGTTCGACATTGCGCAGCAA
>Ga0210068_1000009_pt1 | contig 46448 bp, 46 predicted proteins | sample RushOxbow_ThreeS_5_FD_185561 | JGI IMG/M metagenome (GOLD analysis project Ga0210068, IMG submission 185561) | Wetland microbial communities from San Francisco Bay, California, USA, that impact long-term carbon sequestration -... | ecosystem: Environmental > Aquatic > Marine > Wetlands ... | reverse complement strand
TCTATTTCCGCACATCGCGCCGCATCCTCGTTCTGCGCGTCCCGGGCGAGCCCGACCGCCTGTTCATCCTCGGGCTTGCGGCGAATCCGAGCGGGACGGAGGATTTCAGCGCCTGGCGGCGGGTCGACGAGGTCGCCGACGGGCCTGGCGGCGCTCTACGAAAGGGCAAGGAGACCGACGACTATAGGATCCGCTACCGGGTCGAGCGCTCCATGTGATTGCCAAAATGCCCTTTAAACATGGATGGATGTTCAATTGACGCACCCCCGGGAGCCCTTCTAAACCTACCCCAACAGCAAAGTTCCCCGAGTTCCCAAGGAGGTTTTCCATGCGCTTGCGCGCTTTCCCCCCAATTTCCGCCGGCCTGCTGGCCGCCGCGCTGGCCTTCGCCAGCCTGCCGGCCGCGGCCGAAGACAAGCCGATGGATCCCTGCTTCGACGGCACGCTGACCGTGAAGGAGGTGCTCGACGCCTGCGAGGCGTTCATCGCGAAGGGCAACGACGACAAGAAGCTCTTGATCCGCGCCCATAGCGTGCGTGCGCTTGGCTTCTCGGCCACCGGCCAGCTCGACGCGGCGCTCGATGAGATGAGCGCGGCCGTCGCCATCGATCCCAAGCGCGCCAACAGCTATTTCATGCGCGCGGCCGGCTACGACGCCAGCAAAGACTACGATAAGGCCATCGCGGATCTCGACACGGCCATCGGGCTCAATGACGGGGACGCCGACTATTATCTCCTGCGCGGCATCGTCTACGGCAACAAGGCCGACTACGACAATGCGCTCACCGACTTGAACAAAAAGATCGAGCTCGATCCAAAGGCCATCAACGGCTACTCGAGCCGCGCGGAGCTCTATCGCAAGCGCAAGGAATACGACCTGTCGATCGCCGACTACACAAAAGTCATCGAGTTCGATCCTGAAACCGCCAAGGGCTATGTGGATCGCGGCTGGGTCTATGTGCTGAACGACGATCTCGACAAGGCGGGCTCCGACTTCGACACAGCCCTCAAGATCCAAAACACCAACGCGCTCGCGCTTGTCGGCCGAGGCGTCGTGAAGAGCCGCACGGGCGAGCCCACCGACGGCAGCGCCGATCTCCGCATGGCCGAGCGGCTCGAGCCCGGCATCTTCGATGAGGTCCGCAAGCTCGGCGTGAAGTAGTCCATCACGCATTCACTAGTGTCATGCCCGCGTAGGCGGGCAATGACGCGGCTTGAATTGCACGGCGCTACGCTTCGCGCGGATAGTTGGGCGATTCCCGGGTGATGGTCACGTCGTGCACGTGGCTTTCGCGGAAGGCGGCGGTCGAGATGCGAATGAACTTCGCGCGTTCCTGGAAGTCGGGAATGGTGCGGGAGCCCGTGTAGCCCATGGAGGCGCGCAAGCCCCCGATGAGCTGGTGGAGCACGCTGCCGGCCGGGCCCTTGTAAGGCACCTGCCCCTCGATGCCTTCCGGCACGAGCTTGAGCGTATCCTTGATCTCCTGCTGGAAGTAACGGTCGGCGGAGCCGCGCGCCATGGCGCTGATCGAACCCATGCCGCGATAGGCCTTATAAGAGCGGCCTTGGTACAGAAACACCTCGCCCGGGCTCTCGTCGGTGCCCGCCAGCAGCGAGCCCAGCATCACGCAGTCGGCGCCTGCCGCGAGGGCCTTGGCCAGATCGCCCGAATAGCGGATGCCGCCGTCGGAGATCACCGGCACGTCCGCTTTCTTCGCCACATCGACGGATTCGAGCAGCGCACTGAACTGCGGCACGCCCACGCCCGCCACGATGCGCGTCGTGCAGATGGAGCCCGGACCGATGCCGACCTTGATGGCATCGGCACCCGCATCGATCAGCGCGCGCGTCCCTTCGGCCGTGGCGACGTTGCCCGCGACCACCTGCACCGCGTTCGAATGACGCTTGATGCGACCGACCTGGTCGAGCACGAGCTGCGAGTGACCATGCGCCGTATCGACCACGATCAGGTCCACGCCGGCGTCGATCAAATGCTCCGCCCGCGAGAAGCCTGCATCGCCGACGCTCGTTGCCGCCGCCACGCGCAGGCGCCCCTGCTCGTCCTTGCAGGCATCCGGATGGGCGCGCGCCTTCTCGATGTCCTTCACCGTGATCAGGCCGACGCAGCGATAGCCGTCGTCCACCACGAGCAGCTTCTCGATGCGGTGCTGATGGAGCAGCCGCTTGGCCTCCTCCATATCCACCGTATCCGTGACCGTGATCAGATTTTCCTTGGTCATCAGCTCGGCCACCCGCTGACCAGGATTGGTGGCGAAACGGACGTCACGGTTGGTGAGAATGCCCACCAGCTTGCCGCCCGCCGCGGACTCCACGACCGGGATGCCGGAGATCCGGTAGTCGGCCATCAATTGCAGCGCGTCGGCCAGGGTGGCGTCCGGATCGATGGTGACCGGGTTCACCACCATCCCGGACTCGAATTTCTTCACCTGGGCCACCTGGGCGGCCTGGGCTTCGGCATCCATGTTGCGGTGGACCACGCCGATGCCGCCGGCCTGGGCCATGGCGATGGCCAGACCCGCCTCGGTGACCGTGTCCATGGCCGACGACAGGATCGGGATATTGATGGCGATCGACCGGGTGACGCGGGAGGCGACCTTGACCTCGTTGGGCAGCACTTCGGACGGTCCCGGACGGATCAGGACATCGTCGAAGGTCAGCGCCATGGCGCGGTCGGGAAAGCGGGAATGGTCTTGCGAAGACTGCCCGTCGGGCATCGGCCAACCTCTTATGAATGGGGGCCGCCCGCGATTGGTGCGGTGCAAGACGCGGGGACCGGTTGGCGGCTTCCTTTAGCAGCTTGAACCGAGCTTGGGAAGCTGGTGGGGCGCTTTGTCCTCAGTCTCCGCGATGTCCCTCAAAGCCCTGCGCAAGCGGGGCACCGCGAGCGCCACGAAGCTCTGCACCTTGGCCTGCGGCAGCCGGTCCTCCCGATGGATGAGACTAACGGGGAGGCGCTCTGGCTCGAACGCCTCGAGGACCATCCGGAGAGACCCGTCCTTGAAGCCCTCCACGGCTTGGTAAGAGAGGACGCGCACGATGCCGAGTCCCGCCTTGGCCGCGTCGATTGCGGCTTCGGCCGTATTGACGATGAGACGCGGGACCACTGTCACCGTTTGCGGTTTCGTCCCATAGAACGACCAACGACCCGTTTTCGCGAACGTGGCGAAGCTGATGCAGCGATGGCCCGCAAGCGCCTGCGGCGTCTCCGGCACGCCGGCGTCATCAAGATAGGCCGGACTTGCGCAACAGACGTAGCGCACGCTGCCGAGCGCCGTCGCGCGCATGGCGGAATCGGGCAAGTGGCCGATCCTGATGCCGAGATCCAACTCCTCCTCCACGAGATCGACGATCCGGTCCGCCAGAAACATGCGGGCTGACACGCGGGGATAGGCATCGAGATAAGCATGCACCACAGGCTGTACATGGGACCGTCCAAACAGGATCGGCGCAGTGAGCGCCAACACGCCTTGCGGTTCGGCCTGCTCGCCCGCAAGACGCCGCTCCGCCGCATCGAGATCGGCGAGCACGCGCCGGCAAGTCTCCAGATAGGCCCGGCCCGGCTCCGTCAGCGTGAGCCGCCTTGTGGTCCTGGTGATGAGCCGCACGTCGAGATCGTCCTCGAGCGCCTTCAAATGCCGGCTTACCGTCGTGAGCGGCATGCTGAGCCGCCGCCCCGCAGCGGATAGGCCTCCGGCGTCGACGACAGCGACGAAGACACGTATGGCAGCGAGCCGGTCCACCTATTATTCCATTTTCCTGGAGTATCTATTGGGAAATTACCCCATACAGCCGCCATTCGGAATGCCCATATTCGTCACGTCGACGAACACAAGGAGGGAGACAGGATGGGCACCCGCAAGCTGTACGACCTGGAACTGTCGGGGAATTGCTACAAGGTGCGCCTGTTCTGCGCCTTGCTCGGTCTCGAACTCGAAATCGAGCCGATCGACTTCATGGCTGGAGCTCACAAAGCGAGCCCCCTCATCGATATGAACCCTTTCGGCGAGATTCCCGTCTTGGAAGACGGCGAAATCGTCTTGCGGAACTCTCAAGCGATTCTCGTCTACCTCGCCCGTAAATATGGCGGTGAGAGCTGGCTACCCGCTGACCCGGTCGAGATGGCGCGTGTCGTGAGCTGGCTCATGGTGGCCGAAAACGAAATCGCACGCGGACCGAACGACGCGCGCCTCCACGATAAGTTCGGCTTTCCCCTCGACATCGACAAAGCGCGCGAGAAAGCGGCCCGCATTCTCGACCTCTTGGAAGCGCATTTGAGCAAGAACGATTGGCTCGCGCTCGACCGCGCGAGCATCGCCGATATCGCGTGCATGCCCTATGTCGCGCTCGGCCCCGAAGGCGGCGTGTCGCTTGAGCCCTACCCCGCCATTCGGGCCTGGATCGACCGCATCAAGGCGCTCCCCGGCTTCATCGCCATGCCCGGACTTGAGAGAACCGCATGACCACCTGGATGGACCTTGCCTTTTCGCCCGCCGTGAAGGCCGCGCAGACCCGCCGCGGCTCGCGGCAGAACTATGCGCGGCTGGAGGAGAAAGGCTCGGCGCGAACGTCGATCGATGCCGGCCTCGCCGCATTCATCGCCGAGCAGCGGTCTTTCTATTTGGCCACCGCGAGCCGGGACGACCAACCCTACATCCAGCACCGAGGCGGACCGCCGGGCATCTTGCATGTGCTCAATGAAAGCACGCTCGCCTTCGCAGACTTTTCCGGCAACCGGCAATATATCTCGACCGGCAATCTCGAGGAAAACCCGCGCGCGATGCTCTTTCTCATGGATTACCGCAATCGCCGCCGGGTGAAGATCTGGGGCCGCGCGCGCATCGTGGAGAACGACCCGGCGCTGATCGAAAGCCTCATGCCGGAGAACTATCCGGCACGCGGCGAGGCCGCAGTCCTGTTCACTGTCGAAGCCTGGGACGTGAATTGTCCGCAACACATTCCGCAGATGGTGTTCGCCGATGATGTCGCCGCGCTCGAAGACCGCATCGCGGCGCTCGAGAACGAGAACGAGCGCTTGCGCGAGGCCGTCGCCGCCGGGCCGTAACGGACATCACTCGGCTGCCGTGCCCGGCCTGAACAGCCAGCCGAGCACCGCCGCAGCCACGAGCGCGCCCGCGATCTCGGCTACGAGGAAGCCGGGGACGTCGGCCGGCGCGATGCCGGAAAACGTATCGCTCAGGGCCCGCGCGATGGTCACCGCCGGGTTGGCGAAAGAGGTGGACGAGGTGAACCAATAGGCGCTCGTGATGTAGAGACCGACGGCCGGCGCGATGGCCGCCATGTTGAAGCGCACGCAGCCGAGAATGGTGGCGATCAGGCCGAACGTGGCGATGAACTCGCCGGCCCACTGCCCGAGTCCCGTGCGGGCGGTCTGCGAGATTTGCAGCGGCTCGAGGTCGAACATCAGATGGGCCACGATCGCGCCGAGGCAGCCGCCGACGATCTGCACACCGATGTAAGCGAGCGTGTCGGTGCGCGACAGCGCCCCGCGCAGCCACATCACGAGACTCACCGCCGGATTGAAATGGGCGCCGGAGACCGAGACGAAGATGGTGATGATGACGAACAACACCGCGCCCGTGGGCAGCGTGTTGCACAGAAGCGCCAGCGCGTCGTTTCCGCCGGCGAGCTTCTGCGCCATGATGCCGGAGCCCACGACCGCCATCACCAAGAAGAACGTGCCGAGCGCCTCGGCCGCGAGCCGGCGCGTCAAATCGAATTGCATTTCCCTCCCCCCGACTCTCTGGCTCAGCAGCAGCTCGACTTGGTCTCGCCACCTTGCGCCGGCGCCGTCTTGTTGAAGGGCAGCGACGTGCCGCAGCCGGCGAAAATGCCGTAATGGGTCGAGAAATCGCCGACGAAATCGAAATAGGAATGAAACCGCGTGTCGGCGAGCATGCGCCAGGTGTTGCCGCACACCGGAAACACTTTGCCGCGCTCGATGACATGATGGCCGTCGAGCTCGAAGGCCTGGTCCTGCTCGGGCACGCCGCCGCGGTAGACGACCGCTTGGCCGTAATCCTCGCACGCGCTTTCCAGTCCATCGAGCTTGAACAGCCGGTAAGTCGCCGAGAAGAACCGCGCCTGGCCGAGCTTCCGGCGCATGGCTTCGTTCTCGATCGCGATGGGCCGCGAGGTGACGAGACGCGGATCGAGAAAGCCCGCTTGCTTCGCCATGGGAAGAAAGTCGTTCCAATAAAGCGCGCCGCCGAGGCATTCGCCGTAGAGCAGCGGATCGGCGCGCACCGCGTCCGGCAGGCGGCGGTCGCAATAGACGTCGGCGAAATAGATCTCGCCCCCCGGCTTCAGGAGACGGTGAGCGCCGCGCAGCACCGCGAGCTTGTCGACACAGAGATTTATGACGCAGTTCGACACCACAACGTCGAAGGTGCCGGGTTCGAGATCGAGTTCGTCAAGCTTCTCCAGATAGCCCTTGAGGAAACGCACATTCGGCTTGGCGTAGCCGAACTGCCGCATGTGCCAGTCCTTGTGGGTCTCGGCGGTAGCGAGCTGCTCGTCGGTCATGTCGACGCCGACCACGCTTCCCTCCGCGCCGACCAGCTGGGAGATCAGATAGACGTCGCGCCCCGAACCGGAGCCGAGGTCGAGCACGTTGCAGCCCTCGAGCGCGGGAGGAATGACGATGCCGCAGCCGTAATATTTGGACCGCACCTCCTCGTGCACCTTGGCGATGGCGGCTTCGAGATAGCCCGGCACGCCACCGCCGTCGCAGCAGGCCGAGGTCTGCAAGTCCTTCGAGCCTTTGAGGACCTTGCCGTAATACTCCTTCACCACCTCGATATTCATGGCGCCGCTCCCTGTCCGCCTTCACCCAAAACGCACGTGCACATTAGCAAGTCCTATGGCGCTTCGGCAGCACATCGAACCACAGTCTTGTGAACTTGGCGTGCCAGCGGCTCAACAGCTCCGTGCCCCTTTCAGAGGCAGGGAAAGAAGCTGCGGCTCGTTTCACGCATCCCGCCCGCGGAACCCGGTCGCGAGCACATAGACTTCCGCCGAGTCCTGCCGGCTCGCCTTGGGCTTGATGTGCTGGACCTTGGCGAAGCCTTGCTTGAGCCGCGTGACCAAGTCCTGGCCGGCGCCCCCTTGCAGCACTTTGGCGAGAAAGACGCCGCCGGGCTTGAGCGTATCCTCGGCGATGTCGAGGGCGGCTTCGGCTAGCGCGATGACCCGCAAATGATCGGTCTGACGGTGCCCGGTCGAGGATGCGGCCATGTCCGACAGCACCAGGTCGGCCTGCGCGCCCGCCAACGCCTCGCGGAGCATGCCGGGCGCCTCCGCATCGGTGATGTCGACGTGCAGGAAGGTGACGCCGGGCACGGGCTCGATGTCGGTGAGGTCGGCGGCGACGACCCTGCCCTTCCCGTCCACGGCCTTCACGCGATCGGCCGCCACCTGGCTCCAGCCCCCGGGCGCGGCCCCCAAATCGATCACCACGGCGCCAGGTTTCAGCAGACCATGCTTGTCGTCGATCTCGATGAGCTTGAAGGCGGCGCGGCTGCGATACCCCTGGCGCTTCGCCTCTTCCACGTAAGGATCGTTCAATTGGCGTTGAAGCCAGCGCGTAGACGCAAGCTTCCGCCCCTTCGCGGTCTTTACCCGCACGGTCAGCCCGCGCCGGCCAGAAGGCTTGCGGGGCCCGTCTTTCGTTGGCCTTACCATGAGTTAATCACGCCCTATCGCCGCACGGCCTTGACCCGGGCGGCCCCGCCGCCCCATGTCCACCGCATCCTTTCTCTAACACCTGCCACATGCCCCGCTATTTCGTCACCCTGATCGTTGCGGTCGCCTTGTTCATGGAAACCATGGACTCGACCATCATCGCCACCTCGCTGCCCGCGATCGCGGCCGATCTGGGCGAGGATCCCATCGCGCTCAAGCTGGCGCTGACATCGTATCTGCTGTCGCTCGCCGTGTTCATCCCGGTAAGCGGCTGGATGGCCGACCGCTTCGGCGCGCGCACCGTATTCCGCGCCGCCATCGTCGTCTTCACGCTCGGCTCCGCGGCCTGCGGCTTCGCCCAAGGTCTCGGCGACTTCGTCCTGTTCCGCATCATTCAAGGCATGGGCGGCGCCATGATGGTACCCGTGGGCCGGCTCGTGATCTTGCGCTCCGTACCCAAAGCCGAGCTGATCTCGGCGCTTGCCTGGCTGACCGTCCCGGCGCTGATGGGTCCGGTGATCGGCCCGCCGCTCGGCGGCTTCATCTCCACCGTGTTCGACTGGCGCTGGATCTTCTGGATCAACATCCCCATCGGCCTGCTCGGCATCTATCTGGCCACGCGCTTCGTCGAGAACTTTCGCGAGGAGGAGGTGCCGCCGCTCGACGTCAAAGGTTTCTTTCTGTCGGGCATCGGCCTTGGCGGTCTCGCCTTCGGCTTCACCGTAATGGGGCAGCCGCTCTTCTCCGCGCCCGTCGTGGCGGCCATGCTTGTCGCCGGCGCGGTCGCCTTGACGCTCTATGTGCGCCACGCGCTCCGTGTCCCCGCACCACTCCTCGATCTGCGGCTTCTGAAGATCGACACATTCTTTGCCAGCGTCGCCGGCGGCTTTCTCTTTCGCCTCGGGATCGGCGCGGCGCCTTTCCTGCTGCCGCTCTATTTCCAGCTTGGATTCGGCATGACCGCGCTCCAATCGGGCCTTCTCACGTTCGCCACGGCGGTCGGCGCCATCGCCATGAAGACCACGGCCGCGCCCATCATCCGCCGCATCGGCTTCAAGCAGATCCTGGTCTGGAACGCGGTGCTGACGGCCGGCTTCACGGCGGCTTCCGCCCTGTTCACCGAGGCGACGCCCGCCGCGGTGATTCTCGCCGTGCTTTTGGTCGGCGGCTTCTTCAAGTCGCTTCAGTTCACCGCCATCAACTCGATCGCCTATGCCGACATCGAAGAGAAGGACATGAGCAAGGCGACGAGCTTCGCCAGCGTCGCGCAGCAGCTCTCCATGTCGGCCGGCGTCGCCACGGGCGCGCTCGTGCTCGAGATCGAGCGCATGGGCCGGGAGACCCATCAGGTGGTGGCGAGCGACTTCCCGCCGGCCTTCCTCATCGTGGGCGCGCTCGCGGCACTTTCGGCGCTCGTCTTCATGCGCCTGCCGAAGCACGCAGGCTCGAGCCTTTCCCGAAAGGCGCACCCGGTAGGCGAGCCCGAACCGTCGCCGGAAACCGTTTGAGGCCGAAGATCAGCCGCGGCCGTGATGCGGCTTGTCACCGCCGCCACGGCGGCGGCGGTGCGGCCGATACTGCTCGCGGCGGTCGTGGCCGTCCTCGGCCATCAACGTGGTGAGGATGCCTTCGCGCAATCCCCGATCGGCCACGCGCAGGCGCTGGCAGGGCCACACCCGCAACAGCGCTTCGAGTATGGCGCAGCCGGCGAGCACCAGATCGGCGCGCTCGTGGCCGATGCAAGGCTGCGCCACCCGCTCCGCGTAGCTCATGGCAATGAGATCGTTGGACACCCTGCGCACGTCGTCCGCCGTCAGCCAGCAGCCGTCGACCCGCGCGCGCTCGTAATGGGGCAGCTTCAGGTGAATCCCGGAGATCGTGGTCACGGTGCCGGACGTGCCGAGGAAATGCGCCCGGCTCTGCTCGACGCGCTCACTGAATCGGTGCTGCGACTCGAACCCCTTGAGCGCCACCATCACATCGCCGACCATCGCCTCGTAGTCGCTTTGCGTAACCTCGCGACCGCCATGACGCTCGGCCAGGCTGACCACGCCGATCGGTAGCGAGGTCCACGCGGCGATGCAGTTCTGCACGCCGGCACGATCGTGAAGCGAGCGCCGCCACGACCGTCCGAGCTGCTTGAGGTCGAGCCAGATCAACTCAGAGCTGCCGCCCCCGATATCGAACACCAGCGCCCAATCGCAATTGCGGTCCAGCAGCGACGAGCAGCCCGACACCGCGAGCTTGGCCTCCGTCTCGCGGCCGACGATTTCAAGCTTGAGGCCCGTCTCGTTCGCCACACGGTCGATGAACTCGGGACCGTTGGTGGCGATGCGGCAAGCTTCCGTCGCGATCAGACGCGACCGGGTGACCCCGCGCCGGCGCATCTTGTCGGCGCACACGCGCAAGGCATCGATGGTGCGCTTCATGGCGACATCGGAGAGCTTGCCGCTTGTCAGCACGCCCTCTCCCAGCCGGATGATGCGCGAGAAAGCGTCGACCACGACAAAACCGCGCCGCGACGGCTTGGCGACCAAGAGGCGGCAATTATTGGTTCCGAGATCGAGCGCGCCGTAGACCGAATGAGCCGGGAGCAATGACGCGCCGGTATCCTTGATCCCCTCGGCTGCCCCGGCAGGACTTTCGGCCGGCACGCCTGCAAACGCAGACGCCCCGGTGCGTGCGGCGGCGCTTCCCCCGCTATCGCCGGTTTCGCTCCGCATGGCACTGGCGTCACGCGGAAAGCTGGCAGCCGGGCGGGCAATGCCGCTCGGCCCAGTCACGATGTTCAACCTTTCGCACCGGAGCGGCCGCTATTCTGCCCGGTCGGCGGCTTCGGCGTTGACCTATGTCCCTAATCTAACAAGGTGTTCCGGCAGGTAAAGCCGTTTAACAAAGGCTGACCTTCAGACCCTTGAAACCGTTGGCGTGGGGCGCCAATCGGCGACCAGCTTGGTGTCGGCTTCCGCCTCCCAGCGTCCCGGGCGGACCGTCTCGCCGGAGAGCGCGGCAAGCCGCTTCAGATATTCAGGCCGCGGCATCTCGTGAAACCCCATCTGCGCCGTGGTCGGCGTGAGCCATTTGTTGTCGGCGAGGACAAAGCCCCATTTGGCCAGGTGCCAGGCAAGTACCGAGAAGCCGATCTTGGAGGCGTTCGATTCGCGGAAGAACTGGGATTCGATGACGAACACGCGGCCCACGGCCACGCCGTAGCCGCCGCCGACGAGCGCGCCGTCCTCGTTCCACACTTCGAAGGAATGGACATGTCCCGCGTCGAACAGTCTGGCGTAGGCGCGCATGATGCGCGGCGTAATCCAGGTGAGATGCGGACGTCCTTGGCGGCGCCCGGCGCACCCCTTGATCACGTCCTCGAAGTTTTGGTCGAAGGTGACCCGGTAGCGGCCCTGGCGCATCATGCTGCGCAGCCGGCTGGAGATGTGAAAGTCATCGAGCGGCACCACCGCGCGATCAACCGGCGAGAACCATTTCACCGGGCCGAAATGACCGTGGGGAAAAAGCCCGCGGGCGTAAGCGTCCATCAGCGTGTGCGGAGAGAGATCACCGGCGATGCCCACAAGCTCGCAGGCGTCGCCGAGCGCGCCCGCATCCGGCAGGCTGTCGCTTCCCTGAAAAAGATGGTCGATATAAGCCCGCGTGAGCGGCACGAGCGCCGCGATGCGCTTCGGCCTCAACGCCCAGGCGGTTCCGAGCACCAACCGTTCACAGGTTTCGAGCGGCGTTTCGCGAAACAGGGCCGCGCGCTTGCGATCGATCGCGGAGGCCGGTTTCGGCTGGTCGATTGGCGGAAACTCCGCGCGCATGATGACTCGTTGTTCTGACACTCGTCCCTCTTCGCCGGTGCCGCCGGACCGTTGCCCAAAGATAACAGCCCGCCGCCGCCCGCCCGGAGGCTCTATCAGAACGCGGTTAACCCAGTCCCTCCGGATCCCAAGAAACGAAAAGCGGCGCCGCACGTTTCCCTGTTGAGAGCCGGAAACAACAAGGAGAGCGATTATGACCGACAATCGCCATTCGCCCAAAAAGGCCGAAAATCAAGACCCGTCCCGGGGCAATCTGGGTCAGAAGCAGGCGGAGCGCGAAGAGGCCGCCGACGAGAAGCTCGACAACATGGGCGAAAAGGACAAGCAGCCCACGAAGAGCCGCGACGAGCAAGACAAGTAGCGATTAGGTCCGGCGCGGCGCGCGGCGGCGATCCCAAAGGCGCTCGTCGAGTACACGACTGACCCGCTCGGCCGGCGGGATGGCCTCGATCTCGCGCGCGAACGCCCGGTATTCGAACTTGGCGTCGTCGGTTCCCCCGCCATGCAGCAGCGTGTGGCGATATTCCAGAAGACGCCGCCAGCCCCGCGAGTCCCCGCCGCGCGCCGGTGCCGGAACGCCGGCCGCCATCAGCCGGCGCATCACGGTCTGGGCCGCCTCGGCTTCGTCCTGCCCGGCTCTGACCAGAAGATCGATGATCACCGCGGCCCGCGCGAGCAAGGTCGGGCTCGGCGGCGTGCCGTGCCGCCGGTCCCGCTTCGTTTCGGTCGGTGCGGCGCTTGGACCAGCACTCGGACCAGGCACCGAAGCGGCCTTGTCCGACTCCCGCCGGGCCAGGTTCCCCTGGAGATCGGCAAGAGGCTGCAGATCCTCGGGAGCAACGCCGTCCGCGGCGAGCTCCGCGACCACCGCCTGAAGGCATTTGAGGCCGAGCGCCGCCATGTCGCCCGGCTCGTCGGCGTGGGTCCGCCGCAGCGCCCTGAGGGCCGCGCCGATACGATCCGCGGATGGCGAACGTGCTTCCATGCCGCGAACTTAGCCGCAGTCGTTGGAAAATTGGTTACCGACAAAGATTCTTTTGACTTCGCCCCAGCTGGGAAAGGGGTTTTTCGGGCGTCCCGGGGGGCCCGCCCGCGCCGGATTCCGCCACCAGCCTGCGGGCCTTGCTCACCGCCGCCGCGGGCTTGCCAAGCCCGAGGCCCAGCGGCTAGAAGGAACTTGAGATCCACGCGTTGCGCCTTGCAAGGTCGCCGCGCAAGATCCACATCCCAAGCGCTGGTGGGGGATCGTCTAACGGTAGGACAGCGGACTCTGACTCCGCCAGTCTAGGTTCGAATCCTAGTCCCCCAGCCACCCAATTCCCTGGAAATTCTATGTTTTTTGGCCTCGGACGTTTCGGCCATATCGGAACATCCGGACAACGCTGCCGCACGAAAGTCGGCACGTTCTTCTCTTAATTGAATTTGTCGTAAGTGTTTGCGCTAAAGTTGATATTCAGACGACACAACCTCGACGCGAACCAATCGGGCACAATATTGGACTCGCTCGGTCGTCACAAAAGTCGGCACAGATGTGGGTCGCAGTGGCGACCACTTGGCTAAGGCGTGTACTCATAAAGAGGATCAGTTGAACCGTCGGACGTGAGGCGAGCCCCCTCAAAGAGTCCTCTACGTGCCAATTGCGGACCATCGAGCAGCTGCAAACGAAGGGGGTTCTCGACGCTTAGACTACCGTCCCAAAGAGTTTGCCAATGCCGGCTGTGAGGGCCATCGCCAGCGCACCCCAGAAGGTCACGCGGGCGGTTGCGCGCATGACATTCGCACCGCCGGCACTTGCTCCGATTGCACCCAGAAGAGCTAGAAAGCCCAGCGAGGCAGCGGACACGATAGGAACCAGAAAACTGGCGGGCGATACGACAACCATGAGCAAGGGCATGGCCGCTCCCACAGAAAAAGTCGCGGCCGAAGTTAGTGCAGCTTGCACAGGACGTGCGGTCGTAATCTCGGATATCCCAAGCTCATCTCGCGCGTGTGCCCCCAAGGCGTCTTTCGCCATTAGCTGCTGGGCAACTTGTACTGCAACGGCGCGATCTACTCCACGGTTGACATAGATTTGGGCAAGCTCATCGAGTTCGGCCGCTGGAGCCTCAGATAGCTCTGCACGCTCGCGGGCAAGGTCCGCCTGCTCGGTGTCGGATTGCGAGCTGACGGAGACATACTCGCCGGCGGCCATCGACATGGCGCCAGCTACCAAGCCCGCGACACCAGCGATCAAGACATCGTTCTGTGTCGCGGCCGCCGCGGCAACGCCCACGATCAGGCTCGCGGTCGAGACTATGCCGTCATTGGCGCCAAGCACCGCAGCTCTCAACCATCCAATGCGGTCAACGAGGTGATGCTCCGAGTGAAGGCGGAGACGGCTCATGTGGTTGCCATTTGAGTTTCCTTGCGAAGTCGCGTGGATCGGCTGTCCAATCCTACGGAGCTTGTCCCGCCGTCGTCCACCGGCTTTCGATCGAACACCTTTCGCCCCGTGAACATGGCGGAAACAAGCCCCCCGCCTTCCCGCAGCTCAGTCACAACTACTCCGACGATATGGATCACGATCAACACAAGAAGCGCGTAGAAATTCCAGTAGTGCACCGTGACGAAGGGCGAGCGAAAGGTGCGCATCGCATCCCAAGCTGCCGCATCGATGCCTGTCTTGTCGGAGGGCACAAGCGTCCAAGGATCGACACCCGGCGCCGCAACCCAGCTGGCAAACCAGTACCCGAACGGCGGGTAGTAGATATCGGTCCCGGCGAGAACGAGACCCGTGACGGCCTGCGCGACAAGAAGGAGAATAAGTAGCGAGACCATCAGGCGCGCTAGGGGATTGTGACCGAGATGGGGTTGCCCATCGCCTCGGATCAGTCCACGGACATAAGTTCTGAACGCGTTTCCATAGCCGGCCCGGAAGGGGAAGATGGCGGACCACCTTGCTTGCCGGTTGCCGAAGAAGGCCCAGGCGACGCGCCAGCCCAGGTTTGCCGCGAAGACGTAACCGAACCAGACATGGGTGGTCTTCAAGAGAACCTTGCCGTCGTCCGTGACGCCCAGCTCATCGCTGTAAAGGATGGCCGTGCCCAGGACGGCTAGAGCAACGACACAGACCACGTTGATCCAGTGGAACCAGCGCGTCGGACCGTCCCAGACCGCATAGAATTTAAGGTTCGTCATCGTCATTCAGCCCTCGCCTTGCTCGTTTCCGGGCATCTTGCTGGCGGTAAGCTACGACAAAATGCTTCTGTGTCTCTGGTCCACATTGATCGACGTCAACAGGGAGCAGGCGCCAACTGCGGCCTAGCCGCACAAGCCGGCACAGGCAGAGTGGACTTACGCGATAAGTGTTAAATACGCAGAATTTTCAGGATCGGCCGCGCGGACTCTGACTCCGCCAGTCTAGGTTCGAATCCTAGTCCCCCAGCCACCTCTCCTCGCTGCAAATATTGTCGGAGCCTCGCCAGCGTCTATCGCGATGAACTCCGGCTGAATGTTGCATTCAGCGCCGCTTCAAGGCGACTTTTCTAAAACGGGCTTACTCGAAGCAAGCGAAGCGCAACCGTCAGCGACGACGGCGCTTCCGCAAACCAAACGGAGTAAGCACCATGACCCTCAAGACCCTTCTCATCGTCAGCGCGGCCGCGGTTACCATCACGGCCGCCGCGCCCGCCCATGCCGGCTCGTATCTTTCCCTGCAGCAATATGGCTGGGGCAACAGCTTCGGCAGCGCCCAGACCGGTTATAGGAACCGCCTGACCGTCTATCAGGACGGCTCCCGCAACGACGCCATCGGCACGCAAGCCGGCAAGCGGAACCGCGTGGTCATCGGCCAGGACGGCCGCCGGAACGGCGCCAATGCCAGCCAGTACGGCCGCGGCAACATCGCCGGTATCGCCCAGTTCGGCCGCGGTCACACCGCGATCACGAGCCAAGACGGCCATGGCAACGCCGTCGGCGTGATCCAGGCCGGACGCGGCAACCACGCCAACGTGACCCAGATCGGACGCGGCAACGTCTCGGTCATCGTCCAAGACTAACTCCGGAAAGAAAGGAGTTCAGTCATGTCACGCATCCTGATGACATCGCTTACCGCGCTGCTGCCCCTCGGTTTGGCTTGGGGAGCAGCGGCGGGCGGCGAGCCCCAAGGCGCTTATTCACACGGCCCTACCTGCGACATTCGCGTCGTGCGCGAGGGCGGCAGTCTCGTGCTCGAAGGCCTGGTCTTCGCGCCCGTGCCGGCCGCGGGCTCCTATGAGCTCAAGATCTCGCAAGGCGGCCATGCCGGCCAGTCGAGCATCCGCCAAGGCGGCGACTTCGAAGCCGGCCCCGGCGCGGACCCATCGCTCGGCGTCGTCTCCCTGTCCGATCAGGGCAGTTATGCGGCCACGCTGATCGTGCATTGGCACGACGGCGCTCCGGACTGTACGCGCCATGTCGGCACCAAACGCACGCTTTAACCCTCACACGCGCATGCCAGGAGGCATCATCATGATCACGACCACACTCAAGGCCGGCCTTGTCGCCACGGCCCTCGTCATCGCCGCAAGCACACCGGCCTCCGCCGGCAGCTTCACCTTCTCGCTCACGCCCCGCGGCGACAGCGCCGATATCATTCGCAGCGGGCTGCAGATCTACGGCATGGTCAACGAGGCTCAAGGCAAGAACCACGCGAAGGTGAAGCAGAAAGGACGCAACAACGCCGCGGCCGTCAAACAGAAAGGCGCCGGCAATTCCGGTCTCATCTATCAGAACGGGAACGCCCACCAGGCCACGCTCGATCAGGCCGGCCGGAACAATGCCCTTGGCGTCTTCCAGTTCGGACGCGCGACGAATGCGAATGTCGTGCAGAGAGGCCGCGGCGATGTCGGTCTCGTGTTCCAAGGTGGCTGGTAAAGGGCGGCTGGTGAGAAGGCTAGAGCAGCGGCACCGCGTAGTTCACGATCGCTCGGAACTGGTCGAGATCGTCACCAGGCGAAGGGAGGTCGGAGACCTGCCAGAGGAGATATTCCACTTCGATGCGCAGGCCCTGAAACTGGCCGCGGTGCGGCTCGTAGACGAAGCGCAAGTCGATCTCGTCCTGATCGGCAAAACCGCCATTGGTGAGGAGGTCGGGCGTGCCGTAGCTTTTACCCCAGGCTCCTTGAATCTTCACGCCCTCGAGACCGAGCCGCTCGAAGTCGTAGGACAGCGACAGCATATAGGCCCGCACGTCGGCCTGGTCGAAATTGGTGATGACCATCGCCGTGTATGACGTGCTGTAGCCGAACGGCTTCTGGATGCTCCCCTCGTCGCCGGTTTGCGACACAGCGCCGGTGAACACCAAGCCGCGATAGCTGGCGATGAACCGTGCGGAAGCCTGGTAGGTGTCGTAGGGCGCTCCGGCGATGAAATTTTCACCAACCGTTCTCTGGTCGAGAAGATTGATGCCGGCGCGGAAGCTCGGTGAGTCGCCGCCGCCGCTCCCGTGTGGGAACAGATAGTCGATCTCGCCGTAAGCCGTATTGAGAATGTCGTTCACCCAGTAGTTGACTGCGCCGAGGTTCCAGGGCCCCGCGCGATAGCTCGCTCCCCCGATCAGCATGCCCTCGTCCTGGACAACGCCGAGCCCCTCGCTCATGGGAACGAAGTCGTCGTCATCCCACGGCTTGTAGCGCGTGAGATAAGACGCGATATAGGTGAGATCCTTGTCTTGCGTTTCAGGGAGCAGCACGACGCCTTCGAAGGTGAGCGGAATCATCCTGATGTCGTACGGGTTGACGTAAGGCGTCCGCACCAGCTGACGGCCAGCCGTGATCTCCTGGCCGGCGAGCTTGAGCCGCCCGTTGATCTGACCAAAGGTCGTGATCTGATCGCCGTCCGGGGTCAAGTTGTCCGTGTCGCCTGCAAACTCTTTCGCATAGAGGGGCTGGGACGTGTAGAGCGCGCTCCGCAGCTGAAAGAAATCTGCGAAATAACCAGATTGATAGGTGAGCGAGCCGCCGGTCGTCAGCGCCTCGGGCCGATCGTAGCCGAACTGGTCCTCGTTGAACCAATAGGTTCGGCTATTGGCAAAGAGTTCCGTGTCGCGAATGAATGCCGGCCCGTTTGGCAGCCGCGCGTGGCCTTGAGCCTTCAGTCGCTCTACCCGCTTATCGACATAGGGTCGCGGCTCTCGCAGATCCGCGCGCGGCGCGATCGGGCTGTCGAAACCCTCGGCGATCGCGCTGAAGGCCTCGTGCGCACTCGACGGGATCGGGTAGTCCGTCGCCCCTTGCGCGAGCGCCCGGGACGAAAGCCCCGCGGACAGAACGAGAGCTGAAATGATGGCGGTCGGGAAGGTCGCGCCCGTCGGCCCGGCCATGAACTTGCCTCCCCCGCATCCGGGGCCTAGATCGGACGCTCAGGCTAGCAGATTCGGAAATGCCCCTCGAATCGGTGCTGCCGTTCGCCCCTCCCGCCAGGCCCTTAATTTGCTAGTCTCCGCCACGAAATCTCCCTAAGGCAACCCCGTAAGGTCCGCTCATGCTGAAACACACGCGCCGCCGCGCGCTTGGCCTCCTCATCGCCGCTTGCGCCGGCGCACGGCTCCTTGGTTCGGGGCAGCGCGCTTTCGCGCAGGACGAAGAGGAGGCGGATGGAGACTCCGAAGCGCCGTCCGAGCCCGAATGCTACGAGTCCAAAAAGTTCGGCCCGTGGACGGCGCAGGCGAGCGACGCCAACGCCGGCGCAAGTCAGCGCGACCTCTCCCCGATCGATGCCAAAACCTGCGATCTCGCGCTCGAGTTCCAGGTCAACACGGATTTCGACGCCAAGATCTTCGTCCAAGGCAGCGCGGAGGGCTCGCTGCCCGAGGAGTTCCTCGTCAAGCCGGAGAACCGCCTCATCGCCAAGAATCCAGCCGGGACCGTCATCGTCGACGAAGCGCTGTGCGGAAACTGCACCGACATCTACGACGACCAGGTGAGCATCGTGTTGCCGCTCGCAACCGCCCCGCTCCTGCGCGATGAGAAATCCATGGAGCTTGTGCTGAAACTTTCGGGCAAGGACGGCGACTGCCGCTTCAACATCGATTGCGTGACCATGCGTGAGGCGCTCGACTGGGCGGCAGAACGCCGCGACGCCTTGGCCGAGAAGCAAGAGAACAACGAATGCACCTCGCCCGAGGGCTGCTTCATCACCACGGCCTGCTGCGATGTGGTCGGTCTCGACGACGACTGTTTCGAGTTGCGCACGCTGCGCCGCTACCGCGACGACGTACTGGCCAAGCAGCCGGGCGGCGCAACCCTGATCGCCCACTACTATGCATTGGCGCCGGGCATTCTGGCACGGCTTCGGACTGCACCGGACGATCCGGCCCGAACCCTGCTCTCCGTCTATGCCCGCTTCGTCCTGCCCGCGGCACTCGCCGCAAGGCTGGGCCTCAACGCGCTGGCCTACCGTCTCTATGTGCGGATGCTGAACGAACTCGCGGGCACCGAAATAGAAATGGGCGCGAGAGCCGAAGCCCCGCGCCCATTACAATGACCCTCAGCGGTTTAGCTGGCCGCCGTGCCATCCTCGAACTGAAGCGGTTCGCCGATAGGCTCGAAAGCCCACACCATGGCGTCGCCCGTGGCGTTGCAAAGATAAAGATCCCCGGCCTCGCTCTCCACGAAGATCGCGTAGCCGGGATCGGCGCCGAGGCCGTCGGGCTGGCTCGACAGCACCGTGCCGCCGTCTTCCAGGGACGCGACGCAGACCTTCTCGGCCACCGCCTGCGGGTCATCCTCGAAGCCGCCATTGGAAGCCGGCGTCAGGCCGATCAGTTCGGGCCCGGTGCCTTCCAACAAATCTGCGGTCATGAGCGAGTACGAGTAAACGAAGCCCTCGGCGTCGGCATCGCACATCCAGAGCCTGTCCTCGGCGTCGCCGATCCAGACCAGGCTGAAGCCGATCCCGCTCCCGTCGTCGACGGCGCCCAGCGCCTCGACCGGCTGGAACGGGTTGACCGCCGAGCAGGCCTCGATAGCCGCCGCGTGATCGGCAGCGGCGGTCTCGGCAGTGGCCGGAGAAACCGCCAGTGCGGTAAACGAAAGCGCGGCAATGGCCGAGCCGAGCATCACAGATTTCGTGTTCATGTCTCAAGTCTCCTCAAAAGCATGCCAGGGCGGGATGCCCTTGCCTTGAGGGACAGATGGCGCGTGGACCCCCGTCGCATTGTGAGGCTCGTCACTCTGCGCCGGGAGCACAGGAAAACCCAAGCCTCGCCCCATTGGTGTCGCCCGCGCGCCCCACTCCCAAACTAAAACCTCAGGAGGCGAAAAAAATCGGGAACCCTGACTGGGGTCCGCGCATTTGATCCGCCGGAGCGCCGAAGAAACACAAAGGATCGCGGCGCCCGTTGGACGGGGTTTCAAACGAGATTTCACTTGCCGGCGCACTCAGAGGCACGAGCGCGCATCGTCATACGGGGATCGGGGGCGTGGCCGTACGGGTAAGACCCGCACGGGCAAGCGAGGGAGCTTTGCCAAATGACCGGTTCCACCATGCCGTTGGCTGCGCAGTTCAGCAGCCATCCAGTCCACCGCGCCACCGACCTGCTGCGCCAGGCGCTCGATAAACCGCCACAAGCCGCCCCGGACCCGGCCGAGCTCTGGGACGCGCCGCTGTTTCGTCTCGACCCGGCACCCATCGAACTCGCGCGTGGACCCGTGAGCGTGACCACGCCGAACGATTCGCTGGTGACGCTGCTCGGATTCGCGCCTTTCGAGTACGCGCACCTCGAATGTCAGCCCCCTGTCACAGACACCGCCGATGTTGGCGCCGCGAAATCCGGCGGCGGCGAAGGGGAGGACATGCTCGACCACGCGGTGCAAGCGCAGCTACAGGGCTTGGTCCAAGCCTTTCACCGGCGGCAGCGCCAGGCGAGCCTGCTCGTCGCCTGCTCGATCGCCGCGGCCATCATTTTCACGCTGGCAGGGCTGCTCCTGCTCTTTGGCACCGCCAGCCCGGGACGGACAGACAAGGCCGCGCCGCAGAGCGAAGACTCATTCGCCCGCGACACGCCCCATGCGGCGTCGGCGGCACCGGCTCTCACGCTCATCCCTGTGAGCGATACGATCGACGCGGGCGCGGACGCGAAGATCATCGTGGCGCGGGCCGCGCAGCCGCTGGCCCTCGGCCCTCTCCTGCCCATCGGCGTGGCACGCTATATTCTGCTCCGCGGTCTGCCGGAAGACGCCTCGCTGTCAGCCGGCCGCCGCACAGGCGCAGGCACCTGGATGGTGAAGGGCGAGGACATCGCCGGGCTCACGCTCACCTTTGGGGACGGTGCCCGGGGCGACTATCCCACCGAAATCTACCTGCTCGATTCCCAGCATGGTCCTCAGGCGCGCCGGCGCATGATCCTGCGCGTCGACGCGAGCCCGCAAGTCTACGCCGCCGGGCTTGCCCTTGGCTGGCCGACGGCCTTTTTCCAAATGCCGCAAACCCAGGACCCGGCCGAAGCGAGTGCCGAAGCCGCGCCGGCGCCATTGGACGCGACGCCTCGGAGCGCTTCCGGCGAGCCCGCCAGCCCGGAGATGTTGACGGTCCGCCGCCTTCTCACCGACCGCGCCCAGAACGGACAAGCAGATGCCGCCTACGAGCTCGCGCTGACCTACGATGTCGAGGTTCTCGCCAGGGCCGGAATCGAGACGATCGAGGGCGACATGGTGACGGCGCGCGCGTGGTACATGCGCGCCGCGCAGGCCGGCCATGCGGGTGCGGCCCGCCGTCTCGAGATGATCGCTAGACGACCTGCCGGCGCCTGAGCTCAGCGAGCACCAGCTCGGCCAACACCTCGGGCGTCGTCTCGCTGGTTCTCAGGTCGAGCTCCGGCCGCTCGGGCGGCTCGTAGTTTGAGTCGATGCCCGTGAAGTTTCGGATCAGTCCCGCCCGCGCCTTGCGGTAAAGCCCCTTCGGGTCGCGCTCTTCGCAGACCTCCAGCGGCGTATCGACATAGATCTCGATGAACTCGCCCTCACCCACCAGCTCGCGCGCCATGTTCCGCTCGGAGCGGAACGGCGAGATGAACGACACCATCACGATCAGGCCGGCATCGACGAACAACCTGGCCGCTTCCGCCACGCGGCGAATGTTTTCCACGCGGTCGGCATCGGTAAAGCCGAGATCCTTATTGAGGCCATGACGGACATTGTCGCCGTCAAGCATATAGGTATGACGCCCCAGCGCATGGAGCCGCCGCTCGAGCGTGTTGGCGATGGTGGATTTGCCGGAGCCCGACAGGCCGGTGAACCACAACACGCAAGGCCTTTGTCCTTTGAGACCGGCCCGCGCGCCCTTGTCGATGAAGAGCTCTTGCCATTGCACGTTGGTCGCGCGGCGCAGGCCGAACTCGATCATGCCCGCGGCCACCGTGGCGTTGGTGAAACGATCGATGAGAATAAAGCTGCCGGTCTCGGCGTTGGCACCGTAAGGATCGAACACCAGCGGCTTGGTCATGCTGAGATTGCACAAGCCGACCTCGTTCATCTCCAGTGTCTTGCCGGCCACGTGATCGAGATTGTCGACATTGAGTTTGTACTTGAGCGCCGAGACCGTCGCCGTGGTTGTCTGACTGCCGCAACGGACCGTGTAGGCGCGGCCCGGAAGCATCTCCTCCTCGTCGAACCAGATGAGCTTCGCCGCCACCTGGTCGGACGTGGACGGCGCGGCGTCCGGCGACGCGACAACGTCGCCGCGGCTGGCGTCGACCTCCTCGGCGAAGGTCAGCGTGATGGCGTCGCCTTCGGTGGCCTCGTCCAGGTCTCCGTCCGCCGTGACGATGCGGGCCACGTGCACCCGCTTGCCGGAGGGATGAATAACCACCTCGTCGCCCGGCTTGATGCTGCCGCTCGCCACCGTGCCGGCATACCCTCTGAAATCGAGATGCGGCCGGTTTACCCATTGCACCGGAAACCGGAACGGTGCGGCCGCCGCCTCGGGCGTCACATCCACCGTCTCCAAATGTCCCAGCAGCGTCGGACCGTGATACCAGTGCATATGCGCGCTTGGGGCCGTGACATTGTCGCCCTTAAGCGCCGAAACGGGGATCGCGACGATAGAGTCGAAGCCCAGAGGCTCGGCGAAGGCCGCGAAGTCCTCGACGATCGCTTCGAACTTCTCCTGATCGAAATCGATCAGGTCCATCTTGTTGATGGCGACGGCCACCTTCTTGATGCCGAGCAGCGATAGGATGCAGGCGTGACGCCGGGTTTGAGTGAGCACGCCTTGGCGTGCATCGACGAGCAGCACCGCGAAATCGCAATTGGATGCACCGGTCGCCATGTTGCGCGTGTACTGCACATGGCCGGGCGTATCGGCGACGATGAACTTCCGCCGGGGCGTGGCGAAGTAGCGATAAGCCACGTCGATGGTGATGCCTTGTTCGCGCTCGGCCTGGAGGCCGTCAACGAGCAGCGACAGGTCGATCTCTCCGCCGCGAGGCGCGTTCGGCCGCTTGGACTCGCGCTCGACGCTCTGAAGCTGGTCCTCGAACACGAGCGCGGAATCGTAAAGCAGCCGGCCGATCAGCGTGCTCTTGCCGTCGTCCACGCTACCGCAGGTCAAGAACCGCAACAGGCCTCGGTTCTCATCCGCGACGATCCGGGCGGCGAGCCGCTCGCTGGCACTCTCCTTGGCGCCGCCGACAACGCTCAATTGCGGCATCAGAAGTAGCCCTCCTGCTTCTTCTTCTCCATCGAGCCGATCTGATCGTGATCGATCACCCGGCCCTGGCGCTCCGAATGCCGCGAGGCAATCAGCTCCTCGATGACCTCGGGCACCGTCGTGGCATCGGATTCGATGGCGCCCGTGAGCGGATAGCAGCCGAGCGTGCGGAAGCGGACCTTGCGCATCTCCGGCGTCTCACCCTTTCCGATCGGCAGGCGCTCATCATCGACCATGATCAGCGTGCCGTCGCGGTCGACCACCGGCCGCTCCTTGGCGAAATAGAGCGGCACCACGGGAATGTCCTCGAGATAGATGTAGGTCCACACGTCGAGCTCGGTCCAGTTCGACAAGGGGAACACCCGCATGCTTTCCCCGGGCTTCACCTTGGTGTTGGCGAGGTGCCACAGCTCGGGACGCTGGCGTTTCGGGTCCCAGTTATGCGCGGCGTTGCGGAACGAGAAGATGCGCTCCTTCGCGCGGGACTTCTCCTCGTCGCGGCGCGCGCCGCCGAACGCGGCGTCGAAGCCGTGCTTGGCGAAAGACTGCTTCAGCGCTTCGGTCTTCATGATGTCGGTGTGGAGCGCGCTGCCATGGGTGATCGGCGAGATGCCATCGCGGACGCCGTCCTGATTGATATGTACCCACAGATCAATGCCGAGCCGCTCCGCCTCCCGGTCGCGGAACGCGATCATCTCCCGGAACTTCCAGGTGGTGTCGACGTGGAGCAGCGGGAACGGCGGTTTGGCCGGATAGAACGCCTTCATGGCGAGATGCAGCAGGACAGAGGAGTCCTTGCCGATGGAGTAGAGCATCACCGGATTGCGGAACTCGGCGACCACCTCGCGCATGATGTGGATGCTCTCCGCTTCGAGCTGACGGAGATAGGAAGACAGGCGCTGCTTCATCACTTCGCACTCGTACTCGTCGATCGGGAGCCCTTGGCTGCAGGCTCGGCTTTTTCTGAGCCTTTGCCGTTCTGGGTCTTGGCGTGGGTCTCGGCCTTCCGCTTGGCGGCGAGGTAACGGTAGGCGCTGACCGGGATCAGCGCGAGATAAGTCACCGACCCGACAGCGAGCGTGAGGGATGGATAGGTCAAAAGCAGGGCAATGAAAAGCGCGGCGAGGACGAAAACCGGCGGCACATACTCCCTGTGGATGCGCTGGCCGATCATTTTTATCGAGAAAGTGGGGACATTCGAGACCATCAGCAGCGCGATCGCCAAGGTATAGATCAGGACGAGCGGGGTCAGGCTCGGCAGATGCAGGCCCAGATCCTGGGCATAAATCGGCAGGAGCAAAATGATGGCTCCGGCCGGCGCCGGCACGCCGACGAAGAAGGCGTTTTGCCAGGCGGGCAGGTCGGTCCGGTCGAGCGACACATTGAAGCGGGCGAGCCGGAGCGCCGAGCAAACCGCGAAGACCAGCACCGCGATCCAGCCCAGGCTGCGCAGATCCTCCAGCGCCCAGTTGAACATGATGATGGCCGGCGCCACGCCGAAATTGACGAAATCGGCAAGGCTGTCGAGTTCGGCCCCGAAGCGGGACGAGGCCTTCAGAAGACGTGCCACATGGCCGTCAATGCCGTCGAGAAACGCCGCGAACACGAGCGCCGCCACCGCGAGATCCCAGCGATGCTCGATACCCATGCGAATTGCGGTCAGACCCGCGCACAGCCCGACAAGCGTGAAGATGTTGGGAATGAGCACGCGGACCGGCACCTGGCCGCGGGCGAACACGCGTTGCCGCGGCTTGCGGTCTTCCCGTTCCGGATCAAAAGGAGGAAACATGAACTCTTACGCCTTCCCCCGCGTGTCGTCTGCGTATGTCGCGAGCACCGTCTCACCACCTATCGCCGTCTGGCCGATCGCGGCCAAAACATCGACGCCGGCCGGGAGGTAGAGGTCGACGCGGCTGCCGAACCGGATCAAGCCCATGCGCTCGCCCGCCTCCACGCTAGCCCCGTCGTTCACGAAAGTCACGATTCGCCGCGCCACCAGCCCTGCGATCAGAACCACACCGATCCTGGCGCCGGACTTTGTCTCGATAACGAAGGCCTGCCGCTCGTTCTCCTCGCTCGCCTTGTCGAGCTCGGCATTGAGAAAGGCGCCGGGGACGTAAGCGCTGTGGATGATTCTGCCACCGACCGGCGCGCGCACGATGTGCACGTCGAGTACGGACAAGAACACGGAGACCCGCGACAAGATCGTGGTGCCGAGCGCCAGCTCGCGCGGCGCGGTCACGCCCTCGATCACCGCGGCGACCTTGCCGTCGGCGGAACTAACGATCAGTCCCGGCCGGTCGGGCGTGACCCGCTCGGGGTCGCGGAAGAAATAGGCGATTGCGGCGGTGAGCAGAACGGCGATCCAGCCGAGCACCGGCGCAAACAGAAGCAGGACCAATGCGGCGATGGCCGCAAGGCCTACGAATTTGTAGCCGTCGCGATGGATCGGCACGAAGGCGTTGGTAATCGTATCGAGCAGACTATGCCGGTCGTTCATGGTGCTCCTAAGCTTCCCTGGTCAATTCGAGGCGAGTGCCTCGTCTTCCAAGCGCTCGGCCGCGCGGGAGTCGTGAATATCGTCTTCCTCGAGCGCATGCGCCAAACGTTCCCGCGCCTCCTCGGCCTCGCGCTGGCGCGCCCAAAGGCTGGCATAGAGCCCGCCTTTGTCGAGAAGCTCGGCATGGGTGCCCTGCTCCACGATTGCCCCCTCGTCGAGCACGATGATGTTGTCGGCATGGACCACGGTCGAGAGCCGGTGCGCAATGACCAAGCTCGTGCGCTCGCGCGCCACGCGCTCCAGCGCATCCTGGATCTCCTTCTCCGTATGGCTGTCGAGCGCCGAGGTCGCCTCGTCCAGCATCAGGATCGGCGGCGACTTCAGGATGGTGCGGGCGATGGCCACGCGCTGCTTCTCGCCGCCGGAGAGCTTGAGGCCCCGCTCGCCGACCAAAGAGTCGTAGCCTTGCGGCAGGGAAACGACGAAATCGTGGATCTGGGCGAGCCGCGCCGCCTCGCGCACTTCCGCCGGGGTGGCGTCGGGACGGCCATAGCGGATATTGTATTCGATCGTGTCGTTGAACAGCACCGTGTCCTGCGGGACCATGCCGATCGCCGCGCGCAACGAGGCTTGGGTCACGTCCTTGATGTTCTGGCCGTCGATGGTGATCTTGCCCTTGGTCAACTCGTAGAAGCGGAACAGGAGGCGCGAGATCGTGGATTTGCCCGCGCCCGAGGCACCGACAATTGCCACCATCTTGCCCGCGGGCACCTCGAAGCTCACGTCTTTGAGGATCGGCCGCCCAGGTTCGTAAGCAAAGGAGACATTTTCGAACTTGACCACGCCGTTCTCGACCCGAAGCGGCTTCGCGCCCGGATGGTCCGCGATCTCGGCGGGCTCGTGGAGCAGCGCGAACATGGTCTCCATGTCGATCAGCGCCTGTTTGATCTCGCGATAGACCATGCCCATGAAGTTCAAAGGCATATAAAGCTGAATGAGAATGGCGTTGATCATGACGAAGTCGCCGACGGTCAACACCCCGAGCGAGACATCGCGCGCCGCGAGCAGCATGCACACGACCATGCCGATGCTGAAAATAATTGCTTGGCCGGAGTTTAGCACGCCGAGCGTCGTATAGGTGCGAATGGCGGCCTTCTCGTAACGCGCCATGGAGGAATCGAAACGCCGCGCCTCCAACTCCTCGTTGCCGAAATATTTCACGGTCTCGAAATTGAGCAGACTGTCCGTCGCCTTGGAGTGCGCCTCGGTGTCGCTTTCATTCATGTCGCGGCGAATGGCGAGGCGCTTCTCGGACGCGAAGAATGTGAACACGACATAAGCCGCCACGGTGACGAACACGACGACCACGTAGATCCAACCGAAATACCAGGCGACCAGACCGCCGATCATCACGAGCTCGACGGCGGTCGGGATCGAGTTCAGCACGGCCATGCGCATGATCGTGTCGACGCCGGAGATGCCGCGCTCGATCACCCGGTTTAGTCCACCCGTCCGGCGCTCCAGGTGAAAGCGCAAGGAGAGTCTATGAAGGTGACGGAAGGTGCGGTTGGCGAGCCGGCGCACCGCGTTCTGGGAGACGACGGTGAAAATCACGTCGCGCACTTGCGCGAACAGCACCATCAGGATGCGCCCCACCCCGTAGGCGACGATGAGCATCGCCGGAACGATCGCCAGACCGAGGAACCCGACGCCGGGGGCCGCGCCGGTCGTGGCTTCCCCGGTGAGATAGTCCACCACGTTCTTGTAGGCGATCGGCACCGCCAAGGTGATGACCTTGGCGATCACCAATGCGGCGAAGGCCACGATCACGCGCGCATGCAAGTCCCGCCGGCCCTTGGGCCAGACATAGGGAATCAGCTCACGCAAGACGGCAAGCTGCCCAGCCCGGCCGTGAAGCAGGGCGTCGCTCGTCGATTGCGGCAGTCGGTCTTGCATGAAAGGACTTTTCTATCAGCGCGTTACGGCGCGCGGCAAAAGGGGCAGCGTGAACGGCTGCCCCTCGATATCCGATATAGTCCTCCGCACGCCCCGCGCCAAGCCGGGCCGGGGCAGATCCCCCTACTCGAAGCCGGGGGGCGGCGCCGCCAAGTCCTCGGGAGTAGGCGGTGACAGCGAGATACGGAACTCGGCGCGGGCGGCCATCATGTTCGTCGTCTCGTCGAGCTGCTCAACGCGAACCACATGCACCTTGTCGTCGATCTCGAGCTTCTCCTCGGCGCTCCACGCGCCGTCGCCCTCGGCCGCCATGACCTGCGCGATGGGCTTCTCGTCGAGATAGATGTAGACCGTCTTGCCGGCGATGGCGGTCCCGGAAAGCTTGAAAGTGCCCGGACCTTCATCGGCCTTCTGGTAATCGACGACACCGACCTTGATCGGGGATTTCGGTGACGGCGAAGACGCCTCGCCGACCACATCCGCAGCCGGCGCATCACCCTCTGCGGTTATGGCAGGCGTGACATAGGCCACGCCGAGAATAACTGCGAGGGCGCCCGCCCAGGCCGTCAGCTTGCTACCAATCATTTGGGTACTCCTAAGAACGCTTCATCTCTGATGCCGCCGGATGTTCGCGGAACGCGCCTCCAGCGGCGTTGGCCGGACCCTAACGGATCGCTTGGCCGGCTTCCAGACCGTTCGCCAAACAGGGTTGCTTGACGCCCATAGAGGCCCGGTGGCAGATGACCCCATGAGCCAGGCTCGACCAACTCTTCGAACTGTCTGCGTCTATTGCGGTTCCGGCGCCGGGCAAAATCCCGCCTTTGCCAAGGCCGCGCAGGCGCTTGGGAAGACCCTCGCAACGGCGGGCGTCGGTCTCGTCTATGGCGGCGGCGATCTCGGGCTGATGGGCATTGTGGCCCGCGCGGTACTCGACCATGGGGGCCACGTCACGGGCATCATCCCCGGCTTCCTCTCCGCGCGGGAGCACATGCTGATCGAGGCGCAGGAGCTGATCGTGGTGGACGACATGCATCAGCGCAAACATCTGATGTTCGAGAAGTCCGACGCCTTCGTGGCCCTGCCGGGCGGGATCGGGACCCTGGAGGAATTCGTCGAGCAGCTCACCTGGACACAGCTCGGGCGGCATAAGAAGCCGATCGTGCTCGCCAACATCGACGGGTTTTGGGACCCGCTGCTCAAGCTGTTCGACAAGATGACCGGCCAAGGCTTTGTCCGGAGCGGCTTCGAACTCAAGATGACCGTGGCGGAAAGCGTCGGCGACATCCTGCCGGCCATTGAGCGCGCGCTCGAGGTCACGCCGAGCGCGGCGGAGACGCAAGCGGAAGCGGAGATCGCCGCGAAGTTCTGAGCTACTGCGTATCGATCTCCGCGATGTCCGCCGGCAGGTCGAGCCAGTGATGGCGCCGCGACGCCCAGAACAGTTTGGACGGTCTGGCAAAATTCGGGTCGGCGAAGCAGCCGACCGGCACGCCGGTCACCCCCGGCAAACCTTCGGCACGGAACGCAACGGCGGTCCCGCACGTCGGACAGAAGGAGCTCTCGATCGCCCGCCCGGAATCGCCCCGATCCGCATAGTGCTGTCGGTCGCCGGCGATGGTCACCGCGGAGTCGGCAAAGAGCGCTGCATAGGAGAAAGCGCTGCCGGTGCCCCGCTGGCACTTCAAGCAGCTGCACAGATAGACGTCGACGGGCTCACCGGTCGTCTTGACGGTCAGACGGCCGCACGCGCAGCCAGCGCTTCGCTCGGTCTTTGCGTCGGCCATGACCTCACCTCAAGGCGCCGGCGCGCCGTCGCGGATCAGCTTGTAGTTGATCGAATCGAGGAGCGCCTCGAACGAAGCGTCCACGATATTCGGCGAGACGCCGACCGTGAACCAGCGCCGTCCCTCGCCGTCGCGGCTCTCGATCAAGACGCGGGTTACCGCGTCCGTGCCGCCGGTGAGGATGCGGACCTTGTAGTCGACGAGTTCGAGGTCATCGATATAGCTCTGATACGGGCCGAGATCCTTGCGCAGCGCGTTGTCGAGCGCATTCACCGGACCGTTGCCCTCGCCCACCGACATCACCGTGTCGCCGTTGACGCGCGCCTTCACCGTCGCTTCCGAGATCGTGACCAGGTCGCCGACCGCGTTGTGCCGCCGCTCCACCATGACGCGGAAGGACTCCACGTCGAAGAACTGCGGGACGTTGCCGAGCATGCGCCGTGCCAGAAGCTCGAAGGACGCTTCCGCCGCCTCGTAGGCATAGCCGACCGCCTCGTGCTCCTTCACTACGTCGAGCAGACGGCCGACGCGCGGATCGTCTTTCGGCACGGAGATGCCGATGTGATCCAGCTGCGCCAGGATGTTGGAGCGGCCCCCTTGGTCGGAAACTAAAAGCTTTCGCACATTGCCGACCGACTCCGGCGGCACATGCTCGTAAGTGCGCGGGTCCTTCTGCACGGCGGAGACGTGAATGCCCCCTTTATGGGCGAAGGCGGACTCGCCGACATAAGGCGCATGCCGGTTCGGCGCGCGATTGAGCACCTCGTCGAGAACGCGCGAAGCATGGGTCAAGGTCGCCAGCTTCTCCGGCGTGACCTTCGTCTCGTAGCGCTCCGCGTAGTCGGACTTGAGCATGAGCGTGGGGATGATCGACGTCAGGTTGGCGTTGCCGCAGCGCTCGCCCAAGCCGTTCAGCGTGCCTTGGATTTGCCGCGCGCCCGCCCGCACCGCCGCGAGCGAGTTCGCCACGCCGTTGTCCGTGTCGTTATGCACATGGATCCCCAGATGATCGCCGGGGACATGCGTCACCACCTCGCCAACGATCGCCTCGATCTCCTCTGGCAGCGTGCCGCCATTGGTGTCGCACAGCACCACCCAACGCGCGCCGGCCTCACAAGCCGTCTTGGCGCAGGACAGCGCATAGTCCGGGTTGGCCTTGTAGCCGTCGAAGAAATGCTCGCAGTCGAGCAGCGCCTCCCGGCCACTCGCCACCACGGCCTCGACGGACTCCTTGATCCCCGCCAGGTTCTCATCGAGCGTAATGCCGAGAGCCACGTCGACGTGAAAATCCCAGGTCTTGCCCACGAGACAGATCGCATCGGCTTTCGCGGCAAGCAGCGCCTGGAAGCCCGGATCGTTGGAGATCGACCGGCCCGGCCGCTTGGTCATGCCGAAGGCGGTGAGTCTCGTGCCGAGCTTGCGATCCTCGCCGAAAAACTTGGTATCGGTGGGATTCGCGCCCGGATAGCCGGCCTCCACATAATCGATGCCGAGCCCGTCGAGCTGCTCCGCGATCAAGAGCTTATCCTCGAGGGAAAAATCGACTCCTTGGGTCTGAGCGCCGTCCCGCAAGGTCGTGTCGTAAAGAGAAAGAGCTTCGCGCGCCATGACCTACACCACACCAAAGAAGAAGTGCAGCGCCAGCAGGACAGCCAGCACGAGCACCAAGATCTTGATCGCAAGATAGACCCGCCGCGAGCCTTTAAACGGCACGTCCTGCAAAAACGGCTTCATTGCATGGTCTCCTTGCCGGCGAGCGTCTTCTTCATCGTCGTATTGGCCAGCCATTCGTCGCCGCGCCGGACGCTGTTGCGCTGCTGAGCGGCATAGCCGCGCTTGCCGAAAAAGTCATAGGCCGTGTCGCTTGCGTCCACGTTGAGGGCCTCCGCGCCACGCCCGGCCGCCAGTTTCTCGAGCGCGTCGGCGAGCATCGTGCCGGCGCCCCGCTCGATCGCCGCCGGATGCACATAGAAGAAACCGATCTTGTCGTCGGCCTCCAACGAAGCGAAACCGACCGGCGATCCGCCCATGGTGGCGACGATGCTCACCTCGCCTGCCAGACGTTCGGCGAAAGCTTCGTCGTTGGCGACGGCCGCCCAGGCATGTTGCTGCTGTTCCGTATAGTCGTCACCCGTCAATTCGAGGACGCTGGCACGAAAGATCTCGGCAAGGAGCGGCGCCTCGTCCGGCAGCATCGGCCGCAGCGCGAGCCGGGGGTTGGCCTCCGCGCTCATCGGGCGACCTCCCACGTGGTGACGAGCTCGCCCGTTTTCGGATCCTTGGCGTCCTTCAAGACGATACCCATGGCTTCAAGCTCGCCGCGGATCCGGTCGGCCTCCTTGAAGTCCTTGGCCTGACGCGCGGCGTTGCGCGCGGCGATCAGTCCGTCGACCGCGCTCGCGTCGGCGTCGCCTGCACCGTCCTGGCGAACCCGCTCGATCTTGGCCCGCTGGCCCGAGAAGCCGAGGAAAGCGAGCGCCGTGCGCAGTTCCTCGAAATGTCCCGCGCGATGCAGCTTATGCAGCTCGGCGATGACCTTGGGCGTGTTCAGATCGTCGGACAGTGCCTCGGTCACCGCGGACGGCACATCCGGAGCGGCGGCGCTCTCGTCGAGGTCGCCATACCAATCCCACAGCGTCTTGTGCGCCTCGTCCAGACTGGCGAAAGTCCAGTCGAGCGGCTGGCGGTAATGCGTGCGCAGCATGTTGAGGCGCAGCGCCTCTCCCGGCCAGGCATAGCCCTGCCAGCCGGTAAGCAGATCATGCACGGTGACGAAGTTACCGAGGCTCTTCGACATCTTCTCGCCCTCCACCTGGAGGAAGCCGTTATGCATCCAGACATTCGCCATGACGTCTGTGCCGTGCGCGCAGCGCGACTGTGCGATCTCGTTCTCATGGTGCGGGAACACCAGATCGATGCCGCCGCCATGAATGTCGAAGACGTCGCCGAGATGCGCTGCCGCCATGGCGGAACACTCGATATGCCAGCCCGGACGGCCCTCAGTTTCGATGCCGCCGGGTGACGGCCAGGAGGGCTCGCCGGGCTTGGACGGCTTCCACAGCACGAAGTCCATGGGGTCGCGCTTGAACGGCGCCACCTCGACACGGGCGCCGGCGATCATCTCGTCGAGCGACCGCCCGGACAGACTGCCGTAGTCGGGCATCGACGAGACGTGGAACAGAACATTGTCCTCGGCCACATAGGCGCAGCCATTGGCGATCAGGCGGTCGATCATGCCCCGCATCTCACCGATATGCTCGGTGGCGCGCGGCTCGACCGTGGGATCGAGCGCCCCGAGCGCGGCCATGTCGTCGTGGAACTGCGCTTCGGTCTTCTCGGTGACCCTGCGAATCGCCTCATTCAGGGGCAGATCGGGATAATCCTTAGCCGCGCGGGCGTTGATCTTGTCATCGACGTCGGTGACGTTGCGCACATAGGTGACCTGCTCGGGGCCATAGACATGACGCAGCAGCCGGAACAGCACATCGAAGACGATGACCGGGCGCGCATTGCCGATATGGGCGTAGTCGTAGACCGTCGGCCCGCACACATACATGCGTACATGCGCAGGATCGAGGGGCTCGAAGGCCTCTTTTCGGCGGGTTAGCGTGTTGTAGAGCGAAATAGGCACAGACAAGCCTCTCGGGGGCCCGCCGGATGTTCGTCAAATAAGAGTATGATGGTAAAAGAGGAACGACCCGCGCGAGCTTGTTTGCTAGCCGGAAATAATGCAGCAGGAAATGATAAGGTTCGGTTGCGCGTGCGTCATCTTGGGCCGCTTATGGCGGGAAACGGCCAAATCGTCAAGCAAACCATCTTATTCATGCCTCATTGACCCCGGATTTTGCGGGCGCATAATGGGTTAGAGGCTTTCCGGGGACCGGTAAATCATCGTGGGCATTCATCGCCATTTTCGGCGCATCCCCGCGCCGTCAGCGCGGTCTTTCGGCTGGCTGGGCCTGCTTGCGTTCGCGTGCCTGGCATTCTCGGGCGGCGCCCAGGCCCAGAGCGAGCAGGATTTCCGCTGCATGCAGCTCCAGCAGGAGATGGCCGCGGCCCGGGGCGGCGGTCTGAACGGCGCCGAACTGGCCGACCTCGACCAGCAGATCGCCCAGCAGGACCGCATCTTCCAGGGCACCCAGGCCTCCATGGACGACGCCGGCTGCTACGAGCGCCTCTTCATTTTCGGCCGTGCTCTGAAACGCACCCCCCAGTGCCTGAGCATGAACAACCGCATGGAGGATGCCCGACGGCAACTGGCCCGGCTCCAAGAGCAGCGCAAGTCGCTTCAGCGCGGCGGCGGCAACCGGCGCCGTCAGGCGGAACTCCAGCAGGCTCTGCAGCGCAACGGCTGTAGCGGCGCCCCCAGCAACGGCGGCGGTGGTCTGTTCGACTTCTTTGGCGGCCCCCGCGAACCGGAGTACCAATCGCCGATCTATCGCAGCATCAATCCGAACGGCCGCTACCGCTCGGTCTGCGTGCGGCTGTGTGACGGCTTCTATTATCCGGTCAGCTACTCGACCTATGGCAGCCGGTTGGCCCAGGACGCCGAGGCCTGCCAGGCGAATTGCGCCGCGCCTGCCGAGCTCTACGTCTATCGCAACCCGGGCCAAGAGATCGAGCAGGCCATCTCGCTGCAAGGCTCCGCCTATATGGATTTGCCGGTGGCGCTTCGCTATCGCCAGGAATATGTGGGCGGCTGCTCCTGCAAGCAGTCCGAGTACAACCCGACTAAGATCGAGGCGGCCAACAAGAAGGCCCAAGCCGATCCCGCCGCGACCGGCGCAGCACAGGCCAATGCGGCCGGCGGCGCACCGGCTCCTGCGCCGGCCCAACCGGCGGCAGAAGCGCCGGACCTCGGCCAGATGCCGGAGCTCGATCTCGATATCACCGGGAGCACCGAACCTCCCGAGGCCGCGCCGGCCGCAGAGCCCGCACCCCAGGCTGCACCGCCCCCTCCGCCGCCCGCCGCAGCCCAAGCGCCTGCCGCGCCGCCGCCTCAGGGTCAGTCGACGATCATCAAGAAGCCCCGCGCCGCCGTAAACTAGCGGCTGCCGACCGTTACGCGTTGCGGCCTTGGAGCCGCGCCTGCGCGCGGTCATGTCCGATCAGGGGCAAGAGCTGTTTCAGCTCAGGGCCGTGGCTCTCGCCCGTGAGAGCAAGACGCAACGGCTGGAACAGCGCCTTCCCCTTGGCTCCGGTTTCGGCCTTCACGGCCGCGGTCCAGGCGCCCCAAGTCTCCTCATCCCACGGCTCCGGAGGAAGCAGCTTGGCGGCTGCCGCGCAGAACGCGGGATCCTCGATCACGGGCACGACCGGTCCCGTCACCACACCCCACCACGCCTTCGCGTCCGCCAGCACCGCGAGATTGCCCCGCACTGCCTCCCAGAACGCCTCGTCACCTCGAACGCCCAGGGCCTCGAGGCGTTCGGACACCGCCGCGAATGGGAGCATGTGCAGGAGTTTCGCGTTCAGAAGGCGCAAGTCCTCGGCATCGAACCGCGCCGGGGCCCGCGACAGCTTGGCGAACTCGAAGGCTTCAACGAGCTCATCCAGGCTCGTACGCGGCGCGACCGGATCGGACGTGCCGATCGTCGCCGCGTAGCTGACGACCGCAAGAGGCTCAAGCCCCTCCGCCCGCATGCCCTCGATGGCAAGCGACCGGTCGCGCTTGGACAACGCCTGCCCGTCCGCGCCGACGAGAAGATTGTGATGCCCGAAGGCGGGCGGGGTCGCGCCAAGCGCCTCGAAGAGCTGAAGCTGCGGCGCGGTGTTGGCCACATGATCCTCGCCGCGGATCACGTGGGTTATACCGAGATCGATATCGTCCACCACGCTCGGCAGCGTGTAGAGATAGCTGCCATCGGCACGGATGAGGACCGGATCGGACAGCGAGGCCGCATCGACGTGCTGTGTGCCGCGCACCAGATCGTCCCAGACCACGTCCCGCGGCTCCAGCAAGAAACGCCAGTGAGGCATCCGCCCTTCCGCCTCGAGCTTGGCCCTGTCCTCGTCCGTGAGATGTAGGGCGGCCCGGTCATAGACCGGAGGCTTGCCGCGCGCGAGCTGGCGCTTGCGCTTCAGCTCCAGCTCCTCCGGGGTCTCGTAGGCCGGATAGAGCCGACCCGTCTTCTTCAGCTTCGCGACCGCTGTCTCGTAGCGGGCGAACCGGTCCGACTGACGCACGAACTCGCTCCACGCGATACCGAGCCAGGCGAGGTCCTCCTCGATGCCGCGCGCGAACTCTTCCGTCGACCGTTCCTGATCCGTGTCGTCGAGGCGCAGAATGAGATCCCCACCCTGCTTCTTCGCGAACAGAAAGTTGATCAGCGCGGTGCGGATATTGCCGGCGTGGAGCCGCCCCGTGGGGCTCGGCGCAAAACGGACGGTGACGGTCATCTACAGCCGCTCACGGAATTTGTTGGTGATGGGATAGCGGCGGTCGCGGCCGAAATTCTTGGCGGTGATCTTCGTCCCAGGCGCCGCCTGCCGCCGCTTGTACTCGGCGAGATAGAGCATGCGCTCCACCTTCTGCACCAACTCCGGGGCGTGCCCCCGCGCGACGATCTCGGGGACCGGCATCTCAAGCTCCACCAGGCAATTGAGAATATCGTCCAGCACAGGGTATGGCGGCAGCGAATCCACGTCGCGCTGACCGGGCTTCAGCTCGGCCGAGGGATCCTTGGTGAGCACGCTGTCCGGAATGATGACGCCGTCCGGTCCGAGACAGCCTTTGGGCCGATGCGCGTTGCGGTAGCGCGACAGCGCATAGACCTGGCCCTTGTACAGATCCTTGAGCGGATTGAAGCCGCCGTTCATGTCGCCGTAGAGGGTGGCGTAACCCACCGAAACCTCCGACTTGTTGCCGGTGGTCAGCACGAGAGGCCCGAGCTTGTTGGAGATCGCCATTAGAAGCGTGCCGCGCGTGCGCGACTGAAGGTTCTCCGCCGTGAAGTCCTCCGGCGATCCTTTCAGGACGTCCTCCAGGCACGCGGCCAAACCCTCGACACCGTCGTGGATCGGCACGATGTCGTAGCGCACGTTTAACGCCTTGGCGACCGCCTCCGCATCGCTCAGGCTTTCCTTGCTGGTGTATTCGTAAGGCAGCATCACGCAGTGCACGCGGTCGGCGCCGAGGGCGTCCACTGCCATCACGGCGCAGAGCGCCGAATCGATCCCGCCGGAAAGTCCGAGGACCACGCCGGAAAAGCCGTTCTTGTCGATATAGTCCCGCAAGCCCGTGACGCAGGCGAGGTAGTTCGCGGCATCGCCTTCCTCCACCTCGGCGATCTGACCGGGCAGGCAATGCCAACGGCCGTTCTCGCGGCGCCATTCCGTGAGTGCGAGCGCCACCTCCCAAGCAGGAAGCTGCACGGCAATCTCCTCATCGGCATTGAGCACGAAGGAGGCACCGTCGAAGGCGAGTTCGTCCTGACCGCCGACCTGGTTGAGATAGGCGAGCGGCCGGCGCGTCTCCGCCACCCGCGTCTCCGCCACGCCGTAACGGGTCTCCTGCTTGTCCATCCAATAGGGCGAACCGTTTGGCACGATCAGGATCTCCGCACCCGCCTGAACGAGAGACTCGCAGACGTCCTCGGCCCAGATGTCCTCGCAGACCGGCACACCGAGGCATACGCCCCGAAAATGGATCGGCGCCGGTATGGGCCCCGCCGCGAAGACGCGCTTCTCATCGAACACGCCGTAATTCGGCAGGTTGTTCTTGTAGCGCACCGCCTCGATACGGCCCCTGTCCAGGAGCGCGACTGCGTTGTAGACGAACGGCGGCTCGCCCCAGGGGAGACCCATGAGAATGGCCGGCCCGCCATCGGCCGTGTCCTGGGCCAACGCCTCGCAGGCCTCGCGCGCCGCGCGCTGCAAGGCCGGCTTCAGCACCAGATCTTCGAGCGGATAGCCGGTGAGATAAAGCTCGGTGAACGCGATCAGATCCGCGCCGGCCTTGCCCATGACCGCCCGCGCCGCCCGGGCTCTCTCGAGATTGCCCTCGATATCGCCCACGACCGGGTTGAGCTGCGCAAGCGCGAGCTTGAATGAGTCCTTGGTTTCACCGGTCATGGATCGAACTTAGCGGTGGGCGCAGCACAAACAAGCGCGCAAAAGACTATCCCCGCCTACTCGCCGGCGACGACGGAGACTTCCGGCTGGGGCCGCCCTTCCCGATCGCGGCGCAGCCGCTCGGCCACGATGAAGGCGAGCTCGATCGACTGGTCGGCGTTGAGCCTTGGGTCGCAATGGGTGTGATAGCGGTCCGAAAGGTCCGTCTCGGTCACGGCCTTGGCGCCGCCCACGCACTCCGTCACGTTGCGTCCGGTCATCTCCACATGGATGCCGCCCGCATGGGTGCCTTCGCTGCGATGGATATCGAAGAACGCCTCGACCTCTTTCAGGATCAGGTCGAACGGGCGCGTCTTGTAGCCGCTGTTGCCCGCCTTGATGGTGTTGCCGTGCATCGGATCGCAAGCCCAGACCACGGACTTGCCTTCACGCTCCACCGCGCGGATGAGCGCGGGGAGATGCTTGCCGACCTTGTCGGCGCCGAACCGGCAGATCAGAGTCAAGCGCCCCGGCTCGTTTTGCCGGCTCAAGAGATCGATCAACTTGAGCAGCTCGTCGGGCGTCATCGTCGGACCGATCTTCACGCCGACCGGATTCTTGACGCCGCGGAGATAGTCGAGATGCGCATGGTCGAGCTGACGCGTGCGGTCGCCCACCCACAGGAAATGTCCCGAGGTAGCGTACCAATCGCCGGACGTTGAATCGATGCGCGTCAACGCCTGCTCATAGCCGAGCAGCAAAGCCTCATGACTCGTGTAGAGGCTGGTCGAACGAAGCTGCGGCGTGTTGTCGGCGGTAAGCCCAATGGCGCGCATGAAGCGCAGCGTCTCGGCGATATGATCCGACAGTTCCTGGTAGCGGTGGCCGGCGGGACTATCCTTGACGAAGCCGAGATTCCACTGATGCACATGTTCCAGATTGGCGTAGCCGCCTTGCGCAAAGGCGCGCAGCAGGTTCAGCGTCGCGGCAGCCTGGCGATAGGCCATATGCATGCGCTGCGGATCCGGCGTGCGCGAGGCTTCCGAGAAATCGATGCCGTTGATGATGTCGCCGCGATAGCTCGGCAACTCCGTGCCGTCTTGCGTCTCGGTGGGCGCGGAGCGCGGCTTGGCGAATTGGCCGGCGATGCGGCCGACCTTCACCACCGGCGACCCGCCGGCATAGGTCAGCACCACGGCCATTTGCAGGAACACGCGGAAGAAGTCGCGGATCGTGTCCGCGCCATGTTCCGCGAAGCTTTCCGCGCAATCTCCGCCCTGAAGCAGGAAGGCTTCACCTTGCGCGACGCGGGCGAGCTTGGCCTTGAGCTCCCGCGCCTCGCCTGCAAAAACGAGCGGCGGGAACGTGCCAAGCTGCTGCTCCACCTCGGCAAGCTGGGCCGGATCCGGATAGACCGGGACCTGCTCGATCGGCTTCGTACGCCAGTGTTCGGGGCTCCAACGCGGTGCCATGCGTCTACTCTCCACTTAAGTCCCCGCTATATAAGCGATTGAAATGACTGTGGCTAGGCAAGCGTTGCTTGCGATTGCCCGCGCTTACCTGGCATGCCACATAATCCTTAAGGCCAGGGAAGGGAACGAAACTTTTGCCTCCGCTCGAGCACAGCCACACACCTGGCGCCATAGCAAGGCGCCTCGGCCACGGACCGCGCGTCAGCTATCTGCGCGACTGGGTCTATGGCGGCATCGACGGGACGGTCACGACTTTTGCCATTATGGCGGGCGTCGTCGGCGCCAACCTGTCCCCCACGGTGGTGGTCGTCCTGGGCATCGCCAACCTTCTGGCCGACGGTTTCTCCATGGCGGCGGGCAACTATACCGGCACCCGCGCCGAACGCGACGAGTACGACCAGCTGCGCCGCATGGAAGAGCGCCATATCGCCCTCGCCCCGGAAGGCGAGCGTGAGGAGGTTCGGCAGATCTTCAGAGCCAAAGGATTCGAGGGTGATGCGCTCGAATCCGCCGTCGACGTCATCACCCGGCACCGCGAGAGCTGGATCGACACCATGATGACCGAAGAGCACGGCATGCCCGCGGTGAGCCGTTCACCCATCCATGCCGCACTTTATACGTTTGTCGCCTTTGTGGCTTGCGGCAGCGTCCCGCTCCTCCCCTATCTCCTCGGCGTCGCCGCTCCCGAATGGCCCTCCGCGATCATGACGGGCGCGACCTTCTTCGCCATTGGGTCGTTTCGCAGCCGCTGGTCGCCAAAGCCGTGGTGGCAGGCGGGCTCCGAGACGCTCCTCATCGGCATGCTCGCGGCGAGCGTCGCCTATTTAATCGGCTATCTGCTCAAAGGGCTGGTCTGACGCTTAGGCTCTCCCTGAGCCGCGGCGATTGTGTAAAGTGCCCGCCATGGCGATTCCGGAACCTTCATTCAGCGTCGGCATCGAAGAGGAATATCTCCTTGTCGACAAGGAGACGCGCGATCTGGCGCCGGAGCCGCCAGAGGCGCTGCTCGCCAAAGCCGAGAAAGCACTGCGCGGCCAAGTAAGCCCGGAGTTCCTGCGTTCACAGATCGAGGTCGGCACGCGCGTCTGCCGCTCCGTTCAAGAAGCACGCGATCAGCTTGTCGAGCTCCGCGCCACCGTGGGCTCCATCGCCGACGAGTTCGGGCTCGCGCCCATCGCCGCCTCGACTCATCCTTTCGCCCACTGGGAAAGCCAGCAGCATACGAACAAGGAGCGCTACAACTTGCTGGCCCACGACCTCCAACACGTGGTCCGGCGTCTCGTCATCTGCGGCATGCATGTGCATGTGGGCATCGAGGACGACGATCTCCGCATCGACCTGCTTGGCCAGGCGCCCTACTTCCTGCCCCATCTGCTGGCGCTGTCGACCTCGTCGCCGTTTTGGCAAGGCACGCAGACGGGGCTGAAGTCGTACCGGCTGTCCGTGTTCGACGAATTGCCGCGCACGGGCATTCCGCACAATTTCTCAAGCTACAGCGAGTACGAACGCACCATCGAGCTCATGGTGAGCGCGGGACTGATCGAGGACGCGACCAAGATCTGGTGGGACATGCGCCCATCGGCGCGCTTCCCGACGCTCGAGATGCGCGTCACCGACGTTTGCCCGCTCATCGAGGACGCAATCGCCATCGCCGCGCTCTATCAGTGCATCCTGCGGTTCCTTTACCGCCTGCGGCGGCAGAACCAGCGCTGGCGGCACTATCCACCCTTTCTCATCCGCGAGAACCGCTGGCGGGCACAGCGCTACGGCATCGAGGAGGGCATGGTCGATTTCGGCAAGGGCGCCATGGTGCCGTTCTCGCATCTCCTCGAAGAGCTGTTCGACCTGTTGGCGGAGGATGCCGCCTATTTCGGTTGCGTGGCCGAGGTGGCCCATGCCCGCACGATCCTGCGCCGGGGCACGAGCGCCGACCGCCAGCTCGCGCGCTACGAAGCGGTGAAGGCGCTGGGCGGCTCCGAGCACGCGGCGCTGGTCGCCGTGGTGGATGAGCTTGTCGAGGAGACGATGACCCTGCCGGGAACGACGAAGCCGCAGCTTAAGCCGAAAGTCGGAACCGAGTCCTGACGCGGGCGCTACTCCTCGTAGGCCATGTAGCGAACGATCTTCCAGGTCCCATCCGCCTGCCGCCGGAAGACGTCCAGGCCCGGCTCGACGGATTCTATTTCGCCGTCGCTGTCCTTGATGGTCAGCGTCCACACGAGACGCACCACCGCCGCATCGCCGAACACCAAGATCTCCTTGATGTCCAAGGCATAGCGATAGTCCCGCGTCTCATCGGACAAGGACTTGGTCAGCAGGTCGCAGACAGCCTTGTGATCTCGGGTCGGATGTCCGCGAAAGTCGGCGCGAACGTCCGCCGCGAAGAGATCGCAGATCCGCTCCGTCTTCCCGGCGTTGAAGTCCGCCATCCAGCCGGTCAAAGTCTTTTCGATCTCGACGGCGGCCGCGTCCTGGGCGTGCGACGGTACCGTGCTCGGCAAGCACAGGGCGAAGGCCACGAGAATTGGCGCAGAGGTCATCGTCTTCCGCATGGTCTCTGCCAACCTAGAGCGTCGTGCCCATCCCGCCATCGACGTTGAGGGCGGCGCCGGTAATGTAGGCCGCTTCGTCTGAAGCGAGAAACAGAGCGGCGTTGGCGATGTCCTCGGGCTGACCGAAGCGCCGCAACGGCGTCTGGGTGAGCAGCGCCTTGGCGATCATCGGGTTGGAGAGATAGCGGCCGATCAGCGCCGTCTCCACATAGCCCGGCAGCAGCGTATTCACGCGGATGCCGTAGGGCGCGTACTCAACGGCCAAGCTCCGCGATAAAGCCGATACCGCGCCCTTGGTCGCCGAATAGACCGCCATCTGACGCGTGTGCTTCGCCGACATCACCGAAGATAGGTTGACGATCGAGGCTTTGCCGGACGCGCGCAGCAGATCGAAGGCTTCGCGAGCGCAGCGCACCGTGCCGTCGAGATTGACCGCCCACACATTGTTCCACTCCTCGTCGGACAGATGCCGGAAGTCGGCCCGCGCGCCGACGCCCGCATTGTTCACGAGCACGTCGAGCCGGCCATGCGCGTCCTTGATGGCTTCCATCAGCCCCTTGACCTGTGCGGTGTCGGTGATGTCCACCGTCTGCGCCGTGGCAGCCCCGTTCGCCTTCACGATGGCGTCGGCGGTGGTCTTCGCCGCGTCGCCGTCGATATCGGCGACGACGACATGGGCGCCCTCGCGCGCGAAGGTCTCGCAGATAGCCCGGCCGATGCCGGCGCCCCCTCCCGTCACCAGCGCGATCTTGTCCTCAAGCCGCCGCATCGGATCCCTTGATTGGTGATGGCGCTTCCCATCTGTGCCGCATCGTCACGAGTTCTTCGGCAACGCTCGGGTGAAGCGCCATGGTGGTGTCGAACTGCGCCTTGGTCACGCCCAACCTGAGCGCAATCGCCGCCATCTGCACGATCTCCGCCGCGTCAGGGCCCAGCACATGCACGCCGAGCACCTTGTCGCTCTCCGCGTCGATCACGAGCTTCATCATTACCTTCTCGTCCCGCCCGCTGATCGTCGCGCGCATGGGCCGGAAGCTCGCCTTAAAGATTTCAATGACACGGCAGCGATCCCGGGCCTGCTCCTCGGTCAGCCCCACCGTGCCGATCTCCGGCTCGGTGAACACCGCCGTTGGGATGAACGCATAATCCATGACCTTGGGATTGTCCTCGAAGATGGTCTCGACAAAGGCGGTCCCCTCGCGGATCGCCACCGGCGTGAGTTGGACCCGGTCGGTCACATCGCCGACCGCGTAGATGCTGTCGACCGAGGACTTGGAATAATCGTCCACGACCACGTGCCCGTTCCAGCCGAGCTCCACACCCGCTTGCTGGAGTCCCAGGCCCTTGGTGTTCGGAACCCGTCCCGTGGCCGCCATGACCAGGGAGGCCGAAACCGAGCCTCCTTCCTTCAAGGCGACGCGGTAGCAGTCTCCCGCCGGTTCGATCGACTGAACATTGGCGTTCATACGCAGATCGACCCCGCGATCGCGCATGGCCTCCGCCAGCCCGTCACGCAGATCGCTGTCGAAATCGCGCAAGATCTGCTCGCCGCGATGAAGCACGGTGACGGCGACGCCGAGCCCGGCGAAGATCGAGGCAAACTCCATGCCGATATAGCCGGCGCCGATAATGACGATGCTCTCGGGCAAGTGCTCGAGTTGGAAGCACTCGTTCGAGCTGATGAGATGCTCCTTGCCCGGCAGGTCTGGCATACCCGGATGCGAGCCGGTGGCGATCAGAACATACTCCGCCGAGATGGGCCCGTCGCGATCCCGCAGGCGCACCGTATGCGCCCCCTCGACAGTCGCACGCGTCAGAAACCGGTCGACGCCGGCCTTCTCGAGGGTGCGTGTGTACACCGCGTTCAGCCGGTCGACCTCCCGGTGCACATTGTGGATCAGCGTCGGCCAATCGAAGCGCAAATCCTCGTAGGCCCAGCCGAAGCTCCGCGCGTCCTCGATTTCGCCGCCATAGCGGCTGCCATAGACGAGTAGCTTCTTCGGCACGCAGCCGCGGATCACGCAAGTGCCGCCGATGCGGTATTCTTCGGCGATCCCCACGCGCTTGCCGAGCTCGGCGGCAAGCCGCGCGGCCCGCACGCCGCCCGAGCCCGCGCCAATGACAAAGAGATCGTAATCGTATTCGGACACGCGACTCTCAAGCTCCAGGACGACGCATCGCCTTGACGCCACCGGGTCCGGCGATGATGGCCAGATCGGCAAGGCCTAGGAACAGTCCGTGCTCAACCACCCCCGGCACACGCTTCAGGGCAAAGGCCAGCACTTCGGGTTCCGAGATCTTGTGAAAGGCGCAGTCCACGATGAGATTGCCTTGGTCGGTGACGAAGGGAAGATCCCCCTGCCCCGCGCGAAGCCTGATGTCTCCCTCGCAACCCGCCTCCGCGGCCAGCGCCTCGATCAATCGCATGGTGGCCCGCAGACCGAAGCGCACGACCTCCACGGGCAATGGGTGTGAGCCAAGCGTCTCCGACACCTTGCTGACGTCGGCGATCACCACCATACGGTCAGATGCCGTGGCCACGATCTTCTCGCGCAAGAGCGCGCCGCCCCCGCCTTTGATCAGGCGAAGCTGATCGTCGAGCTCGTCGGCGCCGTCGACCGTGAGGTCGAGTTGCGGCGTCTCGTCCAGCGATGACAGCGGAATTCGCAGCTTCTCGGCATGCGACCTCGTGGCTTCCGATGTCGGCACGCAGGTCACATCGAGACCGTTGCGCACGAGCACACCGACTGCTTCCACGAAATGATAGGCCGTGGAGCCCGTGCCGAGCCCAAGCCGCATGCCCGGCTTCACCAGCTCGACCGCGGCTTGAGCGGCCGCCGCCTTGAAGCCGTCGACCTTCGCGTCGCTCTCCGCCATCAGCCGTCCAGCCCCCCCACCATGACGTATTTCAGCTCCACGAACGCATCGATTCCATGATGGGAGCCTTCGCGGCCCTGGACGGATTTTACGCCGCCGAACGGCGCCAGCCCCGAAGAGATAACCCCCTCGTTGACGCCGATCATGCCATATTCGAGCGCCTCGGCCACCCGCCAAGCGCGCGCAAGATCGCGCGTCATAGAAATAGGCGGCAAGCCCGAAGGGCGTGCCGTGTGCCGAGGCAACTGCATGGCCCGCTCTCTACGCCGCCCCTTGCCGGGCTGCAAGGGCCGCTTGCCAGGCAGAAAAGCACATGTGACAGAGGTGCCATGTTGAATGGCGCCACCATCGTCTTCGACCTCGACGGCACGCTGGTCGATACCGCACCGGACCTCACCAATACGCTGAACCACGTGCTTACGGCCCGCGGCTATAAGCCGGTTGCAGCCGATCGCGTGCGCGAGGCCGTGGGCCGCGGCGCCCGGGTCATGATCGAAGAGGCTCTTGGCATGGCCGGTGCCGGCGAGGTCGATGCGGATGATGATGTCATGCTGGACGACTTCCTCCTGCACTACGAAGCCAATATTGCGGTGGAAAGCCGCCCCTTCCCAGGCGCCGTGGCCGCACTCGAGCGGCTGCGCGCTGCCGGCGCCCGGCTTGCGGTCTGCACCAATAAGCGCGAGCGCTTGACCCGCCTGCTGCTGCGAGCCCTGAAGCTCGATCACCACTTTGCCGCCATCGCCGGACGCGACACATTTCAGATGTCGAAGCCAGACCCTGGCCACCTGCTGGGCGTCATCGCCGCCGCGGACGGCCACCCCGAGCGCGCGCTCATGGTGGGCGACAGCGCCGTGGACATTCGGGCCGCGCAAGGGGCCGGCGTCCCCTCGATCCTCGTGTCCTTCGGCTACTGCCCGCCGCCGCTGGAAGGGCCTCAAGCGGACTCCGTCATCGACCATTTCGACATGCTGGAGACGTGCGCCCTGCCCCTTCTGAAAGGCTTGACAGCGAAGGCCGCCGCGCCTTCCTAATACCGCACCCGACGGGGCGTGGATGCGGGAGCCCATTCCTGTGCTGCCGCAATCAATGGCCACAGTCGCGGTCAAATATCTTCGCCAAACCTTCGGAATGAAGTCCTGCGCCAAGGAGAGACGGGAATGCGCGAACGTATAATGATCAGCGCTTGTATGGTTCTGCTGATGGCCGGCACGGTCTACGCCGCAGACGAAGAGCAGGCCTGCGTGAACGAGCTGGCCAAGACCGAGACCCTGGTCGATCAGCGGGTCGAGGCCAAGGCGCTGAGCGAAGGCGAGGTCGAGGAAGTGAACCTCCTGCTCGACGAGGCCGACGCGCTCTGCACCGAGGGCAAGTACAAGAAGGCCAAGGAGACCTTGGCGGAAGTCAGCAAGATGGTCACACCTGCGCCACCGGCCCAATAGGATGGCGTCCGGGACGGCGTTTCCCGCTCGGATGCGCCTTCCTTGACTTACCCCCGAGCCACTCGCTAAATCCCCCCTTCCAGCCGCATCCCCTCAGCCACCCTGAGACGGCGATGCGCCAAGCTCCACGCGAGAACGGGCGGTTAGCTCAGCTGGTAGAGCACTGTGTTCACATCGCAGGGGTCACTGGTTCGAGTCCAGTACCGCCCACCATTCAAGCCTTTGATTTGACTCCTAAATCTCAAGGGCCCGCTCCTCCTCACAAGACCGAAATCTCAGCTGTCACAACTGGGTCACAGCAAGAGGTTTCGAAATGGCGACAATCCGTAAGAGAGGATCAAAATGGCAAGTTCAGATCCGAAGGACCGGCTTCCCCGCCGTCACCAAACCCTTCCGTGTGCGCAAGGACGCTGAAGTCTGGGCAAGACAGACTGAGGTTCAAGCCGACCGGTCTGAGCTTCCGAGCAACACGAAGATCCTTCAGAGGCTCACCCTCGGGCAACTCGTTGAGCGATACCGCGACACGGTGAGCATCAAGAAGCGTGGGTACGAGGTAGAGCGCATTGTACTTACCGCATTCCTTCGACATCCGATCTGCCGAAAGCC